>OIZE01000029.1_pt1 | contig 154036 bp, 123 predicted proteins | sample 1588421 | NCBI WGS metagenome assembly OIZE01 (sample SAMN03283251) | human gut metagenome | biome: human-associated habitat; material: feces | host: Homo sapiens | place: USA | collected 2013 | reverse complement strand
CCCGCTGGCGGGAGCTGTCGCGAAGCGACTGAGGGTGGTCTTGGCGCTATCGCCGTGCGACGTCAGCGCAGGAAGTCCAGCACCTTGGTCAGGTCGCGCTCGTTGATGGACTCGTGGGCGGCGAGCTGAGTCTTCGGCTTGGCGCAGAAGGCGATGCCGAGCCCGGCCGCCTGAATCATCGGGATGTCGTTCGCGCCGTCGCCGACCGCCACGGTCTGGCTCATGGGAACCCCGTCTCGGGCGGCCCACGCCTGCAATGCATGCAGTTTCACCGTCTTGCACACGATATTGCCCAGCACCTTGCCGGTCAGCGCGCCATCCACCACTTCCAGACGGTTCGCCAGCCAATGGTCGATATGCCCTTCGGCGGCGAGACGGTCAACGACCTCATGGAATCCCCCGGACACGACGCCGACCTTCCAACCATGACGGTGAAGCTCGTCGATCAGCGCCAACGCGCCATTGGTGAAGTGCAGCTTGTCATGCACGGTGTCGAACACGCTCACGGGCAGTCCCTTGAGCAATACGACACGCTCACGCAGCGCATCACAGAATTCGATTTCCCCGCGCATGGCACGTTCGGTGATCTTCGCTATCTCGTCGCCGCTGCCGGCCGCCTCGCCGAGCTCGTCGATGACTTCCTCGTCGATCAGCGTGGAATCCACATCCATGACAAGCAGACCAGGCTTCGACAGCGTCGGCGCGGCCGCGGTGCCGTCACCCATGGTGTCCGAGGGCGATTGGTGCGCGGCCGCGAACGCCTCCACGTCGGACACGTCATACGATTCGTCAGAAGGTTGCAAAGTTTCGTCAAGCATACCGTCGATTGTCGGAAATCGTTGGGACAATATCCGGTATGCATGAATCCCTGCGCATATCGGCCTTCGCGCCCGCTGCGGTGCACGGAGCGGGCGACTCCGGCTCCGCTGTCGGCGCCATTGCCAAGGTCATTGTGGCCGTCGCGGCCCCGGCGATTCGCCGGGCGCGTAATCTGATAGGGAAGCGTGCTCGAAAAAGGGGCGAACAGTGAACGATATCATGCACGACGGCACTCCGGATGGCATATGGAATTCGCAGGACCATCCGTCAGGCCTACCTGATTCAGGGCCGGTCTCATCGTCGGGCACGGGTGCCGAAAGCGCCACGGCACCACAGGACGCGAGGAAGATACGGGAGAACGTCGCACGTGAGCTGGCGGCCGCCAATGACCAGCTGATGGCCAAGAACCATGCGCTCGCGCAGGCGCTGTCGCGCGCGGGCAAGGAACTCACCAAGGCGAAGGCGCAGCTGTCGCAGATGACCCAGCCCCCGAAGACCTTCGCGACGATGGTCAAGGTCGACTCGTCGATGACCGACGAGCTCGGCGTCCAGCATGCGTCGGCCGAGATCCTGACGGGCGGCAGGCGGCTGGTCGTGCCTGTGGCCGCCAACGTCAACGCGTCCCGGCTGACGGCCGGCGCCTGCGTGCTGCTCAACGAGAACATGGTATTGGTCGAGCAGCGCGGCACGGACATGCTCGGCTCTGTCCGCACGATCCGCCAGGTGCTTGATGACGGGCGTCTGATCGTCGCGGATGGCGGCGGCAACCCCAGCGTGATCCGGCGCTCGGGAGCGTTGGCGCACAAGACGTTCGCCAACGGGCAGCGCGTCATCGTCGACCCGTCGGGCCGGCTCGCCCTGGAACTGCTGCCTGACGAGAACGATGCCGACCTGGTGCTGGAGGAGGTTCCCGATGTCACCTTCGCCGACATCGGCGGGCTTGACAGCCAGATCGAACGCATCCGGGACGCCGTGCAGCTGCCGTTCCTTCACCGCAGCCTGTACGAACGGTACAATCTCAAGGCGCCCAAGGGCGTGCTGCTGTACGGCCCTCCCGGCAACGGCAAGACCATGATCGCCAAGGCCGTCGCCCATGCGCTTTCGGATGGTTTCGGCAGGGGCAGCGGCGTGTTCCTCTCGGTCAAGGGTCCGGAACTGCTCAACAAGTTCGTCGGTGAATCCGAGCGTCTGGTGCGTCAGATCTTCACCCGCGCGCGCGAACGCGCCGCGGACGGCCGGCCGGTCATCGTGTTCATCGACGAGATGGATTCGCTGCTGCGCACCCGCGGCACCGGTGTCTCCAGCGACGTGGAGACCACGATCGTGCCGCAGTTCCTCTCCGAACTCGACGGCGTGGAGAGCCTCGACAACGTTATGGTGATCGGCGCCTCGAACCGCGTGGACATGATCGACCCCGCCGTGCTCCGCCCGGGACGACTGGACGTGAAGATCCGCGTGGACCGCCCCGGGGCGGATCAGGCGGCATCCATCATTCGCCACTATCTGACCGACGACCTGCCCCTGCAGCCCGGACTGGACGCCGACGGCCTGTCGCGCGTTCTGGTGCGCGACATCTACACGCGCTCGTCGCGACGGCACCTGTGCGACGCGTGCAACGACCAGGGGCAATGGTCGGCCATCTTCCTCTCCGACGTCGCGTCCGGTGCCATGCTCAAGAACATCGTCGACCGCGCCAAGACGAAGGCGGTGAAGGCGTCCATTCTCGGCGGCGACGACGTGGCGTTGAACGTCGAGTTGCTGGGAGAGGCCGTGGAGGACGAGTTCGTGGAGACACGAGGGTCGGTAATGGACGTCGATCCGGTGCAATGGTCGAGAATCAACGGCATGGACAACGGGCGCGTGGTCCGTATCCGTCCGGTTCCGCGCAAGGAAAAGGAGAACATGCAATGACCGTGCGACGGGTGATGGGCACGGAGACCGAATACGCGGTCTCGGCGCCCGCTGCCTCACATGCCAATCCGGTGCAGCTGTCGTTCGACGTAATCGGCGCTGCCGCCGATCCCGAACGTTCGCGCATACGCTGGGACTATCGTCAGGAGGACCCTGTCAACGACGCGCGGGGCACCCGTCTGGAGAGGGCCGCGGCCCGCCCCGACATGCTTACCGACGAGCCGCAGCTCAACATCGTCAACGTCATCGCCCCCAACGGCGGCCGCATGTACGTAGACCACGCGCACCCCGAATACTCGGCGCCGGAGACCACCGACCCGTTCGAGGCGGTGCGGTACGACCATGCCGGCGACCTGCTGATGCGGCGGGCGGCCGCGTCGGCGAGCGCGGGAACGGGGCACGACATCGTCCTGCACCGCAACAACGTCGACGGCAAGGGCGCCAGCTGGGGCACCCATGAGAACTACATGATGCTCAGATCGGTGCCGTTCGACACGGTGGCGGCGCTGATGACCGCCCATTTCGTCTCACGGCAGATCTACGCCGGATCCGGCCGCGTCGGCATAGGGGAGCGCAGCGAGACCGCCGGATACCAGCTCAGCCAGCGTGCCGACTACATCCACGCGATCCTCGGACTGCAGACCACCTTCGAACGCCCTATCGTCAACACGCGCGACGAATCCCACAGCCCATCCGATTATCGTCGCCTGCACGTGATCGTCGGCGACGCCAACCGCATGGACGTGCCGCAGACGCTCAAGCTGGGCGCCACCAGCATGCTGCTGTGGCTGGCCGAGCACGCGGACGAGACCGGCTATGATCTGGCAGCGCTGCTGGACTCCATGGCGCTCGTCGACCCCGTGTCGGCCATGCACACGGTGTCGCACGACTTGACGCTGCAGGCCGAGCTGCCGCTGCGCGACGGGGGCGTCACCAACGCGTGGATCATGCAGGTGAGGCTGCGGGCCGCCGTGTACGAGATGGGGGCGCTGGTGTACGGCACCGACACGCGCGGCGAGCCGCTGTGGCCGGACAAGCCCACCACCGGCATCATGGCGCTGTGGGGGCAGGCACTCGCCGACGTGGCCGCCATCCGGCATGCCGACGACGATACGAGACTGAATATGCAACCCGAGGCGTCGCGGGTGGAATGGCTGATGAAATGGCAGCTGCTGGAGCGTCTGCGCCGCAGGCACGGTTTGTCGTGGAACGATCCGAAACTGCGGGCGATCGACTTGGGGTGGGCCGCCTTGGACCCGGTCCGCTCGATATTCGAGAAGGTCAGGTCGCGCACCGAGCGCACGGTCGACGACCGGCAGGTCGCCGATGCCGCTGGCAATGCGCCGCAGACCACGCGCGCATGGCTGCGTGCCGCGGTCGTGAACCGGTATGCGAGCCAGGTGGTCGCTGTCTCATGGTCCCATCTGACCGTCCGCAGGCATGATGCGCCGCAGACGGGGGAGGAGTCGTACGGCAATGCGAGCCGTCCGATCGTCCGGCCGTCCGACCTGTGCTCGCTCGACATGTCCGATCCGTGCGCCTTCGACAAGGCGCACATGGCCGCGTTCGTGGACGGCACGCGAAACGCCGATGAGCTGATAACGCAAATCGATCGGAACATCACCGCCGGAAGGTAATATCGATACAGGCATGAAATGGCATTACCGTGGGCGCACCACTGGCCGATGCGCATCATGGGGCAGCCATGATGGCGAGCGATGACGATCAAAGGCGCGAACGCCACGACCAGAGACAACGACCGACAGACGAGGTTGATGCAGACATGGATTTGCGAGAAATGACACAGGCCGTCGCCCAAGTGGCGCGGCATGCCGGCAGGCACGCCCTTCAGGAGCAGGTGAACCCCCACGACCTATCCACGACGATGGTGTCGCCCGGCGAGACGAAATTCACTAGCGAGGTCAACACCCGGCTGATTCGCTATACCCGCGCGCGACTGTCCGAAATCGAACCGTTCCAGGGCTTCTGGGAGGAGCGTCCGGAGGACAACCAGCCGGGGGAGAGGTACTGGTGCGTCGGCAATATCGACGGAGCCATCAATTTCATCCGCAACATGGCCGAATGGACCGTGACCATCTCACTGTTCGAGTTCGACGAGCACTGCCATGCGTGCCCGATCATGGGTGTGGTCCATGCGCCCGCCATGGGCATCACGTACATGGCGGCGAAGGGCCAGGGCGCCATCAGGATACGCCGCAACCCCGTGGGCGGCGACAAGCGCGAGAAGGTCATGCCGTCGATCACTGCGACGTTGGATGGCTCCGTGGTCAGCTACGGCATGTCGTATGTGCCGGAGGAGTCCAAGCGGGCCCTGTCCGCGGTAGCCTCCATCGCGGGTAAACCGGCCGATATCAAGCGAGTGGGTCCGGCTTCGATGGATTTGTGCAAGGTGGCCGACGGCACGTACGACGCCTATTTCGAGCCTCACCTGCACAAGTGGGATGTTCCGGCCGTCTCGGCCGGCGCCGTCGTGGTATGGGAGGCGCAGGGGCGTCTGAGACAGTGGAACGGCGAGCTGATCCATTGGCGTCGCGAGAACGATGTCGTGGCGTCGAACGGCCTGATCGGCGACGAGCTGCAGCCGTATCTGCAGTGATCGGGCGCATACAGACATATGCAGGCGTCTGCCGGCGGTGACGAATACGTGCGTGCGTGGCAGATGTCTGCGATTCGGTGACGGCATGCCGGATGTCCGGCCTGTGCCGGCATCGGCGGAAGAAGAAAACCGGAAGGAAAGGGAGGTACGGATATGCCTCAGGAATTCGCTCACACGCAGTCGTCCTCGCAGAAGCAGGACACCGACGAACAGCTGAATGACGTGTCGATGGCGGCACAGGCCGAGACCGACGCGGCCGCGGACGCTCTCGACGCGGTGCTGGACGACATCGAATCCACGCTGGAATCCAACGCCGAGGAGTACGTGAACAGCTTCGTGCAAAAAGGCGGCGAATGATGCCGCAGCTGCGTGACAGCGGCAATCATGGGAGTTGGCAGGAAGCGCGGAGGTCTTCGCAGTTCCAGGGATTCGCCCGCATTTTCGGCGTGGAGACGGAGTACGGCGTATCGGTGACGGGTTCGGACCATCCGGTCGACGCGGCGCAGGTCGCGATGATGATGTTCCAGCCTGTCGTGTCCCGCGCGCGTTCCACGAACACGTACCTGACCAATGGTTCGCGGCTGTATCTCGACGTCGGCTCCCACCCGGAGTATGCGACCGCCGAGGCCCGCGATCCGATGGACGCCTTGCTGCAGGATCTGGCGGGGGAGCGGGTCATGGCCGGATTGGCCCTCGGCGCGCAGGCCCGGCTTCGTGCCAGGTACGGGGACGGCGTGAACGTGCACGTGTTCAAGAACAACGCGGACTCGGCGGGCCACTCGTTCGGGTGTCACGAGAACTATCTCGTACGCCGATATGTGCCTCTGGAAACCGTCGAGCACGAGCTGCTGCCGTTCCTGATAACGAGGCAGCTGTACACCGGAGCCGGGCGGGTCACCGATCAGGGATTCGAGATCACGCAGCGGGCGGACTATCTGGATGAGGCGGTGTCATCGGCGACGACGCGGTCGCGCCCCATGGTCAACACGCGTGACGAACCGCACTCGGATCCGGATGAATTCCGCCGGCTGCATGTCATCATCGGCGACTCCAATCGTTCGCAATGGGCGACATGGATGAAACTCGCCGTGACGCATCTGATTATCTGCGTCATCGAGGAGGCCGCCCGGCTCGGTGAGGATTCCGGTTTCGCGTCGTGCGCGTTGGCCGATCCCGGTGCCGCGAACCGTGCGGTCAGCGCCGATCTGACATGCGTGACCGCCCGGCTTCGTCTTGCTGACGGCTCCGAGCCGGTGTCTGCCGTGCAGATGCAGCGCAGGTACCAGGCCGTCGTTCGTGATTTCATGGAACGTCATCATGATGCCGTTGACGACGCACTGCCGCGCACGGACGTGGATCAGATTCTTTCCGCATGGTCGCTGGTTCTTGACCAGTTGGAGGCCAGCGATGTGGAAGCGTTGTCGGACCGCGTCGACTGGGCGGCGAAATACCGCCTGTTCCAGGCGCTGAAACGCCGCAAGGGCGAAGTGACGGATGCCATGCGCGAACGGCTGGACATGGATTACCATGACATCGTCAACGGTTCGCTGTATCCGTCAATGCTGCGTCGAGGCGTGATGCGGCAGCTGGCCACGCCCCAGCAGGTGGAGCATGCCGTCTCGGAACCGCCGGCCGATACCCGTGCCGCGTTGCGCGGGGCCTTCGTCGCCAAGGTGCTGTCCACGCAATGCCGGTTCTCCTGCGACTGGACGCGATTGTCCGTCATGGCTCCCGAACGCAGCGAAGTCGTGCTGCTGGACCCCTTCGAATACCAGGCGAATGCCGACGTCCAACACCTGATGAACCTGCTATAACGCCCCGCTGGCGGCTGAGCCGTCGGCGAAGTCGACCGGGGGGAGGTAGGTGCCGACCGGAGGCGCCCCAGCCCAAGCCCAGATACGAAAAAGCCCCTGACTCTTCATTGGTCAGGGGCTGTATTTGTTCACCATGATAACGAAATCGGTGACAATGGCACGAACCGGACTTACTCGGTCACGGCCTTCTTCAGCAGGGAGCCGGCGGAGATGCGCACGCCGTAGGTCGCCGGGATCTCGATGATTTCGCCGGTGCGCGGGTTGCGGCCGGTGCGGGCAGCGCGCTTGACGCGCTCAGCGGAGAACAGGCCGGTGAGCTTCAGGCCTTCGCCGGACTGCATGGCCTCGACGAACACGTCCTGGAAAGCGTTAACGGCGGCCTCAGCCTGAGCCTTGGTCAGATTGGACTTCTGGGCGATCTTCGAAACGAGATCAGACTTGTTGTATGCCATAAAGCATCCTTCTTTGATCTGGGGGCTTCGATTGCCGAATCCCCGGTGTTCATCAATGATGATAGCGCATGATGTAGGCAAACGCCGCATTTTTTAAGGGTTTTCCACACTTTTTCCGGTTGTTGGGCGGTTATATGAGATTGTGTTTGTCGAGCCAGCGCATGGACAGCGCACCGAGGGGGATTCGCAGCCAGTAGAACAGCGCACGGTACAGCAACGTCGCGGAGAGCGCGATGCCCGCGGGCACGCCTGCCGCGCCGAACGAGAACGTCAGCGCCGCTTCGACGCCACCGAGGCCGCCGGGGGTCGGCACCGCGGAGCCGATGGCATTGGCGACCAGGAAGATGAACAGTGTCTCCAGCGGATTGGTCATCTGTCCGAACGCCAGCAGCGCCGCCCAGAATTCCAGTCCGGTGGCCACGTTGAGGATCAGCATGCCCAGCACGCTGAACGACAGCTCCTTGGGATTGGTGAGTACGTCGATCAGCTGCCGTGCGTAGGCCTTGACCAGGGGCAGCAGCCTGTCCGTCGCGTAATGCCGGATGGGCGGGATCATCATCGCCACGGCAAGCGCCATCAGCACGATGCCGACGATGACGATCAGGGTGTTCGTCGGAATCATGCTGCTAAGCGCGTCGCTGCCTGTGAATATGCCGATGACGAACAGCATGAGCACTGTGCCGCCATAATACACGGCCATGACGGCGCTCATGATCGCGGTGGCGGTCGTATTGCGGTAGCCGCTTTTGCGCAGGAACTGCAGGTTCACGAATGCGGGTCCGACGCCGGCGGGCATGGACACCATCGCGAATCCTTGCGCGACCTGTGACATGAAGATGCCGAGCGGGTTGCGCTTGTCGCGTTCGATGAAGGCCCCGAGCTCCAGCGCGGAGCCGAGCAGGGCGATGAGTTCGAAGACCAGGCAGACGATCGCCATCACCGGGTTGGCGTTCTTCACCGCGGAGATGACCTCGTCGGGCTTCAGTTGGGTGAAGATCACCACGACGGCGACGATCAGCAGCACCATGCCGATGAAGGAGCGCGGGCTGAACCGGGACAGGGACACCGGCTCCATGGCCTCGGCGGTCTCCTGCGGGGCCAGCGCGCGCATCTCGGCGCGCATGTCGTCCACGATGTGCTTGTTCCAGCCCGGCAGGGCCCGCGTGCCGGCGGGAACGGCCGCCTTCTGGATGAATGGGGTCAGCGAGATCATCGTGTCGTCGCCGAGTACGTCACGGCCTGCGGTGACCGCGCGTTCGGGGCCGATGAGCACGGCGAGCAGCAACAGCAGTTGCACCTGATCCAGTGCGATGTTCGGGGCCGCGCTGGCGTCATCCCCGTTCTGCCATCCGGCTATGATCGGCGTGCCGGATTCCAGTCGCGCGAGGGTGTCCGGTGTGATGCGGCGATGCGTGTACCCGCGCTTGTTCGCCACCGACAGGAAACGCAGCAATGCGATGGCGTCCTTGTCGGACAACGTGTTGAGGTTGCACTCGTGCATGATGTCGTCGCCGTGCAGCACCAGGATCGAAGTCTCGCCGGTGTCGGCCACGCCGTAGACCTTGGGGGTGGGCAGGCCCGCATTGCGCAATCCCAGGATCATCGCCATATGGTGCTGGGTCGCCTCTCTCGGCGAGCGGTCGCGCCGCATGGCGACGCCGGTGAACCGGACCCACTGCCACAGCTGTTTGACGTAGCCCGCCGTGCGCGCCTGGCTGTCCAGAGCGGAGACGACGAAGGCCCGTCCCCAATCATCCACGGCGTCGTACAGTCGAGATCCTTCGACCAGATCGTCGTCGAGGGTCGAGGCGAGGGAGCCATGGGACAGGTCGACGTCCATGCGGCGCTTCAGCGAGGTGATATGCAGTCCGATGCCGTTGAGCGCCTGCACGAGATCCTCGCCCCATGCGCCCTGGTTCTTGGTGCCGGCTGCGAACCGGATCAGCATGCCGACCAGCCGGCCTACGGACAGGGACACGATAACTCCGGTCACGGAGTTGATCGACAGCAGGATCAGGATGGCCGACGAGATGTAGAGGATGTTCCATCCCCATTTGACCGTCGATCGTGTACGCCGAGGCCCCGCGACGGTCAACAATGCCGCGGAACCCGCGTAGAAGTCCGGCAGCAGTCCCGTTCCGATGATCGAGCTCGGCGAACACAGCGCGGTGATAAGTGTGAAGTTCCCGAAGGTCGACACGGCCATCGATATGCCCCAGACGGTCGCTAGGCCACCGAACATGGCGAGTAGGGCCAACGCCGATTGCAGCCACTCCCGTCCCACCAGCAGCTGGACGATGGCCATAACGGCGATGGTCACGATGGTCAGCTGCTGCAGCATCGAGGTCGGAAGATCGACCATCCAGTTCAGTGCACGTCCGGCGCTGTGGGCATCGGACTCGACTCCCGTGACGAAACCGCTCAGGTAGATGGAGGACAGTATGGCCACCGCCGCGAGCAGCACGGCGGAGACGGCGTGGACCAGATCGCCGAAATCGTGGATGCGGCGCGGTGCGACGTCCTCGATGACCGGGTGGGCCGTGGTGCCGGATACGTCGTCGCTCATCGGACGCGCGTCCGGCGACGCCTTGGAATCGTCATCGCCGGACGTTGCGGTTATCGTCTGATCGTTCATCACCGTTCCTGTGCTGATTGATCGTCGATGGAAATGGGAATTATCGGACGGCTCAGCGGTCGAAGTCGACCAGCGCGCCGGCGACGCCCGTGTAGGTGGCGGGGGTCAGCGCCTTGAGCCGCGCGGCCGTGGCGGGGTCGAAGGACTGCTGGTCGATGAAGCGCTCGACCGCCTCCTTGCTGATCTCATGGCCGCGCATGAGTTCCTTGACCTTCTCGTACGGCTTGTCCATGCCGGGCAGGCCCTTGAGCTCGCAGGCGCGCATCGCGGTCTGGATCGGCTCGCCGAGCACCTCCCAGTTGGAGTCGAGTTCGCGTTCGATGACGATGTCGTTCGGATGGATGGACTTGAGTCCTCCCATCAGGTTGTACAGGGCGAGCTGCGAGTAGCCGAGCGCCGAACCGATGTTGCGCTGGGTGGTCGAATCGGTCAGGTCGCGCTGCCAACGGGACTCCACCAGCGTGGCGGAGAGCGTGTCGAGCAGCGAGCAGGACAGTTCGAAGTTGGCCTCGGCGTTCTCGAAGCGGATCGGGTTGACCTTGTGCGGCATCGTGGAGGAGCCGGTGGCGCCCTTGACGGGCACCTGGGCGAACACGCCGCGCGAGATGTACATCCACACGTCCACGCACAGGTTGTGCATGATGCGGTTCGCGTGGGAGACGGTCGAGTAGAGCTCGGCCTGCCAGTCGTGGCTTTCGATCTGCGTGGTCAGCGGGTTCCAGGTCAGGCCCATGCGGTTGGTGACGAACTCGCGGGAGACGGCGATCCAGTCGACGTCCGGGCAGGCGGCCAGATGCGCGCCGAAGGTGCCGGTCGCGCCGTTGATCTTGCCCAGGTACTCCTGGTTCTCGATGTGCCTCAGCTGACGGTTCAGACGGTAGACGTAGACGGCGAGCTCCTTGCCGAGCGTGGTCGGTGTGGCCGGCTGGCCGTGGGTGAGGGAGAGCAGGGCCTTGTCCTTGTATTCCTCGGCCTTGGCGGCGAGGTGGTCGATGATCTCTTTGAACGCCGGCGTCCATGCCTGCTCCATCGCGTTCTTCACGCAACGGGCGGTGGACAGGTTGTTGATGTCCTCGGAGGTGCAGGCGAAGTGCACAAGGGTCTTGAGCGCGTCATTGATGTGGGTGAGCTCGGCCGGCGCTTTGTCGAGCTGGTCGTCGATGTAGTATTCCACGGCCTTCACGTCATGGTGGGTGACGGCCTCGTGCGCGGCATGCTGCTTGATGCCTTCGGCGCCGAAGTCCTCGGGGATGGCCCGCAGGAAGGCGATCTCGGCGTCGGTGAACGGCTCCACGCCTTCGACGATCGGCTGGTTGCCGTTGCCGTCGAAGCCGTTGGCCAGCAGGATCATCCATTCGACTTCGACGCGCATGCGCTCGCGGTTCAGCGCCGGCTCGCTCAGATATTCGACGAGAGGTGCGGTCTGCTTGTGGTAGCGTCCGTCGAGCGGGGTCAATGCAATTGCGGGGGTGATGTCAGTAAGCTTCATAGCATCCCAGATTACTTCCAGCCGTAAACCTGATGCGAAACCGATGCGTGTTCGTTTCGCCCCCGTTCCTGATGCCTTCTTCGTCCCGGCATGTCGTTCTCCTCTCGTTTTCGTCTGCTGACTGCTGTTTCCCCCGTGTTTCCGGTGCGTGCGCGCCCGTCAGTCATGCGACATGCGCCCCTCGTAGTATCGGGTGTCGATGAGTTCGCCGTCGATGATCTGCTGGAAATGCCGTTCGTGCGCGTCCACGGCTGGCGAGCCGAGATCGGTGGCGTTGCGGTACGCGGCCTGATGATATTTGAGCCAATGGGATATCTCCTTGGTCTTCGGCGCGTCGGCCACCAGTGCTCCGGCGTAGTTCGACTCGGCCGAACCGGTGTTCTGGCCGGGCGTGCACGACCCGTCGGCGTTCACCGTCGGCGGCGTGACGCCGGTGGTCTGCGTGACTTTGCCCCTTACGGTGAGCCATTGTTCGGTCGAAGGGTTGCGGCCGCCATCGAGCGAGGCGACGAGCTCGTCCTCGATCTCTATGCTGGTCACCCAGGTCTTGGGCGGTATCGGATGGTTGGCGACAGGAGAGCCGGCGGTCACCACGTGATCGATGGCGTAGGAGTCCTTCAGGTCGGAGGCCAGGGCCGCGGCCACGATGCCGCCCTGGGAATGCCCCACCAATGCCACCGGCTCGTCCTTGCCGATGCCGGCTTGTTTCATGGCTTCCTCGACCATGCGGAAGCTGTCCGCGTTCCTGCGTCGGTTGGCGTTGGAGCTCATGAGTTCGAGGTTCTGCTCCCATCCGAACGGCGAATCGTCCTGCCCGTCCGTGCCTGGTATCAGGATTAGCCAGCCTGTCGTCCCATCGGAGCGGCGGTATCGCTGGACCGCTATCGTCGCATAACTGAGTCCGCTGTTAAGGGTGATCTTGCCCAGGCGTTCCTCGGCGAGCCGTCGGAGGTTCTCCATGGACGAGGCCACGGAATGCGAGGCCCCGGCCACCTGAGACGTGGATTGCACCTCACGCACGGTGAGTTTGTTGCCCTGCATGGCGTTCTTGAACTTCGACGTGTACTTTGCGATGCGTTCCGCGGCGCCGGCGACCTGGGTACCGCCGAGGATGTGCGCGATGCGGTTGTTCGTGATGCGTCCCGCCAGTGATGCCAGCAGCTCCTCATCCATTTTCGACGTGGCATCGAGCGCCCGCACGGGGTTGAGCTTGCCGTCCTTGATGGAGCCTGAGACGAATCCGTAGAGCGACAGCATCCCCAGCGTGTTCCATCCGACGCTGGGCAGCACGGTCGTCATGATCTGAGCGGCCTTGCGAAGTTTCGTCTCCGCCTTGGTCTCCGCTTCGTCATACAGGCTGTGGGCGCGGGCGATCAGATCGGCGACCTGTTCCAGGTCCCCGGCGAGCGTGGCGCACTCCCGCGCGTGGGTGACGCATTGCTCCAGCAGACGCGCATATGGCATGGAGACGTGACCGGGTTCTCCATCGCCGCCGCTGCCGGCCAGCGCAGGGCAGAGCGCCGCGCTCGCACGGTCCTTTCGGAGCTGGTCGTGGGCCACCGACCAGAAGAACCCCGCGCCCTTCATCTCCTTCGCCTGATTGCGCAGCGATGCCACGGCGGCCGTATATCGTTCACGGGTTGCCGGGGCGTATTGCGTGCCTCCGTGTATCGACGAAGTGACCATCCAGTTCATGATGAGCCTCCGCTCCAGGCGAGTTGCCCGGTCTGCCGCACGCGGTCGTCGATGGATGCCGCCAACCTCGTATCGCGGTCCAATGCTCGTGCGCACAGTGTCGCCGCATTGCCGGTCCAATCCAGGTTCTTGGCGGCGGCCATCGCGGTTCTGGACTGTTCCAGCGCGTTGGAGGTCAGCCGTTGCAGGGAGCCGATGCGCTCCCGGCTGGACCCGACAGCGGTGCGGCAAGGGCAGTTGGCGCCGGCGATCGACGCCATCGCGTTCCCCCATATCGGGAACGCGCCGTTGAAGATAGTGCAAGTGTTCATGGTTCCATGAACGCATGCACGGCCATCCGCGCGCAAGCGGAGCGGAACATGTGGTCGAAGGCTCCCGACTTATCCACACACTCGGCGTGTCATCCACAGCAAATGTGGACGACGAGACCGGCGCCGTCGCGGAGCACTGAATGGGGTGATGCGCAATGGTGCCCTCGCTGGCGGGCTGAGCCGTGAAGCGAGTAGAGGGGCTGTTTGCAGGCGAAGCCGCCTGGGGCGGTCCCGGGTGCCTCTCATCCGCAGCGCCACTTGTGCCGTGGCCCGTCTTTCCATCAGGGGAGAATCGACCTGACTTCGCCGCCGATTGCCGTGCTAAGGATGCTGTGCCGGGATGGCCACACCAGGGGAAAAACATGGGAAAAATGCATTGTGTGGCTTTTGTTGTGCCACACAATGGAATGTGAGCCTTCTCATTACGTGGTATGGCAGAAAGCGAATCACAGAAACCGCCATTTTCCAATGATTCGGGAAAACGCTCTGATACCGGCGTTGCCACACCAGCCCAAAAACCGTCGAAAATCGTGTGGTGTGGTACACGGGCAGCCGGAACCGGACAGCTGGAACCAGGCGGCGCCCGGGCCAATCACCATGGCTTGGTGGTGGAGTTTGTGTTGGAGGAGCTTTTGCCCTTACCGCCTTTGGAGCCGTTCTGCGAGTTGGACTGCTGATTCGACTTCAGCAGGTCGTCCACTTGCTTGCGCTGCTCCTGCGTCAGACCGCCGCTCTGCTTGGCGTTGCCGTCCGATCCGGGCGCGGTCTGCGCGTTGGAGGTTTCGGTGTTTTGCTGCTTCTGGAGCTGCGCGTTGATGCGTTCGGTCAGCGTGGCGGAGACTGACGCGTTGGTGTCGATCACGTTCTTGACTTGCGGCAGTAGCAACGCGGACCATGCGGCCGCGTCTGCGAACCTGGCGTCGGCTTTTTGCTGGAGTGCGCTGAGCGTCGACAGGTCGGCGTCATCCTTGGAAGCGGCCTTCAGATTGCCGTTCAGTTGCGAGGTGGCATCGTCGAATGCGGTGACAGCGATGAGGTTCGCGCCGGCCGCGATGCCCGCGCACAGGCAGGCCATCGCGACGATGCCGATCAGGATGCGCGACCATAGCGGAGTGCGCGCTACTGCGCGGTCTTTCGCTGCGAGGTCTTTCGCTGCGCGGCCGTTCGCCTCGCGCTTCTTCACTGTGTTGCTTTTCATCGCTCGATTCGTTGATTTCCGGGATTTCATAGCATCCTCCGTGACATGGCGATCCATGCGCCGATCTCCCAGGCGAGCAGCAGGCCCAGCGCCACGGCGAACGGCCATATCACGGGAATCGTACGCTCCCGCCGTTTGACCGTCTGGGTGAGCCTCCACTGTCTTGATGCCTTGGCGGACACGGCCTGTTCGATGGTGTGCGAGGCGTCCACGTGCAGGTATGAGCCGCCCATCTCATCGGCGATGGATTCCAGCGTGGCCTCGTCGAGCTTGGATATTCCTGGCTTGCCGGTCGTCGGGTCGGTCACCCACTGCCCGTCGGATTGCTGTCCCGTTGCTGTGCCGTCGCTGGCCATCGGTATCTTGCCACCCGCATCAGAGCCCACGCCGATGGTGAACGAGTCGTCAAGGTACCGCCTCAGCGCAGAATAGCTACGGCGTGCGGTGTCGGAGGTTTGCTCGCCGTCCGTGATCACATACAGCACGATGATGTCATCGGGATGTTGATCCCTGATTGATTTGAGCGACAGCATCAGCTGGTCGAGCGGCGTGTCGAGACTCGATCCGGCCGATGTGGACGTGGATTCGACGGCCAGCGTGTCGGCCCAGCCGTCAATGGCGATGGAGTCCGGAGTCAACGGCACATCCAGGGTGCCGCTCGCGCCGAAGCGCAATGCGGCGAAACTGGAATCGGCGTACGTCGACGTAATGCCCTTCACGATGCGCTTGGCCGCGTCAAGACGGCTGATTGTGCCCGAGGAGCCGTATTCCGCGTCCTTGACCGCCATCGATCCGGTGACGTCGACCGCCACCATGACATCGGTGGCATTGATAGCCCGGCTGGTGGTGGTCGTCACGATGCTGGGCGTCAGCATCATCACGGCGGCGAGCAGGAACATTATCACCCTGCGTATGCAGGCGGTCAGCGTCTCATCGCTGGAGCGCCTGCGCCGCACATGCACGACGACCACCGCGACCGCGAACGCCAGCATGAGCGCCGCGATCGCGCCGCCCGCGATCCAACCCAGAGCCGGGGCGAATGTCATCGGTCTCATCGTCTCAACCTCCATGCCAGTATCATCCATATCGCAAGCAGCACGACCAGCATCAGCGTCCACCATCCCGGCGCGTCGATCAGCGCGGCCTGGCTTGACCGTCGGCTTTCGCTGGTACGCCGGCTGTCAATCTGCCTCACCAGCTCGTTGATGTCGGATGAGCCCGACTGGGTGAGGAACGTTCCGCCGCGGGACTCGATCTGCTGCTTCATCTCGGTGGTTGTGGCGTCGCCCTCGCTCTGGCGTGGCCCGGAGAACAGGCCGTCCACGCTGATATGCGAGGCTTCGGCCATATCGAGCGCCTGGACGAGTGAATACGTCGGCGTGCCGGACGCCACGTTGTCGGTGGCGAGCACGATCGAGGCGGGGCGCTGCCGTGCGGCGCCGGACGTGTCGCCATAGGCGAAGCCGGGTATCATCGCGGCGCAGCTGACCAGCCCGTCCCCGATCAGGGATGTCGAGTTCTTGCGGTTCTGCGTGCCTTCCAGCCAATCGGCGATCTTTTGGTAGTCCTTGTCGCTCATCTTGTCGATGTCGTCCTGCGATTCGACGCCACGGAGCGCGTCCGCCGCCTTGGTCAGCTGGCTGGAGACCAGGTCGTAGTCGTCGGTCAGGGGGAACACCGTGCGCGATGTCGAGTTGAAGATGCTCAGGGCGATGCGTTCTCCCTGGAAATGGCTCACCAGTTCCAGATATGTTTCGATGACCGCCCGGTCATAGGGGAGCGCCGAACCTGACACGTCGAGGCACAACACGATGTCGCGACTGCTGGAGCGTTCCGCGTCGCGGTCCACATGCGCCGGTCTGGCGATAAGAACCGTGCAGATGGCCAGCGCCGCCACCAGCGCCGCCACGGCGATCCGCCCCAGCAATCGCCACAGATGGAACAGATGCGATGCATGCTCGGTATTGAGGTCGTCGTCAAGACTGTATACCGGCATGCCGTCCCGCGGGGGACGCCTGCGGCCTCGGAAGATCGCGATGACGGCCACCAGCACTGCCGCGACGAGCACGGCCGCCACGGCGGCATACGGCCACAGCCAATGGATGCTCATGTCGTTCGTGGTCATCAGCGCCACCTTTCCACGAGGTTCAGCACCCAGTCGGCGGCCTGTTCCACGGTGGCGTCCTTCGCCTGCGCGTTGAACTCGGCGTTCGCGAACTCCGGCGGATACAGCGCGGCTATGGTCTGGCGCAGCAGCGTGAAACCGTGGACTCCCGAATCACCTGCCAGGGAGCCTGCGGAACGTGACGCGATCTCCTGCAGCGTCGTCGAACCGAGCTCCGCGCTGCTGGCCTGCGACGCGAAGTCCCTCGCCACGGCGGCGAGCTCGACGAAGGCGTCCTCGCGCGAAAGCTTCCCGGCCCCGTTGCGCTCCACGATGTCGTGCACGCGGCTTTTCCATTGCGAGACGGGGGCGAGGGCGTTGTGGGACCCTCGGGGAGCGGCTACGCGTTTCGCACGTCGAGGACGGGACATGATGACGATCGCCACAATCAGGATCAGCAACGCGATGAAGCACGCCATCGTCACTATGGGCAGCAGAGACGCGACGGGCACGTCCGTCACGGGATGCAGGTCGTTCACGTCCACGGCTGCGGCCAGCGTCGACGAGGTCACGAAACCGTTCATGACGTTCATGCAGGCACCTCCGACGTCAGGTTCAGCGATGGCGGCACACGCAGCTGATTGCGGATGGAACGGCCGAGCGAACGCGACACCAGCCGCACGAAGGCATCGAACATCATGTCGCTCGACGCGGCGCGGATCATTCGCGAACCACGTTTGGCGAGTTCGTGCTCCAGAGCGGCGCACACGTATCTGCGATGCAGCGCCACCTCTTCCGTGGCCTTCGCGTTGCGCAGCAGGGCGGGGATGCGGCGCCCGGATTTTCCGTCATACCATTCGCGGGCGGCCTCGGATGGGTCGAAGGGGTTGGCCGTCGCCACGGTGATCAGCACCACGGGGTGGGTGGCGGCTATGGCGCCGATGACGTTGATGTGACGCTTGCGCAGGGCCAGCTCGTCGGTGGCAAGCACGATGAGCGCCTGACGGTCGCGTATGCGGCGCGCGTAATCCAGCAGAGCGTCGATGTTGCGGCCGTATGACCAATCCCGCCGCAAGGCGTCGTCCAGCGTGCGCTCGAACTGCGCGAACCCGCCGTTGAACGGCATGCGCGTGATGCTGTGGGCGTCGGCGAACACCAGGGAGACGTCATCGCTGCGCCGCAGCGACAGCGCGGCGAACATGCGCAGCGCGTTGCCTGCGACCGCGTAGGCCGGCTCGCCTGACGCGCATCCTCCGGTCATCTCCTCGCCGACATCGCACAGCAGCCACACCTGGCTGGTCGCCTGGCGCGCATGCTGCACGACCATCGGGCGGCCGAGACGGGCGCTGGCTTTCCAATCGATGAGACGCGCCTCGTCCCCCGGCCCGTAGACGCGGATGTCCATCGGGTCGTCATTGCCTCCACGCCGGTTCGAGGCGTGCTCGCCCTCCAGGACGCCCAGCGCCTTGCGAACGGTCGGAAGGCTCAGCGAATTGCCCAGCGCCTCGATCTTCCTGCGGATCCGGTCGTCGGAAGATGAGGAGTGTGAGGAGTGTGAGGGGTGTGAGCCATCGATCATGGGACGTGAACCGTTTCCACGATCCGATCGATCACCTGGTCGCTGGTCACGCCGTCGGCCAGCGCCTCGAAGGTCAGGATCACACGGTGCCTGAGCACTTCGTGGACCATCATCTTCACATCCTCGGGGATGACGTAATCCCGGCCGGCGAGCAGCGCGTTGGCCTGCCCGCTGCGGATCAGGGCGATCGACGCGCGGGGGCTCGCACCGAGGCGGACCGTCGAGCTCAGGCCCTTCAGCGGCTTGTTTCCGGCACCGCGCGAGGTCGCCACCAGATCGACGGCGTAGCGCATGATCGCCTCCGACACATGGACGCGCCGCGCCGATTTGCGCAGAAACTCCACATCCTGAATGGTGATCGTGTCGGACGGCAGCGATTTCGGATCGAACATGTCGGTGCCGCGGCGCGTGAGCATCGCCAGCATGCTCGTCTCCTCGTCGGCCTTGGGATAGGTCATGACGGCCTTCATCATGAATCGGTCCATCTGGGCTTCCGGCAGGTTGAACGTGCCCTCCTCCTCGATGGGGTTCTCGGTGGCGATTACCATGAACGGCTTGGGCAGCTCGATGCGTTCGCCGCCGATCGTCGTGGCGCCTTCCGCCATGGCCTCAAGCATCGCCGACTGCGTTTTGGCGTTGGAACGGTTGATCTCGTCGAGCAATACGAAATTGGCGTGGATCGGGCCGATCTGGGTGGAGAACCGCTGGGTGGAGAAGTCAAACACCTGGGTGCCCACCAGATCGGACGGCATGAGGTCGGGCGTGCATTGCACTCGGCGGAACGTTCCCGAGACCGAGGTGGCCAGCGTCTGGGCCGCGGTGGTCTTGGCCAGGCCGGGCACGGATTCGATGAGGATGTGTCCGCCTGCGACCATCGTGGCGATCAGCGCTTCGCGCAAGTTGGACTGTCCGACCAGCGTCTGGGCGAATCTGGCGCGGATGCGGTCGGTGAGCTGCCGTGCGCGTCGCAGGTCGTCCTGCGTCAGCGCGGCGGAAGGCGCCGGCACGGGCGTGCGCATGGGGGCGGCCGGCATGGCGCCCGTCGTGGGGATCGCGTTCGCGAGCTGGGACGGCATTGAAGGTTTCGAGGTGAATAAAGCCATGCTGCCCACCTTACCGTGACGAAGCAACCGCGGAGTGGGGATCGGGCCGATCCGCCTGCGCCGATGGCAGTGACCAGTCGACCGGTTCGGCGCCCATGGAGACCAGCGCTTGGTTGGCGCGGGAGAACGGGTGGGAGCCGAAGAACCCGCGGGATGCGGACAGAGGGCTGGGATGCGGCGAGGCGATGATGGTCGCGTTGGTGAGCAGTGGCGCGAGGCTCTGCGCGTTGCGCCCCCAGAGGATCGCCACCAGCGGCTTCGGCTTGCCGTCCGCGTCCACCCGGGCGTTAAGGGCGCGGATGGCGGCCTCGGTGATGGTCTCCCATCCCTTGCCCTGATGGCTGTTGGGGCGTCCCACGCCGACGGTCAGGCACCTGTTCAGCAGCATCACGCCGCGCTGGGTCCAGGGTGTCAGGTCACCGTTGGCGGGCATCGGCACGTGCATGTCGTCGACGAGCTCGCGGTAGATGTTGACCAGGCTCTTCGGCAGCGGTCGGACGTCGGGCGCCACGCAGAAGCTCAGGCCGACCGGATGCCCCGGAGTCGGGTAGGGATCCTGCCCGACGATCAGCACCTTGATCGAGTCGAATGGAATTGTGAAGGCTCTGAGGATATTATGGCTTGCGGGCAGGTACTGACGTCCTGCCTGCAGTTCGGAGCGGAGGAAATCGCCCATGTGATGGACCTGCGGCTCCACGTCCTGCAGCGCGGCGGCCCATCCGGGCTCCACGAGCTGCGACAATGGTTTGACTGGATGTTGACTCATGGTCTCTACTGTAGCGAGCGTGTCGAAGCTGTGCATATCCGGTGCATGACTGACGGCCGTCGCGCACTTGGGACACCATGGCCGGTAGACTTGACGAACGATACGGAAGGGTGATTATGGCCAAGGACAAGGAAACATACGATTCGTATGCCAAAGACGTGTTCGACAATCCTCCGGCAGGTCCGGTGGGCGTGCATCGGGGCGCGCGGTCGGCCGGGGCGCGCATGACGCCTTTCCTGATCGTGTTGCTTGTGGTGGCCCTGGCGGGCGTCGGCACATGGGGTGTGCTGTCGGGAATGTTCTCCGACGTGCTCTTCGGGAACAACGGCACGTCGCAGGCGGCCGACGACAAGGCGTCCGACAGCGGCGACTCGAAGACCGGCGACACGACGAAGTCCGGCACGGGCGAGCAGTCCACTTCTAGTTCGACTGACGGTTCCTCCGACACGGCCTCCAATACCTCCACGGATTCCGCCCAGAGCGATACGACATCGAGCAGCAGCGACGGTTCGACCGATGCCACCGACACGAACGGGCAGGGGACGGACTCCACCGCCTCGTCCGACGCGCATTCGACGCCGCCGGCCACCGCCGAGGCGAACAAGGCCACTTCCGTCCGCGTGATCAACGGAACCAAGATCTCCGGTCACGCCGCCAGCCGTGCGTACACGCTCAAGCAGGCCGGATACAAGAACGTCGTCTCCGCCAACCCCTCCGGTACGTTGCCCGCGAGCACCGTGGTCTGGTACCAGAACGAGACCGATGCGGCGACCGCGAAGGACATCGCCGTGACCTTGGGCATCTCCGACGTGCGGCAGATGTCGGGCATCTCCGCACCCGTCGTCGTCGTGCTGATGCAGTGACCGTACATCGGCCGAGAATCCGCGTCCCCGTAGGCTTTGTGCGAATGTCCCCTAGTACCGTACAATGATATGGAGTCGCGAGGTGGGGGATGCGGTGCGGTTTTGAGCTCTCTTCCGTTTGTTCGCGGCATAGGAACAAGGGAAAGAATATAACAATGGCACAGGGAACTGTGAAGTTCTTCAGCGCTGGCAAGGGTTACGGATTCATTACCTCTGATGCTGGTGGGGATGATGTGTTCGTGCACTACTCGGTTATTCAAGCCGATGGTTTCAAGACGCTGAACGAGGGCGATAAGGTCGAGTACGAGGCCGAACGTGGGCCGAAGGGAATGCAGGCCACGAAAGTGGTCAAGCTCTGAATCGTGCGAGGCTTTGCGCGTCATCGAAGCTCCGGTACCCAATGGGTGCCGGAGCTTTTTCCTTTTCTTTCGGCTTTACCGGATCGGTATCGGCATGCTCCGGCCTTCGCGGATCACGCGATGATTTCAAGCCAACAGCGCAATCCTCATGAATATGTTGGCACTCGGGCACCGAGAGTGCTAATCTCCCAATTAGCACTCGGGGAGTGAGAGTGACAGCCGGCAGCTGACGGTCGGCGGCCACGCCTCGCCCCCCAGGTGAGATTCAGTACCGTGAAGCCATTTGGAGGATACACAACCATGGCAAAGATCATTGCATACGACGAGGAAGCTCGTCAGGGCATGCTTGCGGGTCTCGACAAGCTCGCCAACACCGTGAAGGTCACTCTGGGTCCGAAGGGCCGCAATGTGGTGCTCGACAAGTCCTATGGCGCACCGACCATCACCAACGATGGCGTCTCCATCGCCAAGGAAATCGATCTTGAGGATCCGTACGAGCGCATCGGCGCCGAGCTGGTCAAGGAAGTCGCCAAGAAGACCGACGACGTCGCGGGCGACGGAACCACCACCGCCACCGTGCTGGCCCAGTCCCTCGTGCACGAAGGCCTGAAGAACGTTGTCGCCGGCTCCAACCCGATCGCGCTGCGTCGCGGCATCGAGAAGGCCACCGACACCATCGTCAAGGAACTGGTCGCCGCCGCCAAGGACGTGGAGACCAAGGACCAGATCGCCGCCACCGCCACGATCTCCGCAGCCGACCCCGAGGTTGGCGAGAAGATCGCCGAGGCTCTGGACAAGGTCGGTCAGGACGGCGTCGTGACCGTCGAGGACAACAACCGCTTCGGCCTTGACCTTGAGTTCACCGAGGGCATGCGTTTCGACAAGGGCTACATCGCCCCGTACTTCGTGACCAACGCGGACGATCAGACCGCGGTTCTTGAGGATCCGTACATCCTCCTGACCTCCGGCAAGGTTTCCAGCCAGCAGGACGTCGTCCACATCGCCGAGCTCGTCATGAAGTCCGGCAAGCCGCTGCTGATCATCGCCGAGGACGTCGACGGCGAGGCGCTGCCGACCCTCATCCTGAACAAGATCCGCGGCACCTTCAACTCCTGCGCCGTCAAGGCCCCCGGCTTCGGCGACCGTCGCAAGGCGATGCTGCAGGATATGGCCATCCTGACCGGTGCTCAGGTCGTGTCCGACGAGCTGGGTCTCAAGCTCGACTCCATCGACATGTCCGTGCTCGGCACCGCCAAGAAGGTCATCGTCTCCAAGGACGAGACCACCATCGTTTCCGGCGGCGGCGACAAGGCCGACGTCGAGGCTCGCGTGGCTCAGATTCGCGCCGAGATCGAGAAGACCGACTCCGATTACGACCGTGAGAAGCTGCAGGAGCGTCTCGCCAAGCTGGCCGGCGGCGTCGCCGTCATCAAAGTCGGCGCGGCCACCGAGGTCGAGGCCAAGGAGCGTAAGCACCGCATCGAAGACGCCGTGCGCAACGCCAAGGCCGCTATCGAAGAGGGCCTGCTGCCCGGCGGTGGCGTGGCGCTCGTCCAGGCTGCCAAGAAGGCCGAGTCCGCAGAAGCCGTCACTTCGCTGACCGGCGAAGAGGCCACCGGTGCCGCCATCGTGTTCCGCGCCATCGAGGCCCCGATCAAGCAGATCGCCGAGAACTCCGGCGTGTCCGGTGACGTGGTGTTCAACAAGGTTCGCGAGCTGCCGGAGGGTCAGGGTTTCAACGCCGCCACCGACACCTACGAGGATCTGCTGGCCGCCGGCGTCGCCGACCCGGTCAAGGTCACCCGCTCCGCTCTGCAGAACGCCGCGTCCATCGCCGGCCTGTTCCTGACCACCGAAGCGGTTGTCGCCAACAAGCCGGAACCGAAGGCCGCCGCTCCGGCCGCCGGCGCCGACATGGGCTACTGATCCGCTCCCGGAATCCGCCATCGCAGCGCGGTAGCGCGTTGCAGCAGCGGATGCCGTAACACGGATTTGCCGCGATGTGAAGGGCTTCGACCTGTTGAGGGTCGGAGCCCTTTTCGCATGTCTGCTGGCATACCGGAGCGGATCACCGCCGTGATACTGTTCAGCCGGAAGCGAACAGTCGGGACGCCTGCGCTTCGGCGTCGGCGTAGACGGTGGATGCCTGGGTGAGCGCCTGCTGGATGGATTCCAGCGACGCCTCCATCTGCTGCTGTGCCGCACGCCACTGCGCGCTGACCGAAGTGAACTGCGTGGCGGCACCGCCACGCCAGGCGTCCTGGAGCCCGTTGAGGTTCGTATACATTCCGTTGACCGCCTGCCGGATGGCGGCGATGGACGCCGAAACGGCGGCGGAGGAGGATTGGATCCGTTCGGAATCCACTTGATATTGGGGCATGGTTGTTCCTTTCCTGTATTGTTCTGTTTTCGCCCGGTGACGTTGAAGCGTCCGGCCGGTAATGTGGAGGATATGACATTGCGAACGATGAGATACGGAAAAACGGATGATGTGGTCGAAGGCTCGGCCATTTTAGGGGTTATCGGCGTGTCGCGCGACGGATTTTCTCTGTGGAAACGGCTGTTTTCCGCGGTTTTGACGGTGCTGGTCATAACAATGTGGATAACTTCGCCCGGTGCGGTCGCATACGCCGCCGGGGACGATTCGTCGTCCTCGGACCAGGGGCAGGCCACGTTCTCCCAGGACATAACCGATCCCTACAACGTGCTCGGCTCCAATCTGACGAAAGTCACGGACGCCATATCCAGCACCTACGACAGCACCGGCGTGTCGGTCAAACTGTCATACATGCTGCATTTCGAGGGGGTAGAGGACCCCGACCAATGGGCGCAGGAGGCGTTGGACGCCACCAACCCCAAACCGAACACCGTGCTGCTGGCCGTGGCCCTCAACGACGGCAAGCTCGTGGTCGCCGTCTCCGGCAACTCGGAATCGTGGCTGTACAACAAGACCACGTCGGACCAGCTGCTGAAAAGCGCCTACGGGCCGGTCAGCGGCAGGAACCCCGACTGGTCCGGCTCGGCGATCGCCATGATGGATTCCATCGCCACGATCAAGACGACCACAGCGCAGCGCGGCACGGTGTGGAAATGGGTGGGCATATCCGTGATGTGCGGCGTGCTGGTGGTTCTGATCGTCATCGGCGTCGTGACGGTGGTTCGCCGTCGTCGCGATACGAAGGGCAAGCAGCCGGATGCCGAGAAGGACGCAGGAAAATCCACAGAGAAAGCCACGAAGAAAGACACGGGCAAGTCCGCCAAGAAGCGGCGCTCCAAGGGTGATGCAGCCGAGTCGGACTCCCCGGCGGAGGACGACGGCAGGCCGCAGTCCGCTTCAAGTGAATCCGACGGGCAGTCCGCTCCGTCCATACCCATGACGCGCCGCGAACGGAGGGAGGCATCCCGGCGCGGAAAGCGGTTCGGAACGTCGTCGGCCGCCACCGCGCCCAAGCCGGGCAACACCGACGAAGCCGCCGACGAAGGCTCCCGGGAGCGTTTCGACGCGTGGCTGGCGTCCATTGTCCCGCAAGACACAGATGGTGTTCAGGAAACATCCAGAACATCGAGTCAAGCTGGTAACCATGAGCAAGCCGATTGAAGCATCCATTGTTGTTGTCGACGACGAACCGTCCATCCGTGAACTGCTCGTCGCATCCCTGCATTTCGCCGGATTCGATGTGGCCACCGCCGCATCGGGCTCCGAAGCCATCGAGGTGATCGAGAAGACCCAGCCCGACCTGATCGTCCTCGACGTCATGCTCCCTGACATCGACGGATTCACCGTGACCCGCCGCATCCGGCAGGAGGGCATTGGCGCCCCCGTGCTGTTCCTCACCGCCCGCGACGACACGCAGGACAAGGTGATGGGATTGACCGTCGGAGGCGACGACTACGTGACCAAGCCCTTCAGCTTGGAGGAGGTCGTGGCCCGCATCCGCGCGATTCTGCGTCGCACCCGTGAGCAGGTGGAGGACGATCCGATCATCCGCGTCGGCGACCTTGAGATCAACGAGGATTCGCACGATGTGTCCCGCGCCGGTCATGCGATCGATCTGAGCCCGACCGAATACAAGCTGCTGCGCTACCTGATGGACAACGAGGGCCGTGTGCTGTCGAAGGCGCAGATCCTCGATCACGTCTGGCAATACGATTGGGGCGGTGACGCGGCGATCGTCGAGTCGTACATCTCGTACCTGCGCAAGAAGGTCGACGGCATCATGGTGACCGACGACAACGGTGAACAGCACAAGGTCACCCCGCTGATCGAGACCAAGCGAGGCATCGGCTACATGATTCGCGAGCCCAGAGTCTCGGCGTGAGGCGGGCGCGATGACCGCACAGACACCTCCGCCGACGGGTGACGGAACCGCCGCAGGCCCGGCCCCGGCACCGGGAACCGCGCCGACCGGCACGGCCGGGATTCCGGGAACCGCGCAGATACCTCCGCCGACAGCCGCCCCTGCGAGCCAGAAGCGTGCGACCCATACCAAGGGTGTGTGGGCGACACTGAAATCGATGTTCGTCGGGCGTCTGGACGCCGTTCCGCTGGCCACCAAGATCGTGGCGTGCACGGTCATCCTGCTGATCGTGGGTACGGCCGGTATATCACTGACGTTGCGCCAGCTGGTCGGCAACTACATGCTGGAGAAGACGGACACGCAGCTGTTCCGTCAGGCGCAACTGGTCCTCAACAACATCGATACCATGCGTCAGCAGAATAACGCCGAGAAATCCAGCAGCAGCCTGCTGTACAGCTACTTCGTGCAGATCCGCGACAGCGACGACACCATCTTGCGCAACGCCATCGTCCCCACTCTCAAGGACGGCGTCAGTTCGATGCCGTTGCTGCCTATGAACGGCAGCCGCGGAGGCGTGCAGCTCCAGCAGCCGTTCACCACCAACGCCGTCGTGACGTTGAGCGGGCGGAGCGTGGACCATTCCACGCTGTCCACCGCCGAATCGCCGTGGCGCGTCGTGGCGCTGCCGTGGACCGATGAGGACGGCAAGCCCGGCGGCGTATGCTACATCGGTCTGTCGCTGAGCGACCAGCTTGACACCGTAAAGACATTGACCCGTTACTGCATCATCGTCGGCGTGGCCATCGTCATACTCGGCGCCCTGCTGGCCACGCTGATGACCCAGAGAACACTGTCTCCGCTGAAGCGCATCGAGAAGACCGCCGCGAAGATCGCCGCCGGCGACCTCACACAACGCGTGCCCCCGGCGCCGGAGAACACGGAGGTCGGTTCGCTGTCGGTCTCGCTCAACGCCATGCTCACCCGAATAGAGCAGAGCTTCCACGAGCAGGAGGAGACCACGGCGAAGATGAAACGATTCGTCTCCGATGCCAGCCATGAGCTTCGCACGCCGCTCGCGGCGATCCACGGGTATGCGGAGCTATACAAGATGCAGCGTGACCTGCCGGGTGCGCTGGGACGCGCCGATGAGTCGATCTCGCATATCGAGGATTCGAGCACCCGCATGACGGTACTGGTGGAGGATCTGCTGTCGTTGGCGCGCCTCGACGAGGGGCGTGGCATCGACATCACCCAGCAGGTGCCGCTGACCACGCTGGTCACGGATGCGACCGAAGACTTGCACGCGCTCGATCCGGGCCGTGAGATTCGCCGCGGCACGCTGACATTCCAGCCGCGCAACGGGGATGAGCCGGCCGATCTGGAGTTCGTCGAAGGCCCGCTGCCCGATGTCACGCTGAAAGGCGACGGGTCGAGGCTGCGGCAGGTGGTCACCAACATCGTCGGCAACATCCACCGCTACACGCCCGCCGACTCCCCGGTGGAGATATCCGTCGGCGTCATGCCCGCGTCGATCAGCCCCGAATCGTTGGCCCGCATGTCCGCGAATGACGCCTCGATGCGCTACTTCATCGAAGCCGTGGACGTAAGCCGCTCCATGCAGATGGGCATGAACTACGCGGTGGTCCGCTTCAGCGACCATGGTCCGGGCGTGCCCGAGAACTCCCGCTCCAAGATCTTCGAGCGGTTCTACACCGCGGACCCGTCCCGGGCGCGTCTCAAAGGCGGCACCGGGCTTGGCATGGCCATCGCGCAGTCGGTGGTCAAGGCGCACAAGGGCTTCATCTGCGCGACCGACTCCCAGGGCGGCGGCCTCACGCTCACGGTGGTGCTGCCCATAGCGCCGCTGGAGCCGAAGATCGCCGTGGACGAACCCCCTCAGAACGCCAAGGCGGAACGCAAGGCCGAACGCAACAAAGCCAAGCAGGAGAAACAGCAGGCGCGGCAGCACAAGAGCGAGTGATTCGCGTCCGGTGCGCTGCCGCGTGCCGTGCGTTCATGCATTGAGGTAAACTGATACTTTGATGTATTCATGAGCAGATCGAGAATCTGCCGGTCCGACGAGTAACGAGGTGTGCCATGCCCAGTGGGCGCGTACGTTGGTTCGACGCGAAAAAGGGATTCGGATTCATTACGAACGACGAGGGCGAGGACGTGTTCCTGCCCGCAGCGGCTCTGCCGGATGGCGTGACCACCCTGCGCAAAGGCGCCCGCGTGGAGTTCTCCGTGATCGACGGCCGCAAGGGGCCACAGGCCATGGGCGTGACGCTGGTCGCATCCGTGCCGTCCCTGGTCAAGGCGACCCGCCCGAAGCCGGATGATATGGCCGCCATCGTGGAGGACCTTATCAAGTTGCTGGATTCCGCGGGCAACGAGCTGCGTCGCCATCGGTATCCCTCCGCCGCCGACAGCCGGAAGCTCGCCACACTGCTGCGTGGCGTGGCTGACAGCTTCGACGTGCAGGAATGAGGGGACAGGGGATAGTACATGCCTGAAACGACCATGCCTGAGACGGTTGTGGGCGAACCCGGTATCACGGATTCGCCCATCGCCTCCATCGACCCGAAAGACGCTGCCCGTGCCATGGCCGTCGAGGCTGCCGAGGACGAGAACGGCGTCGGAGAGTTCGTCGAGGCCATCGACGCCGGTGACGGCATCACCGATTACCGGTTCGTCTCGCTGATGCGCGGCTACGAGGGATGGCAGTGGTCCGTGACGATGTTCCACGATGTCGAACGCGACACGTGGACGGTGAACGAGTCAACGCTTATTCCCATGGAACAGGCGCTGCGCCCTCCGAAATGGATTCCATGGAAGGACCGTCTGCTGCCGACCGACCTGTCGGTGACCGACTCCATCGGCACCGACCCGGATGACCCGCGGTTGGAGGAAGGTTTCCGGGCGACCGCCGAAGCCGAGACCGGTGACGCGCGCGTTTCGGATGCACGGGACGTGGAGGCGGCCGGGGCCCCGGGCAAGGTCGATGCCGCGGATGAGGCATCGGATACCGGAGCATCGGATTCTGAGACGCCCGACAGCGAACCTGTGGAGTCCCAGGACGCTCAGCCCACCACAGCTGCGGAGGATGTCGATGACGCGGTGAGCGCATTCGATCTGTCCCGCCGCCATGTGCTGTCCCCGCTGGGCCGCGCCCAGACCGCGCAGCGCTGGTATGAGGGCCCTCGCGGCCCCAAGTCGTTGTCCACCAAGACCGCGTCGGGCAATCTGTGCTCCACCTGCGGGTTCTTCGTCGCGTTGCAGGGCGATCTGAGCGAAATGTTCGGCGTCTGCGCGAACAAGTGGAGCCCGGACGACGGCAAGGTCGTCTCGCTCGACCACGGATGCGGCGAACATTCCGAAATCGAGCCGCCCGAGCCGAGTCACATGTGGATTCAATCCAAGCCCGCGTTCGACGACCTGCATATCGATGTCATCGCGCAGGCGCCGCGGGACGAGCGCAGCGAAGTGGAGCTGATCGAGAAGCTCGGTGCCGCCGGCCTGCCGTTCGACGTGCCCAAGGGCACGATCATCCTCAAATCCCAGCTGCCTGAAACGCGCTGACCCGAATCGCCCGCAACACGGGCAACGTCACGGCGACCGAATGGCGGAATGACGATGGAACGATAATCGCCTGTGACACCACGCGAAGCGGTGTCACAGGCGATTCGTCTATATCCGGGGTTGCGCATCCGGGCCAGCGCGCGATGGCGCTCAGTGCACGATGGTGACCGTGCACTCCGCGAAGTTCAGGATCTGCCTCGACACGGAACCGAGGAAACGGGCGTCCAAGCCGCTCAGACCGCGGGATCCGACGACCAGATGGCTGGCGAACCGGGATGCCGTGGTCAGGCCCTTGGCCGCCGCGATGTGGAACGCCTTGCCCGTCACCTGAAGCCCGTCGGGAATATCGGCCTGCTCGATCATGCGACGGACGATGTCCTGCGCGTGATCCTGACCGGCGCCGATCGAGGCGATCGCGTTCTCATAGCCGGGCACCTCGCCCAGATCCTTCAGCTGCCAGCAGAACATGACCTGCAGCGGGACATGATGCAGCGCGGCGAAATCAATGGCGAACCGCAACGCATGACGGGACGTCTCGGAACCGTCCACGCCGACGACCACCGGACGTTTGCCCTTGGCCGCGGCCAGCTCATCGTCATCATGGTGAATCGGCATACCGGGGGCGAGCGAATGCGCGATATCATCCTGCACGCTCTTGTCCTCGTTGCCGGCGATCCTGACCACCGTCACCGGCACCTTGGCGGATTCGGCGAGGGAGGACGACAGCGACCCCACGAACCATCTGGTCACACGACCCAGGGATCGGCGGCCGACGACGATCTGTTGGGCATCCGCTCCGATCTGCAGCAGTCCAGTCGTGCCGGAGGCGTGCACGGAGGTGAGCTTCAGGTTATCCGGGTCGAATGCGATGCCGGCGCTCGCCTCATTCACCCAATCCAGCAGTTGCTCGGTGATGGCCTTGCTCGCCTTCTCCCACGCGTCGGGATTGTCCGGCTGAGCTCCCATATCCCACGAATGCGTCCACGCATAGACCGCGTTGACCGCCCTGCCGCTCAAGGACGCCTCCCTGAGCGCCCACTGCAAGGCCGTGAACGACTCCTCGGAGCCGTCCACCCCAACGACGATGTCGCCGGCTCCGTCCGACGTCCGCGGCTCGGACTCGATGTTCACATCTGGTTGCGTCATGACATCCTCCTTGTTGGCATGTTATATTCAGCATATCGTTTTTCATTGCGTTATGAGCGCAATTATCGCGAGGAAAGGCATAAACGTCATCGCGAATCGGTAGAGTGGTGTGGACTATCGAGATGGAAGGACAAGCATGTTCGAACGGTTTACCGACCGTGCACGGCGCGTGATCGTGTTGGCGCAGGAAGAGGCGCGCACTCTCCAGCACAACTACATCGGCACCGAACACCTGCTGCTCGGCCTGATCCGCGAAGGTGAGGGGGTCGCCGCCAAGGCGCTCGCATCCAAGGGAGTGACCTTGGACGACACCCGCAAGCAGGTCGAGGAGATGATCGGCAAAGGCAATGCCGCCCCCAACGGGCACATTCCCTTTACTCCGCACGCCAAGCAGGTGTTGGAGCTGAGTCTGCGCGAGGCGCTGCAACTCGGTCACAGCTATATCGGCACCGAGCACATCCTGCTCGGCCTGATCCGCGAAGGCGAGGGCGTGGGCACCCAGGTGCTCATCAAGATGGATGTCGACCTGGGCGAACTGCGTTCGGCCACTATCGACATGATCCATGGCAACAGCGGCGGCGCCAATGCCTCCGGCAAGGGCGATCTGGCCAACGCCGGCGGCGTGCAGGACAAGCGCAGCCAGACCGGTTCGGCCATTCTGGACCAGTTCGGGCGCAACCTGACCGCCGAAGCGGCCGAGGGCAAGCTCGACCCGGTGATCGGGCGCACCAACGAGATCGAACGTGTCATGGTCGTGCTGTCGCGCCGCACGAAGAACAACCCCGTGCTGATCGGCGAGCCGGGCGTCGGCAAGACCGCCGTCGTCGAAGGCCTCGCGCAGAAGATCAACGCCGGCGACGTGCCGGAGACGCTGAAGGACAAGCAGGTCTATTCGCTGGATCTGGGCTCCATGGTGGCCGGCTCGCGCTACCGCGGCGATTTCGAGGAACGCCTCAAGAAGGTGCTCAAGGAGATCAAGACGCGCGGCGACATCGTGCTGTTCATCGACGAGATTCACACGATCGTCGGTGCCGGTTCGGCGGACGGCGCCTTGGGCGCGTCTGACATGCTCAAGCCCATGCTGGCTCGCGGTGAGCTCCAGACCATCGGTGCCACCACCACCGACGAGTACCGCAAGTACATCGAGAAGGACGCGGCGCTGGAACGTCGTTTCCAGCCGATTCAGGTGCATGAGCCGACAATCGCGGAGACCATCGAAATCCTCAAGGGCCTGCGCTCGCGCTACGAGAACCACCACCACGTGACCATCACCGACGGCGCGCTGCAGTCCGCCGCGGAGCTGTCGTCCCGCTACATCCAGGACCGCAACCTGCCCGACAAGGCCATCGACCTGATCGACGAGGCCGGCGCGCGGCTGCGCATCAAGCGCCTGACCGCCCCGCCCGAGCTCAAGGAACTTGACCAGAAGGTCGCGAAAGTCGCCGCCGAGAAGGACAAGGCCATCAAGGACCAGGACTTCGAGAAGGCCGCCGAGCTGCGCGACAACCAGGAGAAGCTGGAAGCGGAGCGCAAGGAGAAGGAATCCTCCTGGCGCGAGGGCGAGTCCGATGTCGAGATGGTCGTGAACGAGGATGTGATCGCCCAGGTGATCTCCTCGACCACCGGCATTCCGGTGTTCAAGCTCACCCAGGCCGAGTCGAAGAAGCTGCTCGGCATGGAGTCCGAGCTGCACAAGCGCATCATCGGCCAGGACGAAGCGGTTTCCGCGCTGTCCCGTTCGATTCGCCGCACTCGTGTGGGCCTCAAGGATCCGAAGCGTCCTGCGGGCTCGTTCATCTTCGCCGGCCCGACCGGCGTCGGCAAGACCGAGCTGGCCAAGGCGCTGGCCGAGTTCCTGTTCGACGATGAGGACGCGCTGATTCGCGTGGACATGTCGGAGTTCTCCGAGAAGTATGCGGCATCGCGTCTGTTCGGTGCTCCTCCGGGATACGTCGGTTACGAGGAGGGTGGCGAGCTCACCGAGAAGGTGCGCCGCAAGCCGTTCTCCGTCGTGCTGTTCGACGAGATCGAGAAGGCCCATCCGGACATCTTCAACACGCTGCTGCAGGTGCTGGACGACGGTCACCTGACCGATGGTCAGGGACGCAAGGTGGACTTCAAGAACACCATCATCATCCTGACCACCAACCTAGGTACGCGCGACATCGCCAAGGCCGCCAACACCGGCTTCAACCTTGGCTCGAACGCGGAGTCCAGCTACCAGCGCATGAAGGATCAGGTCAGCTCCGAACTCAAGCAGCAGTTCCGTCCCGAGTTCCTGAACCGTCTTGACGACATCATCGTGTTCCGTCAGCTCACCGAGCCGCAGGTGCGTCAGATTGTCGACCTCGACATCAAGCAGCTCAACGACCGTCTGTTCGACCGTCACATGTCGCTGGAGCTCACCCCGGCCGCCAAGGACCTGCTCGCGCAGAAGGGCTTCGACCCGCTGCTCGGTGCTCGTCCGCTGCGCCGCGTGATCCAGCGCGACATCGAGGACGCCATCTCGGAGAAGATCCTGATGGGCGAACTCGAAGACGGTCAGCGCGTGGTGGTCGACTCCGAAGGCGAGGGCATCCTCGGCGAGTTCACCTTCCGCGGCGAACAGTTCGACGACGCCAAGCCCGAGAACGAGCCGGCTGCGGAGCCGGCAACGGAGGAGTCAGCTGACAAGTCGGCTGACAACGCCGCTCCCGCCTCGCAGGAGGCCTGATCGGGTACCGGTTGACCGCCGACTGACCACCCCCAGTCTCGCTACACTCGACAGCCCCGTCAGCGGGGGCGTGAATTGACTCCCGCTGGCGGGGCTGTCGCGAAGCGACTGGGGGTGGTCTGCAATATCCTCCCACTCATGCCGTCCTCAGGACGGCAAATCACCCGCGCTCATACTCCCACCATGCGATTCCGTCCTGCAGTGGAAACCGACACAACGAAGTGTTGGTCAGAAAGTATCTGGCCGCGATCATTACTTTGGCCTGTGCTATGACATGTGCGATACCAATTGCACACGCAGACGGAACTTCTCCCGAAAACGAGTTGGTCACCGTCGTGTTGGTACAGGACGCTGAGAGGATGGTCAGCGCCGACATTCCCGCACAGTATGTGCAGGAGTATAAGAACAGGCTCAAGAACGAAGAATTCAAGGCCGCCGAGATTGCCGAGGCGACCGGCTCTGAGATAAGTCTCATGACCACGACAGCTAACAACCCGCTGAAGCCAACCGTGACATATTTCCGGAAAAGCAGCTGCTTCATGCAATTCATATGGCCGGTGGTTTGTCATACCTGAATGTAACGAACGGCCTATTCATGATTGCTATCATCGTATTCGCCGGTCTGCTTGGCCTGTTGCTCAGTATGATGATGCGTCGGCAGCAGACCCGTGAGCAGGCGCATGAGCGCATGCTGGAGCGGGAGCGTCAGGAACATCACGCTCAGACGCTCGATTACGCCACGCAGGTGCACGACTCGGGCGGACGCGGTATCCGTTGATCGGTTGCGTCGACTATGTGACGCTCTTCGAGAAGAGCTTGCCGGCAAGGGATTCCATGGAGGGTTCGCGCTGCACGACAATGGACTCATGGAAGACATCGACCCCGATCATATGACGCTGCTTGGCGAGCTGCTCAATGAAATCGCCCATAACATCATCCGGCATTGCCCGGCAGGTTGCGAATTCGATTGCAGCGTGATGCTTCACGATGACGTCGCAGAAGTCACCCAGTACAATTCCGTGACTCATCCGGCCGATAAAAGTGAGACGGCGGTCTCCACACATATGGGACTTGGCCTGTGTCGTGACAGACTGCTCCATATCGGCGGCATGCTGCGCACCGAGGTCGAGGACGGCACTTGGATGCTGTATGCCCGTGTGCCTCTATCGCATCAAACCTGACCACTGTCGTAGCGTCCGCGGTGTCGTAATACAAAAAAGAGCGCCGGGGAGAATTCCCTGACGCCCATGCCAACGAGACGATGACAGCCGGTAATCGGTGTGTCGGCCGACCGTCCTGACGACGGCGGCCGGCCGACACACCGGGCCGGACAGCGAATCGGCCTACTTGATAGCGTTGAGCCACTGCTCCTTGGTGGCCTTCTCCGCCTCCAGCTTGGCCTTCTTCTTTGGGTCGGACTCGGTCGCGATCTTCTCGTCAAGCTCGGCGAGCTGAGCGGTCAGCTGCTCCTCGAAGCTGGACTTGCGGGCGTCGGCCTCCGGATCGGTCTTCTTCCACGCGGCGTCCTCGACGGCCTTGATCTGCTTGTCGACGGCGTCGAGACGGCCTTCGATGCGGCGCATGTCGTCGCGCGGCACATAGCCGATCTGATCCCACTCGTCTTGGATGGCTCCCAGCGCCTGACGCGCCTTCTTCGCGGCGGCCTCGTCGGCGACGGGTACCAGGGCCTCGGCCTTCTTCAGCAGCTCCTCCTTCTTGGCGAGGTTCTCTTTCTCGGAGGTGCTGATCTGGTCACGGTCGGCCTGACGCGCGTTGAAGAACTCGTCGGCTGCCTTGCGGAACTGCGCCCACAGCGCGTCGTCATCGCTGCGGCCGACGCGGCCGGCCCGCTTCCAACGGTCCATCAACTCGTTGAACCGGCGCGAGGTCTCGCCCCATGCGGTCGAGTCCTTCAGCTGGTTCGCCTCGGCGATGATCGCCTCTTTCTCGGCCTTGGCATGGGCGCGCTCGACGTCGCGGGCCTGCGACCACTTGCGGCGGGCCTGGTTGAACGTGGTGCGTGCGGCGGAGAAACGCTTCCACAGCGCGTCGGCCTGCGGCTTGTCGATGTGCACGGACGTGCGCTGATGCTGCTGCCACTGGTCGAACAAGGAACGGAACTTGTCGGCGGTGGAACGCCAGTTGATCTCGTCATCCAGCGAGGATGCGAGGGCCTCGGCCTTCTCGACGATCTTGGTGCGTTCTTCGACAGCCTTGGCGATCGCCGCCTTGCGGGCCTTGGTGAGCTCGGCCTTCTTCGCGGCGCCGGCCTCCTTCAGCTGCTCGAACTGCTGCTTCAGCGCGGCCATGTCGCCGACCGCCGCGGGCTTGTCGGTCTCCTGCTCAAGGGACTTCAGCGTCTCGTCGATCTCGTGCGACTTCACCGTGTCGGAATGCAGGCGGCTCGCCAGCAGATCCAACTTGGCCTTGAGGTCAAGGTAACGACGGGCGTACAGCGACAGCGCCTCCTCCTTGGAGACGTCGGGGAACTGCCCGACCTCACGCTCGGAGTCGCCCTCCCTGACGTACACGGTACCGTTGTCGTCGACGCGGCCGAACGCTTCGGCCGCCTTCACCTCGGCGTCCGAATAGCTGGATGCCGAAGCGGCGGGGGCGGGGCGCTTGACCGCTTTCTTGGCGAATGCGGCCGGCGAAGGGGCGTGGGGTTTCGGCGCGGATGCAGGGGTCGGTGCCGGTGTGGGCGTCGTTGCCTGCTCGGTGGGTTCGGTGGTGTTGTCGGATATGGTGGCAGTCTCGTCGGCCATGGCCAGCTCCTTATAAGCTTGAAGGTAGTCGTTGGCTGGGGAAAAATCCGAATGGATTTTTCCGCAACCTCCCCTATTATAGGGAATCGTGGCTAAAGGCGCATCAATATCAGGATTTCCAGAGTGGCTCCCCTCTGAACGTGTTGTGGAGCAGCGTGTCATCGACACGCTCCGTAGGGTTTTCGAGCTCAACGGTTTCATCGGCATCGAGACACGCGCGGTGGAACAGGGCTCCAGTCTGCTCAAAAAAGGCGAGACCAGCAAGGAGATTTACCTGCTGTCCCGTCTGCAGGAGGTCGGGCACGAATCCGACACGCCGGTCAATGACCGGTTGGGTCTGCACTTCGATCTGACCGTGCCGCTGAGCCGGTATGTGGTCGAGCATTCCGGCGACCTCGCGTTCCCGTTCAAGCGTTGGCAGATTCAGAAGGTGTGGCGTGGCGAACGTCCGCAGGAAGGACGTTTCCGCGAGTTCGTCCAGGCCGATATCGACGTAATCGGCAACGGCGACCTGCCCGACCATTACGAGGTCGAGCTGCCGCTGGTCATGGTGTCGGCTCTTGAGGAGCTGCGCGCATTCGGCCTACCCAAGGCGACCGTGCACGCGAACAACCGCAAGCTGTCCGAAGGCTTCTACCGCGGACTTGGCCTGACCGACATCGAGGGAGTGCTTCGCGAGATCGACAAGCTCGACAAGATCGGCGCGGACGAAGTGGCGAAGCTGCTCGTCGACACGTGCGGCGCCGATGAAGCGCAGGCCCGCGCCTGCCTGGAACTGGCCGAACTCACCGCCGCCGACGGCAAGGAGCTCGCCGACAAGTTCGACGCGCTGTGCGCCGCGCACGGCATCGCGGCCGATTCCGCCGCGTACATGCTGGCCCGGCAGGGACTGGACACGCTCGCGATGATCGTCGACGAAGCCGCCCTCATCCGCCCGGGCGCGGTGATCGCCGACCTGAAGATCGCCCGTGGACTCGACTACTACACCGGTTCCGTATACGAGACCTTCCTCGACGGGGCGGCGTCGCTTGGCTCGATCTGCTCCGGCGGCCGTTACGACAACCTCGCCTCGCAGGGCAACCGCAAGTACCCGGGCGTCGGCCTGTCCATCGGCCTGAGCCGTCTCGTGTCGTACATGCTGCACTCCGCCGGAGCGCACGCCAGCCGCGTCTGCCCGGCATCCGTGCTCGTCGCCGTGTGGAATGAGCAGGATCGCTCCGCCGCGAATCTCATCGCGAACACGCTGCGCTCCCGCGGCATCGCCGCGGACGTCGCGCCCACTGCGGCCAAACTTGGCAAGCAGATCAAATATGCCGACAAGCTTGGCATCCCGTATGTGTGGTTCCCGGCCGGCGCGACGGACGGCGACGACACGGCATCCGACGAGGTCAAGAACATCGTCACCGGCGATCAGCAGCCGGCCGATCCCAAGTCGTGGCAACCGGATACTGTGTATGCCCGGCAAACCGTTGTAATCGACTGATTTTCGTCAGCGCCCGTCCTCTGCCGGGGACGGGCGCGCGTTGCAGGGAAACCATTGCATAGATTGCATAAGAAAGAGGAAGCATGAGCCAGACGGCTTACAGAACACATCATGCCACCGAGGTGACCGAAGCACTCGTCGGTCAGAAGGTGACGCTCGCAGGTTGGGTCGATCGTCGCCGCGATCACGGCGGCGTGGCGTTCATCGATTTGCGCGACAACTCCGGCTTGGTGCAGATCGTCATCTACGACGAGGAGATGGCGCGCCCGCTGCGCTCCGAGTTCGTCATCCAGGTCACCGGCGAGGTTCGTCTGCGCCCGGACGGCAACGAGAACACGCATCTGGCCACCGGCAAGATCGAAGTCGTCGTCGAGACCATCGATGTGCTCGCCAAGTCCGATGCGCTGCCGTTCCAGGTGTCCACCGCGCTCGAAAACGAGTCCGAGAACAAGCTGCCCGGCGAAGATGTGCGACTGAAGTACCGTTACCTCGACCTTCGCCGTCCGTCCATGCAGCACAACCTCAAGTTGCGCTCCGACATGGCCAAGGCCGCCCGCCACGCGCTGGAGGAGATGGACTTCACCGAGGTCGAGACCCCGACCTTCATCAAGTCCACCCCGGAAGGTGCCCGCGACTTCGTCGTGCCCGCCCGTCTGGTGCCTGGCTCCTGGTACGCGCTGCCGCAGTCCCCGCAGCTCTTGAAGCAGCTGCTCATGGTCTCCGGCGTCGAGCGCTACTACCAGCTCGCCCGCTGCTACCGTGACGAAGACTTCCGCGCCGACCGCCAGCCCGAGTTCACCCAGCTCGACATGGAGATGGCGTTCGTCGACCAGGAGGACGTGATGGCCATGGCCGAGAAGGTCATCGCCGCCATCTGGAAGTCCGCCGGCTACGACGTGCAGCTGCCGATTCAGCGCATCACCTGGCAGGATGCCATGGACAAGTACGGCTCCGACAAGCCGGACCTGCGTTTCGGCAACCCGCTCGTCGAGCTCACCGAATACTTCAAGGACACGCCGTTCCGCGTGTTCCAGGCCGACTACGTCGGCGCCGTCGTCTTCAAGGGCGGTGCCGCCACCCCGCGTCGTCAGTTCGACGCATGGCAGGAGTGGGCCAAGCAGCGCGGCGCCAAGGGCCTCGCCTACGTGTCCTTCACCGAGGACGGCGAGCTCAAGGGACCCGTCGCCAAGAACCTGTCCGACTCCGAGCGCGAGGGCCTGATGGCCGCCGTCGGTGCCGAGTCCGGCGACGCCGTGTTCTTCGCCGCCGGCTCCCGCGAATCCTCCCAGCTGCTGCTGGGTGCCGTGCGCGTGGAGCTCGCCCGTCGCGCGGGTCTGCTCGATCCGAAGAAGTTCGCCTTCACCTGGGTCGTGGACTTCCCGCTGTTCAAGCCCACCGACGACCCGGATGACGATGATGTGGCCGTCGGCCACTCCAAGTGGACCTCCATGCACCACCCGTTCACCATGCCGAGCAAGGACTGGATCGACAAGTTCGATCAGGATCCCGAGCACGCCATGTCTGACTCCTACGACATCGTCTGCAACGGCGAGGAGATGGGCGGCGGTTCCGTGCGTATCCACCGCGACGACATTCAGGACCGCGTCCTCAACGTCCTCGGCATCGCTCCCGAAGAGGCCAAGGAGAAGTTCGGCTTCCTCCTCGACGCCTTCAAGTTCGGCGCCCCGCCTCACGCGGGCATCGCCCTGGGCTGGGACCGCACCGTGTCCATCCTCGCCGGTGCCGACACCATTCGCGACGTCATCGCCTTCCCGAAGGCCGGTGGCGGTCGTGACCCGCTGACCGGCGCCCCGGCTCCGATCAGTGACGAGCAGCGTGCCGAGACCGGCGTCGACTACGACCCGGATGCCGAAGACTGAGTAACATCTCGCTGTCTTCTTTGACGGGAGGGCCCAGACCATACAGGTCGGGGCCCTCTTTGCATATCCGTCTGCGCAGTACACAGGCCGTTTTTTTTCGCAGTTGTCCGCACCCTGCTACCCGTGAGGATTGCCGAACTGCTGTTTTGCGTTCCTATGTGCGCGCCGAAACGACAAGTGCGCGCACATAGCGACGCAAATGGCCCGGTTTGCGTTCTTAAGTGCGCGCGGTCGTCGTTTCGGCGCGCACTTAGGAACGCAATGACGGCCAAAGCACATCAGATGCATGCCATATCGACCATCTGATGATGGGCGATGAGGTCGGGCAGGGCACAATGGGATCGTGATCACCATTGGAATCGTGGATAACGACCGGTTCGCATTGCCCATGCTGGATATGCCGCTGACCGACATTCCCGGTCCCGAGATCTGCCGGCGTGTTCGTGCTGCATCAGCCGACATCGTGGTACTTGGCATCACATCGTATTCGTTGGATCATTACCGTCAGCTGGCGATCGATGCGGGCGCCCAGGGGTTGATTGCCAAAAGCGTGACGCCGAAGGAACTCGCCGAAGCCATGCGGAATGTCCTGGTACGGCCGTTCCCGGGTTTCCCGACCACGGAACAGGCACATGGGTCGATAGTATCGGCATCGGCGCGATGGTCCCGGACACTGTCGAAGCGGGAGCGTGAGGTGTTGGGTCTGTATGCCGACAACTATTCGACGGCGTAGATTGCGGAGCGCCTGGGAATAGCGGATTCGACGGTGTCCGTGGTGGTGCGGCACGCGAAGGTCAAGCTCGGCGTCGCCGCTCGGTCGGAGGCCGTGCGCGTGTTTCGTGCATTGTACTGAGTCGAATACGGTTTGAACATCGTGCGTCTGTTTACGGTGACCACCCCCAGCCGCCGGTACCGATCGAAGCCGCTGCCATGTCGATCCGGCATGTTGATGACGTCATGCGTGTCATGCAGCGCCCGCATGACGATGGAGCGCAGCGATTGTGCTTCCGCTTCCTCCAGCAGCCCTGCGTCGAGGTCATGATCGATACGCATGACCGCGTAGGCGAGATCGTTGGAGATTCGGTCGTGCACACGCACAAGACCCGCAAGGCGCCGCCCGAATTCGCCGCGGCTTTCGTCACCGCGGACACGCACGCCGACCTCAACGGCGTGGTCAAGCACACGCTGGAGGTGTCCAAGGTCAGTTTCGTGCCGATTGACGCGGCCGTCGAGGCGACCGGCATGGAGTCGGGCGGCATGTCGCCGATCGGACTGCCCGATGACTGGTCGCTGCTCGTCGACCAGCATGTGCTGTCGATTCCCAAGCTGTATCTCGGCTCCGGCATCCGCCCGTCCAAACTGGTGGTCGACGGCTCGATCTTCGCTGATATTCCCGGTGTCCGATTCGTCCCCGGTCTGGGCAAGCCCCGGCAGTAAGACGCCGTGCGGCCGCGGGCGAGTCGCACAGGCGAGTCGCATATTGGACGAGAATGTGAACTTCTTGTGCCTTCAATAGTTTATACTGCTCAATATGTCAGAAAAACAAGAAGCAATACTCCCCGTGGTGCCGCTGGTACCGGGCAATGAACCCACAGGACGACCTCTCGTCGAACTGACTCACGTGGAAAAGTACTTCGGCGACCTCCACGTATTGAAAGACATCAACCTGACCGTCAACAAAGGCGAAGTGCTCGTCGTCGTGGGGCCGTCCGGCTCCGGCAAGTCGACGATGTGCCGCACCATCAACCGCCTGGAGACCATCGAGTCGGGCGACATCCGCATCGACGGCAAGGCGCTGCCCCAGGAGGGCAGACAGCTCGCGCAGCTGCGCGCCGAAGTCGGCATGGTGTTCCAGTCGTTCAACCTGTTCGCCAACAAGACGATCCTTGAAAACGTTACCCTCGCGCCCATCAAGGTGCGCCACATGGACAAGAAGGAAGCCGAGCATCTCGCCATGGATCTGCTGACCCGTGTCGGCGTCGACTCGCAGGCGTCCAAGATGCCCTCCCAGCTGTCCGGCGGCCAGCAGCAGCGCGTGGCCATCGCCCGCGCGCTCGCCATGCGCCCGAAGGTCATGCTGTTCGACGAGCCGACCTCCGCGCTCGACCCCGAAATGGTCAACGAGGTGCTGGACGTGATGGTCGAGCTCGCTCACGAAGGCATGACGATGATCTGCGTCACCCACGAGATGGGCTTCGCGCGCAAGGCGGCCGACCGCATCGTGTTCATGGCCGACGGGCAGATCCTTGAGGAGAACACGCCCGACGAGTTCTTCGGCCATCCGAAGACCGAACGCGCCAAGGACTTCCTGTCGAAGATCCTCACGCACTGATTGGTCGTGACGCATATGACGGTATTCAACACTCGCATCAGGCGCATCGCCCGCCGCGCGCTCGCGGCGCTCGCCGCCGTGGCATGCACGATGTCGCTGGCCGCGTGCGGCGCCGACGAAAGCGGCAAGATACGCATCGGCATCAAGTTCGACCAGCCCGGCCTCGGCTTCAAGAAATCCGGAACATACGTCGGCTTCGACGTGGACGTGGCCAAGTACGTCGCCAAGAAGCTCGGCTATTCCGAAGACGAGATCGTCTGGAAGGAAGCCCCCTCCAAGCAGCGTGAGGCCATGCTGCAGAACGGCGACGTCGACATGATCCTCGCCACCTACTCGATCACCGACGAGCGCAAGAACGCGGTATCCTTCGCCGGCCCGTACTTCGTGGCCGGGCAGGACCTGCTCGTGCGCAAGGACGACCATTCCATCAACGGCCCCGAAGACCTCAACGGCAAGCGCCTGTGCTCGGTCACCGGTTCCACTTCGGCCGCCACAGTCAAGAAGAAGTTCGCCTCCGAAGTGCAGCTCATGGAGCAGCCCGGCTATGCGGAATGCGCCACGGCGCTGTTCTCCGGCATCGTGGACGCGGTCACCACCGACGACATCATCCTCGCCGGCCTCGCCTCCGCCTCGCGTGGCAAGCTGCGCGTCGTCGGCAAGCCGTTCACGCAGGAATACTACGGCGTGGGCATCAAGAAGGGCGACACGGCGCTCGCCAAGAAGATCAACGCCGCCATCGCCGAGATGATCAAGGACGGTTCCTGGGAGCGCGCCATCGCCGACAACACCGAGGGCACGTCGTACACGCCGAACGCGGAGTACAACCCGCCGAAACCGACCGAGGGGGAGAAGTAGCATGGACGGATTCATCCAACTGTTCAGCGAGTACGACGTTCCCGCCGCGTTCCTGGTCAACATCGAACTGACGCTGTGGTCGGCGCTGTTCTCGCTGATTCTCGGCGTGGTGCTGGTCATGATGCGCATCTCGCCGATATCCTCGCTGCGCACCGTCGCCGGAGCCTACGTGGAACTGTTCAAGAACCTGCCGCTGACCATCATCATGGTGTTCATGGTGCTGGGCGCCTACGCGCAGCTCAAGCTCACGTTCTCCGACACGTTCGTCACGAACTTCTTCTGGCTGGCGGTGACGGGACTGAGCCTGTACACCGCGGCGTTCGTGTGCGAGTCGCTGCGTTCAGGCATCAACACCGTGCCGATCGGCCAGGCCGAGGCGGCTCGTGCGCTCGGATTGGGCTTCATGCAGTCGGCCACGCAGATCATCCTGCCGCAGGCGTTCCGCGGCTCGGTCGCGCCTCTCGGCAATACGCTGATCGCGTTGCTGAAGAACTCCACGGTGGCCGCGGCCGCGTCGGTGGCCACGGAGACGTCGTCGCTGATGAGCACGATGATCGAATTCCACCCGGACGTGATCGTGCAGATCTTCCTGATCTTCGCGTTCGGCTATGTGATTCTCATCATCCCGATCGGCATGCTGACCACGTACCTGTCCAACAAGCTCGCCGTGCGGAGGTGACGACATGGCTGATACTTCCAATTCCGTATTGTTCGACCAGCCCGGTCCCAAGGGACGCCGCACCATCCGCATCGTCAACTGGGTCGCCGCGCTGATCTTTGTCGGCGTGCTGGTGCTGATCCTGATGCGCCTGCACAACCCGCCGGACGGCGAGAACCAGCTGAGCTGGGAGCTGTGGAAGCCCGCGCTGGAGCGTGAGGCGTGGACCGATTTCTATCTTCCCGGCCTGTGGATGACGGTCAAGGCGTCCATCGTCGCCGTTGTCGGCTCCGTGGTGTTCGGCCTGGTGTTCGGCGTCGGCCGACTGCTGCCGAACGTGGTGCTGCGGGCGATCTCGTCGGTCGTCGTGGAGTTCTGCCGCGCGGTGCCGGTACTGCTGCTGATGATCTTCTTCTGGCGCTGGTTCGCGTTCGCGGGACTGTCCAGCCCGTCCTACTGGGCAGTGGTGCTGGCCCTGGTGCTGTATAACGGCTCCGTGGTCGCCGAGCTGGTGCGTTCCGGCGTCGGCAACCTACCGAACGGGCAGCGTGAGGCGTCGCTCGCACTGGGACTGACCGAGACGCAGTCGCTGATGCAGATCGAGGTGCCGCAGGCCGTCTACGCGATGTTGCCGGCCGCCGTCACGCAGCTGGTCGTGGTGCTCAAGGATACCGCGCTCGGATCGATCATCATGTACACCGATCTGCTGCAGGAGTCGCGCCGTCTCGGCTCGATGTACTTCAACATCCTGCAGACGCTGGTCGTGGCCGCGGTCGTGTACTTCATCGTCTGCTGGCTGCTGTCGCGTCTGGCCGAATGGCTGCCGTCGCGCATGCAGCAGCGCACCGCGGCGCCGGCCGAACCGGAACCAGTTCCGCCGATCGCGATCATGGATCCGTCCAACGTCAACCAGATTGCCGTCGCCAAGGAGGTCGAGGAGCGCCCCCTGCGCGGCACGCCGCTCACATACCACGTGCACCATCGCGGCAGCAACGCCTCGATCCACAACTGGCAGCGCACGCGCTACGAGCAGGGCTTCGACGAGGCCCATCCCGATCCGCAGGGCGGAGATGAGGACGATGCCGAGCAGAAGAACGCTGAAGACGACGCGTAATGACCCGGTAGATTACGGTCCGCGTAGGAATACGCGGACAGCGTCCCGCAGCCTGACCCGATAACGGCCGGGCCGGCACTCCCCGACAGGGGATGCGCCGGTCCGGCCGTTCGATATTCCGCCGCGGAAATGCTTCACAAGGCGGCGCATGGGACGTACAATCGGGGCATGGCCAAAGGCGACGGAAAATCGGACAAGACAGATAAGCCGGACAAGTCGGGCAAAGGAGCGAAGTCCGAGAAAACGGACAAACGCATCGACAAGGTACTGCGGCTCGCCACGAACCGCATCGAAACCATCGAATCGAGCACGACGGTGGCTGAACGACTCGCGAACGCCGCCAAATCCAGTGAGCTGCTCAGCGCTGTATGGTCGCTGCCGCCCGCGCAGCGTCTCATGTTCCATCACGGCGTGCATATCGACGATGTCGCCGGAGACTCCACACCCGGCTTCCCAGGCGGCAGGGATGACGCTGAACGGTTCATCACGCTCAGCTCATCGGAGATCGCCCGATATCAACGGCTGCTGTATGCGAACGGCGTCAAGGGCTCGCGCCGCCGGCTGCTCATCGTGCTGCAGGGCATGGACGCCTCCGGCAAGGGCGGCATCGTGCGCCACGTGTTCCGGCAGGGCGACCCGATGGGCATCCACTATCACGGTTTCGGCAAGCCGACCGACGAGGAGGCGCGGCACGGCTTCCTGTGGCGGGTGGAACGCGAGCTGCCAAAGAACGGGTGGATCGCGGTGTTCGACCGCTCGCATTACGAGGACATCGTCATGCCGCATGTGTACGGCACGTATCCCGAGGCCGAATGGTGCGGCCGGTACGATCTGGTCAATGAGTTCGAGCGTTCGCTGGCGGCCGACGGCTGCGCGATTCTCAAGATCTTCCTCGTCGTGAGCCAGGAGGAGCAGAAGAGGCATTTTCTCGGGCGTCTCAACGACCCGACCAAATACTGGAAGTTCGACATGTCCGACCTGGACGCGCGCGAACGCTGGGACGACTATATGGGCGCGTGGCAGGAGGTGTTCGAGAAGACCAGCACGCAGACCGCGCCGTGGTATCTGGTGCCCGCTGACAACCGCTGGTACTCGAGGGCCGTGGTCTCCGAGCTGCTGCGCACCACATTGAAGAACATGAACATGACATGGCCGGGACTCGACCCGGACGTCGATCCGGACGAGGTTCGGCGGCTGCTGGGGTGAACTTGCGCCCGCCGGTCGATTCCGCAAGCTGCGCCGGCGTGTAGACTGGGAACCACTATGGCAGATACAGAACACTATGGTTCGCTGGGGGCGCTGGCGCCCGCGTGGGACGAGGGCGAGCGCAACATCGACACGGACGAGATCTACGAGCGGTTCTTCGGCTGGGTGGCCGACGTCAAGGGCGTCGAGCCGTGGCCTCATCAGGAAGAGGCCATCATGGACCTGCTGGCAGGCGACCATGTGATCCTCAACACGCCGACCGGCTCCGGAAAGTCGCTGGTGGCGCTTGGCATGCACTTCGCCGCGCTGTGCACCGGGCGGCGCTCCTATTACACCGCGCCGATCAAGGCGCTGGTCTCGGAAAAGTTCTTCGATCTGGTCGAGGTGTTCGGCCGCGACAACGTCGGCATGATCACTGGAGACACGCATATCAACGCCGATGCGCCGATCATCTGCTGCACGGCCGAGATCCTCGCCAACCAGGCGCTGCGCGAGGGGCGTCGCGCGGACGTCGGCTGCGTGGCCATGGACGAGTTCCACTATTACGGCGACTCGGAGCGCGGCTGGGCGTGGCAGGTGCCGCTGCTGACGCTGCCGGACACGCAGTTCCTGCTGATGAGCGCCACACTCGGCAACGTCGACGCGATCGCCGACAAGCTGGAGGACATGACCGACACTGACGTGGACGTGATCGCCGACGCGCCGCGCCCGGTGCCGCTCACTTACGAGTACACGCTCGATCCGCTGGAGAAGACCGTCGAACTGGCGTTCCGCAAGGGCGAGACGCCGATCTACGTCGTGCATTTCTCGCAGGATGCGGCGCTCGACACCGCGCAGTCGCTCGCCTCGACCGGCGTGTCCAGCAAGGAGCAGCGACAGGCCATCGCCGAGGCCATCAAGGGCGTGAAGTTCACGACCGCGTTCGGCAAGATACTGCAACGGCTGTTGCGTACCGGCGTCGGCATCCACCATGCCGGCATGCTGCCGCGATATCGTCGTCTCGTCGAGCAGCTTGCGCAGCAGGGGCTGTTGCCGGTCATCTGCGGCACCGATACGCTGGGAGTCGGCATCAACGTGCCGATCCATTCGGTCGTGCTGACCGCGCTGACGAAGTTCGACGGCACCAAGATGCGTCGCCTGCGCGCCCGCGAGTTCCATCAGATCGCCGGCCGCGCCGGCCGCATGGGCTTCGACACGGAGGGACTGGTCGTCGCCGAGGCGCCCGAATACGAGATCGAAAACGCCAAGGCCGTCGCCAAGGCCGGGAACGATCCGAAGAAACTCAAGAAAGTCAAGCGCAAGAAGGCGCCGGAAGGGTTCGTCACGTGGAACCAGAGCACGTTCGACAAGTTGATTGACGCCGCGCCGGAAACACTCGTCCCGCACATGAAGATCACCCATTCGATGGTGCTCAACGAGGTCACGCAGGGCGGTGACGCGCGCCGGCGCGTCGACGAGCTGATCGACGACTCCGCGCAGACGCCGGACCAGAAGGAGCATCTGCATGAACGTGCCGACGAGATATTCCAGACCCTGTTCGACACGAAGGTGATCGAGACCGAAGAGCGCGACGACGGTGGGCTCGACTACTTCCTCGACGTGGACATGCCCGACGATTTCGCGCTCGACCAGCCGCTCAGCCCGTTCCTGCTCGCCGCGCTGGAACTGCTCGACCCTGAATCCGACATGTACGCGCTTGACGTGATTTCCATGGTCGAGGCCACACTCGAAGACCCCAAGCAGGTGCTGCGCGCGCAGGAGCGGCAGGCGCGCGACGCCGCGATGATCCGGATGAAGGAAGACGGGCTCGAATACGACGAGCGCATGGACAGGCTGCAGGAGATCACCTATCCCAAGCCGCTGGAGGACATGCTTGACGCGGCGTTCGATCAGTACCGGCACGACGTGCCGTGGGCGAACGACTACTGGCTGAGCCCCAAATCCGTGGTACGCGACATGGTCGAGACCGCCTCCGACTTCACCGGATACATCTCGCGGTACAACATCGCCCGCTCGGAGGGCACGCTGTTGCGCTACCTGTCCGACGCCTACCGGGCGCTCGCCCGCACCGTACCGGACGACAAGCTCGACGATCAGCTGCGCGACGTGATCTCATGGCTGCGCGTGGTCGTGCGTTCGATCGACTCCAGTCTGGTGGATGAATGGGAGAACGCCGGCGCGTCCGATGATGCCTCGCAGGCGGCCGCCAGTCTGGCCGCGCCGGGCGCGAAGGCCGCGGTGGTGGAGGACCGGCGCGGGCTCACCGTGCTGATCCGCAACGCGCTGTTCCACCGCGTGCAGCTCATGGACCTTGACAAGCCCGAGGCGCTCGGCGCTCTCGACAAGGAGTGGGGCTACGGCGTGCATGAGTGGGAGGACGCGCTCGACGACTTCTACGACGAACACGAGTACGTGAACACCGACGCCAAGGCGCGTTCGGCCGAGCTGTTCATGCTCGACGAGAAGCACGAGAACGATGAGCACAGCTGGCACGTGCGCCAGATCATCGACGACTCCGACGGCGACCACGACTGGGCCATCACCGGCACCATCGACCTGGACGCGACGCAATCCAGCGGCGAAGTCGTCTTCTTCGACTACGCCGTCACCAACGACTGACGCCGCCAGCACCCGCCGGCGGGGGCTGGCGCGAAGCGACTGGGGGTGGTCTGTCCGGTATCGAACCTATGTTCGATGCTGTGTTGTAGAGTGTAGGCATGACTGAGAATGATCTGTTCGGGGCGGCGGATGTGCCCGACGATATGACGCGACCGTTGGCCGTGCGCATGCGGCCTCGGACGGTCGACGAGGTGTTGGGGCAGTCCCATGTGCTGGGGGAGGGCTCCCCATTGCGGCGTCTGGCGAATCCCTCGTCCAAGGGGTCGCTGACCGCGCCGAGCTCCATCATCATGTTCGGACCTCCCGGCGTGGGCAAGACCACGCTGGCGACCATCGTCGCCCGTCAGTCGGGGCGCGCGTTCGAGGAGCTGTCGGCGGTGACATCGGGGGTGAAGGACGTGCGCGACGTGCTCGCCCGCGCGCGGCGCAGACTCGTCGGCGACGGCACGGAGACAGTCCTGTTCATCGACGAGGTGCATCGTTTCTCCAAATCGCAGCAGGACGCGCTGCTGCCCGCCGTCGAGAACCGTGACGTCACCTTCATCGGCGCGACCACCGAGAATCCGAGCTTCTCCGTCATCAAACCATTGCTGTCACGTTCCGTCGTCGTCAAACTTGAATCGTTGGAACCGTCCGATCTCGCCACGCTCATCGCACGCGCGGTGGAAGACAAGCGCGGATTGAACGGCGAAGTCAAAATCGACGATGCGGCGGTCAACGAGATCATCCGCATGGCCGGCGGTGACGCCCGCAAGACGCTGACGATCCTCGAAGCCGCTGCAGGTGCCGTCACCGGAGACAAGGCCCGCAAAAAAGGAGCGCGGCGTCCGACCATCACGCCGGATGTGGTCTCGCAGGTCATGGACGCCGCCACCGTGCGCTACGACAAGGACGGCGACGACCATTACGACGTCATCTCCGCATTCATCAAATCGATGCGCGGCTCCGACCCGGATGCCGCGATACACTACCTCGCACGCATGCTGCGAGCGGGCGAGGATCCGCGGTTCATCGCCCGTCGCATCATGATCGCCGCCAGCGAGGAGGTCGGCATGGCCGCGCCGCAGATACTGCAGGTCACTGTCGCCGCCGCACAGGCCGTCGCGATGATCGGCATGCCCGAAGCGCGCATCATCCTCGCCGAGGCGACCATCGCCGTCGCCACCGCACCCAAATCGAACGCCAGCTACAACGCCATCAACCAGGCGCTCGCCGACGTGGACGCCGGGCTCATCGGCCAGGTGCCGCTATACCTGCGCAACGCGCCGACCGCGTTGATGAAAAGTTGGGGCAACCATGACGGCTATCGGTACGCGCACGACTGGCCGGGTGCCGTCGCGCCGCAGGAATACCTGCCCGAGGAGCTGCGCGGCCGCGAGTACTATCATCCCAACGACCGCGGATACGAGCACGAGGTCAGCCAGCGCTTGGACAAAGTCCGCTCCATTCTGCACAGTGAAACCGCGCCGGACGGCTATACCGAGTCCAAAGAGCAGAACGGATAAATCGCCCCGCCCGGCGGGGTTGCCGAGCGGTAGCGAGGCTGGGAGTAGTTCATCGCAACTGCCACTCCGCCCTCGTCCGGCAATCCGTTACACTGTAATGTGGCCTGACGCAGTGTGGGTATCGTAAGGGCAGTCCGGAAACAACTGGCGTCGGTCTGAATGGATTTCATCACATGACCTCAACCTCGCAGGAGCGCATCCCCAAGCGTCTGATCGGCGCCATCGTCGCTGTGGGCTCGCTGGCATTCATCGGCATCCTCACCGAAACGGTGATGACCGTGCTGTTCCCGGAACTCATGACCGAATTCGGCGTGAACACCGCCACCGTGCAATGGATCACCACCGTGTATCTGCTGGTGGTCGCGGCCACGATGCCGCTGTCGTCGTTCCTGAACCGCCGTTTCCGGCTGAAGTCCCTGTTCATCGCGGCTGTGGTCCTTGCCGTGACCGGTTCGGCGATCATGATCGTCGGCCACACCTTCCCGGTCATCCTGCTCGCCCGCGTGATCCAAGGCATCGGCTCGGGCGTGGCGACGCCGCTGATGATGAACATCATCCTCGAACAGTCGCCCCGCAGCAAGGTCGGCCGCCTCATGGGCGTAGGTTCGCTGGTGATCACGGTCGCCCCGGCCATCGGCCCCACCGTCGGCGGCGCAGTGTCGAGTGTTTTGCCGTGGCGTGCCATCTTCGTCATCGCCATTCCGATCGTGCTGTTGGTCTCCCTGCCGCTCGGACTGCACTGCATCGAGCAGAAACGCCCCACCGAGGACGCGCGGCTCAACCCAGTGCAGTTCGTGGCGATAGTGCTCGCCCTGAGCGGCATGATCTTGGCGCTCAACCAGATGGGCGTCGCGGTCAGCGCTGCGGTCAACGGCTCTTCGGCGACACGTCCCGTCATCATCACCGTCGTGAGCCTGGTCGTCGGTGTGGGCTCCCTGGTGTTCTTCGGCTGGTCATCCAGCCGCTCGTTCTCGCCGCTGATTCGTCTGGGATGGCTACGAGACCGTGTCGTCCAGCTTCATCTACTCGCGTACCTGATTCTGCCGATCGTCGGCATCGGATTCGGATACGTCATCACCAATCTGGCCCAGATGTCGCTTGGCACCAGCGCGTTCCACGCCGGCGTCCTCGTGCTGCCGGGCGCTCTGGTCGGTGCGTTCTTCGCGCCCGTCGGAGGCATGCTGTACGACAAATTCGGCCCGACGAAGCCGATTCTTTCGGCGATTTCGGTGGCCACGTTCGGACCGATCCTGCTGCTGGCATTCTCCATGCGGTTGACGCCTGCGCTGCTCGCCGGCTTCTACTTCATTTTCGGGCTGTGCTATGCGCTGGGATTCTCCAACATCATGACCAGTGCGCTGAGCGGCATCGACCACGCGTTCATGCCGGATGGCAATGCTGTGTTCAATACCGCATTGCAGTTCGGCGGTGCCGTCGGCACCGCACTGTTTTCGATGATTCTCGGCGTGGCTCAGGCGGGCGCCGGCTCGGCCGAAAAGGGGAGTGCCGCGTTCCGTCACGCCACGGCCGTGGGCGGCACGTGGATGTTCGCGACGATGACGGTGATCTGCCTGATCGCGATCTGCTCGCTTGCCTGCGCGTTCCGTATCCGTGCGTCGAGAACGGCTGCCGAGCGCTGACTCCCGCTCCGGGGATGGTTCAGGTCAGAGCCGTCCCGCCGCCAGCAGCGCGACGACGTAGGCGACGCACGCGGCTGCGACCATTAGATCGCGTCGGCGCGCGCGCATCACTCTCCAATGGGTGCGGTGGATGCCTTCCTCGTAGCAGCGCGCGTCAAGCGCCAGACTGAGATTATCCGCGTGACGCAGCGCCGCCACAAGGATCGGCACGATGATGGCGAACAGCGCTTTGACACGAGTGGCCGGCGAACCGGTCTCGATCGTGCCGCCGCGGGCCGATTGCGCGTCGATGATCGCCTTGGTCTCGTCGCTGAGCGTCGGCAGGAACCGCAGCGCAAGACTCATCACCAGAGCCACTTCCTGCGTGTGCCAGCCGATCTTTCTGAACGGCAACAGCAGGGAGCCGAACGCATCCGTCATCGCGGTGGGGGTCGTCGTCGCAAGGAACACGGCACCCAGGATGATCACCAGCGCGAGACGGCACGAATACAGCACCGCGACCATGAGCCCGCCGGTGGTGATCGGCAGCGGGCCGATATGCGCAAGCGTCTCGCCGGAGCGGGCGAAGAACATGTTCACCAGGCCCATCACCGCGAATACGATCAGGAACACGCGCACGGAAGACAGCAAACGCAGCGGATGCAGCCGGGCGGCCGCCACGACGCATGCGGTCAGGACGGCGCCCATCGCCAGCTGCGCCGGCCTGGTGATGACGAATGCGGTGAACATCAACGTCAGGAACGTCACCATCTTCGCGCGCGGATCCAGGGACGCTACGAATGACGGACGGTTCCTGGATCCGTCTTCAATGGACTCGATGCCGGCTTTGCCGGCGTTCGTGGAAGACTCGGTGGCGTCGCCGACGCTGGTGTCTCCGTCGTCTCCGGTGCCGCAACCATCGCCTTCGCCGTCGCCATTATGCGATCCCATGGTGATGATGCGGTCCGCGCAGTGCTCGGCCTCGTCGATGGAATGCGTGATGATGAGCACCGCCACGCCCTGACTTTTCAGGGAACCCAGCAGCGCGTGGATGCGGGAGACCGCCGATTCGTCCAGACTGGCGGTCGGCTCGTCCATGATGAGCACACGAGGGCGGCATGCGATGACGCCCGCGATGGCGACGAGCCGCTGCTGCCCGCCCGACAGGTTGAACGGAGAACGGTCGGCGAGATGCTCGATATGCAGCATCCGCAGCGCCTCCTCTACGCGGGTGGCCACCTCCAACTCGCTCAGATGCTGGTTGCGTGGGCCGTACGCCACATCCTCGGCGACGGTGTCAGCGAACAGCTGACGCTCCGGATGCTGCATGACATAGCCGACGTTGCGCCGCAGGGCCGCGCGTTCTTTTCGGGTGAGTGCGCGAGGCCGTTTCCCGTGTTTCGACGACGCGACCGGCAATCCGGCCACGGTGATCGATCCGGCGGACGGGCGGTCCAAGGCGCACAGCAGACGTGCGAGCGTGGTCTTGCCGGCGCCGTTGGAACCCATCAGCGCCACGATTTCGCCTTCGGCGACGCGCAGAGAAAGATTCTCGAAAACCGGGGCGTCGCCATCGTCATAACGATATGACAGGCCGGATACTGCGATGGCGTCGGATGCTGAGCCTGTAGGTGGAATGGATGATGCGTCCGACTTGGTAGACGCCGGTTTTACGGGTTGTCCGGATTTCGTTGGTTGCGCGGGCGACGCGGCCGCGGTGGAACCTCCGGGCTCCTCAGCTGCCGACTCCGTGGAGCCCGCAGCGTCAGTTGCGTCAGCGTGGCTCCGCGCAATCACTTGCTTCGCCGCAATCGCGTCCCTGTCGGCTTCGACCTGCGTGAGCAGCCCGCCGTCTATGCGAAGTACGCGGTCGGCGTGCATGGTCTCGTCATGATGATGCGTGACCAGCACGATCGTCGTGCCACGCCGTTGCAGCATGTCGAGGATGCGCATCACCTCGATCCGCGCGTCGGGATCCAGCATCGCGGTCGGTTCGTCGAGCACCAGCATGCGCGGGTCCATCGCCAGCATTCCGGCGATGGCGATACGCTGCTGCTGGCCGCCGCTCATGCGCGTCGGATCCGCGTGGCGAAACCCCGCCATATCCACCGATTGCAGGGATTCGTCGATGCGCCCGCCGATGTCGTCCCGAGCCACGCCGAGGTTTTCCGGGCCGAATGCCACATCATCCTCGACGATGGTGGTGACGATCTGATCCTCCGGATTCTGGAACACCGTGCCGATGCCATGCCGGGCATTGCGGTATTCGCTCGGATTCGCTGAAGCGGTCTCGCCGTCGAAGACATGATGGCCCAGCAGCGTCACATCGCCGCCGTCCGGGGCTGCGAGACCGGCGATCAGACGCGCCAGAGTGGATTTGCCGGAGCCGTTGGGGCCCACCAGACACAGCCGCTCCCCGCTGCGGATGGTCAGGTCGATGCCGTCAAGCACCCATGTGACGCCGTTGTCATAGCTGAATCGCACATGCTCAAGTCGTGCGGCGGGAACCATGCCGTTCATATCATCCATTCACAAAACATCGTGGTCAATCCATAATCATAGAGGCCATTGTCACCGCTGACGGATGCAGCCCGCCAGAGAGGTCATCACTCGGACTGTCGAAATAAGCCTCGTGCGATGACCCTTTTGGCGGGCTGCCCTAGGCGGCGACTTCGCGCCGCGTCATGTCAGCGATTCAGCAAGTTCGAAATCGGCTTGTACACCAGGAACGTGACCACGCCGTGAATCACGAACTTGATCAGGTTGAACGGCAGCAGCGCGGGAACGATGATGGCCGCCACCTCGGAGACCGGCCAGCCGGTGTAGATCGGCGTGATGACCAGATTGCCGGCGATGGCCGCGACCAAGGCCAGCAGGGCACCGACGACCAAACCGATGACAGCGCCCTTGCGCGTGTGCACGTGGCGATAGATGAGCGCCGCCGGCACCGACAGCGACAAGGCCACCAGCACGGCCATCAGCGTGCCCCACGGGTCCATGAACACGTGCGGTACGAAGCCGAGCACACTGACGATCGCGGCTGCGGCCGGGCCGTACGCGAAGCCGGCGATCAGGCACACGATGCCGGACGGATCGTATTTGAGGAACGAGAACGCCGGGTTCGGCAGGATCGGGAACGAGATGAAGCTGGTCGCCATCGCCAGCGCCACGAACAGCGCGTACATGGCGATGCGGCGGGTCGACCAGCGGCCGGAATCGGCGACGCCGGTCGAATGCGCCAAATCCGGGCGCGTCGGCTTGGCCGCGTTCGACGAATCGGCTGAATTGGGTTGCGAAGATACACTCATGGTGAGCTCCGTTTCTTCCATCCGGACTTTGACCGTTGGCTCCGGATTCCCACCGGATCAGCCGCTTGCGCGGGTCGCGGGCTGCCGCGGCCGCCGTTATGAATCCCGGCTCCGCAGGTCACCGCCAGTAAGGAATTGCACCTTCCCTGAAACTTGCTTGACCATGTATACGCCGGGGTGTGGATGATTGACGTAACGTTGTCCACATAGCGAACATGAGGCATCCATGTGCGTAGGTTGCCCCATCCACTACGTTGTGACCGGTTTTCGCGCTGTATACCGGCGCAATTGCCCATTTCGACACGATTTCGTTATACAATTTCGCGTACAGCCACTATGACGTGCGTGTCGCACACCGTCCAACAGGAGGTCATGATGATTGATACCGCTCAAGCGTTTGGCGTGGATATCGGCGGATCCGGTATCAAGGCCGCTCCGGTCGACCTGAACAAGGGGGAGTTCGCCGAGCCCAGGCTGAAGATCCTCACCCCGTCCGAGTCCACCCCGCAGGCGATCGGATCGGTGCTGCGCAAGCAGCTCGAACATTTCGAGGTTCCGGAGACGGCTCCGGTCGGCATCTCTTTCCCCGCTCCGGTCAAGCCCGGCCAGAAGCTGAATTGGATCGCCAACCTCGACCAGTCGTGGGTAGGCGTCGATATCACCGAGGCGCTGTCCGAGGAGTGCGGCCGTCCGGTCACGGTCGTCAATGACGCCGATGCCGCCGGCTTGGCGGAACAGCAGTTCGGCGCGGCCAAGGGTCAGGAGGGTCTGGTCGTCGTGACCACGCTCGGTACCGGCATCGGCACGGCGCTGATCTATGACGGCGTGCTCATCCCGAACACCGAGCTCGGCCACATCGAGCTGGAGGGCGGCAAGGGCGACGCCGAGCGCTACGCATCCTCCGCGGTGCGCGAGCGCAAGGAGCTCAGCTACAAGAAGTGGGCCAAGCGTCTGACCAAGTACTACAGCCTGATCGAAAAGTACTTCAGCCCCTCGCTGATCGTCATCGGTGGTGGCGTGAGCCGCAAGAGCGACAACTTCGTGCCGTTCATCGACATCGATACGCCGATCGTCCCCGCGAAGCTGCGCAACGAGGCCGGCATCATCGGTGCCGCCTACTACGCCAGCACCAAGTAGCGCAGAGGACACAGGCACATACATTCGCACGCCACACCTTGGCCGACCATCGTCCCGGCAATGCAGGACGCATGGTCGCGGTAGGGTAGTGGCGTGCGTTTTTCTTCCCGAGTAGATCTGAGCGAGCCCAATCCCATAGCCGCAGCCGAGACACATTGCCGGTGCGAAGGCATGCCCCTGGGCAAGCTCAACGATTCCAATCCCACACGTCACGGACTTGCACCGGCACTGGTGCCGGGCACGTACACCGCCGACCCGAGAGGCCCGCGGCCCGCACGGGAGGCGCTGGCCTCCTTCCTGACCGAGCTTCACCGGGGCGCCGAAGGTGCCGGCACCGCGCCGGCGGCGGATCCGGATCGCCTCTATCTGCTGAGTTCCACGTCACAGGCGTACTCGTGGCTCATGAAGCTGCTGTGTGACGCGGGCGATGCGGTGCTCGCCCCCAAGCCGGGGTATCCGCTGATCGAATCCATCGCCCGCCTGGAATGCGTCGACACTATCGAATACCAGCTGCGTTTCGACGGGTCATGGTACATCGACGTCGCCGAGTTGCGCGCGCTGCTGGACGGGCCGCAGGGGGCGCGTATACGCGCTTTGGTGCTCATCAATCCCAACAATCCGACCGGGTCCTACGTCAAGGCGGGGGAGCGCGAGCAGCTCGTCGGCCTGTGCCGCGAGCGCGGTGTCGCCATCATCGCCGACGAGGTGTTCTACGATTACGCGCTGGAGCCGTTCCCCGGCAATGCACGGCTCGCCGGCGAGGCGGGGGCGCTGACGTTCGCGTTGGACGGGTTCTCGAAGATGCTCGCCGCGCCCCATGCCAAGGTCGGCTGGATTCAGGTGTCGGGGCCTGAGACGGACGTTCGCGAGGCCATGCGTCGGCTGGATGTCATCGCCGACGACTACCTGCCGATGAGCGACATCATCGCCTCCCGCATCCCGGACCTGTTGGAGGCGGCGAAGGTCCAGACCGACCTCGTGCGCGGCCGGGTGCAGGGCAATCTCAGGGCACTGCACCGCATGCTGGAGTCTGACCCGCTCGGCGTCGTCTCCGTGCTGCGGGCCGAGGGCGGCTGGAACGTGCTGCTGCGCGTGCCGGGCGTCATCGACGAGAACGAGCTGGTGCTGCACATGATTGACGCGCATGGCGTCTCCGGCCAGCCCGGCTATTTCTTCGACATGGCCTCGAACGGCTATCTGGCCATATCGCTGCTGCCCGAACCGGACGAATTCGCGCATAACGTGCGCGTCGTGCTGGACTCGGTGGCCGAATTGCTGGGGTGATTGTCGAAGGACGCTCTCAAAACTCGCAGATACAAATTCCACGTTTTCTGCGTTTTGGCCATTTTCCGCCGTTTTCGCGTAAAAGCGGAAAACGTATCTGCGAGTTTTGAGAGCGTGCTTTCCGCTATCGTGCCACTTTGGACCGAATCAGGTCCTCATAGAACGCGGCCGCGGCGGCAGGTTCCCCGTCGAATACCACCGCGTGGTCGTCGACCACCAGCGCCCGGTCGATCGCGTACTGCGGCCGTGTGATCATGTCCACGTCATGCGTGGCGAAAATGACCTGCTTGTTGTAGCTGAACAGCGCCTTCGCCACGTGGGACGAGCCGATCTCGTCCAGGCCCTTGGTGGGCTCGTCCGCCACGATCGCCGCGGGGGAGAAGCTCAACGCGCTGGCGATGGCTAGCAGGTGCCGCTGCTCGCTGTTGAGCGAGCTGGCCGACTGCCGAGCCACGGTGCTGAGCCCGAAATGCGCGAACAGGTTGCCGATGATGGCCAGCCGCTCTGATTCGGGCACCTTGTGCTTTTTCAACGGCTGTTCGATCGCCTCGCGGATGGTCGCCGCACGGTAGTAACTGTCGGGGATCTCCTCGCGGCGGACACGCCCGACGATGTCCTCGATGCGTTTGAGATCACGCTTGACGGCGGGGCTGAGCGCGGTCTCGCCCGCGGTGATGGAGACGGATCCGCTCGTGGCGGCCAATGCTCCGTCGAGCAGCTTGAGCAGTGTGGTCTTGCCGGCGCCGTTCAGCCCGATGACCGCCACGCGCCTGTCGTCGGGTGTGATCGTCAGCGATGTGGGAAGAAGCCCGACGGAACCGTCCTCATAGGTGTGTCCGGCTTGGTCCAGCGTGAAGGTCACCTGCGATGGCAAGGCTTCGTCCTTGCCGAAGAGCGAGTCAAAAAGTCCCATGACTCCTATAGTAGCGGCATCGGCGCATTCGCATCGGCCCGCATCGCGAAAAGGCCCGGCGGCCGCCGGTACGCGGTCGTCGGGCCTTCTCGTCATGGCCTGCGGGCGATCGTCTTCGCGTAGCCGAAGTCGTTGTCGAACATGTAGATGTAGTACTGGCCGTCGGGCAGCAGCTGGATGGTGTTGAAGTGGATCCAGTCCCAGCTCCCGGATGCGGCCGGATCGGATTCATCGATGCCGGAGTGGCCGGTGGAAGCCTTGTAATCGGGGAACATCTCGTCGAAGTCGACGAGCTTCGTCACCTTGCCGGTGCTCGTGTTGACCTTGATGGCCTGGTCCTGCACGGCATGGTCGGATCGTGTCAGGTCGGTGGCGAGGGAGACGATGTTGCCGTCATCGTCGAGCGCGTAGTCGTGGTGGAGGATGAACCGGTCACCCAGGTCGATGATCTTCTCCAGCTTTCCGAACCGGTTCATGCCGACGAAATGCTTGGTCGACGCGGAGAACCACATGAGCCCGTTGTCGTCGAACAGCAGCCGTTGCGAGCGGTAGCACGGTAATAATACGCAGAGGAAACGCTATGTGTTGTCTGGCGATTTCCTGAATCGCATGAATGTCGATTATGGCGGGCGGCTTATACGTGTCGCGGTCCGGTGCCGTCCGCGACACGCCCGCGGGCGTCTACAGCCTGAACCAGGCGACGACCGTGTCGTAGAGGACCGGATTGTTGTTGATCAGCGAGTCGTCGCGGCCCGGGATGAAGCAGGCCAGCACAGCCAGGATGATGGATGCCATCAGCACCGCCACAACCAGTCCGCGGACGCATGCGAGCACCATCGGGTGACGCTTCGTGACGTCTCGCCGAGGCTCGTTGCGTTCCGACGGATCGGGCGCACCAGCCGCGATCGCGTCGCCACCGGGATGCATGAGATACAGCATCGGCGCCAGCGCGGCGATTGCCATCATCCACCCGAAATCGCAGATGTAGCGCCATCCCAGGCCCGCGGTGTGGCTGTCGAACACCGCCAGCAGCACCGCCAGGGCCAGGGAGCACGTGGCGAGCCCCCAGTAACCCGACCTGTGCATCCTGCGTCGCAGGAACGGGGCCGCCAGCGCGAGCAGCAGCAGCGGGCATGTCGCGAACAGGCCGCCGGCCATCAGCTCGTAATAGCCCCATTCGCGGAACGCCATGGGCGTCATGCCAATGAAGGGGAACTCCGACGTGAACCGCAACGGCAGGAACAGGTAGGCGCCCACCGACGGCAGGAAATTGGCCGTCGGCTGCACGAACCTGGTCATGTCGGTGACGGTCATCTGGTAGTCATTGCCGAAATCCAGCGGCGACCCGAACCGGGCGACGTTGTAGGCCATCAGCGGCAGCACCACGATCAGGGCGGGGATGATGACGGCGGCCGGCGCTCGCAGGGCCCTTCGCGGGGGCAGGGAGCGGCTTTTCAACCCCTGCAGCAGCGAGGTGATCTGCGGCCAGAAGATCGGGAAGCACAGCAGAGCGGACAGCGCGAACGTGGGCCGGCATCCGAAATTCGCCGCGATGCATGCCGCGCCGGCGGCGAGATGGCGCAGCGATAGTGGTTGGGCGCCCGCGACCGACCAGCTGCCCACATGGACGTGCTCCCCGCGCCCGGGATGCCGTTCGGGTGTCGCTTTGAGCCACAGCCACAGGCCGAGCGTCGTGAACATCAGGGATGCGGCGAAGGGCACGGAGTAGAAATTCAGGCGGAAATGCAGATAACTGGCGTTCGAGCCGAGCAGGAACATCACGATGACGATGGACGTGGCCGCCACCGATGCGTTCGGGCACAGACGGTGTGTCAGCCGTATCACCAGCAGGCATGCGAAGACGGCGAACAGGAACATCATCAGCAGTATGCACACGGACGTGGGCAGCATCATGCCGCCGGGCGTCCATAGGGACGTTATCGCACGGAACGGCAGGAAGAACAGCACCACGGGCACCACGCCGAAATACGAATACCAGTGGCCGCCATAGAAGGCATAATCCCAGAATATCTGCGTCTTGCCGGATTCGAACAGCTGACCGCGCACCAGGATGTCATGCGGGTTCGCAGCCTGCGCCAGCTCGGGGGAGACCGGCAGATCCAGCCACACGCGGCCGTTCAGCAGCGACTGCGCGACATGGTCGTACTGGTCGAAGTCGTAGGTGTAGCCATGCGGGTTGGGGAACACCAGCGGCCCGGAGACGAGGAATTCGCCGACGATGCGCACCGTGGTATAGATGGCCAGCGGGGCGAGGAATGCCACGAGCGCCCACCGCTGCCGTACGCTCGCGGGATTGAGCCGTATGCGCCACAACGCGGAGCCGGGTCGCCACAGCGCGACCAGTAGCGCCACCGCGGCCATGATCGACACGCGCAGCCAACTGAACTCGAAGGGAACCCGAACGTTAGCTCTGACCGCGGAGAACGGGATACGAGAGCCCACGGGCTCCTCGATCCACAGGCGAACCGAGCTGCCCGGCTTCACCTTAAGGTACAGCGAGCGCGGCGCCGACGTGGAGACGGAGGTGATCTCGCCGGTGCGCGAATCGGTGTCGGCGCGCACGAACACGTTGTTCGCCGCTTTGACGTCGCCGCCTTCGGGCGTGTTCGCCGCCTCGATGCGCACGTATGACGACGTGCCGTCCGCACTCACTTCCATGTACGCCGACGTCGGGTCGGTGACGGTGAGGATGCCGTCCTCGCCGCGTTTGAGACCGTCTCCCATGACGTTCGTCGCCGCGGCGGAATCGGTGCTGGCACCGAGCGTGGTCCAGAACGGCATGTTGAACGCCACGCATTCGATCACCAGGATCGCCAGCAGCGCCACAAGCATGGCTGGCAGTGACCGTCGCATGTGGTCTCGGGAAATGACGGAAGAACGCACCCCATTATTCTATCGGCTTCATGTCGGGTTGGATTGAAAGAATGTGTGCCATGTTCCGAAACGCTTCACACTTCCCGTCAGAAGGCTCTCTTGGAGGGCTGATCTCAGGCCTGTCCGGCGCGTTGCGACAGGTGGGGGACGCCGCCGCGTCCGTATTGGGCGGGCGTGGCGTTCGTATGGACGAGGACGGGCAGGGACCGTTCGAGGCGGCGGTGCAGGCCGCGGCCGGGTCCGGCAACGACACGGATGCGATGATGGCCGCGCTCTCGAAGCATTCGGTGAGATTGACGCCGCTTATCAAGCGCCGCGTGTTTCCCGACCTGCCCGGTGTCCCACGCGGTGTGGCGCTGGGATGGGCGCAGCTGACCTCGGGGGAGGGCGCCACCATCTCGATAGGGCTGTTCATCGGGCATGACCGTTTCTCGCAGATCGCGCTCGCCGACGGGAACGGGCGCGTGTTCGTGACCTCCGACCCGCATGCCGATACGCATGATATGAAGCCGCGGTTCATGCTCGTCAAGGAGGAGGAGCTGGACGCCGTCGACGGCGCGAGATTCGGCGCGAAGGCGCGGCCGCCGTCTGCGGTGACGGGGGCCTCGACCGGCGAGTCGGCGGGCACGGTCCGCGCGTTTCAGGGCGGCATCGTGGGACGGGACGCCACAGGGCGCATGACATGGCTTGCCTCGTGGCTGAAGACGGGAAACCGGTACACCCTGGAGCAGATGCGCTCCCCGCTGCCCGCCTCGCTGCGGCAGCGTCTGGAGTACCGTGACGCCATCTCCATTGCCTTCCTCGCCGCATACATGCTGCCCGAAATGCGGGGGCTGCTCATCGGGTTCGGATCGGGCAACATCTTCCGTCGCCTCAACCGTGAGGCGCCGATGGGTGCCATACGCCGCAGCATACGCGACACGATGGAGGCTCGCGCGCACGGCATGCGGGCGTCCGGTCTGGAGGATCATTTCGCCGACCTGATGCAAGAGGCCGGCGCCCTCGACCATGCGTCCGGCCTGGAGGCGGTGCACGGGGCCGAACCGCTGCACCTGTATACGTCCAGTTACTCCGGCGGGTATTTCTTCGCGTGGGACTCCGGACTGGAGTTCCGCGCCGCGCTGCGCTCGCTGAGAATCGAGGGTAATCTCAACCGTTTCGCCGCAGTGAGCGCGTGGATCGAACGATCCGCCCGCAACGGCGGCGTGACCGAGGACACGGTCACGCGCGCGCAGGCCGCGCAGATCGATCTTGCGCTGCTGGACGATCCGGCGCTGATGGCGCTGCCTTGGGAAGGGAACCCCGCGATATCCGGAATCGATTTCCCGCACGACGACGGCGTGGCGGCGATACGACACGTGTGGCGGTTCGCGGGCGAGACCGCTGACCGGATGCTTCAAGACAATCCGAATCCCGCGGGCGGGCGGCTCGGTTCCGACCCAGGGGCGTCAGAATGGGTGTACCGTCAGGCGGTGTCCCGGCTGCTGCGCCAGCTGAGGCTCCCGTATCGCTTCGACATGGAATTCCGCAGCAATCTCGAACAGGGGACGACCGCGGTGGCGTTCACCACGGCGGGCCCCTCCATGATGCCGGAAAGCCGCTATGACGAGCGCGCCCACGATTGGGTCTCGTTCTCGCAGGGGGAACGGGCCGCCATGAGCGCCGCGTACAATCTCCGCGTCGGGCTCATCATCGCGGCACTGTGCTTCGGCGCGAGCGAACGGGTCGATCAGGTGTGCGTGCGCATCGATTCCATCGGTCTGGAAGAGGCGGTCGCCGAGCAGGACAGCGCGATCTCCGATCTGATGAGCGCAGCGCTGCGATCGTTCGAGCGCTTGCACACGGGCGATGCCGGCGCGTCCAAGGCCGATCCGAAGGACGGCGACCATCACGGCGATCCTTCGCATACGCCTTCCGCGGAGCCGGCGTCTGATGCCCGCACACCGCAGGCGGATGCCAGAGGCGCCCAGGACGCGAAGACGGATTCCGCCGGTGAGTCCGTTTCTGCGACCGTCGGGGATGATGATCTGCAGTCGTTGGAGAGCTTCGCCGACATGATGAAGGACATCAATTTCGAAGACTTCGTACGGGACTCCCCGCAGGAAGTCCAGGACTCCGACTCCGGCGATACGGGTCAGGCGGATGACGCCGGAGCGGCCCCCGGCGGCGAAGGCAACGAAGAAGGCGACACCGACCCCATGGATGCGCTGCGCCGCAGCCCCACCGTGCGAAACCTCGTCACCGTAACGTTCACCAGACAGGAGTTGCTGCAGCGGCTGCGCGAAGACGCGTTGCGGCACCCCGCCGACACCTATCGCCTGTTCGGCGCGGTGATGGACATCGACGAGCGGGGCGGACTCGCCCCCATCAGCGCCGAATTCGACCTGCGTGACGCGAGGTTCTCCCCGACGGGCTCCCAGGAGGAGCCGGAACTGTCGGACAAGGTCTTCCCGGCGACTGTCGCCGGCATCCTCGGCACGGACAACGCCGAGGGCCTGTCCATCCAGCGGGCGGACCTGCTGCAGCGCTGCGTCGACGAATTCCACCGGCTCGCCGCCGACGGGACCCTGGCGTCGGTCTCCAAGGCGCAGCATGCGATGCATGTCATCGACCGCGTCGCCGATCCGGAGCTGTCCGAATTGTCGTCACGCGTCACCAGTGCGCTCATCGACGGTACCGACACACCGGACTTCACCTTCCAGCTGGCGGACGAACTCGACCGGGAACGCACGCGGGCCCGCGACCTGCTGTTCTCCGGTCAGGACGATCAGGCCGTGACCGTCGCCGAAGCGGCCATCGAACGTGTGGAATCGGCTTATGCCGACAATCCGGGCGTGCCACGGTATTTCAACTCGTATGCCGAGCGCGTCGTCTACAACCGCCTGTTCGCCACGGATGGCGAATGCACGGTGCTGATCCCCGACAACCTGTTCTACGCGCACACCGAGCTGGCGGACCTGCTGTCTCAGCTCAAGGGCGCGAAGGCCGCGCTGCCGCACCTTAACGCGATGGTGGCGTATGCTCCCGCTTACCCGTTCTCGCACATGAAGCTCGCAGTGCAGCTCGCCCGCAACGAGGATTGGGATTCCGCGCGCGCGGCATGCCTGAACGCGCTGCGCGTGGCGCTCGACCGTGATGACGCCGCATTCGCCTACTACCGGCTGGCATACGCGGAATGGATGCGCGACCGTTTCGATATCGCCGCCGCGGCCTACATCATGAGCGAGCACATCGCACCGGGGCAGATCGGGGCGCTTGACGGCGAGCTGAGGGAACTGCTCGCACGCGCCGAATCCCAATGCATAGCGGTGCCTACCGACGTGGAGTCGGCAGCCGGCGTGCTGCGCATGCACGATCTGCCGGTGTGGCCCCACACCCAGGCCGCCGCGATCGTGCGCGACGCCGCCCGCGTGTGCGTGGACGAGGGCATGTTCGTTCCCGCACGGACGCTGTCGATGGCGGCCGCCCGTATGAACGACGGCGACAACGGCGGTGTCGACATGGTACAGTCCCAGTTCCTGAGATCGCTCAACTCCTGATGCCGTGGCGCGGGCGTCGCCGAGGCGGGTTCATGTTTTCGATTACAATCGAATCCAGATGAATTCGCACATACGAAGGGGAAGTGATGGCTCGCGCAGCGGTTTCGCAATCATCCGGCGACCAGTTGGCTTGGGATTTCGACGATCCGGACGCTGGGGAGGCTCCGGCGCCGGTCGAGAACGAAGGCGCCGCCCGGTTCGCGCCCGGCTCATCCCAGTGGGTCGCCGCGCTGCAGTCCACGGACGCTGATGCGGCCCGGCTGGATCGGCTGGATGTGTCCTCGCTGTCGAACGAGGTTGCAGCCCGCCTGTGGGCGCGCGTCGCGGCGTGGGTCGAGGCCGACCAGATCGCCTATTACATCGATGACGCGCCGGTCTCGTCCGACGCGGCCTACGATGCACGCTTGCGTTGCCTGCAACGGCTGGAGGCGGAGTTCCCGTCGTTGGATTCACCGCAATCTCCCACGCACCGGGTCGGCGGCACGTTCTCCAATGATTTCGCTTCGGTGCGGCATCCGTCGCGCATGATGAGCCTTGACGACGTGTTCTCGATCGAGGAGCTGCGCGATTGGTACGATTCGGTGCTGCGCGATTTGGACTGGCCTGAGGGCAAGCCGTTGCCGATGACCTGCGAGGTGAAGATAGACGGCCTGGCATTGAATCTGATATACCGCAACGGCGTGCTGGAACAGGGACTGACGCGTGGCGACGGCGTCACCGGTGAGGACATCACGCTCAATGTGCGCACGATCGGCTCCATTCCCGCCAATCTCGGCGGGCCGGCCGCGGATATCCCCGAGTTCGTGGAGATCCGCGGCGAGGTGTTCATGCGTTGGGACGATTTCAAGGCGCTCAACGGTGAACAGGAGGATGCCGGGCGCCCTCCGTTCGCCAACCCGCGCAATGCGGCGGCCGGATCGCTCAGGCAGAAGGATCCGCGCATCACCGCCACAAGGCGGCTGAGCTTTTACGCGCATGGCATCGGTACGCTGCGCTGGGGCTCGGGGCGGCCCGCCGGCTCGCATGACGTCGTCGCCGACCAGTCCGAGGCGTACACGCTGTACTCCAAGTGGGGAGTGCCGGTGTCGCCGCACAACCGTGAGGTCACGTCGTTCGCGCAGATCCTCGACATGATCGACTATTACGGCGAGCACCGCGGCGACATCGAGCACGCGCTCGACGGCATCGTCGTCAAGGTCGACGATCTCGGCCTGCAGAGGTCGCTGGGCGCGACCTCGCGGGCGCCGCGTTGGGCCATCGCCTACAAGTACCCGCCCGAGGAGGTCAACACCGAACTGCTGGACATCACCGTGCAGGTCGGGCGTACCGGGCGCGTCACGCCCGTCGCCGTGCTCAAGCCCGTGTATGTAGCGGGGTCCACGGTGTCTCGCACGACATTGCACAATCCGTTCGAGGTCAAGCGCAAGGGGGTGCTGATCGGCGACACGGTGGTGGTGCGCAAGGCCGGCGACGTGATTCCCGAGCTGGTCGGGCCGGTCGTGGAACGCCGCAAGGGGCGTGAAGACGACCTGCGCGAATTCGTCATGCCGGATCGTTGCCCGTCCTGCGGATCGAAGCTCGCACCGGCCAAGGAGGGAGACAAGGACATTCGCTGCCCGAACGTGGAATCCTGCCCCGCCCAGCTGACCGAGCGCATCATCAACCTGGCTTCGCGCAAGGCGTTCGACATCGAGCATCTGGGCGACCAGTCGGCCATCGCGCTGACCAACCCGGAGGAGAACCGGCCGGATTCGCCGGATACGTTCGCTCCGAACATCACCGAGATTCTCGTCAAGCCCGGCGAGGAGCCGGAGCCGTACGAGCCCGTGGAGGGACTGCGGCTACCGGAACGGCAGAAGCCAGTGCTGTCGAGCGAAGCGGGGTTGTTCACACTGGACGCCGCGGCGCTCAGGGATGTGCGCGTGTGGCGCGAGGCCGCGATCATCGAGATCCATGAGACGGTCACGGCCGACGGCAAGACCAAGCGCACTCGCAAACGCATCGGTGGCTCGGGCCTATGGCATCAGGTCCCGGCGTTCTGGACCGCGCCCACGCCGGCGAAGAAGCTTTCCGCGCGACGGCAGGCTGCGGCCGGTGCGCCGGCCGACGCTGCGGCTGAGCCGTATCCGGGATATGACGTGCCGGCCGATGCGGTGGTCGTGCGCGTCGATCGGAAGACCACGCGCAACGGCACGGTCGACGTTCCCGTGTACGTCCGCCCCGGCGAGAACACGCGCAAGATGTTCGACGAGATGGACAAGGCCCGGCACGCTGACCTGTGGCGGGTGCTGGTCGCCTTGTCAATACGTCGTCTCGGCCCGCCCACGGCCCGTCTGATCGCCTCCGCCTTCGGCTCGCTGGAGGCCATCGAGCAGGCGGGCGTGGACGAGCTGTCGGCCATTGACGGCATCGGTCCGGAAATCGCCGAATCGGTGGTCAATTGGTTCGCCGCCGCCCGTGAGCCGAGGGATTGGCGGGGCGAGACGCTGCGCGCCTGGCAGGCGGCCGGCGTCGGGGTCGCCGCCGCCGAGACCAGCACGCTGCCGCAGACGCTTGCCGGAAAGACCGTCGTCGTGACTGGTTCTCTGGAGGGATTCTCGCGTGATTCCGCCAAGGAGGCCATCATCGAGCGCGGCGGCAAGGCTGCCGGCTCGGTCAGCAAGAAAACCGATTGGGTCGTCGTCGGCGAAAACGCCGGCTCCAAGGCCGCCAAGGCCGAAGAACTTGGCATCCCCATGCTTGACGAAGCCCAATTCCGCACCCTCTTGGAAACCGGCGCCGTGCAATAGACTGCCGCCCCCTCTCCGCTGACGGAGGGCTGTCGCGGAGCGACTGGGGTGGTCCATGCCTATAAACCCGCCCCTCAGTCTCGCTTCGCGAGTCAGCTCCCGCCGGCGGGAGCAAGTACCCGCCCCGCGCTTTGCGGCCCATTTCACAGGGTGGATTTCACGCCGCCTCTGGCACGCCGTCGATTCACACGCTAGTCTGGTACGCGGCAATAAGGAGGATAGGATACATGACAGACGCACGCCACATCGAGGCGCAGATCTACGAACGGCTCAGCAAAGTCATCGACCCGGAGCTCGGACGCTCCATCACCGATCTGGGGATGATCGCCGCAATCAACGCGGTGGGCGTCACCTCCCAGGGCGACGGCGACGTGCCGTCATATGACGTGACCGTGCATGTGGAACTTACGGTCGAGGGCTGTCCGCTGTCGCAGACCATCACCAATCAGATCAACGGCGCAATCGTCTCATATCCCGACGCGAAGCTCACCCCGCACATCGAGGTCTCATCCATGAGCCATGACAAGCTCGCCGACCTGGTGGCGGGTCTCAAGGCGGAGCGCAAGCAGAATCCGTTCAACAAACCGGGCGTCAAGACGCGCATCTTCGCGATCGCCTCCGGCAAGGGCGGCGTCGGCAAATCATCGGTGAGCGCCAATCTGGCGGCGACCTTCGCGGCGCTCGGGTACGACACCGCGGCCATCGACGCGGACATCTACGGTTTTTCGCTGCCGAAGCTGTTCGGCGTGCACACGCAGCCGACGAACCTCAACGGCATGCTGATGCCGGTGACTGCATGGGGTGTCAAGCTGATTTCGATTGGCATGTTCGCCGGTGCCGACCGTGCGATTCTGTGGCGCGGGCCTCGTCTGCAGCGTTCGCTGGAACAGTTCCTGTCGGACGTGTGGTGGGGGGATCCGGACGTGCTGCTGCTCGACCTTGCCCCGGGCACCGGCGACATGGCGATTTCGGTGGCTCAGGCGTTGCCGAACGCGGAACTCGTCGTCGTCACCACTCCGCAGCCGTCGGCTTCGGATGTGGCGGTGCGCTCCGGTCTGGTCGCATTGCAGGTGCCGATGAAAGTACGCGGCGTGGTCGAGAACATGAGCTGGTATGAGCATAAGGGCGAGCGACTGGAGATCTTCGGCGCGGGCGGCGGTCGGCGTGTGTCCGATCAACTGACCGAGACGCTTGGCTATGACGTGCCTCTACTCGCCCAGCTGCCGCTCGACCCCGATTTGCGCGAGGTAGGCGAGTCCGGCCGTCCGGCGGTTCTGAACGAGGACGGCGCACTGCGCTCGGATGCTCTGGGGTGCACGTTCCGGGAGCTTGCCGAGGGTCTTCTTCGCAGCGAATGATTCTCAATAAGAAAGGTGCGAGGATTGCGCACAAATACGCACAGTCGCACATTCCTAGGAGTGGCGGAATAGAGCCGTTTCTGCATATTTCATGTGCGTTTGGCCGGCAGTCGGACTCGCACCTTTCTTATTGAGAACCGTTCGCTGCGAGCCAGTAGTGCAAATAACGCTGCCGGTTGACGATGTCCCTGACCATCTCGATGAAGGCCCGCCTTGATTCCTCCGTCCGCAGGTCATTCGCGGTGACCATGATGATGGTCCAGCCATTGTGCTGCAGCTCGTTGAACCGCGCGGCGTCCTTGCGCATCTGCTCGGGGCTCGCATGATATGCGCCCTGATATTCGAATCCCACCTTGCAGTCGGGGTAGGCCATATCGATCAGTCTGGTTCCGTGCCTAAGCCTCACTCGGTAATTCGCATATGGCCTGCCGAGCCCCGAATCCAAGAGAATGCCGAACAGAGGTGTTTCGGGTGGTGAATCCGTGTCCTCGACGATGTACGGGAGCGCCTCCTCGCATTTTCTCTTCCCCGCGAAACGGGGACTCGCGTCGAGGTATGCGGCGAAGTCGTCTTTCCTGGCCTTCTTCCTGCGTTCCTCGCGGCTGGCAAACGGAGGCTATCGTCGCCAGGGCTTCCGTGTCGCAGTAGGTTGCCATCTGCGCCCATGCCATGGCGGGGGAGGCCATCCAGAACCGTTCATATTCGTATTTGCAGTATTCCTCCTTTCCGGAGAACACATGGAATGTGACTCCGGCGATGTGATTGCGATCCTGTGCGCGAGGCACGCTGACATGGACGCGATTCGACGCCAGATTGGTCTTCGGCACGGGAGCTCCCCAGTATCGTATGGCGTTGATATATTCGACCCTGAGCGGTCTCTTGGTGCGCATGGCGGCTTCATTGCAGCGTTTGCGTTCGTTCCGCCGCCCGTTGACTATATCCGTGTTCATGAATCCCATGGGGCAACGGTATGGAATGGAATGTACCGATGGCAAGCGATTTCGGGGTATGTGGTCGAAGGCTAGGCATTTTTGGCATGTCTTCGGCGTGTTATCCACATTCCATGTATCAGCGAACGGTTCTCATTAAGAAAGGTGTGAGTCGGTTCTGCGGGCAAACGAACATGAAATTGATGGGAACGGCGTTATTCCGCCGATATGAGAAATGTGCGATTGTGCGTATCTGTGCGCAATCCTCGCACCTTTCTTAATGAGAATGATTCGCTGATACATCGGGGGAGGAGGAAAGAGAAGGAGGGAGAAAAAGATGAGGAGGGGAAGAGAGAGGAAGAGATAATGAAAAAGCCCCTCGGCACTCGCCAAGGGGCTTTTCCATGAGCATCTATCAGATGTGGAAGTACAGCTCGTACTCCAGCGGGGTCGGAGCCAGGCGAGCCTGGTCGATTTCGCCGCGCTTGAGGTCAAGCCAGGTCTCGATCAGATCGTCGGTGAACACGTCGCCGGCGGTCAGGAAGTCGTGGTCCTCTTCCAGGGCGTTCAGGGCCGCGTCGAGGGAGCCCGGCACCTGCTTGATGTTGGCGTGCTCTTCGGGCGGCAGCTCGTAGAGATCCTTGTCGACCGGCTCCGGGGGCTCGATGTGGTTCAGGATACCGTCGAGGCCTGCCATCATCTGGGCGGAGAAGGCGAGGAACGGGTTGCAGGACGGATCCGGTGCACGGAACTCGATGCGCTTGGAAGCGGGGGAGGTTCCGGCCAGCGGGATACGGATGGCGGCGGAACGGTTACGGGCGGAGTAGACCAGCGAAACCGGAGCTTCGAAGCCCGGCACCAGACGGTGGTAAGAGTTCAGCGACGGGTTCGTGAACGCGACCACTGCGGAGGAGTGCTTGATCAGACCGCCGATGTACCAGCGGGCGATGTTGGACAGGCCGCCGTAGCCCTGCTCGTCGTAGAACAGCGGCTTGCCGTCCTTCCACAGGGACTGGTGGCAGTGCATGCCGGTACCGTTGTCGCCTGCGATCGGCTTGGGCATGAAGGTCACGGCCTTGCCGGCGAGCGCTGCGGTCTCGTGGACGACGTACTTGTACTTCATCAGGTCGTCGCCAGCGTGCTGCAGGGTGTTGAAGCGGTAGTTGATCTCCTGCTGACCGGCGCCGGCCACCTCGTGGTGGGAGCGCTCCAGCTGCAGGCCGACCTTCTGCAGGTTGGCGACCATGTCGTCGCGCAGGTCCTGGTAGTGGTCGCACGGCGGAACCGGGAAGTAGCCCTTCTTGATGCGGTTCTTGAAGCCGATGTTCGGGGTGCCGTCCTCTTCGGTGTCGACGCCGGAGTTCCACGGAGCCTCAATGGTGTCGACCTCGTAGAAGGAGCGCTGCATGGAGTTCTCGTAGCGCACCTTGTCGAAGATGAAGAACTCGGCTTCGGGAGCGAAGGAAGCGGTGTCGGCGATGCCGGTGGACTTCAGGTAGGCTTCGGCCTTGCCGGCGACCTGGCGCGGGTCGCGGGAGTACGGCTCGTCAGTCAGCGGGTCGACGATGGAGAAGGCCACGTCGAGGGTCTTGTGCTTGCGGAACGGGTCGACGAAGGCGGTCGTGACATCCGGGATCAGCTTCATGTCGGACTCGTTGATGGCCTGGAAACCCTGCACGGACGAACCATCGAACGGCATGCCGTCGGTGAAGGCGTTGTCAATGAATTCGCTGGCCGGGACGGTGAAGTGCTGCTGAACGCCGATCAGATCGGTGAAACGCACGGAGACGTACTCGATGCCTTCCTTGTTGATCAGTGCTTCGACCTCTTCAGGCGTGTGGGCGAAAATCTTATTCTCTGCCACAATCGCTCCTTTGTTCTTGAGAACTTGTTTGAGAACTTACAATCGACAAGTCTAGAAATGTGAGTTTCACGCGCTCGTCAATTGGGTTACGATTATGTTTCGAGATGGGCAACAGGCGGTGTAATCCGCGTTTTTCCAATGTTTTGGGATTTATGAAATTCGTCGCGTCTCAGTGTCGCGTTTCAAGTAGTGGACGGTCTGACGGTTGTCGGTCGGGACCCGGCCGGATATGGGAAAGCCCCCGCGGCGATGTCCCGCGGGGGCTTTCCCGATGTATGAATGATGCCGGTTCGGCGTGAGGTTGCCCGCCGAAGATCAGCGGCCTCGCATCGCGCGGCGGCTGACGTGCTGCATGCGCGTGGGATCGATGCCCTTGGGGATGCCCATGCCGTTCTTGGTCTGCAATGTGCGCAGACGGGCGTTCAGTTTCTCCAGCTCGGCCTTGGTGAGGATGAAACGCTCGCGCGGGTGGATCTTCGCCAGGAGAGCGTTCTTGTGGTGCGTCGGGCGGTACGCCTTGCGGCGGATGATGTTGCTACGCAGCTTCTTCAGCGGCACCTGACCCTGGCCGTTGCCGACCATCACACGGTACACGGGGATCTGCGAGCCGGCGGTGACGCTCTTGATGGACTGCTCCTGGCGGTCCATCGCGCGCTTGACGCGATCGTAATCGCCTTCACCGAGCAGGTAGATGCCGTTGTATCCGGTGCCGCGCCAAATGGCGTCCTTGGTGCGCGGATCCACCCACACCGGCTGCTCGGGGAAGTTGAAGCCGGCCTTGTTGATGTTGCGCAGCACGCTGATGGCCGCGCCGGTCTTGCCGTCGAGCTGCTTGTATCCGACCATGTCGGCGCGGCGGGTGAGCACGATGGTCGCCAGCAGCATGCCGAGCATGATGGCGATGAGCATGAGGAACACCCACGTCAGCACCGTCCAACGGAATATGATGCCGAGGATGACGAACACGATCACGGGCACGAGGAACGCGCCGGAGATCAGCGCCGGAAGCATCTTGTCTTCCTTGTGCGTGTACTTGAAGATCGTTATGATCTGTTTGATCGTGCTCTGCTTCTTGGGCTTCGTCTGCTTGGTCTTCTCGTCCTTGCCTGCCATCAACTTCCTCGCTTGGTCTAGGGTGAACACACTGAGCGACAAGTTTACCAGCAGATGTGCCCTTCTGCCGACCATGAGCCGCCGCGTCGCTCGTTCGCGGTGTCTTTATCGGGTGTGCAGCGGCCGGTCGTCGGCTTTGAGCAGCGTCTCGCCCAGCGTCTCGCTGAAGGTGGGATGGGGATGGATGAGACGCGCGGCGTCGGAAAGCGGGGTGTGGTTGCCGACGAGCTGTTCCGCTTCCGCGATGATGTCGGATGCGACGGGCGCGACCATGTGCACGCCGAGCACGACCCTGACGCCGGGCTGTTGCGCACGGATGCCGCTGACGAGCGACAGAGATCCGCCGGAGTCGCTCATCATCATGCGGGCGTTGGACATCATCGGGTACACGGTCTCCTTGATATCGGAGAGGTCGTCGCGCTGTTTCGCGTCGGTCGCGGTCAGTCCGACGCTGGCGGCCTCGGGGTTCGAGAACACGATCTGCGGGATGGTGTCCTCATCGAGCGGCTTTGGATCGAGTCCGGCGATGGATTCCGCGGCGATGATGCCCTGCTCGAACGCGCGGTGAGCGAGCGCGTGCCCTTCGGTGATGTCGCCGACGGCCCATATGCCTGCGACCGGCGTGCGGCCGTATCCGTCGGTCGTGATGAATCCATGGTCGTCGACGGTCACGCCGGCGTCACGTATCCAACCGTCGGAGGTCAGCGGATCCCGCCCGATCGCGACGAGCACGAATTCGCCTTCGGCGATGTGCTCGGTGGAGCCGCCGTCCTTGGCGCTGGTGTAGTGCACGAGGGCTCCCATGTTGACGCCGGTGTCGATGTGGGTCACCGTCGAGCGGTTGATGACGTCGATGCCATGTCGTTTGAGCTCATGCGTCAGGGTCACGCCGGCGCGGCGATCCCATCCAGAGAGCACACGATCCTTGCGGATAAGCATCGTGACCTTGCATCCGGCGGCGTTCCACATGGAGGCGAATTCGGCGGCGATCGCGCCCGCGCCGATGATGACCGCGTTGTGCGGCATCGCCATCGACATCGCCCGCGTCGAATCGATGATCGCGCCACGGAACGGCTCGCCGGGCAGCTGCCGCGGGACGGATCCCATGGCGAGCACCACATCCTGAGCGGTGATGTCGTAGGACGGGCCGATGTCTTCCGGCACGTCCGAGCGCACGGACCGTTGCACGCCCTGCCCGTCAGCAGATGCGGCGATGTGCACGGTGATGGGACGTGCCGCGCCGGTGATCGAGGCGGCGCCCCGGAACACGGTGACGCCCCGATGGGCGAGCAGACCTGCCAGCCCTTGCGTCATCGTGTCGACGATGCGCTTCTTGTAATCGTGCAGCGTCCCGTAGTCGATGCCGTTGATGGTGGCGGAGATGCCCAGTTCGCCGGCGTGCCGGATGGAGTCGATTGCGTGGGTGGCGCTGATCAGCGCCTTCGACGGGATGCACCCGCGGTTGAGGCAGGTTCCGCCGAGCGTTGCGTCGCGTTCGATCATGGCCACGCGTTTGCCGAGCTCGGCCGCCCGCAAAGCTGTGGAATATCCGCCGGGTCCACCGCCGATTATCGCGATGTCAAAAGCTTCACTCATGTTCGACTCCTTTGTGCTCGTACCAAAACCATCCCCATCGTAATACCTTACGCCAAATCGCCCCCGCCGGCGGGCTGGGCTGTCGAGCGCAGCGAGACTGGGGTGGTTTCACGCAGCCTAGGGCATACAAAAAACGGCGCTCCCACTATCGGGAGCGCCGTCAGGAAAGCAGCAGGGAGGCTGTCACTTCGGCCAGTTGCCGTGCTTGGGGCTGCGCGGTTTGGGCAGACGCCAGCGGCGCACCTGAATCGCGCGGCTCCAGGCATACGATGCGGAGCGCGAGCCCTTGGCAACGGATGCCTCGCCATACTTCTCGATGAGCTTCTTCTTCAGCTTGCGCCACATGACAGCCACGTCGATGATCACGGCAATCAGGTACACGTACAGCAGAATCATCATCGGGACCGACAGCTGCGGCGCGATGGTGGTGACGAGAATCGAGCCGAGCAGCATGATGAACGCAACCGGGATGAAGAACTCGCCGAGGTTGCGGCGCGCGTCGACGTAGTCGCGGATGTACACGCGCCACGGCAACCGTTCGGCCTTCGGCATGCGGTTGATGTCGCCGGTGCGCATCGCCTCGTACTCTTCGTCCTCGCGCTTGCGGATCCGCTCCTTCGCGGCCTTGGCGCTGGCCTTGCGGTCCGGCGGCACCAGAGGACGCAGGTTACGCGCCTGCGCCTGCTTCATCTTGGGGGTCGGACGGCCTTTCCCGACGGTCTTGGCGGGCGATTCCTCTTCGACCGGCTCCTGGGCCTTGTCCTTCTTGAAAGGGTTCCATGTCATAATCCGTCAGAATACGGCCACGCCTCGACGCTGGAAAGCCGGATGAACCGGTTACAATGGCAGCTGATATGACCATCTGTTCCAGGCCGGCCGGTTCGTGCAGGCGGGATGGATGATGACGAACGCAACAGTAAGGAGCATCATGACCGCAGTGTTTTCCGACGAGCTGCGCGCGCGGGTCGAAGCCGATTTCGGCCGCGTCGTCGATCTGCTGAGCCGTAAGGTCGCGCTGAAGTCGATTTCCGCCGAGGGCATCACCGCCGAGCATATGAAGCGGTCCGCCGAATTCGTAGCGGACGAGCTGCGCCAGGTCGGCATCGACGCGAAGGTCGTCCAATCGCGCAACCCGGATGGCACGCCCGGTGCATGGGAGGTCATCGGCTCGAAGATCGTCGACCCGCAGGCCCCCACCGTGCTGCTGTACGCGCACCACGACGTGCAGCCTGTGCCGGATCCGTCCGCATGGGACACTGACCCGTTCGTCGCCACCGAGGTCGGCACGCGCCTGTACGGCCGCGGCTCGGCGGATGACGGCGGCGGCATAGCGATTCACTCGGGCGCGATGAAGGCGCTCGGCGACGATCTCAAGGTCAACATCAAGGTGTTCGTCGAGGGCGAGGAGGAGATGGGCTCGCCGAGCTTCATCCCGTTCATCGAGGATCATCGCGACGAGTTCGCGTCCGACGTGATCGTCGTGGCCGACTCGGGCAACTGGTCCGCCGATATTCCGTCGCTGACCACGTCGCTGCGCGGCAACACCTGTGTGGACGTGAACGTCAAGGTGCTGCACCATCCGGTGCACTCCGGCCAGTACGGCGGCCCCATCCTCGATGCGAACACGCTCGCCGCGATGCTCATCGCCTCGATGTACGACGCCAACGGCGACCTTGCTGTGCCGGGCGTGGCCGCGCAGGAGCCGGTCGGTGGCCTGCAGCGCGACCTTGACGAGGCCACCGTGCGCGAGGACGCCGGCATCGTCGACTCCTATCGTCTCGCCGGCACCGGTTCGCTCGCTTCCAGGCTGTGGACCAAGCCGAGCGTGACCGTGATCGGCTTCGACGCGCATCCGGTCGAGGGCTCATTCAACGTGGTCAGTCCCGAGACCACGTTCCGCCTGTCCCTGCGCACCGCGCCGAGCCAGCACCCGCAGGAGGCGCAGGACGCGCTTGCCGCGTTCCTGCAGGCACACGCCCCGTTCGGCGCCGAGGTGAAGGTCACCAAGTTGGAGAACGGCATGGGCTGGGCGATGGACCCGAACGCGGTCGCCACCAAGGATGCACTCGCGGCCATGGAGGAGGCGTTCGGCGTGGCGCCGATCAACAAGGGCGAGGGTGGCTCGATCCCGTTCATCCCTGAGCTGCAGCGCATCTTCCCGTCCGCGCAGGTGCTCGTCACCGGCCCGGAGGATCCGAAGGCCAACGCACACAGCCCCAACGAGTCGATCTCGCTGCCCGGCTTGAAGAACAACATCCTCGCGGAGGCCCTGCTGCTCGCCAAGCTCGGCGAGTAAGGCCGGCGGCTGCCTCCGTTTCCCCGGGAACAGGTTGGGTGGCATACCCGAAACGGGTATGCCACCGGTGTGCTGCGACGATGCGGTGCCCTCCGTTCCGGTAGCCGGCGGCGGTTTTCGGTTGCCCGCCGTGGCTCTTTTGGTGGTGCGATGAAAAATAAAGGGAATGAACACATACTCCGAACCGGATCATTTGACCGGCTATTGCGCCGATGCCAGAGTCGCCATCGTCGACAATGACGAGCGCGCCTTGGAGTCTGTAGTCTCGCTGTTTGCTGATCGCCTACCTCAAACGATGTTATCTGGTCGACGACTGAGGGGTTGAGAGCAATCAAATCATGCAAGGAGCATGAGCTCAAGCCGGATCTGCTGCTTCTTGATATGTCATCGGAAGGCATCCAGGGGCCTTCGGTATGTCGTGGCATCCGTAGATTCGATGGGAGGGCCTGCTATGAATGGACTTCATAGCATCATATGAGGGGTGAACGGGATCATCGAACCAAAGGCGGTCGAGGATGAAAAAACGGCGTAATCGCGGCAAAAACGGCAAAACAGTCGGCAATGGCAGCATCTCCAAGACCCGCAATAGCGGACGTATATCTGTGATATGGCTGCTGCTGGCCGTGGTGGTCGCGGTGTCGCTGACGGTCGGGGCATGCGCTTTGTGGCTGCCCGACCGGGCACCCGCACTGCTCGGCTCCGCCAAGGAGATCACGAGCGCGCCGGCCGGAGTGCAGGAGTACACGGGAGCCACCCAGGTCACCATGATTCCCACGGTCTCTCAGACGCGCGAACTGGTCGGCAACGCCTCCGGCACAGTGACGGAGGACATGTCATCGCAGGGATTGACCTCTGGCAAGACCGCGATGAAGGTCAACGGAGTCTCGGTGGTGGCACTGGCGACAGCCACGCCGATGTACCGCGACCTCGCCACCGGGGACAAAGGCGACGACGTGCTCGCACTCAACAACGAACTCGCACGCCTCGGACTGCCGGCCTCGGCGAAATCCACCACATATACATGGAACACGTCTCAAGGAGTGAAGCAGCTCATGAGCGCCGCCGGCAACACGTCGGACGGTTCATTGCCGCTGACCGACGTGCTGTGGATACCTGCCGCGAGCGTGCGGGTCGGCGAATGGGCCGGCACTGTCGGGGCGACCGTGGCCGGGGGAAGCGTCGTTGGGAAGGTGCCCGGCAGTGTCACGAAATTCTCCATCCAGAACGGGCAGCCGTCGGAACTCGACCGGACGGTCACCCTGATCGGGCAGACCGCCACGCTGAAAGCCGGCACCACCGAAGTGGATGACGCCGAGTTCTGCGCCAAAGTCGCCGCCACACAGGAATTCCAGTCACTCACCAGCGACATGCTCGCCACAGGTCTGGAAGCCAGCGTGCAGCTTGTGAATCCGGTGCAGGCGCTGCGCGTGCCGGCCGCGTCGGTGATCGGCGTCAACGGCAGCAAGGGGTGCATCGTCTCGGGTGGCAGGACCATCAAGGTGTCAATTGTCGGATCCGAGCTCGGGGCGAGTCTCGTCGAGCCCCAAGGCGCCGATGCCGCGGCTATCACCTCGGTTGAGATAGGCAGTGGTTTGACCGGCGAAAGCTGCCGATGATGACGGGGGAAGATGTATACGCCGGTGCCGGAGTCGGTGCCGCGCCGCAGCCGGAGCGATCGGTGAGCGTACATGATTTGGCGCATAGGTTCCCCGGAACGGACGTGTTGTTCGAACATCTGGATTTCACAGCGATACCCGGCCAGACCGTGGCGATATGCGGGCCATCCGGATGCGGCAAGTCGACGCTGCTGTCGATTCTTGCCGGATGGGAGAAGCCGTACCATGGCACGGTGGAACGCAAGAACGTGGAACGTGTAGGCTGGGTGTTTCAGAACCCGTACGGCGTGCCCGGGCGAACGGCTCTGGACCATGTCGTGTTCCCGCTGCTGGCCAAGGGGCTGCGCCGGCGCGAAGCGGAGCCGCAGGCGTTGGAGGCCATGGGGCTGTTCGACTTGGAGTATGCGGCCGACCGGCGGTTCAGCGAACTGTCGGGCGGCGAGGCGCAGCGGCTCATGCTGGCCCGTGCAGTATGCTCCAGACCTGACATGCTGCTCGTGGACGAGCCGACTGCACAATTGGATACGCGCACCGCGCACTCGGTGAGCCACGTGCTCGGGAACCTGGCCGGACAGGGCATGATCGTGCTGGTCGCCACCCATGACCCGGACACGCGCGACGCCTGCGGTCGCGTCATCGACCTGGCCGACTACGCCCCCGGCGATAACGAGGACTCCAGTTTTGCCCCCGCTGGCGGAAACGAACCCGCTGAGCCTACCGATTCCGCCCCCGCTGGCGGGGGCTCCCGCGAAGCGGGTGGGGGTGGTCCCACCGACTCAACTGACATCGCCGAAAATGGATCGGAGGTGCGCTCATGAGACTGGGATCCATCATCTCGGAGACGCTGCGCAACATCGCCTCGGGCACCGCGCATGCTCTCGCCATGTTCCTCGCCGTGCTGTTCGCCGGCGCCCTGCTCGGAGGATACGAGGCGATGTCGGTCATGAGGTTGGAAACCGAAGCCGCGGTGCGCATCCGCGCATTCGCCGACGTGAAAACCGTGGTCGGCGGCAATGTCGACGGACTCGCCTGCGACCGGCTCTCCGACCATGACGACCCGTCGTTCATTTCCGGGGCGATGCGGTCCGGCCCGCAGGTCGTGCCGCTGGCAACGAATGGCATCGAACTGTCATCATATGAGGTGACCGCGGGCATGATACGGCTCATCACCGCCGAAGACCCGCAGGAGGTTCCGGACTCGTCCGGCGTGTGGGTGTCATCCGACGTCTCCCATGATTTCGGTCTCGTCAAGGGCAGCCGCATGCAGACGAATCATGGCACGGTCACCGTGGCGGGCGTGTTCGATTGGCCGAATGACGGCAGGGACATGCGGTTCGCCTATGCGATGATCGCACCGGCGGCATCGAGCGGCGGCGTGTTCCAGGAATGCTGGGCAAAGCAGTGGCCGCAAAGCGACCAGATGGACGAGCTGCTGCTGTCCACCGCCACGAAGAACCCGAAATCGGAGATGCGTCCCGGTGTGACCGCTCTTAACAAGGGGGTCGATGCGCATTATGACGCGCAGAAGGGCTATCTGACCCGTGTGACCCGTTGGATGCCGTATCTTGGACTGGCGGTCGGCCTGCTGCTAGGCGTGATTTCGGTACGCCGCCGCCGGCTCGAATATGCAGGCGCGTTGCACTCGGGCGAATCTAAGGGTGCGCAGCTGCTCGGTATCGAACTGGAATCACTGATCTGGGCAGGAGCCGGCACGCTCGCGACATGCGCGCTGCTCTCCGCGTATGCGCTGCGCATGTCGCAGTCCGACCCTCTTGCCGTGTTGCTGGCCGCCGTTCGTACGCCGCTCGTGTTGCTGGCCGGAGTGCTCGTCTCCTCGCTGTTGACGGGATCGGTGATCCGACAGACGCAGCTGTTCCGCTACTTCAAGAACCGGTAGCGCCTAATCCCGTGTCACTTCGCCAGTCCCATCTGGTATTTCAGGGTCATTACGCGCGTTGCGGAGGCCGTCACCTTCTTCGCGAAGGCCGGGTCGGACTGCGCACGGGCGATGATACCGTCAAGAATCGGCGTCACATATGACGTATCGCCTATGCACGCCAAATCGCCGCCGGCGTCCACCAGACGCACGCCCAGGTCCTTGGTCGCTATGCCGCTGACCGCCGCGGCCGAAAGGGAGTCTGAGATCACCACGCCGTCATAGCCGACGCTGCCGCGCAGCGTGCCGTCGATGATCTTGCTGGAGAACGCGGCGGGCGCCGACGAGTCGATGCGCTGGTAGGTCGCCAGCGACATCATCACCATAGCCGGCTTCGCCTGCTTGATCGTGGTGTTGAACGCGCCTATCTGCTCGCCATCAAGCGTGGTCGTGGTGTCGAGGATGCCTTCGGTCGTGAAATCGGTATTGCCGGTCACCGCGCCCAAACCGGGGTAGTGCTTGACGGTCGCGCCGACGCCCGCGTCGCGCATGCCTTCGACGAACGCGATGCCGTGCTGCGCGTTTCCGTTGGAATCCAAACCGAAATCGCGGTTCAGCGCGCCAATCGGAGCGTTCGAGGAACGCTTGACCTGCACCGTCCCCAATACCGGGGCCAGGTCGATGTTGATGCCGGCTTGCTTGAGCTGGCCGCCCCAGGTCTTTGCGGAGGAGCGCAGCGTGTCAGCGCTCATCTGGCCCTGCGCCACCGCGGACGGCATCGTGTCGAATCCACTGCCCTTGAGATGCTGCACCTGGCCGCCTTCCTGATCGGTGGAGACGATCAGCTGGTTGCCGCTCGGAGCATAGCTTTGCAGCGCGTCAGCGGCGGTCTTGGCTGCGGCTGTGCCGTTGTTCCAGTTGCCGATGAGCACCACGGAACCGACATGGCGTGTGCTGATGAGGGCGCTGAGATCGGCCGGATTGCCGCCTGCGAACATCGGTGCCATGATGAGCTGCCCGGCCCGTTCATCGAGACTCATCGTGGCGATGGCGCGGCTCGCCTTGGCCGCGGGGGAGTCATCGGCTGCCTTCTGATGCTCCTGAGATTTCGGTGTGGGGGCCTTGTCGCGGTTCAGCGTCGAAGAGGAGGACTGTGGCTGCGCGAGATGTTCGAGCGCGTCTTTTTGCTGGGGGCGCAGCATCCACCATGCCGTGCCTGCCGCCACAAGGGCCACCACGCAGAGCATGGCCGCGATGATGGTGGGGGCTGAACTGGGGCGCGGCCTTCTGCCGCCGTGTTTGATCTGCTGCATCCTCATATGCACTAGCGTAGGCCATCATGTGTAGTGGTTGTGAGACGGTTGTGCGACGGCTGTGTTCTCAGCTCAGAGCATGACCAGCTTTCCTAGCCTTTCGATAGGCTTGTATCATGTCTTTTTTTGATATGTTGGGTATGTTCGATCCCGGCGACGGGCCACGCGGGCCACGTCGGGACTCCGGTGCGACCGATGACGATCCGGTGATCGTCGACGTGCAGGCGGATGGCGACGATCATGGCGAGACGCCATCCGCCGGCAAGGGGGAGCCGCCGAAGCGCGGCGTGCCGAGGCTCACGCCCCGACCGTTGCCGAACGGGCCCAGCAAGGGGACGAAGATTCTGATCGGCGTCGTGCTGGCGCTGGTTGTCGTCGTCGGCCTGTTCTTCGGCCTGTCGCAGTTCATCACGGACCTGATGTGGTACGGACAGCTCGGTTTTCAGAACGTGGTGTGGACCCAGCTGGGTGTCAAGTTCGGCCTGTGGGCGGCGTATGCGTTGCTGATGGCCTTGGTCAGCTATGTGTCCGCTTGGCTGGCTATCCGCGCTCGCCCCGATTCGTCCGACGGCTCGACGTTCCGCATCAAGGATGACGTCATCGAAGTGGGCAAGTCGTTCAGTTCCAAGACCGCGCGTCGCGCCGCCGTGGTCGTGTCGCTGGTCGTGGGCGTGATGTTCGGCTCGCAGTTCAACTCGAACTGGTCTGAGATCCTGCTGATGTTCAACGCGCAGAGCTTCGGCACTGCCGATCCGCAGTTCGGCATCGACAACGGGTTCTATGTGTTTGTGCTGCCCGGTTTGCGGCTGGTGATGTCGGCCGTATCGATGCTGCTGCTGATGGGCATTGTGTTCTCCGTCGTCACGCATGCGATGATGGGCGGCATCCGCTTCACCATGCCGGTGCATGGTCGCGGAGTGCTCGCTGTGACCAAGCGCGCCCGTCGCCAGATCGGCATCTGGCTGATCCTCAACATGCTGGCCTGGTCCGCGCGCCAGGTGATCGGCGTGTTCACGCATCTGACCCAGCAGGGCGACCGCATCACCGGCGCCGCATACACCACCGTGCACGCGACCATTCCGGTCACGTTCATCATGGCGGCCATTACCGCGGTGCTCGGTGTGTTCCTCGGCGTGTGGCTGATGCACTCCCATGCGTTGGAAGGCGCCGCCAAGCCGAGTGTCCGCGCCGCCGCGGCTCTCAAGGCGTGGCGTACGCCGGTGATTGCGATCGCCGCCGCGCTGGTCGTCTCGCTGGTGCTCACCGTCGCATGGCCGATGCTGTTGCAACGGTTCAAGGTGAACCCGAACGCGCAGGAGATGGAATCCACCTATATCCAGCGCAACATCAACGCCACGCAGCAGGCGTACGGGCTCGACAAGGTGAAGGTCGAACAGTACAAGGCCACCACCAAGGGCAAGTCCGGAGCGCTGTCGTCCGAGGCCGAATCCACCGCGCAGATCCGACTGCTCGACCCACAGGTCGTCAGCCCCACGTTCAAGCAGCTGCAGCAGTCGAAGCAGTACTACACGTTCGCCGACACGCTGGCCGTCGACAAGTACGACATCGACGGCGTCAGCCAGGACACGGTGATCGCCGCCCGAGAACTGGATCTGGAAGGCAACGACAACCGCAACTGGGTCAACGACCACACCGTGTATACGCATGGGTACGGTGTCGTGGCCGCATACGGCAACAAGGTGGCGGCGGACGGGCAGCCGCAGTTCTTCGAATCCAGCATCCCCACCCAGGGCAAGCTCACCGAATCGCAGAAGTACGAGCCGCGCATCTACTTCTCCCCGAACGCCCCCGAATACTCGATTGTCGGGGCTCCGAAGGGCATGGATTCGTGGGAGTTCGACTATCCGACCGGATCGCAGGGCGCGACCAATACGTTTGACGGCGATGGCGGCCCCTCGGTGGGCAACATCTTCTCGCGGCTTTTGTACGCGGTCCGGTTCGGATCCGATCAGATCCTGTTCTCCGACCGTGTCACCTCCGACTCGCAGATCCTGTACGACCGTTCCCCCAAGGAGCGCGTCGCCAAGGTCGCCCCGTACCTGACGCTGGACGGCCGCGTGTACCCGGCGGTGGTGGACGGACGGGTCAAGTGGATCGTCGACGGCTACACCACGTCGGATGCCTACCCGTATTCGCAGATGACCGATCTGGGAAGCGTCACGCAGGATTCCACCACCAAGACGTCGAACACGATCCAGGCGTTGGGTTCGCAGAAGGCCAACTACATCCGCAACTCGGTCAAGGCGACCGTCGATGCGTACGATGGCTCCGTCGAACTGTACGCCTGGGATGCCAACGATCCGGTGCTCAAGGCATGGGAGAAGATCTTCCCCGGACAGTACCACCCGATCTCCGAGATATCCGGCGACCTGATGAGCCACCTGCGTTACCCGGAGAACCTGTTCAAGGTACAGCGCGAGCTGCTCGCGAAATACCATGTGTCGTCCGCAGGCCAGTTCTTCTCCGGCGAGGATTTCTGGCAGACGCCGGTGGATCCCACCGAATCGGCCACGGCGCAGCAGCAGGGCGTTCCGCAGCCCCCGTATTACCTGTCATTGCAGACCGGCGGGTCGAAGAAGCCGGTGTTCTCGCTGACCTCCTCGTACATCCCCGCCGGCACGTCCACGCGAGAAATCCTCACCGGCTTCCTGTCGGTGGATTCCGACGCGGGCAACGAAAAGGGCGTAATCGGGCCGAACTACGGCACGATACGATTGCAGGAGCTGCCCAAGGACTCCAACGTTCCCGGACCGGGGCAGGCGCAGAACAACTTCAACGCGAACGCGGACGTGTCGAAGGAGTTGAACCTGCTCGAATCCGGTTCCACCAAGGTCAACCGAGGCAACCTGCTGACACTGCCGCTGGGTGGCGGTCTGGTGTATGTGCAGCCGGTGTACGTGCAGTCCAGCGGATCGACCAGCTTCCCGCTGCTCAAGAAGGTGCTGGTGGCGTTCGGCGACCAGGTCGGATTCGCCGATACGCTCGACGAGGCGCTCGACCAGGTGTTCGGCGGCAATTCGGGTGCGTCCGCGGGCGATGCCGAGAATTCCGGCAACACGTCTCAAAGCGGTGACGGGCAGAACAGTGGCGGGCAGAACGGCACTGAATCCGGTGATGGCAGCGAGAGCAACGGCAACGCGAATGGCAGTGGTACGAACGAGGGCAAGGACCAGAACGGTTCCTCCTCGCAGGGCGGCAGCCAAAGCCCCGAGCTTCAGCAAGCGCTGAAGGATGCGGCCCAAGCGATGAAGGACTCCCAGTCCGCCATGAAGAACGGCGACTGGACCGCCTACGGTGAAGCCCAGAAGCAACTGGAAGAAGCCCTCAACAAGGCCATCGAACTCGACGGTGGCAAGTAAGAGCCAAACCAGAAAACCCCAGTACTGTGAACGCCCCCACGCCGGGGGCGTTCACTATTTCTTGCCCCGCTGGCGGGGGCTGTCATGCACAGCATGACTGGGGTGGTTCTCGGCCCAGAACGGCCCCCAGCCATGCTCTACCCACCTGACCATCTGATTCGCTCCCAGCCCGTGTGCCACACTAGGCGAAAAACACCCCAAAATCGCATGGTGTGGTACAGCAGAAGGCCACACCATGCGATGTGAGCCTTCACATCATGTGGTGTGGCAGAATGCGAGTCGTGAAAACCGCCATTTTCCAATGATCGGTGGATGAGCCCGGAATCACCCTTGGCCACACCAGCCCCAAAACCCTCAAAAATCGCATGGTGTGGTACAGGCGAGGGCTAGATGGCAGTCGGTCGGTAACCATCCCCACACCTTCTCTCGCGGAAGTCCCATCCGGCGGTCTTCAAACGGAACTTTCGCGGGAGGGAGGGAGCTGACTAGTGGGAAAGGGGAACCTGACTAGCGGGCGGCGATGAGATCGAATACGTGCTCGACTACGCGCGCCGTGCAGGAGCCGTGCTCGGGGATGGCCACGTTGCGACGGATGAACGCCTGATAGGCGGCATGGTCGAAATCGTCGTGCTCGATGGCTCTCACGATCGCCTCGGCATCATCCGTGAACAGCGTCGGGATATCGCGCTTCGGGTCGATGTACAGGCTGCGTTTCTTCGAATAGTCCGGCCAGTCGTACGCATAGAGGAACACCGGCAGGTCAAGCAGTCCGGCCTCATAGATCACGGTCGAATAGTCGCTGATGACGTAATCGGCGACGAACAGCATGTCGTACTGGCTCGGATAGTGCTGGAATACGTGCGGATTGTTGATACGCAGGTCGTCCAACGGATGGCATTTCACGATCAGGTTGTACTTGTCGTAATCGATGGCATCGGCGAGGGCTGCTGCCGCCTGAGTCTGATTGGCGGGCGTCTTTTTGCGGAACGTGGGGCAGTAGACGATGTTGAGCTTGCGCCCGAGTTCCGGGAACTCGCGGATGATGCGTTCGCGCTGCTGCGCCCGGTACGAGCTGTTGATCAGCAGATCGGTGCGGGGCAGTGGCGCCTCGTAGATGATGGACGGGTCGATGTCGAAGCCGCGAGCGTAATCGCTGATGAACGATTTGGATGAGATGAGCACGGACGTGTACCCGCGATGCATGTTCAGCAGCGAGGCGGTGGAGAACTTCCGGCCTTCCTTGGAGCCCAACGCGGTGTATCCGAACCTCTTCATGTTGCCGAGCGCATGCCACATCTGGATGACGGGCACGTCGATGTAGCCGGCGAGCAGGCTTACCACGATGGCGTAGGTGTCGAGCAGCACCGCCTGGCTGGTGGCGATGAAATACAGCTGCCGGATCATATGGAACCCGTATCGTACCGGGTTGTGCAGCTTCTTGGCGAGGATCACCACGGAATAATCCGGATGCGTCTGTCTCACATAATGGCGGATGAGCCGGAAATCGGTGGTCGGTCGGTCGCTCTCGCGACTTAGGCACACAATCCTACGCTTGCGCGGGAACGCGCGGAAGAACCTATACATAAGAAGCATCATCATCCGAACTGCATTAATCAGAAGACGTTTCATTCTTGTTCTCCCTTACCGAAGCATCAGGTTGGTGTGTTAGCCGGTCTACCGTAACTGCAACTCTATATATTACATGGGTTACCACAAGGGGAACCGAAGATGAATGACAAGGTGTCGTAAAGGAGCCCGGGGATGTCACTGGATGTTCACCAAATCCGCTGGCGGTCAAGTTACTTGGAGATTGACTATTCCTCGCGGGATGGTGGTGTGCCGTGGCTGTATTGCGTGGGACGTTGCCAGTTCGTTCCGTTCGAGATCGTCGGGCTTGAGAGCGGTGTCCGCCGCGCCCGCCTGAACCTGGTGCTCGGGGACGGGCGCGAGGTGCTTCCCGGCGGCCAATGGATCATCTGCGAGAAAATCAAGGAGTCGGCGCTCGTCAGTCTGCAGGCGCTGTACGCCGAATACCCGCTCATGCCGCAGCGCGTCGACTACGATGTACGTCACCTGCTGCCCCCGGAGTTGCGTGACGATGATGAGGCGGTCGCACAGTACACCGACGAAGAGCGTCTGGAACTGGTGGCCCGGCACCCCTATGTCACCAGCGGAGTCACCTACGACGATGAGGTGCTGGAGCGGCTTGACAATCTCGACCGCGTGTTCCGCTACGGCAAGAACAGCTACGCCTATACTGGTGTGTTCGTGCCCAAGACGAATCGCGCCGGTCTCATCTATCTCGCGTTGCACATGCAGTTCTTCCAGCGCAACAAGACCCCGCGCCACCGTCAGCGCAGCCGTCGCCAGATGCAGAAGGACGTTTTCGCGGCGACGTACTCGGTGATGACCAAGCTGGTGCCGCGCAAGCGCAATCGAATCCTCTTCCTCAAAGAGAACGGCGAGGGTCCGACGGAGAATATGGAGGCGTTGCAAAGCCGCATGATCGAGCGCGGCATGGACAAGCGCTTCGACATTCGTGCCCGGTACCGCAACGTATTCGCGGGCAGGCAGAACATCGTCGCCTGGCTGCGCGACCTGTTCGAGATCGCCCGAAGCCGGTACGTCTTCATCGACGATTACACCCCTGTATTCAACTTCATCGACCCCGGTGAAGATGTGACGCTGACGCAGATCTGGCATGCCGGCGTCGGTTTCAAGTCGGTCGGCTATGCCCGTTTTGGTCTCAAGGGCTCGCCGGATCCGTACAATTCCGCGCACCGCCGATACACGTACGCGCTGGTCGGCAACGAGCACCTGCGTCGCATCTATTCCGAGGTGTTCGGCATCGAGGAGGAGGCGCTGCTCGCCACAGGCATGCCCAGGCTCGACCATTTCCTTGATGAGAAGGTCGAGAAGGAATACCGCGAGGAGATGGCCGACAAGTTCCCGTGGTCGGCCAAGGGACGCGTCATCGTGTTCGCTCCGACGTTCCGCGGCACCGGTCAGCGCACCGCGTATTACCCGTATGACGAGATCGACATGGATCGTCTGTACCGCATGTGTGTCGAGACGGACACGTATTTCGTGTTCGAGATGCATCATTTCATCCGCAAGCGTCCGGATATCTCTGCCGAGTACGCCGACCGCATCTTCGACCTGTCCGATGAGAGCCTGACGAAGCTGTTCTTCATCGCCGATGTGCTGGTGACCGACTATTCGTCGTGCTTCTACGACTACCTGTTGCTCAAGAAGCCGGTAGTGTTCTTCGTGCCCGACAAGACCGCGTACTCGCTGATCCGCGGTGTGCAGCGGTCCATCGACGAGATGGCGCCGGGCGTGGTGTGTGATACGTTCGACGAGTTCCTGGACGTGCTGAGGACTCGCCATTATGAGACGGTTTCCCCTCACCCCTCGTCCATCGACCGCGCCGCCGAGCGCAGCGGACTCGCCAGCGACCGTGCCATCGACACTATTATCTACGGCAAGGATGTTCCGGGTGTGCGCAAACAGGCCTCCGGTAAGGGAGGCGCGGTGCCGGTCCGGCAGTCCGACAAGTCGGCCAAGTCCGAAAGGAAGGCAAAGGAACTGCTGGATTCCAAGGTCGCCGACAAGGATACCAAGTCCGCCTCCGACGAGGAGGAGTGAGCGTGCCGGGGAACACGAGCATGGCCGTCGCGCCCGCCGCCGGCGCCGGCGAGCCCGGCAGTGGCTCCGGCGAGACTGCCCGGCACGCGGCACCACGCGGCGCCGGGTGCCCATCATACGAGCTGCTGTCCAAATACCGCGGCGTGCTGATGGGCGTGCAGATCCTGCTGATCATGGCGTTCCACTACACCGAGGACCTGTCGAACGCGGCCGACCATTTCAACGGTCCCGCTCAGGTGTTCTACGACTATATCGGCAGTTCCGGCGTCGACATGTTCCTGATGATCTCGGGGCTGGGCCTGTACTACTCGTGGAAGCGCAACCCGGACGCGGGGGCGTTCTACCGCAAGCGGCTGACCCGCGTGCTGGTGCCGTACGTCGCCGTGGCGCTGGTCGGGTGGATCTGGTTCGACTTCGTCCATTCGGATGCCGGAGTGGTGCGTTTCCTCGCCGACATCGCATTCGTCACGTTTTTCACGGACGGTGTGAAGTGGTTCTGGTACATAGCGGTGTGCCTGATTTGCTATGTGCTGTTTCCGCTCGTGTTCGCCGTCGTGGACGGTACCCGAAACGTCGCCGCGGCATGGGTGCGAACGTTGGCATTGTGTGCGGCCGCGGTGCTGGTCGCGGTGGCGCTGTACAGATTCGCGCCGTCTTTCTACGACAACGTCGATCTGATCGTCAACCGCATACCGTGCTTCATCTTCGGCGCGCTGCTGGGAAGGCTCTCGCATGAACGTCGTCCATTGCCCATGCCCGTGGTCGCCGCATGCCTGACGGCCGTGGCCGTCATGCTCTACCCGATGCAGCTGGTTGATGTCCCTATGGTCAAGGTGTACCTTCGCGCGGCGTTGAACCTGCTGTTGTGCATATGCGGCGTCGTCATCATGGACGTGATGGCCCGCGCGGGAAAGCCCGCGCTCGCAGGCCTTCACGACGTGGTATCAAAAGTGCTGAGCTGGTTCGGACGGTATTCGCTGGAACTGTATCTGCTTCACGTGATGATTCGCAAGATGCTGAACCTCAACGACCTGCCGACCACGCACCTACGCTATGAGGCTGTCGTGATCATCGGCGCGATCGCGCTGTCGATACCCCTGAAACGGCTGTGCAACCTGATTCAGCACAGGCTGCTGCGTGGGAAACGTTTACTTAATGCCAAAGAGTATAGGGGCACATATGCGGCTTGATGAATCAGAGAGATTCCGACACGGTGAAATGACTTTCTCAAAGAATTGGATGGCTGGATGCTCTGCGTGGTTTCGCTATGCTGTGTGTCATCATGGGGCATCTTTCAGGCATGGATCAGCAGGCGAAAATATGGCTGTATTCGTTTCACATGCCTTTGTTCTATATTATTCTGGGGCGCTGTTTCGATATGAGAAGTATGATTCCATATTGGCTTGTGTGAAAGATCAGGCAAAGAAACTGTTATTTCCGTATGCCATGTTAACGATTGTGTGCGCTCCATTCTGGTATATAAACCATATTGTGCTTGGAGACGGCAAAGTATCATTCAAGCGTTTGCTTGTTGGATTTTTGACTGCTGACCAGTATGAAGGAACCATGACTAATGGTGCTTTGTGGTTTCTTCCTGCATTGTTCTTGACTTCTGTCGTTTTTTGGTTTCTTGTTGATTTGGAGCATAAGGGAAAAGTCAATTTGGCGGGTTCTCTCGGCATTTGTGCTGCGTTGGCCATCGGAGTAGGCATATTCTGCGAGGGAAAACCTACTGCGTGGAATGTTGCTGGTGTTCCCGCCATGGTTATTTTCTACGGTATCGGTTGTATGGCGATGCAATCATATCGTCGGCATCGTGACGCTATCGAGTCGTTGTCTCCAACGGTGATGACGGCAGCCATCATTGCATTGATGTCAGTGGGAACATGGGCGGCGCTCGCCAATACCAAGGTCAGTCTTTTGGTGAATGATTACGAGGTCTTCGCTCTGATGCTAGTTAGCTCATTAGGCATCAGTGCATGTCTGGCGCTGTTGTTTATGGATCTTCCCAATGTAAGGCCTTTGACTTTCGCCGGTCGATTCTCTGGACTATCTTGGTCTGCATATTCCTATGATGCGTTTCTTTGAATCGTGGCGACATACAGCGGATTTGGCTCAATCGCATGCGTTCATTCTCGGGCTTGTGGTTTTTATGATGCTGATTCCTGTGGTTTATGTAATTGAGCGTTTTACTCCTATCCTTGTCGGACGTTGGCCCAGAAAGAAACGAGACAGATTGCAATAGCACTTTTTTTGAACTTAACTAAACAAAGCGAAATGAGGAATAATGACTAGGAACTTATTCGTACACGATATGAAAAAATGGCAGACAAACTGTCGTTCGCATGAGATTGACCATGCGCAGGTACATGAGTATGAGAATGCACTCATACTGCCGTTGCGCCAGAAGCCAGAGTTCAACACGCCTGAAGGCGTATATGAAGGTGGCGTGTGCTCGGAAAACTTTACCTTCATAGCAGGGCGCCGCCGTCGTTTCAAAGCCGAACATGCGAATTGGGACTGTGACAGTTCATACAAGGTGGAGGATGATGACATCGTCTCTCGTAATGAGACGGTAATTTTCGGTGGATGCATCATCGACCATTTCGGGCATGCCTTGTTGGACGGAACGGCAAGGATGTGGTATTTGCCGGATGCTCCTTCAGGCATGAAGATCGTGTTTCTGCGATACCCCCCGTTCCACGAATACGCCATTTGACGCATTGAGATTTGTGGAACTCATGGGTATCGACATGAGCCGTGTGGAAATCATCGACAAGCCCACGAAGTTTGATAGGGTCATAGTACCGGATGAAGCGATTTATCCGATGGATGCATACCGGGCTGAGTATGTGAAGACGTTTGACGCCATTCGGGACAATATCAAACCTATGGAAGACAAGAAGATATATCTATCCCGCAGTCATTTCCATTATCGCACGTCGCTGAATGAGACCTATTACGAGGATTTCTTCAGCAGGCGTGGCTTCACCATCATCTACCCTGAAACGCTATCGATTGAGGAGCAGATTGCGTATATCGCCGGAGCTGATGAGGTAGTCACCACCATGGGATCGATGGCTCATCTGTTGTTGTTCGCCAAGTCTACGACAAAGGCGACCATATTGAACCGTTCGACGCAGTGCCTCCCAGCGCAGGTAATCGTGGGACAGGCGCGAGGCATCGAATCATACTACGTTGATGCCTTTTTGAACCCTCTGCCGGTACCTCACGTGAATGGCCCGTTCCTGTTCGGACCGAACCGTTTCTTCCGTGACTACCTAGAGGAACGCGATATCGCATTTGAGGATCAAGAGTTGCAGGTGGATTTCTCTTCCATGAATGGAATGGGAATAACATTCATGGAAGAATGGAACAAGATGTACATGGGTGAGGCGCAATCAAAGCTGTCTGTCTTCAAAGAGAAAGATGTCCGCTATTACGCCGATGACTATGCCGCCTATGTGGGCCAGATGGTATTGGGTTGCGAGATCGGCGCTGAGCGTATTCTTGAACACCCTGACATCGAACGTTTGAAAACTGAGAACAAGAAACTATCTGAGAAGCGAAAGAAGCTCGAAGCGGATCTCAAGAAATCTCGCGCCGAGGTCCAGAAACTCCGTAACTCGAAGTCGTGGAAGGTCACTGCGCCACTGCGGGCGGTCATGCGTCTGTTTGAAAAGGACTGATGGTGGTCCGTCTTAGTGCACTCTGCGTGCCGAATACCACAGAAAGGTGAATGCTCGGTAAATAAGTCGTGTCTGGAACATAGACTACGTATGAGTTAACGGGGCTGCAAGCCCGAAAGCGCATATAACGATGGAGAGGTCATGAACATCGCTGTCATTTTTGCGGGCGGCACCGGCCAACGCATGAATTCGCGAACCAAGCCCAAGCAGTTTCTGCTCGTGCACGGCAAACCGATCATCATCTACACGCTTGAGGCGTTCGATCAGCATCCCGACATCGACGCCATCGTCGTCGTATGCCTGAAGGAATACATCGACGTTCTCGAACAGCTCATCACCAAGTTCGGCGTCGGTAAGATCGCCGCGATCGTGCCAGGCGGCTCATCCGGGCAGGAGTCGATCCGCAACGGCGTTGACAAGGCGAACAGACTGTATCCCGCGGATTCGGTCGTCATCGTTCATGACGGCGTCAGGCCACTGATCGACCAGCAGACCATCACCGACTGCATCGTCAGTGTGAAGAAGAACGGCAGCGCCGTCACCGTCGTACCTGCCACCGAGACCATCGTGCAAAGCGAGGACGGCGTGATCACCAACATCATCGACCGCAAACAGTGCCAGCTCGCCCGCGCCCCGCAGTGCTTCCGCCTCGGCGAGCTGCATGACGCACACCACAAGGCCGTGGAAGAAGGGCTCGGCGACTTCATCGACTCCGCGTCCCTCATGTCGTACTACGGCCACAAACTGTACGAGGTGGAAGGCGCCAACTCGAACATCAAGATCACCACGCCATCGGACTTCTACATCATGCGCGCCATCATGGACGCGGAGGAAAGCTCCCAGATCTTCGGTCTGTGACACGAACACGGAGGACAACGACCATCATGTTTGATCTGCAAGAGGAATATGCGTCACTGGCGCAGCATCTCGACATCGACTGGGATGCGCTCGCCGGCCGGCATGTGCTCGTCACCGGCGCCACGGGTCTGATCGGTTCTCTGTGCGCCCGCACGCTGCTGGAACGCAACCGTTTGACGGGGGCGGGCATCATCGTGGACGCGCTGGTGCGCGACCCGGCCAAGGCGAAGGCCATGCTGGGGCAGTACACGGCCGACGACGGGCTCGTGCTGCACCAGGGATCGCTCGAAGATGTCGACTCGCTCGACCTGCCGGCGGACTATGTCATCCACACCGCCTGTCCGACCGCATCGTCGTTCTTCATGTCCCATCCGGTCGAGACGTTCTCCGCGATCGTAGACGGCACTAGGTCGATGCTGGAACTGGCGCGACGCCGCGGCACGGCCTCCTTCGTCTACGTCTCCAGCATGGAGATCTACGGCATGGGCAACAAGCAGCGCGGCACGGAACACCTGCTTGACGAGAGTGCCGTCGGCTACATCGACCCCTGCTCGGTGCGCAGCTGCTACTCCGAAGGCAAGCGCGCCGCCGAAAACCTGTGCGTCTCATACCATTCCGAATACCAGGTGCCGGTCAAGGCCGTCCGCCTGGCGCAGACCTTCGGCCCAGGCATCCCTCGCGACGACGTCCGCCTGTTCGCGGCGCTCGCACGCAACGCCGTGGCCGGCAAGGACTTCGTCATGAGGACGACCGGCGAAAGCACGCGAATGTACTCATACACCGCCGACGCGGTGTCTGCCATTCTTACCGTGCTGGTCGCGGGGGAGAACGGCGTCTCGTACAACGTGGCCAATCCCTCCACCTACTCGTCAATCCGTGAGATGGCCGATATGGTGTACCGCGAATTCGGTACGGGCGACGCGCGCGTCATCATCGACGTCGACCCGAACGCGCCCTACCCGCCGGAGCACCACCTGCCACTCGACGTGTCACGCCTTGAGGCGCTCGGCTGGAGGCCGCAGGTAGGTCTCGAAGACATGTACCGCAAGCTCATCGCATACATGGGCTGACCTCGCGGGAGACCGCACCTGACCATGAGAAGACAAGCAGATTTGGAAGAACATTGTTTGCAACACTGAAGCAAGTCGTCGGCGAGAACTGGCATTGGCGACGGCAGGTCTGGAATCTGGCGAAGATCGATCTGGTGAAGACGTACCGCGGTGCCGCGCTCGGCAAGATCTGGCTGTTCGCCAAGCCGGCCGTGTACATCCTGGTTTTCTGGGTGGCGCTGAAATTCGGTCTGCGCAGCTCGTCCGATGTCAACGGCAAGCCTTTCCTGCTGTGGCTCGCCGCCGGTGTGTTCCCGTGGTTCTTCATGTCCGACATGATTACTACCGGCAGTGACGTATACCGTCGATACCCGTATCTGGTGAACCGCATCAAATTCCCGCTGTCGCTGATCTCCACGTTCTACACGCTGTCGCTGCTCATCATCTTCGCGTGCATGATGGCGTTCACCATCGTGGTGGCGCTGCTCACCGGCGTGCATCTTGGCCGCTACATGCTGCAATTGCCGCTGGTCATGGTGTTCATGTTCCTGTTCTGGGTGGCGTGGTCCATGGCTTTGTCGCCTTTGAGCGCGATATCGCGCGATTTCTCGAACCTGCTCAAGACGCTCGGCACCCCGTTTTTCTGGCTGTCCGGCATCCTGTTCGACATCAGCGGCTGGCCGCGTACCGCCCGTCTGGTGGCGTCCTTCAACCCGGTCACATGGGTCGTGCAGTCGGTGCGTGACTGCTTTATCTACAACAAATGGTTCTTCACGGATTGGGAGTCGTTCCTGCCGTTCCTGTTCGTGCTGCTGATCTTCGTCGTGCTCGCGCTGCACAACTACCACCGTCTGTACATGGAGGTGCCGGATGTCCTCTAAGCTCCCATCGAATGTCACGCGAATGGGCGATGCCACGGTCATCCGCGACGAGGACGCGAGCAATCCCGTCGCCGTGCGCTTCGACCACGTCACCAAGCAGTACAAGCTGTTCAAGAACGACAAGCTGCGCCTGCTGTCCACCTTCTCCAAGCGCATTCCGCACGATACGGTCAACGCGAGCGACGACCTGAGTTTCACCGTGAACCGCGGCGAATCTCTGGCGCTGCTCGGCGACAACGGCGCCGGCAAGTCCACGGCGCTCAAGATGATCACCGGCGTGTGCTTCCCGACGTCCGGCACCGTCGAGGTGCACGGGCGCGTGTCCGCGCTGCTGGAGCTTTCCGCGGGCTTCGACATGAAGCTGTCGGGCATGGAGAACATCGACATGCGCTGCCAGCTGTGGGGTTTGTCGAAAGAGGAGTCCAAGGAGCTCATTCCCGAGATCGTGGAGTTCTCGGAACTCGGCAAGTACATCGATCAGCCGATGCGCACGTATTCGAGCGGTATGCGCGCCCGTCTGGGCTTCGCGTTCGTGTCGTCGATCCGCCCGGACATCCTGGTGGTGGACGAGGCGCTGTCCGTCGGCGACCGCAAGTTCGCGAAAAAGTGCCGCGAGCGGGTCAACAGCATCATCGCCAACGAGAACGTGACCGTGCTGTTCGTCACCCACTCGACCGGCACCGCGAAGGAGTTCTGCCACAGGGGCATCGTCATCCAGAAGGGCAAAGCCATGTTCAGCGGTGGCATCGAGGAGGCCGTCGACTTCTACACCGCCTCGTGACGCTTCGATCGTTCCGCTGACGGCGTTGCCGGCAAGCGGCACGGCCGACGTCCATTGACCGCGTTCGGTCGGATGGCCGGGACAACTCCCGCATTTCGTGATTGTGCGGCCGTTGTCCACGTTCCTGTCGGCGGATCGAGGCGAATCGCGCATCATGCACCGCTGACACCAGTCTCACCCGCCCTATCCCGCCGGCAGGGCGGTTGTTATGCTTGAAGACATGTCCTACACCATCCGCGCGGCCGTTGACGCCGACGTTCCGGCCATCGCCGACATCTACAACGAGGCGGTGATCCGTGGGGGAGCGTCCGCCGACCTTGAACCGGTGTCTCTGGAAAGCCGTCGTGCGTGGGTCGACTCCCATCAGCCACGCGCCAAGTATCCGGTCGTCGTCATCGAAGGTCCCGAAGGCGCCGTCGTGGGGTTCGGCTCGCTTTCGAAATTCCATCAGCGGGCCGGATACGACGGCATCGCCGAACTGAGCTACTACATCGCCGGCGACCACCAGCGCCAGGGACTCGGCACCATGATGGTGCGATGGCTGATCGATGCCGCGGCAGAGCGCGGATTCACGCATGTCACGGCGATCATCTACGCCGACAACGCCGGCTCCGTCGCGCTCATGCGGAGGTTCGGATTCATCCGGTTCGGCCTGCTTCCCGCCGCGGTGGGCGCGCTCGACGGCAAGCTGCATGACATGAGCTATTGGGTCAAGGCGTTGGCGGGTGGGGTACAATCCTTAAGGTTGAAGACAGGAGAGTAACACATGGCATCCGATTTCTGGCTGATCGTGGGGCTGGGCAATCCCGGCAAGAAGTACGAGGGCACCCGTCACAACATGGGCTTCATGACCGCCGACATATTGGCCGAACGCTGGTCCGTCGCCTTTTCCGACCACAAGGGGCTCGCGATGCTCGGCAAGGGCGCGATGAATCTGCAGGGTCGCAACGTCAAGTTCTTCCTCGCCAAGCCGCTGACCTACATGAACGACTCGGGCAACGCGGTCGCCTCGATCAGCGCGTACTATCAGATCCAGCCGGATCACGTCGTCGTCATCCATGACGATATGGATCTCGAATTCGGCCGCATAAAGGTCAAGGCGGGCGGATCCGCCGGCGGGCACAACGGCATCAAATCAATCGACAAAGCCCTGAGCACCCCGAAGTACGCGCGCGTGCGCATGGGCGTCGGCCACGCTCAGCGCGGAGCCCACGCGCACGACAACACCGTCAACTGGGTGCTCGGCGGTTTCGGACCCGACCAGCGCAAGCGGCTGCCGGAATTCCTCGCAGACGGCGCCGACGCGGCCGAAACCATCATCTTCGACGGACTCGCCGCCACCCAGGAGAAGTTCAATGGCCGCTGAGCAGGGACGCGCGCGCGGCAAAGCGTCCGCCGCCACCGCCGCTGCCACGGCCACACGCGTCCAGAACGCGCTGATCGACGGCTCCCTGTGCGGCATCCTCGAACGGCTCGATGAGGATCCGGCATTTCATCGGCTCGTCAGCGGCGGCATGAGCATCGCCGACGGCAAGGACATCGCCCCGATCATCACCGTGGGCGCCCCGGACGGGTTGCGCCCGGCCATCGCCGCAGCGCAGGCGGAACACACCCCCGTCGTCCTGGTCGTGGCCTCCAGCCGCGAGGCCGAGGACACCGTGAACGCGCTGCGGTCGTGGTACGACGGCGACCCGAACGACATCGCACAACTGGAGGCATGGGAGACGCTGCCCCACGAGCGGCTCAGTCCCCGTGCCGACACCGTGGCGAGCCGCATGGCCGTATTCCGCAGGCTCACGCACCCCAGCGACACCAATCCGATGTTCGGACCGATCCGCATACTCGTCATGCCGGTGCGTTCGCTGATCCAGCCCGTCGTCAAGGGGCTCGGCGACGTCGATCCGCTCGTCTTCACGCAAGGCGAGGAGCTGCCTCTCGACGACGTGTCGCGCCGACTGGTTGAGAACGCCTACACGCGCGTCGACCTGGTGATGGACCGTGGCGAGTTCGCGGTGCGCGGCGGCATCATCGACGTCTTTCCCCCAACCGCGCCACATCCGGTGCGCATCGAGTTCTTCGGTGACGAGATCGACTCCATCCGAGAATTCCACGCGTCCGACCAGCGCACCTACGGCGAGGGCGTCCGTACGATCTGGGCGACGCCCTGCCGTGAACTGCAGCTCACCGACGCCGTGCGGGACCGGGCGAAACGGCTCATCGGGCAGATTCCGAATGCCGACGACATGCTGGAGTCCATCGCGAACGCGATTCCCATCGAAGGCATGGAATCCCTGATGCCCGCGCTCATCGACGACATGGAACCCGTGACCGGCATGCTCGACAGGCATGCCGTCATCATGCTCGCCGACTCGGAAAAGCTGCGCCGCGCGGCGGACGACCTCTCGAAAACCGCGAACGAGTTCCTCGCCGCCAGCTGGCATGTCGCCGCGGCCGGGCACGGTGCCGGAGCTCCCATCAGCTTCGACCAGGCCAGCTTCCTCGACTACGAGGAAACCATCAACTCGCTCGCATACTCCAGCCACGACGTGTGGAGCCTCACCAGTTTCGGCGTGGACGCCAGCCGCCCGAACCACGTGCAGCTCGCCGCCGGCAACCCGGGCGAATACCGCGGTGACGAGACGAAGGCCGCGGCCGGCATCGAGGGGCTCATCGACGCGGGGTACCAGGTCACCGTCACCGCGGCCGCGCAGGGCACGCTCACACGATTGAAGCGAGCCATCAACGAGACCGGCATCGCCTCGTTCGACGTCATCCGCTCCCAGGCCATCGACGGGTTCATCGACACGGCGGCGAAGACCGCGCTGCTCACCGAACGCGACCTGACCGGACGGTCCAGTGCGGCCGGTCAGGCGAAGACCCCCAAGCGCCGCCGCAAGGCAATCGACCTGATGGAGCTCAAAGCCGGAGACTACGTGGTTCATGAGCAGCACGGCATCGGCCGTTTCCTGGAGATGCGGCAGCGCACCATCGGCACCGGGGCGAACAAGACCACGCGCGAATACCTTGTCATCGAATACGCGCCCAGCAAGCGCGGCGCCCCGGCCGACAAGCTGTTCATCCCCACCGACCAGCTGGATCTGATCAGCAAATACATCGGCGCGGAGGCCCCCAAGCTCAACAAGCTCGGCGGCTCCGACTGGGCCGCAACCAAGGCGAAGGCGCGCAAGCACGTGCACGAGATCGCCGAGGACCTGGTGAAGCTGTACTCTGCCAGGCAGCGCACCAAGGGGTTCGCGTTCAGCCCCGACACGCCATGGCAGAAGGAGCTGGAGGACGCGTTCCCGTATCAGGAGACGACGGACCAGCTCACCACCATCGACGATGTCAAGTCCGACATGGAGAAACCAGTGCCGATGGATCGCCTCATCTGCGGCGACGTCGGCTTCGGCAAGACCGAGATCGCCGTGAGAGCAGCGTTCAAGGCCATACAGGACGGCAAGCAGGTGGCCGTCCTCGTGCCGACTACGCTGCTCGTGCAGCAGCATCACGAGACGTTCACCGAACGGTACGAGGGCTTCCCTGTCACCGTCGCGGCCATGAGCCGCTTCCAGACGACCAAGGAGATCAACGAGACCATCGAGGGACTGGAGACGGGTGGCGTCGACGTCGTCATCGGCACCCACAAGCTGCTCAACCCCAAGATCAAGTTCAAGGATCTCGGCCTTGTCATCATCGACGAGGAGCAGCGGTTCGGCGTCGAGCACAAGGAGACGCTCAAGGCGCTGCGCACCAATGTGGACGTGCTCTCGCTGTCCGCCACGCCTATCCCGCGCACGCTGGAGATGGCGGTGACCGGCATCCGCGAGATGTCTACGCTCGCCACCCCGCCCGAGGACCGGCTTCCCGTGCTCACCTACGTGGGCGCGTACGAGGACGCTCAGGTCACGGCCGCGGTCCGGCGCGAACTGCTGCGCGGCGGACAGGTGTTCTACGTGCACAACCGCGTGCAGGACATCGCGAAGACGGCCGCGAAGATCCACGAGCTCGTCCCCGAGGCGCGAGTCGGCATCGCTCACGGCAAGATGGGGGAGAAGCAGCTCGACGGCGTAATCCGCGACTTCTGGCATCGCGACATCGACGTGCTCGTATGCACGACGATCATCGAGACCGGACTCGACATCTCCAACGCGAACACGCTGATCGTAGACCACGCCGACCGGTTCGGCCTCTCCCAGCTGCACCAGCTGCGCGGGCGCGTCGGCCGCGGCCGCGAACGCGCGTACGCCTACTTCCTGTACGACCCGTCCAAGCCGATGACCCAGCAGTCGCACGACCGCCTCGCCACCATCGCGCAGAACACGGCGCTCGGAAGCGGCTTCGACGTCGCCATGAAGGACCTCGAACTGCGCGGCACCGGCAACCTGCTGGGCGACGAACAGTCCGGGCACATCGAGGGCGTCGGCTTCGACCTGTACGTGCGCATGGTCTCGGAAGCCGTCGAACAGTACAAGGAGCCGGAGCGGACCGAGCCGGTCGCGGTCACCATCGACCTGCCCATCGAAGCGTCCATCCCGGTGGACTACATCGATTCCGACAAGCTGCGGCTCGAAGCATACCGAAAACTGGCCGCTTCGCGCACCGATGAGGACCTCAAGGAACTCGCCGACGAACTCACGGATCGCTACGGCAAACTGCCGGAGGAGTTCGAGACGCTGTTCGGCGTGGCCCGCCTGCGCATGAAGGCGCGGGAACTCGGCATATCGGAGATCGTCGCGCAGGGCAAGAACGTGCGCGTCGGCAAGATCGATCCGCCCGAATCGATGCAGATGCGCATCAACCGCATCTACCGCGGGGCGCAATACCGGCCGGTCACGCACACATACCTGATCCCCGCGCCGTTCGCGGGCACGCTCGGCGGCAAACCGATGCCGGGCGATCAGGTCATGGACTGGGTGAGCGACCTGCTGCACGACTTCGCATGGAAGCCGCAACCGAGGAAGGCATGATGGGCTCCGGATCCCCGTTCGAAGGCATGCCCGGAGGCATCGGGGAGCAGAACGGCATGATCCGGCTGCCGTACCATCCCCTGACTTCGCTGATCCGGCATTTCGACAATGGCCAGGCCCTGGCGCTCCTGCACTCGGGGCGGGGCGGACGGTATTCGGTGCTCGGACTGCACGCCTACCATCGGCTCATGCAATACGGCGATGACGTGATGGAAGGCACCCTCGCCGTCTGCGGAGACGACGATGTCTGGCGGGACCGGCTGCTCCCCGGCCAAGACGCGCTCATGCTGCTGCACGACCGGCTGCGTGACGAGCCCGGCGTGCTCGGATTCATGTCATATGATGACGGCCGACGCCGGGAAGGCGTGCGATCCCGGTTCGACGGCGGCCCGCAGGCGGCAGAGCGAAAGACGCCGCCGGACGCCGCATGGTGGAGTTTCGACGACATCCTCATCGAAGACCGGCAGCGGCGCTCGCTGACCCTGCTCAGCCATCATCGCCACCCGAACAGCGCCCGGAACATCGCCGCCATACGATCCGTCTGCCAGTCCGCCACCGCTGGCGGGGGCTGTCGCGAAGCGACTGGGGGTGGTTATCCAGACTCCCCGCACACCTCAGCCTCCCACCGCGGCGCATGGCGCTGCGACCACGATCGCGCCTCATACTGCGAGGCCGTGGAACGACTCAAATCGCACATGCACGACGGCGAAGCCTACGTAGTGAACTACTCGTTGCGTCTCGACGTCACCAGTCCCGTGACGCCCCTGGACATGTTCCTGCGTCTGAACGACGACAATCCCGCGCCGTTCTCCGCGTATGTCAACGGCGGCGGATGGCAGATCGTCAGCTCGTCGCCGGAACGGTTCCTCGAATGCCGCAGCGGCCATGTCGTCACCCGCCCCATCAAAGGAACGCGGCCACGTGGTCTCACCGTGCAGGAGGACGCGGCCAACCGCGCCGCCCTTGAGCAATCCGGCAAGGACCATGATGAGCTGCTCATGGTCACCGACCTCGAACGCAATGATCTGAGCCGCGAGGCGACTCCCGGAACCGTGCAGGTCACGGGGTTCGCCGAACTGGAGACCCACCCGCACGTGTTCCATCTGGTGTCCACCGTCGAGGCCGAATTGCCCGATGCCCGCGATCTGTCCGAACTGCTTGCCGTCATGTCGCCGGGCGGATCGATCACGGGGGCTCCCAAGCGCCGCGTCATGCAACTCATCGACCGGTATGAACGGTCGCCTCGCGGCGTGTACACCGGTTCTCTCGGCTACATCACCGCCGATGGCGACTGCGATCTGAGCATTCTGATCCGCTGCGCGACGCACGTCGGGCGATGTGACAAGGCGGGGCTGTACCGGATCGGCGCGGGCGGCGGCATCACCATCGAATCCGACCCGGACGCCGAATACGACGAGGCCATGCAGAAAGCACAGGCGCTGCTCGACGCGCTGGACTGTGACGTGTCGGACAGTGACGTGCATGACGGAAGACAAGGACAATGGCATGACTAATAGCAATGGCACGCCTGGCGGCGAAGGCACGGCCGTCACATTCGCCCTGGATGAGGGATACCAGTTCGGCCTCGGCGTATTCGAGACCATCAACCTGACCGGCGGGCGACTCGTCATGCTCGACCGTCATCTCGACCGGCTTCGGCGCGGAGCGCGGGCATTGGATATCGACGCGCCGGACGATGATACGCTGCGGGCTCATATCGCCGAACATCTCGACGCGGCAGAATTGCCTGACGGTCGGTCGTTCGCGGTCAAGCTCATGGTGTCGTCCGCGAACGTCATCGTCACGCATCGGCCGAACCCGTATGCGGATTGGGCGCAGGACCGCGGTCTCAGGCTTGGCTGGTGCCGCGCCTGGCGCAACGAGTGTTCGCCGCTCACGGCGCACAAGACGCTGAATCAGGGAGACAACATACTCGAATCGCGTTCGGCTCGGCGGCTCGGCTTCGATTCCGCCGTGTACCTCAACACGCGCGGCGACATCTGCGAGACCACCAACGCGAACCTGTTCTTCGTGCGCGACGGGCGGCTGTACACGCCGGACGAGCGATGCGGGCTGCTACCCGGCACCGTGCGGGCGTGGCTGTGCGAACGATACGAGGCCGAGCAGGGGACCTTCCGACAGGATTCGCTGGACAGCTGGGATGAGGTCTTCGCCACCAACGCCCTGATGGGCGTGCGCCCGGTCGTCGAGCTGGGGGATGCGGGCTATGGAATCGGGCCGGTGACGCGGGCGATCCAGCGCGAATACCGTCGGCTTGAGCTCGGTATCCTCTGACCGCCCTCAGTCGGCTCCGCCGCCAGTCCTCGACAGTGGCGGCGGAGCCGGCCGAGGGTGGTCAGATGTACGGAATCTGTCTATATCCAGCCGAATGTTAGCGCTCATATTATTTTTCCGAGAAATTCTGGCACTCGTCCACAAAAGGCATTATTCTTAAGTCTGTCATCACAACCTAACAGTCTTAAGGAGTAGTTGTGGCAGCTATTGAAAGCGTTTACGCGCGTCAGATCCTTGATTCCCGTGGCAACCCGACCGTTGAGGTCATCCTCGACACCGAAGACGGCGCCGAAGGCCGCGGCCTGGTTCCGTCCGGCGCTTCCACCGGTGAGGCCGAGGCTTGGGAGCGCCGCGATGGCGACAAGTCCGTCTACGGCGGCAAGGGTGTTCTGAACGCGGTCAAGGCCGTGAACGAGGTCATCGCTCCGAAGGTCATCGGCATGGATGCCACCGACCAGCGCGCCCTCGACGACCTGATGATCGAGCTCGACGGCACCCCGAACAAGGGCAAGCTGGGCGCCAACGCCATCCTCGGCGTCTCCCTGGCCGCCCTGTACGCCTCCGCCGAGTCCGCCGAACTGCCGCTGTACCGCTACATCGGCGGCACCAACGGCCACATCCTGCCGGTCCCGAACATGAACATCATGAACGGCGGCGCCCACGCCGACTTCGCCACCGACATCCAGGAGTACATGATCTCCCCGTACGGCTTCGACACCTACAGCGAGGCTCTGCGCGCCGGCGTCGAGGTCTACCACACCCTCAAGAACGTCCTGAAGAAGGAAGGCCTGAACACCGGCCTCGGCGACGAAGGCGGCTTCGCCCCGAAGATGAAGTCCAACGAGGACTCCCTCAAGTACATCATGGACGCCATCTCCGCCGCCGGCTACGAGCCCGGCAAGCAGATCGGCATCTGCCTCGACGTCGCCTCCTCCGAGTTCTACAACAAGGAGACCGGCAAGTACCGCTTCGACGGCGAAGAGCGCGACTCCGCCTACATGCTCGACTACTACGAGAACCTCATCAACGAGTACCCGATCGTCTCCATTGAGGATCCGTTCAACGAGGAAGGCTGGGAAGACTGGGCCGAGATCACCCGTCGCCTCGGCGACCGCCTGCAGTTCGTCGGCGACGACCTGCTGGTCACCAACCCGGCCCGTCTGCGCAAGGCCATCGACATGGGTGCCGCGAACTCCCTGCTGGTCAAGCTGAACCAGATCGGTTCCGTCACCGAGACCCTCGACGCCATCGAGCTGGCCACCGAGAACGGCTACACCTCCATGGTCTCCCACCGCTCCGGTGAGACCCCGGACACCACCATCTCCGACCTCGCGGTTGCCAAGAACACCCGCCAGATCAAGACCGGTGCCCCGGCCCGTGGCGAGCGCGTCGCCAAGTACAACCGCCTGCTGGAGATCGAGGAGGAGCTCGGCTCCACCGCTCAGTACGCCGGCTACAGCGCCTTCAAGGCCTGCAAGAAGTACATCGCCAAGTGATTGTCGCGGCCGTAAGGCCGAGACGATGCTAGCGTCGTGACAATGCCCGGCATATTCGCCAAGTCGAATGTGCCGGGTATTTTTGTTGCCATGAACGACTCGACCCGGAACATGCGACCACGCGGCAAACGAAGCAAACGGCACGGCACCGGACCGATCGCGTTCTTCGTGTCGCTGTTCATCATCGCGCTCGGAGCCATCCAACTGGTCTCCACGTTCCACACGTACGCGCTGAACCTCGCCCAGCTCAACGACCTCAAGAATCAGGAAGCCGCGCTTGTCACCAAGAAGCAGGATCTCGAAAACGACATCGAACGCTGGAACGATGACAGCTATGTGGCGACGCAGGCGAGGGAGCGGCTCGGCTTCGTCTTCCCCGGTGAGAAGGCGGTGCGCGTGCAGCACCCGGAAGCGGTGACGGGCACAAGCGAGGGGACCGCGAAGACCAAAAGCGGTACATCCGACGGGAAGGTGCTGCCCTGGTACAGCGAGCTCGAATATTCGTTCAAGAAAGCCGATGAGCGGCCATCGAAAACGGCCTCCGGCAGCCAATCGGGCGATACCGGCAAAGCCGACGGCAACTCCGGCAGCGCAACCGACACGAACTCGGGCGACAAGCAGTAGACGCGGCCGGCGGCAGCGTCATTCATCCGACTGCATAAGCCATTCGACCAGTTATTCGATAAGCCATTCGATAAGGAGCCAAGCTGGTGACCGAACCAGAATCACAAGACGAATCCACCACACGAGATGTCGCGAAACTCGCCGACCGATTCCTGCAGCAGCGTGCAGATGAGCGTGACATCGCCATCGTCGAACGGCAGCTCGGACGATACCCGCGCGGCATGGTGGCGGTCGGCGCCCGCTGCGCATGCGGCCGGCCGCTCGCCGTGGTCACCCGGCCCATGCTGCCCGGCGGCATACCGTTCCCCACCACCTGCTATCTGACCAGCCCCGAGGCGGTGAAGGCGGTGTCGCACATCGAAGCGGAAGGCCGCATGCGGGCGTACAACGAGCTGCTGCACGACGATGAGACGGTGGCCGGCGAGTACCGCGGGGCGCACCGCCTGTACGTGGCGTTCCGCCATGAGCTGGCGGTGCGGCTCGGCGATGACGAAAGCCGCATCGCCAACGTCAGCGCGGGGGGCATGCCCGAACGCGTGAAATGCCTGCATGCGCTGCTGGCGCAGACCCTGGTCATGGGGGAGGGCGTCAACCCCATCGGCGATCGTGTGCTGGAGGCGGTGACGGAGGAGTTCAGTCCATCCGTCTGCCGGTGCGGTTCGCTCGACGACTGAGCGGACAGACGAAAAACCGAATGGCCAAAAGACTGGAAACGGCTGCTGAACGCAATGATTGCGCCGAGCGAGACGATCATGCCGGGCGAACGCCCCCGATGATCGCGGTCGCCCGGCCGGCGAGACAGCGGGAAATAAAGGAGATAGAGATGAAATCCGTTACCGTTGCGGGCATCGACTGCGGCACGAACTCGATCCGTCTGAAGATTGCGCGGGTGGACGATCAGGGCATGCACGAGATCGTGCCGAGGATCCTGCGCGTGATTCGCTTGGGACAAGACGTGGACAAGACGCACCGGTTCGCTCAGGACGCGCTTGACCGGGCGTACACGGCCGCCGCGGAATTCGCCGGGGTCCTTGCCCAGCACCCGGTGGACGCGATCCGATTCGTAGCCACATCGGCGACCCGCGATGCCGTCAACCGCGACACATTCGAGGATGGCATCGAGCAGATACTCGGCGTGCGCCCCGAAGTCATCCCGGGAACGGAGGAGGCCGATCTGAGCTTCCTCGGGGCGACCAGCGTCGTGAGCCGCGGCGAGCTCGAACCCCCGTATCTGGTGGTGGACCTGGGCGGCGGCTCCACAGAACTTGTGCTGGGCGGCGACGGCATCGACGTGCCCTCCACGCAGGTACAGGCCGCGTTCTCGATGGACATTGGATCCGTGCGCATGACCGAGCGCCACCTGCGCCACGATCCTCCCAGCGAAACCGAAATCGCCGAAGCGATCGCGGACATCGACGAGCACATCGACGAGGCGTTCCGCACGGTGCCGGCGGGACGCACCCGCACGGTCATCGGCGTGTCCGGCACGGTGACCACGATGAGCGCGCTGGCTCTGGGGCTCAAGGAATACGATCACCGACGCGTGGACGGCGTGCGCATCCCCGTGGACGACGCCTACGCCGTGGACGACAGGTTTCTGCGCATGACGCGTGAGCAGCGCCGCGCCTACAAGACCATCCATCCGGGACGTATCGACGTGGTGGGCGGCGGTGCCGTCGTATGGAACCGTGTGCTCGCGAAGGTGGCCCAGGCGGCCGCGGCCGATCATGGTGGAGTCATCGACTCGTATGTGGCCAGCGAACATGGCCTGCTCGACGGCATCGTGCTCGACTGTGGACGGCGGTTGCTTGCAGAACGCTGAACAAGCATGACATAATGGTTCTGCCGGCATATTTGCCGGCACAGCCCCCGTGGCGGAATCGGTAGACGCAGCGGACTTAAAATCCGTCGCTTTTGGCTTGTGGGTTCGAGTCCCACCGGGGGCACCTTATCGCAACATTCTGGGATGGCTGCTTTACATACAGCTGGGTTTGCGGCCCGACACTGACGAAAGGTGCAAGATGGCGAACTGGACGAACGTGACGCGCGAGCCCGAGACCGGGTTGCCGACGATGCTGGTGCAGGCGGTCTCCATCGCCTTTGTCATGTGCGTGTGCGAGCTGGTCAGCGCGCCGGTGATGGTGAGCGCCGTGGGAGGCGCGTTCGCCCTGATGCCGTGGTTCCTCGTCGCCTGCCTGTTCGCCGTCGCATTCGTGTATACGGTCGGATTCGTGCTGCTGTGGGCGGCTGATTCGTTCGCCGCGCGGCTGAAACGCCGCGATGCGCTGATGCCGCTGATATATGCCGTGATCGGATGCGTCGGGTTCGGCATCTGGGGGTATTGCGTGTATCCGGCGACGATGAACTCGATCATCACCCGAGCCGGTCTGGCCACCCTTTCGCAGGGCGACTCGCTGATGATCGGCATCAACTGCGCCGTGGTGGGCCTCGCCGCGTTCTTCCTGGGAACCGCCGCCATGCCGCGCGTCATGAAGTCCAAGGGCAGGATCGCCGTCACGGCCGCAGCCGTCATCGCGCTCGCCGTGTTCGGCGGCGTCGTCCTGGCGATGACGTGGTCGCATCTGGCGTGAGACCCGCCATTGCGGAACGCTGTCGTCGAGCTGACCTGATTCGGCGGTTCGACGGGGCAGCGGGGCAGCGGAGATGGCGACGGCCCGGCCGCGCGCATGTGCGTGGCGGAGGATATGATATCGCGATGGTATCAGCCGTGAAAGCGTGCATAACAGTGTGAAGGGATTCGTCAGTCATGTTCAGTGTTCTCGACATGTTCACCATCGGTGTGGGCCCCAGCTCGTCGCACACCGTCGGCCCGATGTGCGCGGCGCAGGCGTTCGCCTCGTCACTGGAGGAATCTGGCGCCGTGTCGCGCGTCGGCCGTATCCGCGTCGTCCTGTACGGGTCACTGTCGCTGACCGGACTCGGCCACGGCACCGACCGCGCGATTCTCGCCGGATTGGAAGGCAACGTACCCGCCACAGTTGATACGGATTACCTGCTTTCAGTCCGAGAACGCTGCGCGCACGACGGAACCATCCATGTCAACGGCACGAACGCCATCGCATACGATGACGACGGCGACATGGTCTTCGACCGGTGGAAGCGGCTCGCCCCGCATCCCAATGGGATGCGGTTCCAGGCGTTCGACGCCCAAGGCAACATCATCGACGAGCAGGTCTGGTATTCGATAGGCGGAGGGTTCATCCGCCGCGGACGGATCGACGACGCGCTGATCTCGAACCACGAGCAGACGCCGGCGTCGTCGCAGTCGCCGGAGGACTCCGGGAACGACGAGGCTGCCGAATACGGCGACGGCGTGCCATATCCCTTCGTATCATGCGACGGCCTGATCGACCTGTGTCGGAAGCACCATCTGAGCATCGCCGACGTCGTCTGGGCGAACGAAACGGCCCGGCGCTCGCCGCAGGAGGTGCGTGACCGGCTCACGCGAATCTGGAATGTGATGAGCCACTGTATCGACGCCGGGTGCGCCAGCGCGACGCCGACGCTGCCGGGAGGTCTGGACGTGCCCCGCCGCGCCCCGATGATGTACCGGCGTCTCGCGGCCAACAGCGACGTGCTCAGACGCGACCGCCGCATCTCTTCGGCGCTGGAATCCTCCGATTCCGCATGGGTGGCGTTGTTCGCCATGTCGGTGAGCGAGGAGAACGCCGGCGGCGGCCGGGTCGTCACCGCGCCTACCAACGGTTCGGCCGGCATCATTCCGGCCGTGCTGGAATACTACTGGCACTTTGTCGAGTCCGCCGACGACGAGGGCGTCAGGACGTTCCTGCTGACCGCCGGCGCGGTCGGATACCTGTTCAAGCGCAACGCCTCGATCTCCGGAGCGGAAGTGGGATGCCAAGGTGAGGTCGGCGTCGCCTGCTCGATGGCGGCCGCCGGTCTGGCCGCAGTGATGGGCGGCACTCCGGAGCAGGTGGAGAACGCGGCGGAGATCGGCATCGAGCACAATCTCGGCCTCACCTGCGATCCGGTGGGCGGGCTGGTGCAGATTCCGTGCATCGAGCGCAACGCGATGGCCGCGAACACCGCGATCAACGCTGTGCGCATGGCCATGCTCGGAGACGGCTCCCACATCGTCAGCCTGGATCAGGCCATCGCCACGATGAAGCAGACCGGCGAGGACATGATGTCGAAATACAAGGAGACCTCGAAGGGCGGTCTGGCGGTCAACGTCGTCGAATGCTAGGCCGTCGCCGTGCCGAATATGGCGAATATGGCGATTTGCGTTGAAAAATACGCTGCGAGCTGTGCAACCGGGGCTTGGGGTGCTAGTGTGAGTGGCACTGTCTTTTTACGACTTGCGGCCATGCCATGAACGGCATGGCATTATTGATAGGAGGTAGGCCATGGCGAACATGCCTGAGGTCAATGCCGTGTTTGGCGCGGCTCCGGAGATCGCTTTCCCGTCGGACGAGGCGCCGAAGGGATTGAAGGCCGTGGAGATCGTCGAGGGTGACGGGCCGATGGTCCGCCGCGGCGACACGGTGACCGTGAACTATCACGGTGTGGTCTGGGGCAAGGACACGCCCTTCGATTCGAGCTTCGCCCGCCACCAGCCGGCAAGCTTCGGCATCGGCGTCGGTCAGGTGATTCGCGGCTGGGATCAGACCGTTCCCGGCCACAACGTCGGCTCCCGTCTGGTCGTGTCGATTCCGCCGGAGTATGGCTATGGCAGCCAGGGCATGCCGGCGGCCGGCATCGGCGGCGGCGACACGCTCGTATTCGTCATCGACATCATCTCGACCCGCTGACCGTATGATGGCGGTCATCTGACGCATCGATTGGATATCACTGATACAGGAGGAACCCATGGGTGAGGAAAAATCCGTTCTGCTGACGCAGGAGGCTTTCGACACGCTGAAGGATGAGCTGGCGCATCGACAGGGCCAGTACCGCGAGGAAATCACCAAGCGCATCGCGGCAGCCCGCGCCGAGGGCGATTTGTCGGAGAATGGCGGTTACCAGGCCGCGCGCGAGGAGCAGGCGAAGAACGAGGGCCGCATCAACGAGCTCACCGTCAAGCTGCGCAACGCCACCATCGTCGAAGCTCCCAAGGCCGGCAAGGTCGGCAACGGGTCGCTGGTGACGCTGGAGCTCGCCGGCCGCGAGATGACGTATGCGCTGGGCTCGCGCGACATCAAGGTCGCGACGAAGTACGACGTGATCAGCCCCGAGTCTCCCATCGGCGCCGCCATTCTGGGCGCCAACGAGGGAGATACGGTGAGCTACAAGGCCCCCAACGGCCGTGAGATTTCCGTCGTCATCAAGGAAGCGAAGCCTCTGAGCTGACCATATGCGCGTCCTCGCTGACCGGGGACTGGTGATTGTTGCGCCATCAGGGTCGACATGACTCACTTCGGGCTGTACGGTTTTATGCCGTGCAGCCCTTTCCAATACAAACTACGTTGTCAGAGCCGTCTCACTTGACTATCATTGAGCCATAGGTTGTTGTGTTGGCCTATATATCGCAGATGCCAATTCAATGGAGAAGACATGAATGGGAAAATGCTCTCTGCCGTCGGCAACCGTTATAAGTACGTTGTCGCCGAGCTTCCTCCCATCTCAGGCAATGGCTGCCTCCTGTCTTACGCGCGGTATGGGATGTGTGTGCCTAAAACTCCATACAGTGCGAATTTCTGACATAGCATATGTGAGGAGTTGTTTCTGATGAGACGTTCAACGAAGATTTCAATCGGCGTTACGACGGTGGTTATCGTAGTTGCTGCTGTCATCTGATGATGGTACGTACACGCCCATCAATCCCGCCAGCGGCATGCTCGGAGTCGGTGGACAGCAGGTCGCTGCTCTCTCATCCGACGGACGATCCGCCACTGGCGCCACGCTTCAGGCCTATGCCGAGGCTGTGGACTAGAAAAGCGTTTCTAAGTGCGCGCCGAAACGATGAGCGTGCGCACATAGGCACGCAAATGGCCCGGTTTGCGTTCTTAAGTGCGCACGGTTGTCGTTTCGACGCGCACTTAGGAACGCTCTAGTGCGTTGTATAGCGGTCTCGATTTTGTTTCGACCATCACGTGTTACGACGAGTGAAGGCGATGTTCGTTGTGGGCTGGTGGCCTTCTTCAGACTCGCTCCGCGAGCTGGACCGAGGACGTCCGCACCACGACCGGCAACCGCAGTTTCATGGAAGAGCTGGCCGAGTGCTCTTGGAATATGTAAGCGTCTTCGTGAAAGCGGAATGGTCTAGGGCGTCAATTCCGCCTAGAGATCTCCGCCCAATCTCGTCTCTTTATCGGAACAGCAAACACGGTCCATGATTGACATGGGCGTTGACGCTGATTCATGAGGGGAGTATTCTAGATATTACGACAGACAGTTGTCTGGTAATGTCCAAAGGGGGACTGTATGAATATCAAAAACAAAAATAATGGCGATATCGATTGCCAGTATGTTGGCGCTGTCTCCGTTGGGGATGGCGTCTGCACATGAGACAACCGTCAGCGTCGCAGACGATGCCGCAGCAACCACAGTAGAACCGCGGTATGGCGAGAAAACGACAATGACGTTGATATCCACCGCGAAAAAACCGGCGTTACCGGTTATTGCCTGCAGCCGCCTAGTGCTGCTCATTACTATCAGGCACGCATCACCAAGAATTACACCATCAAACATTATCGTGTTGACTACTACGAGTACGGAGTCAAGAAGCGAACTTTTTATCAGGACATGTATGAGCAGGTATCTGAAGCTCCATATCTTGTCTGCGTCTCATAAGTTCGCATATCGAAGGGAATCATCGTGAACACGACGCGTAATAAACTGCTGAACTGGTATCCGATCATGGCGGTGCTGGTGCTGATTGTATTCGTGGGCGGAGCCTGGCTCTGGGCGTACCGCACGACTCCAAGCGCCTCCGCAATCACCGGCGAGCTCAACGCGATTCCTGTCAATGTGACCAGCGAACAGCTGATCCGTGACGGATACATTGATCTCACCAAAGTAGGAGAATCCTCTAACGTCGCGGTGAATGAGTTTCTTGCCGAAGCGAAACAGCAGGAAGCCCCCGTACTGAAATACATCAACGTGGAGAAGGGGAGCCTCACGGCTCACGTCCTGTGGTATGACCCATATGATTCGACCCCTTGGGCCAAAGCCAAGGATGGTTCGGTCGTGATCTACCACAACCAGACCGGGCGAATCCGCGCATGGGCGTGGCGCAACGGTGAGATTGTCCAAAACGGTGAACGCTACAGCTCCAAAGCGGTGACGGTCACGAAGGACGGAGTCGACACCGTGCTTCTGCCGTGGCGGCCGGCTGCGCCCGATGTGGTCCCGGAAGATGACGACGGGGCATCATCGTTGGCGCTGTATTCGTATCGTTCGTGATTGCATAGCAGCATGCCCCCGGTTCTGCGGGGGGGGGGGGCATGGGCGCATGTCTTTGTCGTGCATGCCCCCGCGCGGCCATTCCAGGATGGCGGCGCGATGACGTCTTATTTGGTGTCCATGGTCGGGGCATCACCTGATGTGCGGTGCGCCGTCGGTGCCGCGCTCCAGGTCTATGCTGAGGCTGTGGACTAGAAAAGCGTTTCTAAGTGCGCGCCGAAACGATGAGTGCGCGCACATAGGCACGCAAATGGCCCGGTTTGCGTTCTTAAGTGCGCAGGATTGTCGTTTCGGCGCGCACTTAGGAACGCTTTCATGTGTTACTTGGCGGTTTGCGGGGGGGGGGCTGATTATTGCGGATTATAGCGGGTGATGATGGTCGCTGTAGCCTGGTAACCGCCCTCAGTCTCGCTTTGCGCGCCAGCTCCCGCCAGCGGGAGCATAAGTTGTGTGGGGCTCGCTGGCGGGGCTGACCTGAGCGGCGATGGTCACGGCCAGAGATGCACGATCACCATGTAGATCGCGACCATGTGGCAGGCGTAGCCGGCGACGGTGCCACAGTGGAAGATCTCATGGAATCCGAAGACGCGTGGCCACGGGTCAGGCTTGCGCAGCGCGTAGACGATGGCGCCGAGGATGTAGCAGGCGCCTCCCGAGGCCAGCAGCACCACGACGGCAGGGCCGGCGGCGGGGGAGACCCAGAAGAAGTACATGAACGCCACGCCGGAGACTCCGAACACGATGTAGACGACGGTATACAGCCAGCGCGGGGCGCTGATCCAGATCACATGGATGATGAGCGCCACCAGCGTGCAGCTCCATATGCCGGCGATGATGGCGTTGCGCATATGCGGGGCGAGCGCGAACGACACCGGCGTATATGTGCCCGCGATGAGCAGGAAGATGTTCACGTGGTCGATGCGCCGCAGCACGTCGGTCACGCGGGGCGACCAGTCGCCGAGGTGGTAGGCGGCTGAGTTGCCAAACAGGATCAGCGAGCAGGTCATGAACACCACGCAAGCCCATTTCAGGGGCGCGCCGTGGGCCAGGCATATCAGGACGATGCCTGCGGCGAGCGACAGCGGCGTGGCGATTGCGTGAATCCACCCTCTCATCAATGGCTTGGGTCGTCCGTGCACGTCGAGACGGATCTTGCGCTCCACTTCCGCCGGGGCGATTCCCTCGATGCGTGCGGCGTGGGCCTCGCCCTTGGCGAGGGTCCTGGTGGCTTTTTCCTCGGCCTTATGTCGGATCGCCTCGGCCTTCGCGCGGGATTTCGCTCTCACCGCGTCGGCCTTCGCCTGCAATGCGACTTCCCGCGCCTTGATGACAGCGGCTCGCTTCGCTGCCACCGTCGCGTCGTCCTGTACTGCCATATGACCTCCCCGATTGGTTACGGAAACGTAACTTACGTTAGCGTAGGTTATAGACTTGTCCGCTCACGGATGTGCTCATGAAGTACGGATGACGATTGCGTCATGCATCGGCATGGTATTGCGTATCATGGTACTCATGGCTGATTTCACACACATTCTGGCTACTCGACCTGACTTCACCGAAAGCGATCGCGAATGGCTGCACCATCTGGTCGCCGACTGGCAGGTGATCGCCGATCTGAGCTTCGCCGACCTGCTGCTGATCGTGCAGGACGGCGACGGCAACTACCGCATCGTCGAGCAGTGCAGGCCCTCCACCGTGATGACCCTGAGAATCGATGACGCCGTCGGCGCGCTGGTCGCCCCGGAAATGGTGGGGGAGCTGGATGCCGCCATGCAGTCGAAGACCGTGTTCAGGTCCACTGTGCTCAGGGCGGTCGGCAAATCCACGGTCTGCAACGTGTACGCCCCCGTCCGTCATGACGGCAAGACGCTGGGGCTTGTCGTGCGTGAGACCAACATGGCCACGCGCGAGTCGAACGGCCGGTACGAGTCCGAAAGCATCAACGCGGGCAAGCAGTTGTATGAGATGATTCCCCGTGGCCAGTTCCCCTACGTCAACGCGATCATGAGCCAGCGCCATGTCGCGCGTGTCTCGGACGGCTTCATCATGCTCACGCAGGAGGGCATCGTACGCTACGCCTCGCCCAACGCCATCAGCTGCTTCAGAAGGCTGGGATGCCTGATGACGATGCAGGGGCATTTCCTCAGTGAAATCGGCACCGACCTGCTGCGTCGCAACGATCCAGTCCCCGAGGCGCTGCCGATGGTGCTGATGGGCAAGGATGCAGTGGATTCCGAAATCAATGCCAACCGATCCGCGGTATCCGTCCGGTCGCTGCCCCTGTACGACAACAACGGGCGCACCGGGGCGATCATCCTGTGCCGTGACGTCACCGAGCTGCGCAGGCGTGAGGTCGAACTGCAAACCAAGAACGCCACGATCTCGGAGATCCACCATCGTGTCAAGAACAACCTGCAGGCGGTCTCTGCGCTGCTCAGGCTCCAGGCGCGCAAGACGAAGTCCAGTGAGGTCAAAAAAGAGCTTGAAGAGGCACAGCGCCGCGTGCAGACCATCGCCATGGTGCACGAGGGACTGAGCCAGACCGCCGATGAGATCGTCGATTTCGACAAGGTCATCTCCAACCTGCTGAAGATGAGCGTCGACTTGGCCACGATGTGCGACCAGCACATCCACATCGATTACGTCGGCAAGTTCGGCATGATGCCCGCACAGGACGCGACCCCACTGTCACTGGTGCTCACCGAGCTCATCACCAACTGTGTGGAGCATGGTTTCGAGGGACGCAAGGAGGGGCATATCACCATCTCCGCCGGGCGCAGCGGCAACAGCCTCAATGTCGTGGTGGAGGATGACGGGTCGGGGCTCGCCAACGAGGAACACGACGGTCTGGCACGCTCCTCGGGCTCCGGATTGGGCACACAGATCATCAACACGTTCGTCACCAACGATTTCGGCGGTAGCGTGCGCTGGGAGCCGCGTCACGAAGGCGGCACCCGGGTCATCCTCGACATGACGCTGCGCGCGGCGCAGAACGAGTGACGGCCGCTTGACGGCCCGAAAACCTGCCGAAACATGATTGAAGGGTGGCCTCCCTGTGGGGGAGACCACCCTTTTCGTAGCATATGGAGCTATGAATCGGCTGCGGCGAGGAGTCGGTTGTGACGAGGAGCGACTCAGACCTGCAGCTGCATGGCCTGGGAGCGACGCGCGCGCATCGCGCGACGCTTCAGGGCGCGGCGTTCGTCTTCGCTCAGACCGCCCCAGACACCATAATCCTGATTGGTGTCCAACGCGCACTTCAGACAGGCGTCAATCACCTTGCAGGTGCGGCAGACCGCCTTAGCTTCCTCGATCTGCTGGTATGCGGCTCCCGTGTTTCCCACCGGGAAAAACAGTTCCGGGTCCTTGTCTCGACATGCTGCCTTGGCACGCCAATCAAAAGCGCTGCTCATGTGTATCACCCTCCTCCCATCGCCTATTGCCGACGACGAGCTTTCAAGTCATACATTAGGTAACCACGAAACGAATGTTTTTTCAAGAGGTTTTCGCTCTCAAGTGTGAAGAACTTCAGATTTTGGCCATGGCGCACTGTATCCACAGGGCGTTCCCCTCGCGCAGCAGCACGGCGCGGCCCGCCGTCATGATGTCATCCGGCCCGCATTGCGACAGCAGGCCGGCGGGTATGCCATCCATCAGGTCCACGGTACGTTCCCCCGTGGGGAAGACTATTCTCGTGCCGCAATGCTCGGGGATTCGGATGTGCTTGGAGGTCTCCACGGCGAACACGACGGTGACGTCGTGGTCGCCCAGCGCGTCCTTGAGCCGTGCGCATAGCGGGTCCGTGCCGAACGGATCGAACAGTGTGTCGGCATCGTCCACCAGCCACAGCAGATGCGGGGATACGGGAGGTGGCGATTCGGAGGAGAACCGCATCCGTCTGTGATGGCGTACCGTCGACGTGACGAACGCCCGTCCCTCGCGGCGTGTCCAGCGCACGCACAGGCCGAGAATGTCGCGTGAACGGTGCGCTAGCAAGGCGAGAATCGTGGACTTGCCGCGTCCTGCGCTTCCGATGATTCCGACATTGCCGGCGTTCACGGCGAGTTCCGCCACATCGATGCCGATGCCGTCATCGGCAAGGGCGAAGGGCACTGAGGGAACGTCCGATGACCGTGCGGGCAGCATGTCGGCCTCCACGATGCGGGGCAGCGGAGCCGTGAACAGCGCCGAGGCATGGACCAGACCATGGAATGCCGCAGCTGTGCGCGCGGCCTCGACCATCGCGCCGATGTCCGATACAAAGGCGCATCGGAACGGCTCCACGGATTCACCGTCGTTGCGCCATGCGCACCCGGGAGCGGACGGGCTGATGGATGCCGCCCGCCCGTCTCCCAGCAATTCGATGGATTGCAGGCCGTCCCGGACACGCAGGCATATGTTCAGCGCCATGTTCGCTTTCATGTCGGCGCTGACCTGTCCCAGCGGGTTCTGCGTACAGGCGATGACATGCATGCCCAGGGAGCGCCCCAGCGAGGCGATGCGCACCAGCCGGTCCACATAGTCGGGCAGCTGGTTGTTCAGCGCATGAAACTCGTCGATGACGACGATCAGCGAGGGTGGCGGGGATTGCAACTGCCCGATCGAGCCGACACGCTCCGCGGCGACCAGATGCTCCCTGCGTCGCAGCTCCAGCTCCAGCGCCCTCAACGCGCGAACGGCGTGATTCAGATCGAGGTCGCACACGCTGCCCACGGTATGCGGCAGCCGCTCGATGACGCTGAACGCCGAACCTCCCTTGAAATCCAGGAACACGAAATGCAGCCGGTCGGGCGGATTGCGCACCGCCATGGCCAGGCACCAGCTTTGCAACAGCACGGATTTGCCGGAGCCCGTGGTGCCGGCGACCAAGGCGTGCGGCCCTTGGCGGGGCAGATCGATCGTGAACGGCCGCTGCCCTGACCCCATGCCCACGGTGACGCACAGCGACGGGGAGGCGAGCCATGTTCTCGCGATGATGCGCCATGGCAGCGGCTCGGCCTGAAGCCCCGTCAGCTCCTCCAGTGAGGGCGAGTGAATCCGTGACGGATCCTCCGATTCGTCGCCTTCATCCTTGTCCCGATCGGCTCCGTCCGCCGATCCATGATGGCGGCCCCGGGCTCCTGCCATATCGGTGGGCTGACTTGGGCGGCCGCCCGCAGCGTCGTGGCTCGTCGTCCCGGATTCGTCGCGGCGTGACGATCCACGACGGTCAGCAAGGGATGACGCCGCCGAAGCCATGCATCCCACCATGCCCGGCGCGACCATGGCGGCGAACAGCCAACGTCGTTCCAGCAGAAGCATGATGACCATCAACGCCTGTGCGGCGATGGGCGCGACCAGCGTGATCATCGGCAGGGCGGACGATCCGCGCACGCGTCGCTCGCGCCTGGGACGCCGCCTGCCTCGGCCGCGCCGCCCGCGCCTCGAATCCGGGTTCCTGCCTTCGTCCATGCCCTCAGTGTGGAACGGCGTCGCCGGTATGCGCAAGCTTGGGGGAACAATGTGGTCGAAGGCTACCGAGTTATCCACATTTCGGCGTGTCGTGGCCGGCGGGTGGAACACGCCAACCGGCCACGACGAGGAATGCGGCCTGCCGCATCATTCTGCGATCACTGGTTGGCCAGCGTGCCCACGGCGCCCGGCTTGTGGCTGCCCGAAGCGAGCTCTCTGAACAGTTCGAGGTTCTTCGCGTCATCCAGCAGCACCGACGAGCCGACCCCGGACACGTTGTAGCCGGGATTCGTCCAATAGACGCTGCCGCTGATGCCGTTGTCGGAGGTGGCGTCGCGGAACGCGAACACCATCTGTGCGAGCGTGTACGGGTTCGTCTTGGAATCGACGGTGATGGACGCCAAAGCGGCTTTCAGCGTCTTGTTGAGTTTCGGGATGTTGGTCAGCGTCTTGCCGGACATGGCCTTCTTCGCGATGGCTCCGATGACCTGCCGCTGGCGTTCGGCGCGGCCGAAATCGCCCTTCGGGTCGGAGTAGCGCATGCGCGAGAACGCCAGGGCGGTCGCCCCATCGGCCGTGTGGCATCCCGCGGTCCAGTTGAGATTGGACAGGGCGTCGTTCACGGTCTGGTCATAGCACAGGTCGACCCCGCCCAACGCGTCGACCACATCCTTCAATCCGTTGAACTTGATCTGCGCGACGTGGTCGATCTTCTGGCCGGTGATGGTCTCGACCTGCTGGACGAGCGCCTTCTCGCCGGACAGCTGGGCGACGGCGTTGATCTTCATATAGGTGCCGTTCACTTGCACCAGCGAATCGCGCGGGATGGAGATGAGCGAGCGGGTGCCGGAATTGGGCTTGGTCAGCACGAGGATCGTGTCGGTGCGGAACCCGGTGATCGTCTTCGCCTCTTCGCCGGTGCGCTGGTCGGATCCGAGGATGAGCCAGCTGGTGCCTGACGTGTTGGCCTTGTCGGACAGCCAGGGCTGCTTGTCGAGCTGACCGTCGACCCAGTTCCACAGTCCGAACGTCACCAGCATGATGACGGCCAGCAGCGCCGCCAAAACACTTGCGACGATACGTCCCACGGGGCGCTTTCTGCGCATGGCGGTGGCTGCCGGCCTCCCGGACATGCCACGGCCGCCTCCCTGTGCGGCCGGCATGCCGTAACCGTCAGGGCTCTGCGGGCCCTGACGTTGTGCGGAGGCGAACATCGACTGCGCACCCGCGCCCTCGCCCGGACGAGACTGGTTCGAAATAGTATGCGTGGAGCCCGCTGCACGGCGGGGCTGGCGTCGGGCCGCAGAAGCGGCGTCCTGCATGGGAGAGACCGGTTGCAGGCGGGCGTCCTGCTCGGATGCGGACCGCCTGGTCGACCCGGATACGCGACGCGATGAATTCGGCGTGAAACTGGGAATCACGTCCTGTGCGGCCGGCATGCTTTGCGCTCCCTGAGCACCTGCCGAGGTCTGCCGACGCGACGGCACGCCTGCCTGCGGACCGGCTCCGGGCACGGCCTCGCCGGCGGCCGACGGACGCGGCACCTGCCCGCTGGGGCGACGCTTGCGCGTGCCGGAGGGAATGAAGCTGGGAGGATTGTCCTGTGGGCTGACTCCACTGTTTCCTTCGCTCATGGTTCCTCCAGTGCCTCGTGTTCTCAATCCCTTTTACACGTTGTCATGAGTCATTGTCGTGTCCGTTGCCCATTCCTCTGCAGTAACGGCACATACGTGAAGGGCTGGTGGTCGGATGTGACAGGGAATGAGGAAGGCATGGGGGTGAAGGCTGATGTCTCTTACCACACTTTCGCCCTTCTGCGCTGCATTGACACGGGGCAGACTTGACAAAGGTAAGTCGCATGTGTGTAATTACCCTGATGGACGTCCATAGCAGCATCGGCAAGGAGGAGCGACACATGTGGGGAGTGGTCGACGATTCTGCCGAGGATCCGATGAGTGAGCTGTGGGGCCTGTTCAAGTCGGACGACGATGTTTCCTGGCAGCATAAGGCCCTGTGCTCCCAGACCGATCCGGAAGCTTTTTTCCCCGAAAAAGGCGGGTCGACGCGTGATGCGAAACAGGTGTGCGCCCGCTGCGAGGTGCGCGAGCAATGCCTGCAATGGGCCATCGAGCACGATGAGCGTTTCGGCATCTGGGGCGGTCTGAGCGAACGCGAACGCCGCCGCTATAAGAAGGAACACAAGGAACGTGCGTGACGCGGCGGCCGTGCGTCGCATAGACTGGAGATTATGAGTTCCACAGGCAATAGCGATATTCAGCGGATTCTGGCCGATGTCATGGCGAACAGGCCATATTCGCATCGGCAGAATGTCGATCCGACCGTCGTGGCGGTGGTGACCGTTGAAGAGGACATGCGGTTTCTCCCCGACACCATGGGGGCGCTGCTCAGACAGACGGTGCTGCCGGGCGTGATCGTCATCGCCGATTGCGCCGGCGGCGACAATCCTCCGGTGCAATCGCAGTTCCAGGTCATTCCTGCGCCGTCGGGACTGGTCAGCTCCGTTCCGCAGCCCAAGACCGTCACGGTCGAGCTGGTCGGCGTCAAGGGCGCCCGTTCGTTCTATCACGGCGTTGCCAAGGCGCTGCATGACGCGCAACTCGACTCGTCCACCCGCGCGGTCTGGCTGTTGCATGACGATTCACGGCCCGCGGACGACACATGCCTCGAATCATTGCTGGAGACGTGGCGTAACGATCCGACCGCATCGGTGCTGGGAGCCAAGCAGCTGGACTGGCAGGCCGAACACCTGCATGACGTCGGCGCGTATGCGTACCGGCATCGCGTGGAGTCGCTGGTGGTCGACGGCGAACCGGATCAGGAGCAGTATGACGGCCGTCGTGACGTGTTCTCGGTGAGCCTCGCGGGCGCGCTCGTCTCGATCGAGACCATGCACGAGCTTGGCGGTGCCGACGACTGGTTCACCACATTCGCCGAATCGGAGGATTTCTGCCGGCGCGTATGCCTGAGCGGCCGGCGCGTCGTGGTGGTGCCCCAGGCGCGTATCGCCCATCGGCGGGCGCGATTCGAAGGGGTGCGTACCAAGAGCGGCGAGCCCGTGGACGAGGATCGTCCCATTGACAGTTCGATGGCTCGCATCAGGGGGAGGATGCGCTACTCCTATACGGACACGCGCCTGATGATGTGGCCGTTCGTCTGGGTGTTCGGCGTGTTCGCCGCGATTGGCAAGGCGATCGCGAAACTGTTCGCCAAGCGTCCGTACGAGGCGCTGTGCGAACTGGTCGCCCCTTGGACGCTGTGGGGTGGCCTGCCTCGCGCCATCGCGGCCCGTCGCCGCGTCAGCCGCCAGGAGTCGGTGCCGATCGGGCGTCTCGGCGTCCTCGTCGCCAACCGGCAGCAGGTGGCGCAGTGGCATGACCGCGTACAGGCGCTATCGGACCAGCGCCATGTCGTCCTGCTGTCGCCGCTGGCCAAGGCCCACTTGCGCCGGCGTGCGATTCAGCGCTGGCTGCTCGCGGTGGCGATGGCCTTGGTATGCTTCGGCGTCGTGGCGGTGATGCACGGCACCACATTGCGTGCCATTCTGTCGGGAGCGTCCCTGTACTCCGATTCGCTGCTGCCGACCGGCGGGGACTTCGGTCAGCTGTGGCGAGCCGCCACCACGTCGTGGGTGTTCGGTGACGGCATCGCCGCCCCGCCCGCGCCGTGGCTGCTGGTATGGGGACTGGCCTCGGTGATAACGGCCGGCAATGTGTCTGCCGCGATCGCGTTGGTGACGTTTGCCGCGGCGCCCCTCATGGCGTTGTCCTTCTGGGCGTTCGCCGGCGTGTTCACCCGTTCCGACGCGGTCCGTGTCGCATGTGGCCTGCTGTGGGCGTCGTTCGCGCTCGGCTTGGGGCTGTTCTCCGCAGGCGATGTGCCGATGCTCACCGTGATGGTGTTCCTGCCGGCCGCGTTCGCCTTCGTGTTCCGCGCGGTGGGTCTGTATCGCACCGAGGACCAGGTGACGGCCCATCCTTCCGTTCAGGCTGCGGCTCTTGCGGCGTTGTGCTTCGTACCCCCGGTCGCCGCCGAGCCCCAGCTGATGCTGTCCCTGATCGTGGTGTTCGTCGTGTTCCTCGCCGTGGTGCCGCGGCATCGCGCGATGCTGCTGCTGATTCCGCTGCCGTCGGGGTTCGTGATCGCGCCGACCATCATCAACGCGGTGCACCATGCTTCGGAAGGGGCGTGGCGTCAGCTGTTTGGTGATGTGATGGTGCCGTTATCCGCCAGGAACGGCGCTCCGGATGCTTCCGGGTTCGCCACGCTGGCCATGCGTGCGTTCGGTGTCGATGATACGGCCGGCAACGGTCTGGCAGACCTGTCGGCGGCCGGCGTTTTCGGTATCGGCGTCCTGGTGCTGCTGGCCGTGGTAACGGTGCTTGCGGTGGCGTCGCTGTTCCTGCCCTTCGCATTGCGCGCCGCGCGCATGATGTGGGTCGTCACGCTCAGTGGTGGGGCGCTTGCCGTCGCATCGTCGAGGATCGTCGTGGCCGTCGATGATGACGGTCCTGTCGCGGGTTCCGTGCTGCCCGGCGTGGTGTTCGCGCTGCTTGGTCTGCTCGCCTGCGTCGGATTGGTCTCCGGAATGGCGGTCCACCGGTTCTCCCTGTTGCGGCAGGGGAATGGCTCGCGACCCGTGCTGACACGTCTTGAAGGCCGCAAGGCCAAAAACGCCAAGGTGCATGCGGTGTTCGCCCGTATCGGGCGCGGCGTGCTGGTGGCCGTGCTGGTGGCCGGTGCCGTGTCATGCACTGCGGCGTCAGCCATGGAACCGGGGTCGAACGGTCTGCACGCGTCCCGTTCCGATGACGGGCTGCCCATGGTCGCCACCGATTATCTCGGCAAGGACGACGCGCACCGCGTGCTCGCCATCACCGCCGAATCATCCACCGGCGTACGGTATACGACGATGCGCACGTCACGCGGCGATCTGATGGACAGCTCTCCGGCATTGCGTGCCCGAGTCGCGGATGGCGGTCATGACTCCCGCGACGCCGTACTGTCGTCCGCGAGCGCCCGACTGCTGGTCAGCGCCGATGCCGACGCGATCGCCGATATCAGCGCGTTGGGTTACGGCGGCCTGTATGTGGTCCGCCCATCGGCTGACGATGGCGGCTCCCAGGCCACGGAACAGTTGATTTCGAACATCACGGCGAGTGAGGGTATCCAATCCGTGGTGAGTAACACGTCGGGTGTCTATTACCGGCTCACGCTCGTCGACAGCGCGACGCAGCGCGTGCCGCAGGACGGTATGCTGAAACAGCGGCATCTTGCCTACCGGTGTGCATGGCTCGTGTGCATGGGCGTGGTGATGGGGCTGTATTGTGTCGTCGCGTTCCCGCGCAGCCACCGTCGTTTCATCGAGGAGGACCAATGAGCAGCCAAGTCAAACGTGGAGGCAAGGTCTGGAAGGCTGTGGTCGGCGTCATTTCCACGGTGATCATCGTCGGCCTGTTCGTCGCCCTGCTGGTACTGACGGCATCGGGCCGTTGGGTCGACTCCGTCTCGTCGGATTCGGCGTCCGTCTCGCACGCGGTGAGCCAGAGGCGGATCACCGCATACTGTCCGTCCCGCATGACATTGCCGGATGCGTCGGCGTACGGTGACAGCGAATATCAGCCGAGTGAAGGCGACATCTCGTCTTCGGCCGGATTCGCCGCGTTCGGAGCGGTGTACCGGTCTCAGTTCGGCGCGCTTGGCGGCTCCGGCGATACCACGCAGCTCAAGGACCTCGACCCTACGGATACCGCGAAAGTCATCGCAGCTTCGGCCGACGTCGACCGTACGTCGCTGCTGTTCGACACGCAGCTGTTGGAATCGGCCGCGGGCGTCGGCGCTTCCGCGTCCGTGGCGTCCTGGGCGACGAAGGGCGACCTGCGCGGCCTGTCCGCGACATCCTGCGATGTCGGTGCGCTGGAGCAGTCGTTCGTGCTGCCTGACACGCAGACCGGCACCACCCAGCAGCTGGTCGTGGCCAATTCGTCTTCGAAGGCCACTGTGGTGGATGTTCGGGTGTGGGGTACGGAACAGTCCGGTGCGCTGGCGTTGTCCACGGGAAGCACGCTGACCGTCGCGGCGAACGCCGAATCCGTGCTGAGTCTTTCCGCGGCCGCAAGCGGGCAGAAGGGGCTGTATGTCACGGTTTCGAGCCGGCAGACGCCGGTATCGGCATCGGTGCGCGTGATCAGGACCGAAGGGCTGAACCCAAAGGGATCGGATTACGCCGCCGCGGCCGGGGAGGCGTCCAAGGAGCTCGTCTTCCCGGCCGTCGCGGAGGGAGACAAGGCGACACTCACCGTATACGCGGCCGGTTCGGGGTCGCTCACCGCCGCATGGGTCGGCGCGGCCGGGCAGTCCGTCCATCAGTATTCGGGCGACCGCGTCACCACCATCGATCTGGGCGATGTTCCCAAAGACGCGTCGGCGCTGAAGATCACGGCGGATACGAAGGTGACGGCAGATGTGACCGTCAGCCGTGACGGGAACGGGAACCAGTCCGATTTCGCGCTGATCGGCGCCGCGCAGACAGACGACCGGTCGGCCGCCGTCATTCCCTCCGGTCTTGACGGCCGTGTGAGCGTGGTGAACGCGTCTTTATCCAGCAAACAGATGCACATGACCGGTTACGACGACAAGGGTGCCGCGGTGGGGGAGAAGACCATCACGGTGGACGCCGGTGCCGCGGCGAGCTTCGACGCGTCGGATTTGGGAAAGAACGTCTTCGCGGTGGCCGCCGACGGCAAGGGACTGGCATGGGGTGTCCGGTTGTCCAGCTCCGCGGTGAGTGACGCCAAGCTCGCCGGCATCGCCTACATCGGTGCCACGCCGTTGATGCCGCTGCAGGAGAGGATCTGGGCGCGGTCGGATATGACCATCGTTCACTGACGGTCGGTCGGCGGAACGTTCCGTGGTGCCCCCTATGAGGGGTGCTCTATGAGGTTTCGCCCCGACAGAGCCTTACAGGCTCCAATCCGGGTCGATCTCATCCGGCCGGCGGCCATAGAGCTCGGCGAGCCGAAGCACCACCTCATCGCGGATGGCCAGTTCCAGATCCATGCGGCTGCGTGATTTGCTCTGTATCGGCATGCGGTACAGCACGATGCGGGCGGGGATGCCGTGGCTCGCAGGGAAGCACTGGGACGCGAACGACGGCTCCGGCTCCCAAGGAGCCGGCTGCGAGGGCGGCACATCCTCCACGGCGAACTGCACCGGCTTGACCAGTTGCGGCCAGGCACCGTTCAGACGCCGGATCTGGGCCGCGACCATGTCGTCGAACGCGCCGCTGCGGGTGCGGTAGCGCGGGAGCCGCGTGCCGAACATCGGCGTGCGCATGCCCCGCCCGTGACGATTGCGATACGTTGGTCGTTCCCATGGTGCCTGTTGCATGGACTCCACTGTAGGACAAGCCGGCGGCAATGCGTTAGGATACTTATCATCGACAAGGTTTCCTGGGGAGGTGTACAGATGCCAACAGCGACCGTGCACGCTTGGAATGATACCGGTTGGCGACACGACGGCGCACATGCGCGTCTGATCGCCTTCGACCTGGACAACACGCTGGCCGTCTCCAAACAACCGATGAAACCGGATATGACCGTTCGCATCGAGGCGCTGACCGAACTGATGCCGGTGGCGATTGTGACCGGCGGCGGGCGTGAACTGGTCATCAGTCAGGTGCTCGACGTGCTGGGTCCCCGAGCTGACCTTTCCAACCTGCATGTGATGCCGGCGGGGGGATCGAGCTATTACCGCTGGCGCGAGGGCGCATGGCGTCTGGAATACGAGAGGACGCTGTCGGCCCGGGACAGGGACGCGGCCATATTGTCGCTGACTCGACGCGCCCGAGAGCTGGGCATGTGGCCGGAGCACCCGTGGGGGGAGTCCATCGAGGATCGTGGCAGCCAGATCACGTTCTCGGCTCTGGGGCAGCTCGCGCCGATCGAGGAGAAGCGCCGCTGGGATCCCGACGACACCAAAAAGCGGCGGCTCGTCGCCGCGGTGGCGGGCGACCTCGGTCATCTGCGCGTACGCGCGGGCGGCTACACGAGTGTCGATGTGAGCGCCGGAAACACCGACAAGGCGTTCGCCCTGCGCGAATTGGCGGGACGGCTCGGCATCGGCATCGGTGACATCATCTTCGTGGGCGACCGGATGACGCCCGGCGGCAACGACTATCCTGCCGCGCAGGCGGGGGCTATCGCGCTTCAGGTCACCGGACCGCAGGATACCGTGCGTCTGTGCGACATCCTGCTGCCTTTGCTGGGTGGCGAGCCGGTTCGGCAGGACGGATGAACCATGGGATGGCACGGTTTCGCGCGAATGCTCACAGAAGTGGCCGGATCGCTGCGGGACGTGCTGCTTCCGCGTGGCTGTGCGGGATGCGACATGCCGGACGCTGTGCTGTGCGATGACTGTCGTGCTTCGGGTGGCGGCTTCATGTCGTTCGCTATGCCTGGCACGGTTTCGGGCCGGGCGATTGCCTGCGGCGCATATCGCGGGCCGCTGCGCCGTGCGATACTGCGATGGAAGGATCATGGCGACGAGGAATGCGATGGCCCGTTCGCCGATATGATGGCCGACGCGCTGCTTTCGTCGGGCCTGCTGGCTTCGGATCCGATGCCGGTGACGACATTGGTGCCGGCCCCATCCTCCCCGCGTTCGATGAGGGAGCGCGGACGGTGGCATATGCGTAACGTGACGAACTCATTGGCACGGTCGCTGCGGCGGCGTGGCATGGACGTCGATACGGCCGCGCTGCTGCGGACGACGAAGACGAGCGGCAAATCCGTGCAGATGCACGGCGCCGCCCAGCGTTCGCGGCGTCTGCAGGGGCATATCGTCATCGCTGCGCGCCCACCCTACCCACGCAACGTGATCCTGGTGGACGACATCGTCACCACGGGCACCACGGCCCGGCAATGCGCGCAGGCGCTCAACGCCGCGGGAATACATGTGACAACGGTCATCTGCCTGGCGCGCACCCTGCGCACCGGCGAAAACATAGACGACTAGCCAAGTCCCCTCCCGCTGGCGAGAGGGGACGCGCAGCGCCGGCGGAGGGTGGCCACCACCCGGTCGAGCCGCACACCCGCCATCCGCGCAGATCACCAGCGCAATCCAGTTATTTCCGTCGCAGCCGACGCTGTGGATGAAAACTGCCCGTGACCACGCCCCATATCACGACATCCCCATGTTCGGAGGGGACGAAATCGGGGTAGCGTGGATTCTCCGCGTGCAGCATGGGGCGGCCGTCGCGCGACAGCAGTCGCTTGACCGTCAGCTCCCCATCGAGCACGGCCACCACCACATCGCCGTCCTCGGGCGTCAGCGAACGGTCCACGACCAGCCAATCGCCGTGGAAAATGCCGGCCCCCTCCATGGAGTCGCCGGCGACGGTGACGATGAATGTGTATTCCGGGTGCTCGATCACATGAGCGTCAAGGCTGAAGCCCTCCTCCCGCCCGTCCAAGGCGGGGGAGGGGAAGCCGGCCGCTACCATCTCGGTGACGATCGGCACGGGACGGGGATCCGGTCGCGCATGAACCACCGAACGTGCCGTGCAGGCTTCGGGAGCGCAATTCCGGCTCACAACAGGGCCCGCGCCGAACCGTCGGTCGCCGGCTCGTCATCGGCGATATGGTATTTCGGCAACACGATCTCGAAATCCGCGCCGCGCGGGTCGTCGACCACCCGGACCGTGCCACCGTGCAGCTGTGCGGCCCAACGCGCGATCGACAATCCGATGCCAGTGCCGCCCGATTCGGTGCCGGGGCCGCTGCGCCCCTTGACGAACCGGCGGAAGATGTCGGAACGTTCCTCGACGGGAATCTGAGACCCGAAATTCACCACATTCGTGACGATTGTGCCGGTGTCGGCATTCTCCCGAGCCTCGATCAGCACGCTGGTGCCGTCCGCGGAATGCTTGAGCGCGTTCGCGATGATATTGGTGAACAGCTGGCGCAGCCGATCCTGATCGCCCTCCATCCAGATATCGGAATCCACGTGCAGCATGATGTCGTGCGCGTGCCCGGCGTCCGCGATCTCCAGCGGCTCGATCGTCTCGTCGAGGAAATCATGCAGGCAGAAACGTTCGATGTTCAGGCTCGCCGCGCCCGCCTCCATGCGAGACAAATCGAGCAGGAACGCTATCAGGTCGGATAGCCGGTGCGTCTGGCCCAGAATGCCCTCAAGATTGGCCGGCGTGGGCTCGACCACCCCGTCCGCCATGTTCTCCACCATCGCCTGCAGCGCGGAGACGGGGGTGCGCAGCTCGTGGCTCACGTTCGCCACCACATCGCGCCTCATCTGATCGGCGTGCTGCAGTTCCTCGGCCATTTCGTTGAACGTGCGGGCCAGCTGGCCGATCTCGTCGTTGCTGTTGGTCGCCACGTGGACGCGGACGCTGTAATCGCCCTCCGACATCGCCTCGGCCGCGTCACGCAGCTGCCTCAGCGGCGCGATCAGACCCCGTGAGAAGAAATAGGTGATGCCCAGTGCGACGATCATGGTCAGCGGCATGGCGATCCAGCCGCTCCACCCGTACTTGAGCAGGAACCAGACCAGCACGAACGCGATGGACGTGGCGATGACGATCAGGACGCTCAATTCCATTTTCAGGGACGAAAACAGCCCGATCGGACGATCGAAATCCAATCGGGCCTGTTTCCTGTCCCACTTCTGACGCGGCTTCATCACTGTTCCGGCGGCTCGAAAGCGTAGCCGACGCCGTGCACGGTTCGGATGGTCTCGGAACCGAGCTTATGACGCAGCGCCTTGACATGGGAGTCGACGGTGCGGGTGCCGGATGCATCCACCCAGTCCCAGACCTCTTCGAGCAGCTTCTCGCGGGTGAGTACCGACTTGGGTTTGCGCGCGAGCGTGACCAGCAGGTCGAACTCGGTCGGCGTCAGGTGCACCTGCTCGCCGTTGACCGTGACCAGACGCTGTGCCGGGTCGATGACCAGCGAGCCGAAGTTGAGGATCTTCTCGTTCTCGGAGTTCTTCGCGATGACCTTCGCGCGTTCCACGCGGCGCAACAGCGCCTTGCAGCGGGCGATCAGCTCGCGCATGGAGAATGGCTTGGTCATGTAATCGTCGGCGCCCGCGCCGAGGCCGATGACCTTGTCCGCCTCGGCGTCGCGGGCGGTCAGGATGAGCACCGGCACCGGGCGGTCGGCCACGATGCGCTTGGTTGCTTCAAGACCATCCATGACCGGCAGCATGATGTCCATGATTACCAGGTCCGGGCGCAGCTGCTTGGCGGCCTGAACCGCGCTGGCGCCGTCGGACGCCACGCGGGCGGACCATCCCTCCGCGGTGATGCGCTGAGCGATGGCGGTGGCGAGGGTCGGCTCATCCTCGACCACCAGAATGGTCCGCGGCGTCGTTTGACGTGTTGGAGAATTAATCATGACGATTCACCTTTCAGTTTTCCGGTTTCAAGAATACCGCCCCCAATGCCGGAATGGTGAGTTTTGCCGACCAATCACGCGAATGGTACTCGCCCTTCACCGCGGCGAACGTGCCGTTGTGGATGTCGGAGCCGCCGTACTTCTTGTCGTCCGTGGTCAGCACCTCGGTCCAGTTGCCGCCCTGCGGCAGCGGAACCTGATAGTCCTGCCACGCCTCGCCGGAGAAGTTGACCACGACGACGAGCTGTTCGCCCTTGCTGCCGATGCGCAGGAAGCTGAGCGTATTGTGGTCGGCGTCATCGCTGGTCAGCCACTGGAATCCCGCCGGGTCGAAGTCCTGGCTCCAGATGGCCGGCGTGTCCTTGTAGAACTCGTTCAGGTCGGCGACAAGCTTCTGCACGCCGCGGTGGTCAGGCCAGTTGAGGGCGTCCCAGTCGACCGAACCGTCATGATTCCACTCGCCGTACTGCGCGATCTCGTTGCCCATGAAGGTGAGGTTCTTGCCCGGGTGCGCCCACTGGTAGGCGAACAGGGCGCGCACGCCGGCGTAGCGCTGCCAGTCGTCGCCCGGCATCTTGCCGAACAGCGAGCCCTTGCCGTACACGACCTCGTCGTGGCTGATCGGCAGCACGTAATGCTCCGAATAGGCGTACACCATCGAGAAGGTGATCTCGTTGTGGTGCCATTTGCGGTTGATGGGGGTCTCGTGCAGGTACTGCAGCGTGTCGTGCATCCAGCCCATGTTCCACTTGAGGCCGAATCCCAGTCCGCCGGCGTCGGTCGGTGCGGTGATGCCGGGGTAGGCGGTGGATTCCTCGGCGATCATCATGACGCCGGGGTTGTTCTTGTACGCGGTGGCGTTGGCTTCCTTGAGGAAGTCGATGGCTTCGAGGTTTTCGCGACCTCCGTAGATGTTCGGGCGCCACTGGCCGGGCTTGCGGCTGTAGTCCAGGTACAGCATCGAGGACACCGCGTCCACGCGCAGCGCGTCGATGTGGTATTCGTCGAGCCAGAAGCAGGCGTTGGCGACCAGGAAGTTGCGCACCTCGCGCCTGCCGAAGTTGAACACGTACGTGCCCCAGTCGGGGTGCTCGCCGCGCAGCGGGTCGGGATCCTCGTACAGCGGGGTGCCGTCGAAGCGTCCGAGCGCGAAATCGTCCTTCGGGAAGTGAGCGGGCACCCAGTCCATGATGACGCCGATGCCGGCACGGTGGAACTTGTCCACCAGGTACTTGAAGTCGTCCGGATTGCCGAGTCGGGAGTCCACGGCGTAGTAGCCGGTCACCTGATATCCCCACGAGCCCGAGAACGGGTGCTCGGTCAGCGGCATGAACTCGACATGCGTGAAGCCTTCCTTGGCCACGTAGTCCACGAGCTCGTCCGCCAGCTCGCGGTAGTTGCCGATGCCCTTCTTCCAGCTGCCGGCATGGACCTCGTAGATGCTGACCGGGCCGGCGTGCGGGTCGGTGTGCCTGCGGTGGTCCATCCATGCCTCGTCGTTCCATTCGTGGTCCGATTCGACGACGATGGAGCCGGTCGCCGGCGGAATCTCGTGGGAGCGTTCCATCGGGTCGGCCTTCATCTTCCACTCGTGGTTCGCGTTGAGCAGCTCGTACTTGTAGACCTCGCCCGCCTTGACGCCGGGGATGAAGATCTCCCAGATGCCCGAGGAACCGAGCTCGCGCATGGCGTGGCGGCGGCCGTCCCAGGAGTTGAAGTTGCCGACCACGCGGACCGCGTGCGCGTTGGGCGCCCAGACGGTGAACGAGGTGCCCACGACCTGGTGGCCGGGAGCACCGTCGGCGCCGCCCATCGGGTCGTCGTAGCGGCGAACGCGCGCGCCTAGGGCCTCCCACAGGCGTTCGTGGCGGCCTTCCCCGAACAGGTAGGCATCCATGTCGCCGATGGAGGGCAGGTAACGGTACGGGTCGTCCTCCATGACGGACTTGCCGCCCTCGTAGGTGGTGCATACACGGTAGTCGGGCACGGCCCAGCCGTCCGCGGTCTTTTCGGCCGCGATGACGGCCACGAAGACGCCGTTGAATTCGTGCCGGGCCTCGGCCGTTCCCTTCTGGGTATATATGGTGACGCTCTTGGCCAGTGGCCTGAGCACTCGGATGGTGACGGTTCCGGCGTGGTCTCCGGAACCGAGGTGACCGCCCAGCACTTCGTGCGGGTTGTAGAACGTTGCATTGCTCACCGCGCTCAAATCACTTTGATTCACTGGCACGGGAGCGATATCTTCATTGATGTTCGTGTAAGTAGCCATAACACAGAGGGTAATACCTTCGGGGCACTATTGCGAGATTTTGGCGAGTCGTGTCCGGAGTGTTCCCATCGTCCCGGCTGTATGGCATAATACGTAAGGTTAAGTATATTGTTTTCACGGAGGATTCATGGGGTACAAGGTCGGCGATATGGTCGTCTATCCGCGTCATGGAGCGGCAAGGGTCGAGGCCATTACCGAACGGGTGGTCAAGGGCGTGAAGCGGGAATACTTGCAACTCACCGTGCTGTCTTCCGACGGTCTGGTCATCAATGTTCCCGTCGAGAACGCGCAGAAGGTCGGAGTGCGTGACATCGTCGACGCCAATGAGGTCGCCAAGGTCTTCGAGATCCTGCGTACGCCCATCGTCGAGAAGGAGATGAACTGGTCCCGCCGGTACAAGCTGAACGTCGAGAAGCTGGCGACCGGTGACGTCAACAAGATCGCCGAGGTCGTCCGCGACCTCGCCCAGCGCGACGTGGACGAGCACGGCCTGTCCGCTGGCGAGAAGCGGATGCTCACCCGCGCCCGCAGCATCCTGACCTCCGAGATCGCCCTGTCCGAAGACCTTGACGAGGCCGAGATCCAGCGTCTGCTCGACGTCAACCTCGGTTTCTCCGAGCCGAAGCCGGGCGACGAGAAGCATCACAGCGAGGCACCCGCCGAGCCTGCCGACCGGACCTTGGCCCGCATCGAATCCGAAAGCAAGAAGTCCCGGCGCAAGTAGCCGGCGACGAACATGTCCATGAACGCTGTTCCAGCGATTGGTCAAGGGTTTGACGCGCATCGTTTCGCCGAGGATCCAGCCCGGCAGCTATGGCTCGCCGGGCTTTTATGGGATGGCGTCGGTATCGAGGGGGATTCGGACGGCGATGTGGCCGCCCACGCCCTGATCGATGCGCTGTTGTCCGCCGCTGGGCTGGGAGACATCGGCGGACTGTTCGGCGTGGGAGCCGATGCTCCGGGAGTCGGCATGCACGGCTGCGATATGTTGCGAAGAACCGTCGATGTATTGCGATCGCATGGAAGGATGCCATCCAGCGCCAGCGTGGTCATCATCGGCAATCGTCCGAAGATCGGGCGACGCCGGGAGGAAGCCGAGCGCGCGCTGTCGGATGCCGTCGGATGCCGGGTGACGGTGACCGCCACGACCACCGACCATATGGGATTCACCGGCCGGGGTGAGGGAATCGCCGCCATCGCCAATGCGCTGGTGATGTAATCGAGCGGAATCATGCGAATCTCAGCGGGGATTCGCATGATTCCGCTGGACAACGCCCGCATTCGCCCGATTCGCGGGCGTCGTCCAGAGTAATCAGCGATGACGCAGCGACGTCACGCCCTTGGCGATCGCCCAGAACAGCGTCGACAACGTGACGATGATGGAGCTCGGGGGAGCGGGGAACATCGCGGACAGCACCAGACCGCCCCAGATCGACACCAGGCACAGCACCGTCGCGATCACCATCGCCTTGAACGGCGAGGCGACGATGGCGTTCGCCGTGGCGGCCGGGGTGATGACCAGCGCAAAGATCAGCAGCGTACCCACCGCGGGGACCGCGATGGTGATGACGCCGGCCATGATCGCCATGAACGCAACGTTCATCAGCCCGATAGGCACGCCCTTGGCCTGCGCCACCTGTTCGTCGACGGAGCTGAACAGCAGTGGCCGGTACACGATGGCCAGCACGGCGAGCAGGATCACGTCGAACACGGCGAAGCCAAGGATCTGATCGGTGGTTATGGTCAGGATCGAGCCGAACAGAATGGACTGCATCTGCTGCGACGCGGACGACGAGAGTCGGGCGAAGAACAGTCCGAGGCCGGTGGCGAAGGCGAGCACGGTGCCGGTGGCGATCTCCCGCTGCGTGGCGCGCTTGCCCAACGCTCCGATGACCAGCGCGCCGCCCAGCGCAAACACTCCCATGCCGAGCGAGACCGGCAGCCCCAACAGCACCGCGCCGGTGGCGCCGGGCAGTCCGATATGGGCCAGCGCGTGCGCGGCGAACGTCGAATGGCGTGCGATGGTGAAATATCCCATCACGCCCGCGGCGAGCGAGATGCACAGGCCCGCGAGGAAGGCGTTGGTCATGAACGGGGCGGACAGGGTGTACATCCAGTCGGGATCGAAGGAGAAACTGATGCCGGTCATTGTGCCCGCCCTTTCCGCTCGTGGTATTCGTGATGGTGGAATTGTGCGACCTCGCTGGTGTCATGCGTGTCGGGAACGACGTCATCCGCCTCGTCGGGGGTGGGGGTGACGAACATGTCCCCCTGCGGCGTGGTGACGACCTGCACTTTGGTGCCGTACAGGTGCGTGAGCAGCTTGGAATCCAGCACGTCGTTCATCGCCGCGTAGTGAGGATGCCCGTCCAGCAGATAGACGGCGCCGGTCAGGATCGGCAGCAGCATATTGAGATCGTGCGCGACGACCTGGATCGTCATGCCGAGCTCCTTGTTGAGCCGTGCCAGCACATGCACCACGGCGCGCTGGCTGGCCAGGTCGAGATTCGCGAGCGGCTCGTCGAGCATGAGCAGTTTCGGGTCGCATACCAAGGCCTGCGCGATGGCGACGCGCTGGCGCAGACCGCCCGAAAGCTCGGACAGCCGGTAGTGGGCCTTGTCGGCGATGCCGGTGAAGGTCATGGCCTCCTTCACCTTCGCGCGTTGCGCCTTGGTGACGAAGTGGACGCCGAAACGGGTGCCGGTCAGGCCGAGCAGCACCGACTGCTCGGCGGTGAGATTGGAGTCGATATCCGAAGTGTAGCTTTGCGGTACGTACCCGATCTGGCGGTTCATCTCGCCTGCCGGGCGTCCGAGCACGTGCACGGTGCCCCCGGCGAGTGGGAGGAGGCCGAGCTCCGTTTTCATCATCGTGGTTTTGCCGGTGCCGTTCGTGCCGACTATGGCGGTGACCGAACCCGCCGGTATGGAGAAGTCGCCGTGTTGCCAGATCAGCCGTTCGCCGCGTTTCACCGAGGCGTTGCTGAACACGATGCAGTCGGGCCGTTGTTCCTGGTCGCCGCTGTTGCTGTGCATATGATTCATCGTCCTGTCTGTACGGGGCCGGCATCACGTCCGCCGGTGCGACATGTACGGCAACGCATTATCGCAAAGGACTATGACAATCATTCTCATTAGCGGTGGCGGACTCATTAGCGGCGGAGGAGACGGCAATGGTAACGGTCTGGAGCGGGCGGGCGAACTCAGTTGCTGCTGCCGGCGCCGGTATCGCTTTTGTCGTCAGCACTGTTGCCGGCATCGTTCTTGGCGCTGGCGCCGTCTTTGCCGTCGGAACTGCCGCTTTCGTCGCTGTCGTCGATGATGGCGCGGGAGACGGTCTTGTCAAGCCGGGCCACCAGATCGGCGATCCAATCAGTCAGCGTCGTGTACGCCTGCGGCATCTGCTCACTGACGTCGAACACGGGGACGCCGGCCCGTCCGGCCGTCCCTGTCAGCATGTTGGTGGCGTCGCTGGATTCCTGCGTGTTGTTGACCAGCACGCTGATGCCTTGTGATTCGATCAGCGACTGGAATTCCTGCAGGTCGGCCGGGGCAGGTTCGCCGCCCGAGGCCGCGGATCGGGCGAACCCCTTGGGAGTGTCGTCCTGGAAGCCCATGTCCGACATCAGGTAGTACGCCACGGCCTCCGTCGCACCGTACGTGGCGTTCTTGCGGTTGGCGGCGAACTCGCCCATCGACTTCTCGATGGCCTTCTCCTCCTTTTGCCATGCCTTGAGGCGCGACTGGAACGCCTTCTTCTTGGCGGGGAGCGCCTTGGAAAATGCCTCCGTCAGTTCGGTCGCCATGCCGTTGCGGGCGTCCTTGGAGAACCATAGGTGGGGGTTGTCGCCTTCCATAGCTCCGACCGTCTCGGCGGCCGAGACGATGGTCGAGTTGCGGCCTACGGACTTGGTCGCCCATGAGTCGTATCCGGCGCCGTTCGACACGATGATCTGCGCTTTCTGCAGCTTGGCGACATCGGATGTTTTCGGTTCGAAATCATGCGCGTCCACATTCGTGGAGCTGAGGATGGAGGTGACGTTCACGTCGGTGCCGCCGATCTGCTCGGCGAGGGAGCCCCACTGGTTGATGGACGCGACGACGGTGATCGGTCCGGTCGGCTCCTTCGCGGAGGGCCGCTCGGATTGCGAGCCGCCGCCGGTGCCGCAGGCGCTCGACGCCATCAGCATGCCTGTGGCGAGGATGGCGGCAATGCCGGTGACCAGACGATGCGGGTGAATGTTCATATCGCTGCCTTCTTCGAATATGCCGTCGACGGTCCGCCGTCGGATTGTCATTGACCTGAGTCCACGATAGCCTAACGCTACGAAGAATGAACGAACTCTAGGGAAGGACGCACATGACCATCAAACTCGATGGCAAGCGGGTCGCGGCCGAGGTCAAGGCGAACCTGGCGGAACGTGTTTCGACGCTGAAGGAGCACGGCATCGTCCCCGGTCTGGGAACGTTGCTGGTCGGGGAGGATCCCGGTTCGATGAAATACGTCGCGGGCAAGCATGCCGACTGTGCGGAGGTCGGCATCCGTTCCATCCGGCGCGACCTTCCCGCCGACGCGAGTTTCGATGACATCGCCGCTGCGGTGCGCGACCTGAACGAGGATCCGGCCTGCACCGGCTACATCGTGCAGCTGCCGCTGCCGCGCGGCGTCGACGAGAACGCGATCATCGGCCTGATCGATCCCTCGAAGGATGCCGATGGCATGCACCCATACAATCTCGGCGAACTCGTGCTGCATGTGCAGGGCGACATCACGACCCCGCTGCCGTGCACGCCGCGCGGCGTCATCGAACTGCTCGACGCCTACGACATCGACCTGAACGGCAAGGAGGTGTGCGTGCTCGGGCGCGGCATCACCATCGGTCGCACGATCGGTCTGCTGCTGACGCGCAAGGCGGTCAACGCCACGGTCACCCTGTGCCACACCGGCACGCGCAACATCGCCGACCACATGCGTCGCGCCGATGTCATCGTCGCGGCCATGGGGTCAGCCGGGTTCGTCAAGCCCGAAAACGTCAAGGACGGCGCCGTGCTGATGGACGTCGGCGTCTCCCGCGTGTTCGATGAGCAGACTGGCCGTTTCCGCATCAGGGGAGACGTCGACAAGGCCTGTTATGACAAGGTTTCCGCATACTCTCCAAACCCCGGCGGCGTCGGTCCGATGACCCGCGCCATGCTGCTCGCCAACGTCGTGGAGATGGCCGAGAGGAAAATGTAGCCGAATTCGGGCGTGTCGCGCTGGTTTTTCCGCCCATTTTGGGCATGGCTGTAGGTATCCTGATAACTTGTGTGTGCTCATATGGGTGCACACGTATAACTGAATATCGAGTAATTATTCATCCACTATTAGAAACCATATATTTACATGGCAGAGAACAACACTGAAGTCACCAAGGTCGCCATCAACGACATTGGCACCGAAGAGGACTTCATCAAGGCAGTCGATTCCACCATCAAGAACTTCGACGATGGTGATCTGGTCGAAGGTACCGTCGTCAAGATCGATCACGACGAGGTCCTCCTGGATATCGGCTACAAGACCGAGGGCGTCATCCCCTCCCGCGAACTTTCCATCAAGAAGGACGTCGATCCTGACGAGGTCGTCGAGGTCGGCGACACCATCGAGGCCCTTGTCGTCACCAAGGAAGACAAGGAAGGTCGTCTGATCCTGTCCAAGAAGCGTGCCCAGTACGAGCGCGCCTGGGGCGACATCGAGAAGATCAAGGAAGCTGACGGCGTCGTCGAGGGCACCGTCATCGAAGCCGTCAAGGGCGGCCTCATCGTCGACATCGGTCTGCGTGGCTTCCTGCCCGCGTCCCTCGTCGAAATGCGTCGCGTTCGCGACCTCTCCCCGTACATCGGCCAGAAGATCAAGGCCAAGATCCTGGAGCTCGACAAGAACCGCAACAACGTGGTCCTGTCCCGCCGCCAGTACCTGGAGGAGACTCAGTCCGAAGTGCGCGAGACCTTCCTGTCCCAGCTCAAGAAGGGCCAGATCCGCGAGGGTGTCGTGTCCTCCATCGTCAACTTCGGCGCGTTCGTCGATCTGGGCGGTGTCGACGGCCTGATCCACGTCTCCGAGCTGTCTTGGAAGCACATCGACCATCCGTCCGAGGTCGTCAAGGTCGGCGACAAGGTCACCGTCGAGGTGCTCGACGTCGATCTCGACCGTGAGCGCATCTCCCTGTCCCTCAAGGCGACCCAGGAGGATCCGTGGCAGCGCTTCGCTCGCACCCACGTTCCCGGCCAGATCGTCAAGGGCAAGGTCACTAAGATTGTCCAGTTCGGTGTCTTCATCTCCGTCGAGGATGGCATCGAGGGCCTGGTGCACATCTCCGAGCTGGCGAACCGCCACGTGGAGAACCCGGAGACCGTCGTCAAGCCCGGCGAAGAGGTCTTCGTCAAGGTGATTGACGTCGATCTCGACCGTCGCCGCATCTCCCTGTCCCTCAAGCAGGCCAACGACTCCGTCGACCCGGCTTCCGAGGACTTCGATCCGGCTCTGTACGGCATGCCGGCAGAGTACGACGAGCAGGGCAACTACAAGTACCCCGAAGGCTTCGACCCGAACACCAACGAGTGGATCGCCGGTTACGAGAAGCAGCGCGAGGAATGGGAATCCCAGTACGCCGCCGCCCACGAACTGTGGGAGGAGCACAAGGCGTTCGTCGCCAAGGAGCTGGAGAACGCCGCGGCTTCCGCTGCCGAGGATGGCCAGGCTCCGAAGGAAGAGAAGGTCGAGGAGACCTCCAACTACTCTTCCGACAACTCCTCCACGGGTACTCTCGCCGACTCCGACCAGCTCGCCGCTCTGCGCGATCAGCTGCTCGGCAAGTGAGTCATCTCATCCCGAGAAGAAGTAGAATGCTGGTAGGATTTGCCGGCAGATAGGAAAACGGGAATCGCCCCACACGGGTGGTTCCCGTTTTTCATATTCCGCTCCCGCCGGCGGGAGCGGTCGAGCATAGCGAGACTGAGGGTGGTCTTTGCGAGATGCCGGTCATTCTCACTTCCCGGCTGCCTTGAACAACCGCGACACGCCCGGATATCCAGCAAGCCTGCCATGCGCGAATCAGTGAAATGGCGGAATGCTGCGAGAGTCCAAAAAATCGCCTTCCATCTCTGCCACGAAACCGGGCGTGTCGCGAATAGCATGATGTCATGAGCATTCGTATCGGACTGACCGGAGGCATCGCCGCGGGCAAGAGCACCGTCGCCGCCCGGATGCGGGAACTCGGCGCGCTGGTCATCGACTATGACGGACTTGCGCATGAGATCGTGGCGCCCGGGGGAGTGGTGTTGCCGCGGATCGCCGCCGTGTTCGGCCCGGACGCGCTGCTGGCCGACGGGTCGCTCAATCGGGCGTGGCTCGCCGAGCGTGTGTTCGGCCGTGACGCCGCTCCCGGCGCACGCGAACGGTTGGACGACATCGAGCATCCTCTGATATATGCCGAAGCCGCACGGCTGGAGCGACGGAATCCCGGCGCGAAGGTCATCGTCCATGACGTGCCGCTGCTCACAGAGGTGATCCGGTCGATTCCGTTCCAATTCGATCACATCGTCACGGTGGAGGCGCCGGAACAGATGCGCATCAGGCGCATGGTCGCGACGCGTGGCATGACCGAACGGCAGGCCGCAGACCGTATCCGCAGCCAATCGAGCACAGCCGAGCGCCGGGAGCTTGCCGACATCGTCATCGATTCCACCCGCCCGATCCCCGACATGCTGGCGCAGGTCGATGGGCTGTATCGCCGGTGGGAGGCTCACTGAATCATTCGCCCGTGAAAAGGTGTGAGTCCGGCAGCGCCGCAAAACGCACATGAAACCCGCCCAATCACTGTATTTCCAAGGCATGCATGTTTTGTGCGATTGTGCTGTCTTGTGCGTTATCCTCGCACTTTTCTTATTGAGAACCGTTCGCTGAGCGGATGGCGGTAAGCTGGAAGCCATGGGATTCAACATCGAGCGCGCCGACAAGCCATTCGTCGTCAAATCACCGTACAAGCCGTCCGGCGACCAGCCGCAGGCCATTGAGGAGCTGGCCACCCGCATCGAGAACGGCGAGAACGACGTGGTGCTCATGGGAGCCACCGGTACGGGCAAGACCGCGACGACCGCATGGCTCATCGAACGGCTGCAGCGGCCGACGCTCATCATCGAGCCGAACAAGACACTCGCCGCGCAGCTATGCGCCGAATTCCGCGAACTCATGCCCGACAACGCGGTCAGCTACTTCGTCAGCTACTACGACTACTACCAGCCCGAGGCGTATATACCGCAGACCGACACGTACATCGAGAAGGACTCCAACATCAACGACGATGTGGAGCGGTTGCGCCATCAGGCCACCGCGAACCTGCTCACGCGGCGTGACTGCGTGGTCGTCGCCACCGTTTCGTGCATCTACGGCCTCGGTACGCCGGAGGAGTACGCCGGCCGCATGCTGTTCCTCCAGGAAGGCCAGCAGATTGACCGCGATCAGCTGCTTCGCAAGTTCGTCGACATGCAGTACAAGCGCAACGACATCGCGTTCACGCGCGGCACGTTCCGCGTGCGTGGCGACACCGTCGAGATCATCCCGGTATATGAGGAGCTGGCTATCCGCATCGAGTTCTTCGGCGACGAGATCGACCGCATCTCCACGTTGCATCCGCTCACCGGTGACGTGATCGACCACGAGACCTCCGTGCACATCTTCCCCGCCTCGCATTACGTCGCCGGCCCCGAGCGCATGGAGCATGCGTTGAAGACCATCAAGGAGGAGCTGGATCAGCGTGTGGCCGAACTCAAGAAGCAGGGCAAGGAGCTGGAGGCGCAGCGCCTGACCATGCGCACCACATATGACCTGGAGATGCTGACACAGGTCGGCGTGTGCTCAGGCGTGGAGAACTATTCGCGGCATTTCGACAACCGCGCACCCGGTACGCCGCCGCACACGCTGCTCGACTTCTTCCCGGATGACTTCCTGCTGGTCATCGACGAGTCGCATGTCACCGTGCCGCAGATCGGCGCGATGTACGAGGGCGACGCGTCCCGCAAGCGCACGCTGGTCGAACATGGGTTCCGTCTGCCGTCCGCGATGGACAACCGCCCGCTCAAATGGCCGGAGTTCCTGGACCGCGTCGGGCAGACCGTATACCTGTCGGCGACACCCGGCGACTATGAGCTCGGTCTGTCGGACGGCGTGGTCGAGCAGATCATCCGACCGACCGGTCTGGTCGACCCGAAGATCGACGTGCGCCCGACCAAGGGGCAGATCGACGACCTGCTCGCCGAGATCAAGGACCGCGTCGACAAAAACGAGCGCACGCTGGTGACGACACTGACCAAGAAGATGGCCGAGGATCTGACCGACTACCTGCTGGAACGCGGCATCAAGGTCGAATACCTGCATTCCGACGTCGACACGCTGCGGCGCGTCGAACTGCTGCGCGAACTGCGCGAAGGCAAGATCGACGTCATCGTAGGCATCAACCTGCTGCGAGAGGGACTGGACCTGCCCGAGGTATCGCTGGTGGCCATCCTCGACGCCGACAAGGAGGGGTTCCTGCGCTCGTACCGCTCGCTGATCCAGACCATCGGTCGCGCGGCCCGCAACGTATCGGGCACGGTCATCATGTACGCCGACGAGACCACCGACGCGATGCGCAAGGCCATCGACGAGACCGACCGTCGCCGTGTGCGGCAGATCGCCTACAACAAGGAGCACGGCATCGACCCGAAGCCGCTCATCAAGAAGATCAGCGACGTCAACGACATGCTCGCCAAGGAGGACGTGGACACGGCCACGCTGCTCGAAGGCGGCTACCGCAACGCGGGCAAGGCCGGCAACACCCATCTGGGTGTGCCCTCCCTCGACGCCGCGGAGGCCGACAAGCGACATGAGGAGATACTCAAGGCGGGGCTTCCCGCGCAGGATCTCGCCGACCTTATCCGTCAGCTGAGCGAGCAGATGCACACCGCCGCCGAACAGCTCCAGTTCGAGCTCGCAGCACGCCTGCGCGACGAGATCCGCGACCTCAAGAAGGAACTGCGCCAGATGACGGAAGCGAACAAGTGAGCATTTCGTGACAGAGAGCGTCACAGCCCTTTCCTATGCTGGTAGACATGTCTGAAACCCCTGTCGCTTTTATGATCGCCACCTTTGCGGTGCTGATCGCGTTTTTCGTTGTGGATCTGTTCGTCATCGGCCGCAAGCCGCATGTGCCCAGCACCAAGGAGTGCGTGCAGCACATCGCCTTTTTCGTGGTCATGGCGCTGATTTTCGGCGGACTGGTATGGTGCTTTGCCGGTTCGAAGCCCGCGATCGAATTCTATTCGGGATGGCTCACCGAGTACTCGCTGAGCATCGACAACCTGTTCGTCTTCGTCATCATCATGTCGAACTTCGCCGTGCCGAAAGTGCTCCAGAAGTACGTGCTGTCCGTCGGCATCACCGTCGCGCTGATTCTGCGCGGCTGCTTCATCCTGGTCGGCGCGGCCATTATTCAGCGGTTCACGTGGGTGTTCTTCCTGTTCGGCGCCTTCCTGATCTATACGGCGATCAAGCTGGTCGTCGGAGGCGATGATGATGAGGAATACCATGAGAACGGCCTGATCCGCATGCTGCGCAAGGTGATTCGCATCACCGACGATTATGACGGCGAGAAGCTGCGCACCGAGAAGGACGGCAAGTCGTACTGGACTCCGATGCTGATCGTGTTCCTGACCATCGGCACGACGGACGTCATGTTCGCGTTTGATTCCATTCCCGCGATCTTCGGCCTGACGAAGGATCCGTTCATCGTCTTCACGTCGAACGTGTTCGCTCTGCTGGGCCTGCAGCAGCTGTACTTCCTGCTGGGCGCACTGCTCGACAAGTTCGTCTACCTGCCGGTCGGGCTCGCGTTCGTGCTCGGCTTCATCGGCATCAAACTGGTGATGGAGGCGCTGAGCGGCAATACGCTGCCGTTCATCAACGGCGGTCACCCGGTCTCTTGGGTGCCCGAGGTACCGACGTGGGTGTCGCTGGTCGTGATCGTCGTCGCCATCGGATCGTCGGCCATCGCGAGCGTCATGAAGATGAAGTCGGTCGAGGCCGCGAAGAGCGAAGCCTGAGCCGCCCAAAAAAATGTGAGCGCTCACAACACGCCCGTGAAAACAGTGGCTCACGTCGCCCAAACCTAGTACACTTGCCTGTGGCAGTGGAAGTCGCAAGACTTCTTCCTAGAAGAAATCACATAAGAATAGGTAGGCATTCATGCGTAAAGCCAAGATCGTAGACACCATCGGTCCTTCCACCGAGTCTCCCGAAGGCATCACCAAGCTGGTTGAGGCCGGTATGGACGTGGCCCGTCTGAACCGTTCCCACGGCACTCCGGAGGATCACCTCAAGGTCTACAACAACGTGCGCGCGGCCTCCAAGGCAACCGGTCGTAACGTCGCCGCCATGGTCGATCTCCAGGGCCCGAAGATCCGCTGCGGCTGGTTCAAGAAGAACGCCGAGGGCGAGGACAAGGTCCAGCTTGAGGAAGGCCAGGAGTTCATCATCACCACCGACGATGTCGAGGGCGACGAGCACATCACCTCCACCACCTTCAAGGGCCTGCCCGGCGACTGCCACCCCGGCGACCCGATCCTGATCGACGACGGCAAGGTCCGTCTGGAGGTCACCAAGGTCGAGGGCAACAACGTGCACACCAAGGTCGTCGTTGCCGGCCCGGTCTCCTCCCACAAGGGCATCAACCTGCCCGGCGTGGCCGTGAGCCTGCCAGCCCTGACCGAGAAGGATGAGGCCGACCTGCGTTGGGCCATCCGCACCGGCGCCGACATCATCGCCATGTCCTTCGTGCGTTTCGCCACCGACATCGACCGCGCCCACGAGATCATGGACGAGGAAGGCCGTCGTATCCCGATCGTCGCCAAGATCGAGAAGCCGCAGGCTCTGGAGAACCTTGAGGACATCGTCAAGACGTTCGACGGCGTCATGGCCGCCCGTGGCGACATGGCCGTCGAGTGCCCGCTGGAAGAGGTCCCGCTGGCCACCAAGCGCATCATCGAGCTGGCCCGTCAGTACGCCAAGCCCGTCATCGTCGCCACCGAGGTCCTGGGCTCCATGGTCCACTCCCCGGTTCCGTCCCGTGCAGAGGCTTCCGACTGCGCAAACGCCGTGCTTGACGGCGCCGACGCCACGATGACCTCCAACGAGACCGCCGTCGGCGAGTACCCGACCGAGACCGTCGCCACGATGAGCCGCATCTCCGGCTTCGCCACCGAGCACGGCTTCGACCGCATCCCCGAGCTGAAGAACCTCGACATGTCCTCCACCGGCGCCGTTTCCTCCGCCGCCGTCGACCTGGCCGAGAAGCTCAACGCCAAGGCCATCGTCGCCTACACCCAGACCGGCAACACCGTGCACCGTGTGTCCCGCGAGCGTCCGGCCGCCCCGATCTACGGCCTGACCACCAACGAGCACACCTACCACTGGCTGGCCCTCTCCTGGGGCACCGAGGCCTTCCTGCTCGATGAGGACTACCACGACAAGACCCGCAAGGATCTCATGGCCTTCACCGACAAGGTCCTCAAGAACGCCGGCAAGGTCTCCGACGGCGACAAGATCGTCGTGCTGAGCTCCGCTCAGGGCGAGCACGCCGCTGGCAGCACCGACACCATCTACGTGCACACCGTCGGTGCCAACGACTGATTTCAGCCGATAGCAGATTCGGCTTCCGCTACGTGACGACGGAAGCCGAATACTCATGCGTGAGCCCCCGCTCCGAAACGAGCGGGGGCTCACGCGCTTTCGCCAGGGAACCGCATCGGCTCAAGGACGATGCGGAAGGTCGTCGCGCGGATGCGGGGCAGATGCGCGACTGTCTCGTGCGGAAGGCGAACCGCACAATCTCACATGCTCACATGCCGATGTGCTCCAGCAGTCCCTCATGCAGGCGAAGGATCGCGATAATCGTCTTCGCATCAACGATGGTGCCGTTGGTCACCATCTCCATGGCCTCCTGTTGCGTGTACAGGCGTACCGCGGGACGTGGCGTCTCCGGGCCGATCGCGGAACGGTCCACCTCCTTGAGTCCCGTCGCCAGATACAGCGCGGTGTACTGCGAGGAGAAGCTGGGCGTGTTGATGAAGCGCGTGAACTGGGTGAGCTTCGAAGCCTCGTAGCCGGCCTCCTCGCGCAGCTTGCGGCTTGCAACGCCCAGATACTGCTCGCTTGGCGCGTTGGCATGGCCTGCCGGAATCTCCAACGTCCAGCGATGGGTCGGGATGCGGTACTGCTCGACGAACGGAATCTTCCCGTCAGCGGTCACCGCAAGGACGCCGACGGTGTCCCCGTTGTTCTCATGCAGGATGAACCGTTCGAACTGGCCGACCTGCGCCGAACTGAACGCGACCCTGTCCACGTTGAAATAATGGGTCTCGACGATTTGCTTGCGGGACTCCTCCTTGACCGGTGTCGGACGCCACGGATCGAAGGGTCTGTAAGTGTCACTGTCCATGCTCATAAGCCTCACCTTTGATAGTTCTCTTATGTGTTTCCATTGTAGGTCCGCGCTGGTGAGTTGCGGGGATATTCGGCGCGGCGTTGATGCTACCGGCGTAAATCGCGTGCCGGGGCGTATGGCGTCCACGGAACCGGCGTGACTCGCTGGAATGATGCGCGGCACGCCTGCAATGGACGAATGACGTAGCGATATGCTAAACTATCGCGAGTGCCAGAAACGCCCTCGTATCCCAATTGGTAGAGGAAGCAGCCTCAAAATCTGCGCAGTGTGGGTTCGAGTCCCACCGAGGGCACCATCCAATCGTCGCGAGCCATGACGATCGCGCGGGCCCGGGGAGAGCCCCCGCGCCCTTTCTTTTTGCCGTTTTCGTCCGAATTGTCGTTAGGGCGCACGAGGTAGCGCGTGCCGGTGGCCCCGGCTAGTTCGGGACGAACGCTATCAGGGTCGGCGTTGTGCCGAACCTGATATTCCGCATTATCGGGCTCGACATCATGTCGACCCTGATAAACGGGCGCGACGATGTTGTCCGTCACCAAATACGACACCGGTACTCCAAAATAGTCGGCGAGTAGAGCAATATCCGGAAGAGTCCATGCGATTGAGCCTCGAATCTTTTTGCTGAGATTGGGTTGACTGATATGCATGTCCACGGCCAAATCGGTTTGAGTGATTTTTCTCCGTCGCCGGAGCCATTCCACGTTGTCGGTGATGATTTGCTGCAATTCGTCCACAGGAGAGATGTTCTCATTTACAAAATTCATTTCAGTCATAATCTTATCCTACATGCCCGATTATTCTTTTGTCGATTATTCGTGTATACTTATTCATATGATGAATGAAATAGGTGTAACTAGAATATTTCAGAGAGTGGAAACTCTCCGGAGAGCGAACCGCCTGACGCAAACTACATTGGGACAAGTTCTCGGGGTGAGTCAAGCAACGATGTCCAAGAAGCTGAGAGGTGAGATTCCTTTTTCCGCCTGCGAAGTACAGAGTTGTGCTCGTCATTTCCGCGTTTCGACGGATTACCTGTATGGTTTGACGGATGACCCGGCACCCGTGCTCAATGGGGAGGTGGTGTGCCAATGAAGCACCTTTGGCTGGCGGCCACGGTGACCGGCGCATCACCGTCAGAAGGCGAAATCATCGGACTGGACGTGTTCGACCTGGACATGCGCCGATGGCTTGTGTCGCATGCGCTGTTCCATCCAGTGAGGCCACGGTCGCCGGAGGCCACACCTCCTGCTGGACCAGTGCTGCCCAGACATGACATACGCACATACCATGACGGGTCGGTCAGGGACGATGTCTCGCTCGTTCCCATGACCTGGCGCGAACTGGACCAGCGATTGCCGTTCAGCGTGTACGCGACGAGGATCCGCGAGATCCTGTCCGGCTGCGAGACGGTTCGGGGGCCGCACGTGGAACGGGATCTCATGTTCCTCGCTGCCCAGGGGGCATATGACAAGAGACGGGAATCCGCCGTGGCGTGACGACGGATGAAGAGCAAGGAGGGAAGCCATGAACGAGTCAGGCACACAGGGCGCGCAGATCCCGCAGACGGACGCGGTTGACCGAGTGAAACACAAGACGCAGACGATCGCGCTCGTCACCGGAGTCGATCTCGATGAGCACAAGGCACGACAGCAATCGCTCGTCGGCAAGGTCGGCGAGGCGCACGCCCCGGGACAAGGCCCACTCGAACCCCATCAGGCGCACCGCATCTCCTGCGGCACGCTCGCTTGCGCGCCAATCGGACATGATCGCCCTGCACGCCGCCCCGTATTCGCTCACGGCCCGGTCGGACGGGCAGCAGCCCATGGATGCAGACGAATCCAGCCGCACGTCCGTGACGGCCATGGATATCTGCGGGCCCGTAAGCCTATGGGTCAGAAACGCATCCACGCCCTCCAGAAACAATCCCATCCCGTCTCGGCCCGCGCACGCGGCGCGGGCCGCGCACCTAGCGTCCCCGGCGAATCCATCCATTCCGGCCATCCAATCCTGCAGTAGCGTCCCCGACGACCATCCACCCGACCGCCGTCCGATACCGGCCGGCATCGGACCGAAAGACCTTCCCGCACCGGACTGCCATCCGGCACGGGAACCAAAAAAGAAACAACAACCCGGCATGCACGCAAAAAAAGGAATACCCGCGACGGGACTGCCATCCCGTCGCGGGCGGGAACCCTCCCGGCATGCACTGCCCAATCCGAAAAAAAGGAAGAATCCCATGTCCGATTATCCCACATCCACAGACCCGACGAGCGGCCGATACCACGAGCCGGAAACCATCGACGCGGACGCGATACTGGACGGTGACACCGACGACGGGGCCGCTCCGGAACCGATCCGCATCCGCAGCACGGACGGCGAGGGGGAGACCAACGCGGTCGTCGCCTACACCGACAGCCTGCCCGTTCGGCTCAAGGACGCCGGCTGCACGTTCTCGCGCGAGGACGCGGCCCGACTGTTCGACCGCATCCGGCTCAGGATCATCCAGACCGCCGAAAGCCAGCACGAACTGGGGCTGCTCATCGAACAGGCATACGACGGGCAGGCATGGATCGCCCTCGGATACCCCACAGGCATGGAGGGATGGAAACAATGCTGCGCCGACCAGTTCAGCGCCAGCGCCATGAAACTCACCGCCACGCAACGCGCCGACGTGATCCTCCAGATCGACCCCGCCATGAGCAACGTCGCCGTAGCCGCGGCTCTCGGCGTGAACGAGAGCAGCGTGCGCCGCGCCCGCAAGAAGTCCGGGACCGCGAAACCGAAACGAATCGTCGGCGCGGACGGCAAATACTACAGCATCGACCAGCTGACTGCTGACGAGCGGACCCAGCTCGACACGAAAATCTGGGACATGTACCAAGGCGGAAAAGGCATGACCCAGACACGGATCAGCGAGGCCCTCGACCTGAGCCAATCCACCGTGTCGGACAGCTTGCGCCGGGAGAAGGAACGCCGCATGAGCGAGGGACTCATGAAAGTCGACGTCCCCGACGGCATGTTCCCCGCCGGCGTACCCGCGCCCAGACTGGACGCCTCCGGCCTGGACCCGGACACCGCCGCATGGGTCGCAGCCCGGAGCATGGACCTGCGCGACGCCAACGCGATCATCGCCACGGTCACCGACACGATGATGAACGACCGGCGCTGGCGCCCCGGCGGCCCCGCCGTCGGCAAGGTCATGGACAAGGCCGTGCGCGACCTGCTCGACCTCGTAGACAACACCGCCACCCTCGTCAGACTCCTCGACGCGCAGGCCGAACGCATCCTCGACGAGGAGGACTGCAACCGTCTCGGCGAGGCGTTCGAGCACCTGTACCGCTTCTCCGGCATCGCGTGCGGGGCCATCGAAGCCCAGCCCGGCGACCGCATCGACACGACGGCCTGGGCCTGAACGGGAAGGGACTGACCAATGGAAACGGAAAACACCGGCACGACCGGCACCATGCGCGCGGACACCGTGCGCCTGTGGCCCGGCGTCATGCTCGGACTGCTGCTCGCCGGCATCGCGTTCGCCCTGAGCTTCGACGCTCTCAGAGTCGTGTTCGCGCAATCCGGCACCAACCCGGTGCTCTCATGGGGCGGACCCCTGTGTGTGGACGGCACGATCCTGCTGAGCACCTGGGCCACCTGGGGCTTCAAGAAAGGCGGCATCCGCGGACAAGCCTACCCATGGGCCGGATTCTGCCTGTTCAGCCTCCTGAGCATCGCGGGCAACATACTGCACGCATGGCTCGCCGGCGGAGGCAACCTGCCCCAATGGGCCGCCATGGCCGTCATGGCCGTGCCGCCATGCGCGCTCATGTACAGCACGCACCTCATCGTCATCATCGCCGGCGACTGGCACGACAAGCACGCGCCCGCCGCCATCTCGACCGCATCGGATCCCGGGGCCGGCGCGGAACCGCACGGGCAATCGGGGGAGAGACAGACGCCGGCTCCCGGCGCGACGAACGACAGCGGGACCGCGCCGCCCGCTTTCCCCACGCCGCCGGCACGGACCTTGGCGGACATCCCCGCCCCACGGCATCCTGATGCGACGCTATGGAGGAACACGCCTCCCGTCCCCGCGCCGCCGGCCAACAGGGACGATCCGGACACGGAGACCGATGGGCGCCCGGAAGCCAATGAGACATGTCCCCCGCGGACGGCCACCATCCAGACAGACGCCGCCGCGGGAGGCGAGACCGAAGCGACCGGCCCCATCGAGGAGATCCCCAGCGGCCCGGCACCGGCAGGAGGAAAGGACGGGCTCGGCGACGCCACCGGGCATGAAACGGATATTGACCGCGCCGTGGACGGCGGCCCGGACGAGGATCAGACATGGCTCGACTGGGCGCGGCGCCTCAAGGACGCGGGCCAGCGGCCGACGGCCCCGCGCGCGTACCGGGACGGGGTCGCATCCAGCGTGAGCACCGCCAAACGGCACCTCGCAAGACTCCGCGCCGCCCACCCGGGAGAGTTCTAAGGGAAGGAGACGAACATGACACGACAATCCGCCCCACCACTGACGGGAATAGCGCTCCTCGTGCACGACTGCGGCCTCACCCCGCAACAGGTCATGGCCGCCATCGAGGACAACCGCGCCAACGTGACCGCCCGCATGCGCTCGTACGGTCATCCCGACGCGGTCGAAGAGGTCATGTGCGACCTCATGGAACAGACCCTGACCGCACTCCGACGCTGGCGCAACTACGAGGACCGGCGGCCCCTCGCCGCGCTCGTCAACCACCTCGTCGCGCCCACATGCGCGGAATGGATGGACCGCAGCAGGCCCAAGCACCGCGTGGGCATGACCCACAGCCCCTCGCGCAAAGCCGGACGGCGCCCCGCGCCGTCCGACCCGGAGGACATCCCCGCACAACGCGCATGGCTCGCCCGCGAACTCGGCGACATGGCCGGCGACCGGTACGTCATCGCCGGCGACATCGCCCAAGGCGGGGAAGGGCCGGACGGACGCGCCACGGCGAGCCCCGAAGAACGCGCCAGCTTCACCGCCTGGACCATAGGCCCGGACGACGACCCGTTCGACGGGCTCCAATACGCGCCGGACCTCGACGCGCTGCGCGACCGCGTGCGGGCCCTGTACGGCAACGACGCATGGCCCAGGCTCCTGTCGCGGGCCCTGTCCGGCCCCGCAACGGGCCCAGTCCTCAAGGAACTCGCCCACTGGCTCAAGTCCCACCACGCAGGCCTCGACCCCGATCCGACCGCCTACCCGTACATCTCACGCGCCGCTGGCGGTGCCGCCAAGACCAGAACCACACGCGCACGACGAAGGAACGCACGACCATGAACACCTCAAGAAGAACGAACACTCGCGCCGCGGGCGGCATCGCGGCATGCAGGCGCCATCCACGGCGCCGCCCGCGCCACACGGCCGGCCCTCGACGCGTCCCCGCGACCAAACGGCCCCGGTTCATGGACGACTGGGTGTACGCGCAAATCAGCGCCAAACCCGTCATCCCCGCCGACCCGCCCGCCCCAGACAGAACGGGACGTCCGGGATCATGGCTCGCCCGGGCCGCGACATGGCTGAAAGGGGAACGACGATGATCGGGAACGCGGAACTCGCCGAACTGCTCGCGGCCACCCCCAGGGACGGCAGCCAGGACTTCTACGTGTCCGCGATGGCCGGGCTGCCCATGAGCCGTGTCTCCGCCATACGACGAGACAGCGGACTGGGACTGGACCCGTCATCCCGGACAGTCCTCCACGCCAGCCAGCACGGGGAAGGGCCGAGACGCGGCCATGCCACACGATGCGGCGGAAAGGACGGACGATGAGACGCCGAACCGGAAACAGGACGGGCGGCGGACTCCGCACATGGGCCGGCGCCGCGGCCTACATAGCCTGGTGCCGCATGGACCCGGCCATACGCCGCCACGTGGCCATGCCCCACATCACAGACGTCCCCGGCATCCCCGACGCCCCGCCGTCCCCGGACGGACGCGCGTCCCATCCCGCCGGCCCCATACGGAAAGGAACCCCATGAACCGCAACGACAGGGCCAAAGCCATCGTCATCGCCATCGCCGGACTCGCCTGCACCATCCTCGCCGTGGAAGGATGCATGATAGCGCCCGACCTCGGATGGACATGGATCATCCTGCTCGCCGCCAGCATCATCCTCACCATCTCCGGCGCGGTCCTCGCCGTCCGCGCCCACGACAGGCGACGAGAGCCACGGACGCCGCGCCCGGGCACCGGCAGGCGTCCGAGGAGGAAACCATGAACGTCACCGGACATGAGGCCCGAATCATCCAGGCGCGGCAGGGATGGACCATCACGCGAGACAATGGGGCGACGATCCTCTCCCGCCGCAGTCCCCTGGGCGAGCGATTCTCCGTCCGAGCCGAAGACGACGAGACCATACGTCAGGCCGTCCGGCGTCATGCCGTCGGCTTCGACCCCGCCTCCCACGTGCGCGACCTCATCCGCGAACCGCGACCGGACTGGCCGGGCCACGCCGACATCGGCGCGCTGACGGCCGACGCCCGCGCCATCCAGACCATGATCCGCCGGCTCGACCACGCCCTGACGACGGACCCGACAGGGGACGAGAGACGCGAGCTGCGCGAAAGCGCATGCGCCCAGATCGCCGACTACTGGCGGTCCATCGCCCGGGGAAAGGCCCCCGCAACGACCGGACGGGAAACCAGACGGGCCGTCCTCGACCACATGGCGGACGCGCTGCGCGGCCAATGGAAGACCGGGCGACGCGAACGCGCAAGGGACGAACGGCTCGAAAGCCAATCACCCCTCCCGCTCCTCAAGGCCGGCGAACCGGACCGCCTCATCGAGGCCCACGAATACATGCTCGACATGCTCTGGCCGGACCACGACACGACCGCATGACATGCCCCACCCGGCGACGACGCCGGCCGGGAACCGGTGCGGCGCTCCGGGGCGCAGCCCCTCCGCGCCGCGCTGCCCTCCGCACGGAGCTCACCACCGAAGGTGGTTCGCCGCAGCACGACTGTTTTCTTTCGTCCCGGTCGGCTAAAGCCTCTGGATCATACCGGCTCCGCGGAACCCGTCAACGCGCCACGCACGGGCCGGGGCCCGGCGCGTCGCTCATGACGGAACCCGCTCCCGCCGGTAACGCTGCGCTTGCCCAACCGGGCGAAAGAAAAAACAGCCACCACAAGGCAAGGAGACAACACCATGAACAACCAGAACACCACCGGCACCGGACTCAAGACCATCAAGCACGAATGGAAGGCGGCATCCCTCGACCCCGAGCAGGCCGCGGCATGGCTCAGACCCGCGTTCGGTCAATGGGCCGACGCCCTCGCGAACCACGACAAGGCCCGCGTGACGCCGGACATGCTACGAAGACTCGCCACGGCGATGGACGCTTGGCTGAGCGTGCGCGACTCGATGCTCGTCGCCGCACTCGACACGTCCGTCGGCGTCGAAGGCATGCTCCGCATCTCCACGAAGCCGCGCGACCCCGCCGTCAGGGACCTCATCACCAAGACCCTGTCCGAGACCCTCGAAGACCCGTCCGCGCCGCGCCGCGCCGACACCGTACGCACCGCGTGCGACATCCTCGCGGACATCGCCGGACTGAAACCCGCCGCCGAACGCGCCGGACAGCAGGCGTCAATCGCCTACCTCCTGTGGGCCATAGACGACCCGGAGGCCCTGCCCATGGCATTCACCGCGCTCGTCAACGACCCGGATGTAACCCTCGCCGCCATCGTCGCGTCGGCCGCCGTCCGGGGCATCAAACCCGAATCGATGCGCTGAGCCGGCGCCTCGAACCGGCCGCGCCCCGGCATCGAGCCGACGGCGCGGCCGGGGGAGGCCCGGGCCGCCCCCCCCGAAACCCCCTCCACGCCCGCAACGGAAAGGACCGGCCATGTGCAACTACATGCTCACCGTGATAATCACCAGCACCACCCGCATGCTCGACGCCGGCGAATGGCAGATCCTCGCGGGATTCAAGAAGCGCATGCCGCTCGGACCCCGCGACCGCGACAAAGTCATCGCCCTGCGGGACCTGCTCAACAGCGGCTCCGTCGCCGGCGGCATGGTCAACGCGCTTTCCAACGCCGCATCATGGCAATGGGAGTTCCCCGCCGAACACTCCACCCTCCTGCTCGACATCATGAACAAGGCGGGCGTCGACTGGCCGGACCCGATGCCCGACATCGAATACCCCTCCATCACCATCAACCTGTCCACCTGCTGAGCCACGGGCCGCGCGACGCGGGCCCCGCCGAAACCATACCCACCCTTGACAATACTAATGCAGTACGTTAGTATCAGGAAAATGAAGACCAGAGACAAGGAACTCTCCGACTTCCTGTACGGGGGAGCCTATCCGCCAGGATACCCCGCGGGCGTAGAACGGCAGCTCATGAGACGTCTACAGATGCTGAAGGCGGCCCACGCGCTCGGCGACCTCAAGGTTCCCCCGGGGAACCGGCTCGAACTGCTCAAGGGAGATCTGGCCGGCCGCTGGAGCATCAGGGTCAACAGGCAGTACAGGCTCGTATTCAAATGGGACGGCACCGAACAGGAGGCAACGGATGTATATTTCGACGACTACCACGGCTGAGCGCGCGGGACTCTACAGCACGCCGGGCGAGATCCTCAAGGAGGAGTTCCTCGACCCGCTGCACATCACCAACTACCGCCTCGCCAAGACCATAGGCGTGAGCGAGACCTCGATCGGGGAGATCGTCAGGGGCAAGAGGCGCATCAGCGTCCCCATGGCCGCGCGCCTCGCCAAGGCGTTCAGCATGACCCCCGAGTTCTGGATCAACCTCCAGACCGACTACGACCTCCTTACGTTCGACTCCGGCAACATCGAAGGAATCAAGCCACTCGTCACCGCATGACACCCATCAAACGATACCGACCAATCCGCTGATGACCGCGTGAGCGTTTTCCACGCCGACCGGCATGGAAAACGCTCACGCGGCTCACGCGGCTCACGCGGCTCACGCGGCTCACGCGGCTCACGCGGCTCACGCGG
>OIZE01000025.1_pt1 | contig 157074 bp, 151 predicted proteins | sample 1588421 | NCBI WGS metagenome assembly OIZE01 (sample SAMN03283251) | human gut metagenome | biome: human-associated habitat; material: feces | host: Homo sapiens | place: USA | collected 2013 | reverse complement strand
CTTCATCCTCAAGAGGATGAAGCACCTCCCCTTGTTAAGGGGAGGCAACGCTACGCCTTTGGCGTATCGTGCCACTTTTCCTGTCGGAAAAGTGCGGGATGGTGGAACGTTCATGTATCTGGTGTAAGACACAGATATGACGCAGTTACGCCGAAGGCGTATCACTCCACGCCGCAGGTGTGGAGTTCTCCCCTTCACAAGGGGAGATTTCCGCTAGGACAGAGGGGTAAAACATCAAGACTTCGTCTTGCTGTGCAACGCCACGTCTATGACGTGGCGTGCCACTGTCACCACAGGTGACAGTGCTGGATTGTGGAAGGGCTACACATCACGCAAGCGTGCTGTGCCACTGTCACCACAGGTGACAGTGCTGGATTGAGGAAGGGCTACACATCACGCAAGCGTGCTGTGCCACTTTTCCTAACGGAAAAGTGCAGGACTGTGCAACGTCTATCCATCCGGTGGAGTGATAGTGCTGGACTGTGCAACGTCTATCCATCTATATCACGACCATGCAGGATGGTGCAAGGGACCGGGGTTTTCATCACGAAAGGAAGGTGGAGCGAATGGGAAGTCTGTCGATGGTGGGCAGGGTGCTGCTGCTGGTCGGGTGTACGGCGGCGGGCAACTATTTGGCTGCCCGTCCCATGCGCCGCTATCGGGAGTTGATGGACGCCGCCCAGCTGGTGGGTGAGCTGCAAAGCCGCCTGCAATACAGTCTGCTGCCCGCAGCCGAGCTGCTCGAACAGCTCTCGCAGGAGCCGCGCTTTTGTGCGCTGCCCTATCTGCGGCGGTTTGCGGCGGGGAAGGCGGATTTCCCACAGCGGTGGCAGCGGGCGGTGCAGGACTGCGGCGGCGAGTTTGATGCAGACTCCCGCGCGCTGCTTGCCCGCATCGGCGAGATCCTGGGTGCATACGACTTAAGCCAGCAGAGCCGACAGCTCAGCTGGGTGCAGCAGCAGCTGGAGCAGGGCGCACAGCGCATTTTGCAGGAGAGCGCCCACGAAAAAAGGATGTACGCCGCTTTGGGTCCGCTGCTGGGGATGGCGCTGTGCATTTTAATCGGATAGCAAAGCGAAAGGAGAACAAGCAAGATGGACGTCGATTTGATTTTTAAGATAGCTGCCATCGGCATCATCGTTTCGGTGCTCAACCAGGTGCTGATTCGCTCGGGCAGGGAGGAGCAGGCGACCATGACCACCTTAGCCGGGCTGATCGTGGTGTTGATGATGATGATTGAACAGATCAGCCTGTTGTTCGAGACGGTGAAGTCGGTGTTCGGGCTGTAGGAGGGGAGGGGCGCAGGATGCTTTCGGTGATTGGTTTTGCTTTGTGCGCCGCTGCCGTCAGCGTGCTGCTGCGGCAGTTTCGCCCGGAGCTTTCGATGGTGCTGTCTGCCGTCTGCGCGGTGGGACTGCTCGGCTGGCTGCTGACAGAGTGTGAGCCGGTGCTGGAGATAGTGCGGCAGTTTTTATCCGCCTGCACCGGAAATTCTCTGGAAACGGGTCAGCTGCTGCTGCGCGCCCTGGGACTTTGCCTGACGACACAGTTTGCCTGCGACGTCTGCAAGGACGCGGGGGAAACTGCCATCGCCGCCCGTCTGGAAACGGCGGGCAGGGCAGCACTGCTGCTGTTGGCGATGCCGCTGTTCTCCTTGCTGCTGGAGCAGGCGCTGTCGCTGCTGGGCTGTTGAGGAGGTAGATGATGAAACGAACCCTTGTGACAGCGCTGTTGCTGCCGTTCTTCCTACTGACTGTCGGCAGCCTTGGCTGCAAAGCCGCAGCCTTGCCTTTGTCCGCTCCGGTTGCAGCCGCAATGGCAGAGGAAGGTCTGAGTAGCACACAGCAAAGCGCCTGCTATTCGCAGCAGGCGGGTGCGCTCGAGCAGCTGACCCGCCAAAAGACCCGACAGTTCTGGGAGGAGCATCTCTCGGATGCGCTGCCGCAGACCGCCCAACAGCAGCTGGAGGATTGGTACGGGCAGGAGCCGTTCGAGCAAAACAGATGGGACTGGGGAGAGGTTTGGCAGCAGCTGAATCGCTCGATACAAGACAAGCTCCGCACGCTGCTGCACGAGCTGCTCGATGAACCGCTGCGGCTGCTGGGGACCCTGATTGGGATGGTGGTGCTGTGCGCCGTTCTGGGTGCGCTGCGGCAGAATGGGACCACTTCGGGGATGGACGAGCCGTTCGGCGTGGTCGCTGCTGCCTCGGCGCTGGTGCTGCTGGGGGAGCCGGTCTTTGGCTGCGTGGAGCGCACGGTGCAGTCGCTGCGGGAATGTTCGCTCTTTGTGATGTCCTTTGCGCCGGTGCTCAGCGGGATTTTGATTGCGGGCGGCAGTCCGGCTTCGGCGGGCGCTTACAACCTGATGCTCTACTTTGTGTCCCAGCTGCTGGCAGAGCTTGCCTCCAAAACCCTTCTGCCGCTGCTGGGTGTCTACCTTGCGCTGTGCATCCTTTCGCCGCTGGCGCCTTTTTTGCAGGTCGGGCAGCTGACCCGCGCCATCCACCGGCTGACCTGCTGGGGACTGGGGGTGCTGACCACCCTTTTCGTGGGCATCCTCTCGCTGCAAACGGTGATCGGCTCGGGCGGGGACGGCATACTGCTGAAAACCTCCAAATTTCTGGTGGGCAGCTTTGTGCCGGTCATCGGCGGGACGCTGTCGGATGCAATGGGAGCTGCCCGAAGCTGCCTGCATCTGATGAAGGGTCTGGTCGGCTCGTTGGGGATGGCGGTTGCGGCGCTGACCTTTCTGCCGGTGCTTATCGAGGTGAGCGGCTGGTATCTGATGCTGCACACGGCGGCATGGGCAGCGCAGATGCTCGATTGCAGCCGGATGAGCAGCGTCCTGCGCTCGGTCGCAAGTGCGTTTTCCATTCTGCTGGCGCTGGTGGTCTGCTTTGGACTGCTGGTGCTGGTGTCCACCACCATGGTGCTGTCGGTCGGGGTGGCATAGCTGCATGGTATCTGTGCGTTATCTTGGATGAATCGGTTGCACCAACCTGCACTTTTCCGTTAGGAACAGTGGCACGCCACGACGAAGGTGTGATGTTCTGCCCCAGATGTATAGGTGTTGCACCAACCCGCACTTTTCCGTCAGGAACAGTGGCACGATACGCCAAAGGTGTGGCGTTCTACCCCACCGTCCTGTCACCATTGTGACAGGACACCTCCCCTTGTTAAGGGGAGGCATAAAAGTTCCTATAAAGCTCCCTTGTGTAAAGGGAAATCGTTTTGGGTTACAGCCTCCCCTTCGCAAAGGGGAGGTGCTTCATCCTCTTGAGGATGAAGCGGAGGGGTACACTCCGCGCCTGCGGCGTGGAGTGTACTGTCACTGTTGTGACAGTACCAGCGAGGTGAACGATACGCCTAAAGTGATGAAGCGGAGGGGTGAATCTCTAATATCTCCTGCACCTGACCGGGGTGGGAGGCGCCGCGCAGCAGCAGCACCCGGTCCAGGCTGCCGCTTGCCTGCAACTGCAAAAACGGCTGGCGGCGGCAGAGCTGTTCGCGGCTGCCCGCGTGGATGGAAGCCAGCAGACAAACACCGGTATTGAGCGCATACAACAGCTGCTGCACCTCCTCGCAGTCGCCCAGCTCGTCGCAGACAATCACCTGCGGGGAGAGGGTGCGCACCGCCTGCAACACGCCCTGCGCCTTGGGAAAGCCGCGCAGAAAATCCATGCAGCACAGACCGTCCTGCGCAGAAAAATTTGGCTCATACAGCTCTCCCCGCTCGTCCACTATTGTCACCTTCCACCGCCCTGCCAGCCAACGGGACAGCGCGCGCAGCAGGGTGGTCTTTCCGCTGCCCGGCTCGCCTGCCACCAACACCGAGCAAAGCCCGCGGGAAAACAGCTGTTCTGCCAGCGGCTCGATGGACAGCGACGCTGGGTGCGCGATGCAATGCGCGATGCGCAGATTTAAGGAGCTTACCTGCCGCACCGAGCAAAGTCTGCCGTTTTGTATCACGGCGGTGGCTCCGATGCCGATGCGGTGCCCGCCCTCCACCGTCAGATAGCCCTCCAGCAGCTGCGGCAGGCAGGTGTGTACCGAGTAATCGCACAGGGCGGCAAAGCTCTCCTGTAACTGCTGCGGCTGTACCGGCTCGGTTGAAATCGGTCGATGCAGCAGCTGCCCTAAGCGCATCGGTCTGCCCGCCACCACCAGATACGGCTCTCTGCCCTGTTGCAGGCGGATTTCCTGCACCTGCTCCCAGCAGCTTGCCGGAACTGCTTGCAGCTGGCGGCGAATCGGCAGCGACAGCTTTTGCAGCATCCGTTCGAGTGTCCTGTCCATTTTGCTCTTCCTCCATTCGTCCGGGACTTAACAAAAGGTATGCCGCGGCATCCTGCAATAGAACCGCTGCCCGTTTTGTTTATTGTAATACAGCCGCCGCGCAAATTTTGCAGAATCGCAGACACAAAAAAATCACACCAAAACCTTGACGTGATTTGAAAACAATATCTTTGCATGGCACGATACATCGTAGACGTTCTACATCAAATGTATAGACCTTCCACAATCCCGCACTTTTCCGACAGGAAAAGTGGTACAGCACGCTTGCGTGATGTTCACCCCTCTGTCCTATCGGACATCTCCCCTTGTGAAGGGGAGAACTCCACGCCGATAGCGTGGAGCGTACTGTCACTGTTATGACAGTACCAGCGAGCTGAGCGCTATGCCGATAGCGTGTCGTACCATGCTTGCGGTGTGTCGTGTCCTGTCAACTGCTGCACAGTGTCTGGTCCGTGCTGCCATGGGTCATATACTGCCGGATGGCTTCAAAGTCGATGCTCGATTCGCTGCCGTCGCCCGATCTGGCAGGCGGGGATGGCTGGGACGAAAGACAGCTGCGCTTGTCCGGCGCTGCTTTGTTTTGTGCAGCGGCTCTGTCCTCGGCAGCTTTTTGGCTGCGGCTGTGTCTGCGGCACTTCTCTTCAAACTCCTGCGGGGTAGCAATCCCGCGCTCAATGCAGCTATCCAACACCGCCTGCACATACCGCCAGCCCCTTGCGCCCATCAGTGCCGAATATTCGATGGCTGCCTGCATCAGCTCGGGAGACAGCTTTTGCAGATAGGCGTCCATCTTCTTTTTGACTGCCACTGTTGCGACCGCGATATTCTGCTCAAAACACTGCAAAATTTCTTCCCTCTCCTTTACTACAACTACTACTACATTTTCTTTCCTTTTCTTTATGGCGTTATTCTCGGAATCCTCGGGGTTTTTCTGAGAATAATCGGGTTTTTTCTCGGAATTATTTAAAATAGGGTGCATTTTAATAAAGCTTTGCGTTTCTTCTTTTGAAAGAAGCCAAAACTTTGGATTGACGACGACCGGGTTTTTACTGGCTCGGGACTTTACAGCCAACTGAAATCGTCTCTGTATTGAGGTGGACGTGAGGATAGTGTCCGACTGAAAAAGTTTGTTATCAAACAGTGACCGTTCCAATAAGAATTTCCTCATCTGCCCTATTTTTTCAGGGCTCATACCCAGCTCGGAGGAGGTAATATAATCAAAATCCTCGTCTACCTCCAGGTAGTAGCCATGTCCCTTGTAAATCTCACACAGCAGGTATAGATAATAAGTGATGCCATCTGCACCGAACCTGCCTTTTAAAATCTTGATTTTGCGGTCCGAGAAAAAATCCACATCCAAAGAAAAGTATTCCAAGCCTTCCTTTTGCGGACGTGCCATACTTTACCTCTTTCTGACCATATTAAAACGGGAGGTCTCCCTCTTCCTCTGGAACTTCGGTGAAGTCTTCGGGAGCTCCCGAAGAATAAGTGATTGGGGGATAGTTCTTTGTATCCGCTGCCGGTCCCTGCTTCTGTGAGTTGTCCCCTGCAAAATACGCCTGAGATACCAAAACCTCTACTGCCTGCCGCTTGTTGTCGTTCTTGTTCGTATAGTTGCGGACCTGAATCGAACCTTCCAGTGCAATCATCTTTCCTTTGGAGAAGTACCGGCTGATGAACTCTGCCGTCTGTCTCCATGCAACGCAGTTGATGAAGTCTGTCTGTTTGTCTTTGTTGCCGCTGTAATTGCGCTCAACCGCTACCGTGAACGATAGCACAGAAAGGTCACTCGTTGTTTTCTTTAGCTCTGGGTCAGCGGTCAGCCTCCCCATTAAAACTACCCTGTTCAGCATTCTATTTCCTCCATTTCAGGATTTTGCAAAGCTGTTCATCCAATCTAATGCCCTGCAAATGATATTTTTCGTCGAAGCTCTTTTGCCCCATCTGGTCTACCTCCTGATGATGCTGTCGGCATAACGGCTCAACCAACTGCCCTAGGTGGTGCATCTTCCTGCGGTCTCGCCCCATGCCTACTCGCTCCACTTCGTGAATGTCTGCCTTTTTGCCACAAACAGCGCATCTGCGATTGGCAACGCAGGCATATAGATATTTTTCTATATCCTCGCACTGCTCCAAAAGGCTGACCTTGCAAGGAATGGCATTGGTAACACAAAAGTCAATCAGGTGAGTGATGAAGTTTCTTGCTGTTGTCATGTCTGCATCGGACAGGCTAAAGTATTGTGTTCCGTCCTCCTGCTGGGATATAAAATCGTACTTCATCAATTCTTTCAGCTCCTGCGGCTCGTAGCCCGTCCAGTCGGCAATATCGCGGATAAGAGCGTAAACTTTGCGTCTTTGTACTGCGCTGATTCTCCGACCGTCCTCGACCCTCACAGAGCACTCTGTAACACTATGGGTTTTGATGTACTCTGAATCGGAAAAAGGGACAATGAGAGTTAAAGCCTGCCCATCATAGTCCTGTATGTACCCTGAAAGCCATCCTTCCTCCATTGTCCCTATCCTCCTTTTGCTTTATCGTTCCGGCGGCGGTTCCAGCCCTGCGAAGAAATCATCCTCGATGTTGTTTCCGGTCGGAATCTCTGTTGACTGTGCCTCGTATACCGGAGCCTGTGCAGGCTCAATCGGTGTCGTATCGTTATCTACATACTCCGGTGTGCCATCATCCCGGATAGCTGCCATATCGTTTTCCATCGCCATCTGAAGCTCCGTAGACATGATGCCCCATTTGGAAATCAGCTGGCGCAACATCGTTTTGTATGCCATAGCATCAAAATCCTTGTACCAGAAAGAGGAGTATTTCCACATATCTTTTTGAGGAACTTCCCCTCTTAAAATTCTTTGATGTGCTTCTGCACTGTATGCCTGCGAGTATTGGTCAGCGTGCGATTGCATCTTTTCGTAACTCCAATACATTGCCTTCTGGAACCCATTCAGATACTCAAACATGGCATAGTAGCCAATCGTCTTTGCCTGCTCCCTCTCACGCTCATCCTGAATAATTTCTACCTCGATTACCTCGTTGAGAGGATCAAAGTGTTTCAGTTCCCCTTCTTTGATGGCAATCACATTGATTTTTTTGTAATATCCAGAGCGGATTGCCAACTGAATATAACCTTTGTAGCCAAGCTGGAACTGAGCGATTACCGCTAAAACATTGCCGTTTCTGTCCTTCTTTTTATACGGCACCATGTAATACTGTCCCAGTTGAGGAGAAGGGGAAAGATTCAAAGCCTCACCCAGGAACGCACAATTCAGGATAGACATTGATTCGCATTCCTGCAGCGCCGGGGAGTTGGTAACTGCGGAAAGGATAGCGGTCATGAACCGCTGTCCGCCTTTGCCGCCAATTACTTCATTGATTTTCTTTTTGATTGCATCCTGCGTTAAAAACACGCTGAACGACGGCTGTTTTTTCTCACCTTTTACCAAGCTATTTGCCATTACTCAACCCTCCCGCATCGAATGTGATTGCGAATCAGAAATTCTCTAAGCGCCTGCTTTTGTGCCGGTGTTACCCATACACGAAAATCCAGAACTTGAAGGTCTGGCTGTGCGCTGATTTTGGGTTCTTCTGCGATTCTTTCCGGCTCAACTTCTGGTTCAACCGCTACTGGTTGCGGCTTTACTACTACCGGCTCAGCCTGCTGCTTTTCCAGCCTAGCTTTCGCTTTCTGAGCTTCTTCGTAACGGTGCTTTTCTTCCATCGCCGCACTCATGTCCAGCGTATCCAAGTAGGTGGAAATCATCTGTTCGGTGCAGGGTAGCTGCATTGCTACGATAATACTGATGTCGTTGTGGGTTTTGCGGATAGCCTCCAAAATCTCACGCTCAATATCCTTTACCGGATAGGTGGCATTGAGCCAACGCTCATTCCAGATTTTTGCAAGAGGCAAGATTTCTTCTAATTCCCCGATGTTTTCTGCAAAGAAATTCTCAATTTCCTGCCGCTTCTCCTGCTTTTTGATTTCGTCAAAAGCCTTGATTTGTCTGTCGATGGCGCTGATCGGAGCATCCACCATCTGTTCCAGCTCTTTCATCTTGTCCTCAAACTCGGAAAGTGGTTGATTCCATTGGCGCTTTACAGATTTCCTGCTGTCGGAAAGAGCTGTTTTAAATTTGTTAAGATTTGCTCTGTCTGCCTTTGCTTCTTTGATTCCGCCCTCTGTAACTACCATCTGCTGGTAAACTTGCAGTTTCCCCGCTAGCTCCTCTTTGATTTCTTCGAAGTTGAAGCTGATTTGCGGCGGGATAACCTGCTCGATTGAAGGTGTCAGTCTGACTTCCATTCCTTGTTCCTCCTTTAAATCTCCGGCAAAATCAACGCCGGTCTGACTTTGGTTTGTACCGCCTGCCAAAAGGCGATTTCTTTTTCTTTTAAGTAAGTAATGTCCTCCAACATATCGCATCGCTCGAAGCGGTAGTGCCGGACTGTTGCCTTTCAGCCATACTCGCTGCGTTCCCGGATTCTGGTTTTCAGGATTGCAAACTCATATCCTGTGGAGAGCATCTGGTGGACAATCTGTGCATAGTAGTAATCTGGTATCTGTCCGTTCCACTTTTTCCAATCAACAGAGCGTCGGATTTCGGTAGTTTTGATTTCCAAAATCCCCTTCCTGCCATTCTGGTCGGTAAGTTCTCCATCCAGTGTTGCAAAGATAAACGGGCAGTCCGGCTCGTTTGCTTTCATGCCAAATTCATCATAATCAACGTGAAATTGTGGAAAATCCAGCTCAAACAATCTTCTGATAGCCGCTTCCGATTCCTTCCCAAAGCGAACCGCTTCTTTGTCCGAAATATCTTCCGGCTCTGCGATTCCGGTTTTTTCTTCCCACAGCTGCACATTGCTTTTCCAAGGGGAGATTCCAAGGACGCTGGCGGCATCGCTGCCGCCAATCCCTTTCCGCCGTGCCTTGAGCCAATCTGTCCGATTATCTACCAGCATAGCCTGTCCCTCACAAAATCTGTGTAATCGTCTGATGCAAAGCAAAACTCACGGTCGCTCTCCTCGATGTCGTGTGCGTGGTACTCCTTGTGCATCTGTTTTGCTTGTAAGTAAGCCAGCCGCATGACTTCTTTCCTCTGCTGGTCGCTCATGTCGTTCTCCCAGTAGTCAGCGGAGCGTTCATCCAAATTTTCGGAGATAAAGTCTTCTGTAAAATCTTCTGCATGGCTTTTGCTGTACTCTTCGATGTACTCCTTTAGGCAATCGTCGCAAATCGGATTGCCATCCAGATAGGTGATTCTCTCTTCACTGCATCGCTCTCCGCACTGGGAGCAAACGATTCCTTGCGGTTCCCTGCACTGTGCATCGTAGCGCTCGTTTTCGCTTGTCCAATCTCTCACGTCATTTTTCCTCCCTTGCATTTTTTAATAAAATGGTGTACAATGGGAAAGAACTAATTCCTTTAGTTCCCGTATACGGAAAGGTTGGTCACTTCGGTCGGTGGAACAACCTTTCCGTTTGCTTTTGCTCGGCTCTGACGCTTTGTCAGAGCTTTTTCTTTTTGCATGGAAAACCATGTCGTTAAGCCATAAAGCCCGCACAGAACCAGCAGAAACAGGCTTGGCAGTGCGATTAAGTACATCAGTTCAAACATTACTCTACCTCCTTAAACTCTGTTTACTTCGATGCTCTCCAGCACCTTTTTGGTGTAGCCGGTTTCGTGGATGCCCTGCTTCCAGAGCCGCTTTGCTCCGCCCTCGCCGAGATTGTACGCCATCAGGCTGTCCGTCAGGCTGTACTTTTCAAGATAGCCACCAAGGATAAATGCCCCTGCTTGGATGTTTTGCTCCGGGTCAGTGAGGTTTGTTGTGCTGATGTTGCTGCTGAGATACTCCATATTGATGGTGTGTATCTGCATCAGCCCGTAGCAACTGCCGTTTTGAGCATCCATCTGATATCCGCTCTCCACCTCCATCACTGCATACAGCACATCCGGCAGGACACCATACTCCTCACAAGCAGCCAGCGCCACATCCTGCAGCTCGTGGCTGAGCGGAATGTCACGGTACTTATCCACCTCTGGGACCTTGACCGTAATCGTCAGTCTGCAAGTCACAGGCTCTACCATTTCTATCTGTTCTTCCTGCGCCAACGTCAGAATCGGCTCTGCTGGCGGCGCGGCGCGGATCACATCCCTCTGCTCGCAGCTGCTTAGCAACAGGCACAGGCAGAGGGCAAACAACATTCGTTTCAATTTATCGGACTCCTTACAATGCTTTAAGTTGATTGATTCGTCTGGCTGCTCGGAAAGCATTATCAGTAAGTTGCCTCTGCCATGCTCCCTGAGATGGTGCCCAACGGAAACCTTCAGCTTTCAGATCTTCTCGCAGTTCTTCGTTCGGCTTGTCATCAAAAACGATCTGCAACCGGTTAAGCTCAGAATTTACAACCACTTTGCCACCTTCAAATTCCCAGCCTTCCGGCGCTGGTTCTTCTTGACGTTTCCTCAGTTCTTCCACACGTTGCTTTACTCGCCGGATATTTGCATTGTTGTTAGATAACAGATATGATGCAAACGGCTTATCCTCAAGATGCCACTCTCTTGACATTTCTGCTTTGAGTTTATGTATCGTCTGTTCCGACACGAACGGGCAGCCGTCAAGTGTTTTGTGTTTGCGATAGTAGGCATTGACATCCTTCATGATCTGCTGTTCCATTTGCAGGTCAGACAGCTTTCTTTCCAGCTTCTTGAGCGCCTGTGGATCATCCGAACTGATACCGCCCATGCCGGTGCTGCGGATTTTATCAAGCAACCCCTCAATGTTGCGATACTCTTCGTAGTTTCGATCACGTGCTGCGTTCTGTTTAGCTTTCTTCCCTACGGGGAAATTACTCCCGCCTGAAATCATAACCGATGGAACACGGGCATCAATGGCATTGCGGGCGTTCAGATTATCGGCTAACTTACGGCAATAGGTATCCAACAGCCAATCAATCTTGTCGTGATACATTGAGTCCACACGCTTTTTTTGGTTTTCTGCAATTTCAACAGCTTTATCAACCATCCGATGATAGTTTGCGGTGGCGCTGCCCTGCTGATACTCACAGAAGCGGTTCGCGTCATTGGCTCGCTTCGCTGCCTCCTCATTGATTTTGTAGTACATATTCATACTCCTTTCTCGGATAGTGGTTCCTTATCTTCTCCCAAAAAGCAGTGACCGCAGTAAAACCAATCTTCACCACGCATTTGGAAAGTGGCGAACGTCGGAAGGAAACGCTGATGCTTTAAGCTGTACTCGTGGCTGTACGGTTCCCCAACCTGCAAATATCCATAGCCCATCTTTGCAGGCGGAAGGCAGTTGAGGAATTCATCGACAATCTCTTCCTCTACCATGTCGCCTGGGTTCGCGGCCTTATCAAAGTCACCCGCCTCTGCCCAATCCTCCATGGTCACCAGCTTACACTCTTTCATCATAATCCAAACTCCTTCTTTACTCGCAGCCGAAGCTCCGAGATCGTCAACATGATCTGATCCAGCGGCTCCAAACACTCCTTGAGCTGAGGAATCTCCTCCGCAGTTATCTTACCGTCTGCCAAGATGTTAAGCAGCTGGTTTCCTGCGCTGTCCCCTGATCTGATCGCCGCCAAAAACTGTAATGCCGCTCGGTCAAGTGGTTTCAGCTCTGTATCTGGCATACACCGATCCCCCAGCGGGCAAACTTCGTGGCAGTAATAGGGAAGCAGCTCCGGTGATCCGTATATATCAGACATTCTAAGCACCACATCAACCGGAACGATCTTAGTGTAATTAAGCTCATAATCAGCCAACGTGGATTGCGAAACACCGAGCAGTTCGGACGCTCCCTCCCTGCTGTTGAGCTTGTCGTTAAACTTTGCCGCTTCTTTTCTTTTCTGGCAATAGATGTTACCAGCGGCTTTCGTTGGGTTTTGTCCCATTTTGTTTTACCTCCTTAGGTAGTAGAATAAATAGTGTTAATTCAATTCAATCTTTTTCGATGCTTTTTCCATATCGGAAATAGCCTTCTCAACGGCTTTATCTGCCAGTTTTGGAATTTCAGAATTGATTTTTTCTAGCCGCGCATCCAACTGTGGAATCGTGATTTCCTCAGAAGTTTTTCCCTCACTTCGAGCAATCCTGCAAGAAATGTCCCAACTTGAGATATTTGCAGCTGCCAAAAACATTTCAGTTAAGATTTTGAGTATTTTCTCAGGTGAATCGTCCATCTTGCTCCACCTTTTCCCTGCTTCTTCCAACCACTTGTCATATCGCTCACCCGATTCGGCAGAAAATGGATAGCTTTGTTGTTCTTTGGTTTTTTTGATTCTATTCATTGAATCACCATCCTTTAAATCCGTTATACTTATAGATAGCAGTTTCTCTATCTTTCCTGTCTCTGAAACTGAAAACATCATTTCTTCTAAAATCACTCCTTAGCAAGTCTTTCTTGTTTTCAAAAATTCGTTTAAATCCGATTCTTTGATTTTGTAGTTTCTTCCAAACCGATACGCTGGAAGTTTCTTTTGTCGGATCCACTTCCAAATGGTTGTCAACGCAAATCCGGTTTTCTGAGATACCTCTTCACAAGTCAAGAACTCCATTCACTTCACCTCCTGTTAGTTTGCTTTACTTGTACTCACTTCGCTTTTGTGATACAATGTAAGAAAAGAAAGTTGGGAATAACATGCGCTTAAACAATGATTGCATACGAGATATTTTATTAACTATCGAAGCTGTTAGTGATGGGTACAAACAATTTTTTATCTCTTTGGACGATTTTGATGAAGGATTGCCCGATAAATTTGAACTGCTAAGTTCATACACCGAACCCGAGTTAACATACCATGTCAAACAATGCAACGAAGCCGGCCTTTTGTCAGGCGTCGTTCTGCCCGCTGACGGCGGTTTTGCGTTCTGCGACTTAACTCCTAAAGGGCATTGGTTTTTAAATACCATCCGACCAAAATCCGTTTGGGAGAAAATCACTTCTGTTGGACACGCAACTCTTCCTTTTCTTTTAGAAATGGCACAATCTTTGTCTCTTGAAGCACTTAAAATCATTATTCCGTCAATAAAAATTTGATTTTATTTCTTCAATAGTCTTGACTCCACTCGTTTCCAGTAAGTCCTTCCCTCTTCTTCAGCGTATTGGACTAACTGCTCTCTCGTGATTGGAGGAATCTTGTTGTCTTCCGCATAACGTCGAAATGCACGAAAACACATTTTCATAGTCCATCGGAGACACCAGAGATATGCCAGACAGCAAACCGCTAAAACTGTAACAACCAAAGTCAGCAGCAAGTTTATCATAACTTCCCTCCTTTGGGCTTTCTTTTTGCTTACTTTTCTTAACCACAGTTATATTATAATTCAGAATAATCTGAAAATCAATCATATTTTAAGATATTTCTGAAATTTAACCTTTTACATAAATTAGGAGGATGTTTTTAGTGGATATTGTACAGAATATTCTGAAACTAGCAAAAGAGAAGAAAATTACCAATCAACAGCTCTGTAAAATACTCGAAACAAACCCCAATAAAATCTATGACTGGAAAATCGGAAAATCTAAACCATCGGCTGAAGACATCTCTAAACTCGCAGATTGTTTCGATGTGTCAACTGATTACCTTCTAGGACGCACTACCAATTCGAGTACCAATACAAGCAAAACTAATAAATTGATTTTTTCTGCCAACAACAGGGAATCTCTTAATGAATTACAGGAATTTGTATCGGGGCTACCTGAGGAACAGATCAAAGACTTAATCGATTACATCGAGTTCAAAAAATTTCAGCAGGAAAAACATCGTAAAGAGCCTAAATAAAAAACACCTCCAAGATTAATCGGAGGTGTTGCATAAAATAATAAAAAAGGATGTTGTTATTATGGGATTTCGTGTCAGGAAGAGTATAAACTTAGGTGGAGGCTTTAGAGTTAATATAAGCAAGTCTGGAATAGGATATAGCTGGGGAACTAAAGGATTCAGAGTTACAAAGACGGCTAAAGGAACCACTCGCACCACAACCTCTATACCAGGAACAGGGATTAGCTATGTAAATGAAAGTGGATGTCGTAAACGCTCCTCCACAGTAAATTCTCCTGCCTCTAATAGTTGCCCACAGGAAGGAACCATTACCTCTCTTGAAAATAAAGATCTTAGTATCGTATCTTCTGGTGATTACAAAGACTTTGTTTCAAAATTACAAAACATTAAAGACTTAAATAGATTCCTTAATATTGCTTTATTGGTTGCTCTCTTTTTTGCTCCTTACTTTGAGCTTCCTTTTTGGTTATTGCTTATTGCTAAAATATGGTTTCGCTATTTCAAAAAAATCCACATAGATTATCAATTTGAAGATGAAGGCGCTGCCATGTCTGAAATGGCTCCTTTTAGAACTTTAAAATCCTCCGAAATAGTTTGGCGGGAAGTGCAAACCACAACATCCTCTGCTCCCAAAACTGATTTTGGTATTTCTACATCAGCAGAAATAGAGCCTATAAATAAAAATGGACGTTTACCCTTTTATCTCAAATCTAATATAAAACCTGTTGTTTTCCAGCATAAAAAGGAGAAATTTATTTTCTTCCCCGAAAAAATATTGATTGAAGATAAATCAAACATTACAGCATTAGCTTACGAAGATATGTCACTCGATTTTGGTTATGTCCGCTTTTTGTATAAAGATAAAATTCCATCGGACACTAAAGTTGTTGATTATAAGTATCTGCACATTAACAAAGACGGATCACCCGATAAGAGATATAAAGATAATCCTCAATATCCAATATGTTTGTTTTGCAAAGCCAACTTTTCATTTAATGATAATATTCACATTCACTTGCTCTGTTCTAATTCCGACACAATTAGTAATCTTGAAAAATTAGTTGTCAAGCAGGAGAGTTAATATCTAGGGGAAAATTCTTTTCTCCACTCTCTCTTTGCTTACCACAGCTACTTTGGGTAAAACCACTGTAAATAGCGCTTTAACCAAAGTAATCGAAGAGAAACGTAAAATAAGTTCCCACAGCTAGTGAACCTATGACAACCAGCAGGTATTTTAATAGTGCTTTTCCTTCCTTTTTGTCATGAAAATAAAATATATCTATCAAAGCCACTATCAACAAACCAGCACCTATACTAGTTGCAACAAAAATGTTTCCCCATATTGCCATTTATTCCTTCCCCTTTCTTCTTATGCTTTCTCTTATATTATAAATTTAAAGCAAGTAGAAGTCAAAAAAGCCGCTCCCGGGCTCCTATTCCCGAAAGCGGCTGCTAAAAATGAAATTTACAAATCATAGATTGCAATACTACTATTGAAAAGGTTATAATAAAATTAGGATGGTGATGTATTTGTGGTAATAGAAATAAATAAACTTTCTGCTGATGTTCCATCGAGTAGTTTTGATTGTGGTAATCAGAGTATAAACAACCTGATATCCCGATCCTATTATCCTACCATCTTGCATCAAGCTTACGCCTTTTGCGTATCCAATGGTGATGCTATCATTGCTTATTATATGTTGAAATTTGTGAGTATTGATATCGGTAAATGCCCTGATGAAATATCAGAATTCTATGAGGATTCTTTTGAACCCCATCTATGTGCAGTTAACATTGAATACATTGCTGTTGACAAAAAGTATCAAGGTTATCATTTTGGCACTTACATTCTTCAACAAATCATCACTGATGTGCAAAATCTGTGTGAGTATTGGCCTGTGCGTTTTATCACATTAGATGCATTAACTACAAAAATTGATTGGTATAAGGCATTAGGATTTAAGGAATTTAAGCCTAACAATGATTCATCTTCTACTGTTAGAATGTATTTGGATTGCGCCTCAATAGACTTAATACATTCTTATGTTGATACGTTCTGTTAACTTATTCGGAGGTGATTTTATGAGCAAAGTTGTCAATGGTCGAATAATATTAGATAAAGAAGAATCTAAAGAATTCTTAAAAGATATTTTTCACCCAGATGTAGAAGCTCTTAAAAAAAGGGATGCATTCATCGGAGATACTAAAAATTGGACCGTTCAACGCTTAGGAAATGGCCGTACTATTATTGATATTCCTGATTTAGAGCTACCTTCAATGTCAACAGTAGATATCTCGGATAATTTATTTGTTGAATACTCTAAGCAAGATTCTTCTGATGTTACTGTCAAGATTTCAGCTAGCGATACCTTTCCACAGTATGATAATATTAACTCAGATTGTTCTAAGATAGAGAACTCGCCTATAGAGTCTATTCTTATTCTCATGCCTAAGTCAGAATATCCTGCCCCCTTTACAAATTCAAATTTTTCACTTTTGGGATTCTACAAGGAAAATTCGCTGGATAGGAGTGCTTGTTATAATGTCTAGAACAATTTCCATAAAAAAAACAACATTTAAAAACTTCAATTTTTCCAATTTTTTAAAACCAAAACAAACGACAACATTGAAGGTCAATGTTGATACTTCCTTTGCGTTACCTAACACAAATACTATGGATGATGGGTTGATTAATTTTAATATCGACATTAAACCTTTCGATGGTTCAAATTTATTCTCTCTTTCTCTTCATGCTTCTTTTATTATGTCTTGGAATGAACAGGTTGATTTAGAAGCAGCAAAGCAAATAATGTCAGAAGCAGCTTTACCTGTTGCATATGCAGAACTTTCTCGTCGTTTAAGAGAAATTATGCTTAACTTAGAACTTGCCCCTATAGAGCTGCCGGAGGAATTCATAAATAAAAACCAATAATTCAACCCAAAAACTTAGCCCGGCAGATTACTCTGCCGGGTCTTTCTTTTGCGTTTTCTCTCCATCCTCTACCACTGCCTCAAACTCCCTCTTGGCGTATTCCAGCACCTCTGCCACTTCCTCATCCGTGAGGACAGATGCCTCCTGAATAAGTCGCTTTATCAACTCTTCTTTGCTGCACATAGAAGATACCTCCTATTTACCCTTAAAAATCCTCCACCATATCCTAAGAAACAAACTGCTAAAATCGGTGTCATCATATCAAAAGGCTATGTAATTATTGATATACTGTATTTGGGAAATCACAAACGTCTGCTAATTTGAGACAAGTTCCTTAAATTCATCAAACAATTTTCGATAAATCAGGTACTCCCACTGCTTCCCCATGTTGATGGCTACACCAAAAGGAAATTTTCCCTCGCGCAATCCATACCGGATATTCTGGGCATTAATTCTCATCCCCATTTCCCTGAGTTCTTTTGCTGCTACCTCCGGCTTGATTATCTCAGCTTTCAACTTCTTCTCCCCCTTTCTGTTAAAATCTACAATCCCATTCTAACTCACCACACAGATAAAATCAGGAAAATGGAAGATTATTACTGTATTCGTAATATCCTTCCGCTTTCCTGATTTTTCTTTTCAAGTTCTATATAATAAAAAAAGAGCCATTCCTGAATAAAAAAACAGGAATGGCTCGCAAACATACAAAGGACGTGATCAATAGTGCTGTGCCAAAAATGCAAAAAAGAAATACCGGATGGCTCTGTCTACTGCCTTTTTTGCGGGAAAAAGCAAAGCGGTACAAGTACTACTAAAAAGAAAGGGAAACGGAGAAAGCGTGGAAATGGAACTGGAAGTGTCTACAAGGAAGCTGGCTCCAGGAAAAAGCCTTGGGTTGCTGTCATTACTCTAGGATACGATGAAACTGGGAAGCGACAAAGCGAAAAACTCGGATACTATGCAACAGAAAAGGAAGCAGTAAATGCTCTTGAGAGCCTGCCTCAAAATATGATAAAGGACAACATCAATATCACCCTGCGGCAGCTCTATGAGCTGTGGGCTCCCAAATATTATTGTCATCTGAGCGAGAAAGGAGTTGAAGGATATACAAGCTGCTGGAACAAATGGATTTATCCACACCCCAACAGCATGAAGGCTGTGCGCTCTTTGAGTGCGTTTGACTTCGATACTATCGTTCAGGCTATCGTTGATGACGGAAAAGGGATAGACGTCTGCAAGCGGACCAAGCGTCTCCTACGCTATTTATGCAGATTGGCTGTAAAAATGAACGTCATATCAACCAATACCGCCGAGCTTATCGACATCGAAAAGATAGTCAAATTCAAAAACGAAAAGGATATTTTTACCGCAGAAGAGTTGGAGGTTCTATGGCAACATTCAGGCGATAGAAACGTTCAATACATTCTTTTTATGGTCTACTCCGGCTTCAGAATCTCTGGTTTCCTTTCTTTAGATATTAGAAACATTAACATGGAGGAAAATTACATGATAGGCGGCATCAAGACGGACGCCGGTCGTGACAGAATCGTACCAATACATCCTTTAATCAAAAATATCCTATCCGGCTTCATGGACGAAGCAAAAGCTCGTGCGGAAAAATTACCAGGAGATGTTCCTCATTTGCTGGTAACTAACAAAGTCGGTAAAAAATACGATTACCGCAATTTCACTGAGCGAATCTTCCTCCCAACATTGGTTGAACTGCATATTATCCCAGAATATCGCAAGGGCAAACTGGACGAAAACGGAATCAAGATAGAGGAACGACAGAAACCGCGCTTGACGCCTCATTGTACAAGACATACCTTCGCCAGCCTTATGGATTCTGCCGGCATGAATAAAAATATTTTGGCACGCATCATTGGTCATACTGACCCTAAAACAACAAATAAATACTATATTCATAAGCAAAGCAAAGAATTAGTGCAAGCAATGATGGATGCCGCAAAAAGTGAGAGTAACCGTGAGAGTAACGCTTAAAGCACTACTCTCACTCTCTCTGATTTTAAGCCACATTTAGACCCATGGCTTTCCCTTTTGGGCAAAACAAAAACGTCCAAAAACAGCTTAAATAAGCCATTCTTGGACGTTTTCTTTTGGAGCTGATGACGAGACTCGAACTCGTGACCTCATCCTTACCAAGGATGTGCGCTACCACCTGTGCCACATCAGCATATCTGGCAGGGGCAGAAGGATTTGAACCCTCGGCACGTGGTTTTGGAGACCACTGCTCTACCAACTGAGCTATACCCCTATATTAAATTGGTGGGCCATCAGGGACTCGAACCCCGGACCGACCGGTTATGAGCCGGTTGCTCTAACCAACTGAGCTAATGGCCCTCGTCGTTTAACAACGCTTAGATATTTTACCAAACTAAAAGAGAAAAGTCAATACATAATTTCACTTTTCTTGTATTTTTATCTGCAGAATCATTGTAACCCTGAATTTTTGATTACTTTCAAGCCAGCTGAAGAATTATAAATCATTGCCAAAAAAGGATTTACTGTTTATCACCGCCTCTTGCAGTAGGGTGCATTATATTTGAGTTCTAATTATGCCCGTTTTTCAAGAGCATCAAACAAGTCCTCCGCTTTATAAAACTTTATTATTAACTAACAGTTTAAATTGACCTTTTGTCAATAGTTGGATTAGAAAACAGAAAAACAAAAGTAATGAGGCAGTGGCGATTTTTTCGTCACTGCCCTGTTTCTTTAAATAAATATTCAAAAAAGCGTTGTATATCAAATAATATTACAAAACCGGAGCTTTTATCTGATCCGGCTCCGACATAAACAGTCCCGCCGATACAAGCTTATCGACATCGTAACTGTCAATTTTTCCGTCACGGTTTAGGTCTGCAGCGGCAAGCACCGCCCTTTGAGGAGTCAACATTCCGGATGCGATGAGTTGAGCCCAAACAGCGTCTCGTCCGTCATGCAGTCCGTCTCCGTCGAGGTCGCCGAAAATAACGACGGTATATTCTTTAATGCTTTTGTCCGGATATGTTACCTTAACAACAGTCCCCGTGCCGATATATTCTCCCTTCACGGTCAGTGATATTTCAGCGTAATCGCTTGAAAAGTAATCTCGGAATTTATCGGAGGTAATACCTTGCTTTAACCCGTAAATAATCGAATCATCAGCAGAGCAATTGTGGGCAAACCGCTTGATTACCGTTTTCTCCGTTTCACCGCAAACGGTGCAGGTGCGTATACTTTCGCCGTCTGCGGCTGCAGTCGGCTCTTTTGTGACCGTCGGAGCACTCCATATGTGGTCATTCGGATTTTCACAACCGATAAGTGCCGTGTAAGCTTTGATTCTTCCGACATAATAACCGAGAGAGTACCAGTTATCACCGCTCGGAACGTAAGAAAGATCCTTGCGGTCTCGGTATCCGGTGATGATTTTTGCGTCACCGTTATTGTTTGAAACCCTGACAATAACAGAAAACCATTCACCGTTTTCAAGCCTCACGGGTTCGTTGAGCTCAACCGTCACATATCCGCCGTGTTCAAAAAATCTCGTTGTTTTGCCGGCAGAAGCTCCTCCCGAAACAGGGACATTACTCTGTCCGTTGTACGGTGCGTCCAAATTCTTGATTATTTCGGTTTCAACGGTTATGTTCTCTCCCTGAACAGCAACATTAACTGCTTTTAAAAACTCGGGCTTTCCGTTTGTTCCTCCTTTTTTGGCTTGATAGACATTAGCTATACACTTATCTTTTCTCAATGAAAAATCTTCAAGGTTGCCGTCGTAGCAATAGTTGAAATCATACTTATCCTTGGGTGCATAGGTGAAAGCGTATGCGCTCGAGCTGGTGTTGTCATAAGAGAGCCAGAAATACTCACATGAACTGTAACTGTTCTTTACAAGCCATCCTCCGTTCTGCGAAGCGCCGCCGGGGATGAATTTTTCGGCAGGAATATTGTCGTTCCAGCCGACAATTGTGCAAGCGTGGGGTGAACTGGATGAACCCGACTCGTTTTTCGGATTATAGTACTCGCATTCACGCATATTGTTATATTGAAAAGTGACTGCGCCGTACTGTGCAATCGCCTTTTTAATTGCGAGAATCCCTTCTGCGGGATTTGCTTTGTTCTCCGGAATATAGAAAGCGTTTTCAAATCTGTAAGTAGGGTTTTCAAACGGATTTATATTCGCCTGACTGCCTGAAACGGGTCCCCACCAAAGAGAAAAAATCTTAGCTATTTTGAGAGGATTACCTGTTGCCTTGGTGTAATCTACGGACTGCCAATCGCCGTTGGTGTTTCCGAGAGGGTCGGATTCTCTTCTGTAGATTCTGTAAGCCGCCGCAACCGGGTTAAAAGAAAGGCTGTTTTTGTCAACGTCGGGGTCAATACCGAGACGCAAAATACTTGTTTCGGAAGCCGCAATCGAAGAATAAGCCCAGCAGAGATTACTGGTGCCCTGATCCTTAACGGGAGTAACAATTCCGTATTCTCTGCCGTCATACACGGACATTTGCATTATTTCTTCCGCAGTCGGAATTGTCGCCTGTTTCGCCGAAATGCTCGGCATAACGCTGAGCATAAGCAAAACGGTTACAACAATCAATGATATAACTCTGTTTTTCATCAGGTGCATCACTTCGCTTTCCTTCAATTTTTTTCATTATACCCTAAAACAAACAAAAAAATCAACCCGTTTGAGCAATTTGTGTAAACGTTTTCTTGACATGAATTCGGCTAATTGATATAATATAAAAAATTATAAAATAGGTAAGTTTTGATTTAATTAAAGGATTTGATATAAATGAGAAAAACAAAAATTATTTGCACGATCGGCCCTGCATGCCGCAATGAGGAGACTTTGACTGCCATGATCAGGGCGGGAATGAATGTTGCAAGGCTCAATTTTTCGCACGGAACGCATGCCGAACATCTTGAAACAATTGATATGTTGAAAAGAGTCAGAGAAAAGCTCAACGTGCCGCTTGCAATTATGCTTGACACAAAAGGTCCAGAGTACCGTATCAGGAGCTTTGAAAACGGTTCGGTATTTCTTAATGACGGTGATGATTTTACGTTTACAACCGACCAAATTGTCGGAAATGAGCATAAGGTTTCGGTCAGCTATCCCGGCCTTGCGGACGAGCTTTCGGTCGGCGATACAATTCTTCTCAACAACGCTTTGCTCAATTTTGAGGTCATCTCGATTGACGGACATGACATCAACTGCCGTGTTGTTTCGGGCGGTGAGCTTTCCAACAACAAGAGCATGAGCTTCCCCGGAAAGACACTCAAGCAGAAATATGTCAGCGAACAGGATCGCTCCGATATACTTTTCGGCATTGAAAATGATGTTGATTTTATTGCTTGCTCCTTTGTTTCCTGCAAGCAGGATCTTCTTGATATTAAGGCAGTCATGGGAGACAGCGTAAACAGAATTGATCTTATCGCGAAGATTGAAAACCGTACGGGAATCGACAACATTGATGATATCTGCACCGAATGTGACGGAATCATGATTGCACGAGGCGATATGGGCGTTGAAATTCCGTTCGTGGAGCTGCCGATAATTCAGAAAGCGCTTATCACAAAATGCCGACTGCTCGGCAAGCGTGTTATCACAGCCACAGAGATGCTTGAATCAATGATTCACAATCCGAGACCGACGAGAGCCGAGACCTCAGACGTTGCCAACGCCGTTTATGACGGAACAAGCGCGATTATGCTTTCTGGCGAGACTGCGGCAGGTAAATATCCTGTTGAGGCGGTTGACACAATGGCTCGAATCGCAATGCAGACCGAGAAAAACATAAACTATACAAAGCGCTTCGGCACAACCGAATTCAGAATCAAGAATCCTGTTGATGCAATTTCTCACGCAACCTGCGGAATGGCAATCGATTTGAACGCAAAGGTTATTGCCGTTTGCTCTCTTTCGGGAATGACGGTCAGAATGGTTTCCCGTTTCCGCTCGCCTGTTGATATCATGGGCATGACGGTCGATAAAAAGACGTGGCGCAAGCTTTCGATGTCATGGGGTGTAACTCCCGTGCTCTGTGAGACATACGAATCAACCGACGTGCTTTTCTATGCGGCAAAGAACAAGGCGATTGCGACGTTCGGGCTTGAATCGGGTGACAGAATTATTGTCACGGGAGGCATGACGAACGGCGTTTCGGGCAATACAAATCTAATCAAAGTTGAAACGGTAGGATAAAATGAAGAGATGCGGCGAAAATCGTCACATCTCTTTTTTCTTCTGCCGCCCATCGGTTAAATCTAAGTGAGTTCTTACGGCGGTGTTGATAATAAATTTAATAATTACTTCATCTTCAATGTCCGCAAATATGCTTTCTTTTCGTCTGTGATTCTATAGCTTTCTATTGCTTTCTGAATCGTCTTGTTGTGTGTCTGTTTTTCGAGACGCCTGCTTTCGATATAGGGAATTATTTCGTTATAGTTTTTTGCAAGTGCAGTTGCAAAGTACCACGCAATCATCATCTTGACATAGTATTCCTCACGTGTGACTGCGCAGACGCGCTCCGCACATTCTACTGTAAAATTCTCGCCGAGAAAAAAGTCCATCAGCATTTTTATTCCGAACCGGACGGCATACGGATTATCAGAGCCGAGCCAGTCGGGGATTTTCGAGTAAAGCTCCGGCAGATGCTTTTTGAAAACGGGAATTCGCATCATATCGCAGGTCGCCCAGTTGTCGACAAACGGAAGAAATTTGTCAAGCAGTTCTATTGCTTTTTCGTAGTCTTTTTCAAAGCCGATCAAAGCGGCATGGACATTGTTCTCTTCATAATACTTGTGCGGAAGAATTTTTAAATAGCTTTCGTAATCGCCGCTTTTGTAAAACTCTTTTGCAAACTTTTTCAGTTGCGGCGAGCGCACACCGATGACAGTTTCTTTGTCAATCGTCGGCATCAGCGCTGCATGAAAATCACGGTACTTTTCGTCCTGCAATTCAAATAATTTTTCTTGAACATATTTTTCAATCTCATTCATTTTTATCAGACACTCTCTAAAAAATCTTCAATTGCTTTCACTCTTTTTTGAAGCGAAAAATCATTGGCACGTTTCTTTTCCTCGTTACTGAATTTTTCGAGAAGCGACGGATTTTCCAAAACTTTTTTCATCGCATTGTAAAGACCGTCCTCGGAGTTTTCACAGATAATTCCACATTCGTTTTCGCCGAAAATTTCTCTCATGCCCGAGCATTCGGTCGTGATAACAGGCACGCTCAATGCAACCGCTTCACTGACTGAGGTGCTGTAGCCCTCGGCATATGACGAGCAAACGTAGACATCGGAGTGTGCAATATATTTATACGGATTCGTTTGAAAATCAAGAGTTTTTATTGTATCACCGAGCTTTTTTTCGGCAATTATTTTTTTAATATATTCTTTTTCTTCGCCGTCACCCATTATGAGAACCGAAAAAATCTTTCCGTCATTTTTCAGCCTTTCGCAGACATTTACAAAGCGCTCAAAACCTTTAACCTTTACAAAGCTTCCTGCAAGAATGAACTTCATTCCTTTGCCGAAATCAAAATTGTTTTTCTCTTTGCTCTTTTCAATTATGCTGTCAAAATCAATCGGGTTATAGAGCACATGAACCTTTTTTGCCATGCCGTATTTTTGAATGAACGCCTCTTTCATTGTTTCGGCTACGCAGACGATTGAATCAAAATTTTCGTAGCACTTTTTTTCTTCCTCTGCCGAGCCGAAAATTTTCTCGCTCCACGGGTTTACTATCATATCGGTATGAACCCATGCGATTTTTTTGCAGTTTCTTTTTTTTGAGTTACCGATAATTTTTGTTGAATATCCCTCGCAGAAGGCGACCTCAACATCATAGCTTCCTTTGATATAATTCTTCCTTACAAATTCGGGAGAGGCAAGCAGAGACGCTTTGATTTTTAACTTGTTAAGAATTGATTTTGCGCCTGAGTCCGTTTTTTTTACCATGCAGCGGTGATTGGCGTGCGATTTGATGATATCCGTGTAAACCTCGCCGTCGGTCTCGGTGAAAACATCGTATTTATTTTTTGTGTTCTCAATGAACGTTGCAAAAATTCTTTCCGCACCGCCCCGACCGAGCGATTCAATAAAAAACAAAACAGATCGCATAACGACATCTCCGTTGATTTGATATTTAAATTATATAAAATATAAATGCTTATGTCAATGAAAAAAGACTGCGCCGGTGATGACGCAGCCTTTGAAAAGATATTATTATTTGTACATCGGGCCGTAAACCTGGCATGCACGGTAATCCTGACCCTCTTTGTCCATACCGAAATAGTTCCAGTTTGCCGGACGGAAGATCTTCTCCTCGGGAACGTTGTGAAGAGAAACGGGAATACGAAGCATTGAACACATTGTGATGAGGTCTGCACCGATATGGCCGTATGTAGATGCGCCGTGGTTTGCGCCCCAGTTGTTCATGAGGTCGTAAGCCGACTTGAAAGCACCCTTGCCGTTGCAGATCGGAGTGAACCATGTGCAGGGCCATGTGTAGTCTGTTCTCTTCCAGAGAGCGTCTGTTACGTCCTCGGGGAGACCGACATAGTAGCCTTCGCAAATCTGAATTGTCGGTCCGATACCCTTAACAAGGTTGATACGGATCATTGTTGCGGGCATTTCGTTCTTCGTAACGAAGCGTGAGGAATATCCGCCGCCACGGAAGTAACCGTTATCGGCTGCGTTCCATGTTGTGGCCTTGAGCATCTTGTCAACGTCCTCGTCGGTTACGTCATACCAAGGCTTCATGCAAGCTTCGCCCTTGTCGTTCTTCAGCTCGCCGCAAGCGTCAAGACATGATGCGCCGGAGTTGATGAGGTGGAGGAATCCGCCTGCCTCTTTTGCATGACCCTCAAGCTCATAGCCTGTAACTCTCTTAACGGATTCCGCACTCCAGTGAGTACGAACGTCGGAGAACATTGACGGCTGGTTTGTGAGGAGCTTCTCGAAGAGCATTGAAATGCCGTTGAGAACGTCATTCTCTGTTGCAAGGATGTAAGGCTCTCTTACGCCGTCCCAGTCAAATGAGGTGTTGAGAAGTGCCTCGGCAAAGTCTGCGTTCGGCCAATGGTCTGTCCACTGACGCTGACCCTGGAAGCCTGCGGCAATAGCATTGTGACCTGCCATCTCTTCCTCTCTGCCCTTGGGAAGATTCTTGTTGCCGTTCATGAGATCCTTGATGATGCACATCATCTTGACCGTGAACTCCCAATCCTTTTCCTTCTGCTCGTCCGATTTTCTTACGAAGTCGGGGTTCTTATCAAATCCCTCGGGGCAATGCTCCTTTGTCCACTTGTAAGCCTTCTTGTATTCTTCCTCGTCATAGATGTTTTCTTCCATTCGGCGGAGGATTTCAACCTCGTCAACGGACTCAACTCTCATGCCGAGATATTCCTCGATGAAATCGGGGTCGATTGAAGAACCTGCGATACCCATGCAGATTGAACCGATCTGAAGATATGACTTGCCCTTCATTGTCGCAACTGCAACAGCGGCACGTGCAAAGCGAAGAAGCTTTTCCTTAACATCTTCTGTGATATTCTCGGAATCGTCAGCCTCCTGAACCTCTCTGCCGTAGATGCCGAAAGCCGGGAGACCCTTCTGAGCATGAGCTGCAAGAACGGATGCAAGATAAACTGCGCCCGGACGCTCTGTTGCGTTGAAGCCCCAAACGCCCTTGATTGTGTTAGGATCCATGTCCATTGTCTCGGAACCGTAGCACCAGCAGGGAGTTACGGAAAGAGTAATGGCAACGCCCTCTTTCTTAAACTGCTCGGCGCAGGCTGCCGTCTCGGCAACACGACCGATAGTTGTGTCGGAGATAACGACCTTAACGGGCTCACCGTTTGAATACTTGAGGTTTTCCTCAAAAAGCTTCTTGGCCGCCTTAGCCATGCCCATTGTCTGATCCTCAAGAGACTCTCTGACCTTAAGAGGTCCGCGTCTTGCGTCGATGATAGGACGGATACCGATTACGGGGTATTCGCCCAGATATCTGTTTTCTGCCATATAAAATTCATCCTTTCGTTGAATTATTTTTTATATAAATCTGCAAGCAGATTTTTAACTTAATATGTTACTCAACCGAAGTGTAAGTTTTTGTGATAATGCCGTTTTCGTCATATTCAAGGATGTAGGTCTTATGCCATAAACCGGAGACGCCGACATCGTATGTTATTCTATTAGACCCGTCTGCGGATGTTTCATCCGTTCCCTTGCCGAGCAAGTCTTTAACCTCATAAGTTTTCATTCCTACAATTTTGTGCTTTTCTTCAAGATCGTCAATCATGTATTGACGGCCTTGCACATGATTTGAATAGTTTTTCCATTTTGCGGAGTCAAATGTTTTGTATTCTATGTTGACTACTATAGTGTTTGCCAAGAAAAGAATGGGTACAATGAAAACAACCAGTGCTGCGGATATTATTACACAGAGCTTTCGCTTCTTTTTATTGAACATCGCAAAGCACAGGGCAACAAAAGCAGCCGCAAGCATTACGGAAGGTATTAATTTGCCGATAAAGCTGAATTTTCCGTAGCTTATTGCATCTCCTGCCAAAAACACAGAGTCTATAAAACAAACAGCGATAAAGAGTATAACGAAAATTGTCAAAAGAATTATTTTAATTGCAGCATTTGATTCTTTTACCTTTTTCATTTTATCCCCTCCTTGCATCGTTAGTTGTTTCGACTTTTGTAACCTTACCGTTTTCGTCATAAGTGATTATGAATTTTTTATATCCCGGGAATTCCTGTCCGATTTCATAATAGAACTCGTTATCTTCGGGAGAATCATAGCTGTTTTCGCCGAGAATATTTTTAACTTCTTTAACGTCCATGCCGACAAGTCCATACTTGCTTTTGATATCGTCAATCATGTATTGACGGCAGTTATAATATTCGGGGTCATTCCAGATTTCCTGATTAAAGGTCTGATACTCCTTGGCAGCAACAACGGTGTTAGCTACGCCGAGAGCAGGAATAACACTTATTATAAGGATAAAAGAAACTATTCCGCCGATAAGCCTTTTCTTCTCAGCAAAAATTGCAATGCAAGTGCAAAGATACGCCAAAACAAGAATAACGGCGGCAATTATTTCACCGAGATGACTGTATTTCCCTGAGCTTATCGCAGGACCGATAAAGGACAGCTTCGCTATATAATAAATTCCGAAAAATATTCCTGCGAACAAAATCGCTAAGAGAATTTTAAGAGTGATTTTCAATCCCTTTTTCTTATCCATTTTTGTTTCTCCCTTTAGGCTTACAGCCCTGTATTTGCAGTGAGGCCTGTAAAATAAATATTGCCGATTTTATAGCAGACGATAAAAGACAATCTGTTGCCTACCCGGCAGTCATCGTCGAGCTTAAAGTGGATTTAAATTATTTTGAGAAAATCCTCATAAGCCCCTGCCCACTTGTCCGTGTCCTTCGGCTCAAAGGTTTTAAGCTCGGAGGAGTTGGCAACGATTTTTCTTGCCTGTCCGATATTTTTAACAGAACCATCGGACATGAGCTGAACGGCAACGTTGCCCATAACGGTGGCTTCGATCGGACCTGCTTTAACCGTACGGTCGCAGGAGTTTGCCGTCATCTGACAAAGCAAGCCGTCCTTTGTGCCGCCGCCGATAACGTGAATAACGGGGTAGTCACGCTCCGTACATTCGCGAAGCTTTTCAAATGTCAGCCTGTATTTCATCGCAAGACTTTCATAGATACAGCGCATGATCTCACCGACCGTTTCGGGAACGTACTGACCCGTCTTGCGGCAGAATTCACGCACACGCTCGGGAATATTTCCGTGAGGAACAAACTCGGGAGCGTCCGGGTCAATGAAGCACTTGAACGGCTCTGCGGCAAGCGCAAGCTTTTCGAGGTCGGCATAGGAATATTCCTTGCCCTCCCGCTTCCATTGGCGGCGGCTCTCCTGGATGAGCCAAAGTCCGATTATGTTCTTGAGGAAGCCCGTCGAACCGTCAAAGCCACCCTCGTTCGTGATATTTATGTTCATTGAAGTCTCATTGACTATCGGCTTGTCAAGCTCTGTGCCGAAGAGCGACCATGTGCCGCTCGAAAGGAAAGCAAAATCGCCGTCCTCGCACGGAACGGAGGTGATAGCCGACTGAGTGTCGTGACCGCAGACGGAAATAACGGGAACAGGATCAACGCCGCATTCCTCGCAAACTTCCTTTGAAAGCTCGCCGAGAACCGTGCCCGGCTGAACGAGCGGAGCAAAGACGGATTCTTTAATTCCGAAAGCGTCAAGGATTTCCTTTGACCATGTTTTTTTATCAAGGTCAATGAGCTGTGACGTGGAGGCTATCGAGTATTCGGCACACATTTTGCCCGTGAGCATATATCCGAAAAGGTCGGGCATAAAGAGCATTTTGTCTGCACGCTCAAGCATCCACGGTCTGTATTTTTTAAGTGAAATAAGCTGAAAAAGGGTATTCAGCTCCATGAACTGAATTCCTGTAATGCCGTAAAGCTTTTCTTTCGGCATAGTCTTGAATGCCTCGTCAACAAGTCCGACGGTTCTTGCGTCACGGTAGTGAACAGGATTTTCCATCAGCTTGCCCTCTGAGTCGATAAGTCCGAAATCAACGCCCCATGTGTCGATTCCGATCGAATCAAAGCCGCCTGCGATTTTTGCTTTGATAATGCCCTGCTTGATCTCATAAAAAAGTCGCAGAACATCCCAGTACACCGTACCGCCGACACTTACAGGGTCGTTTGAGAAACGGTGTACTTCTTCAAGTGTGATTTTATCGCCGTCGAAACAGCCGATTATTGCTCTGCCGCTTGAGGCGCCGAAGTCAAAGGCTAAAACTCTTTTAGTCATTTATTACAACACCCTTTTGGAGAATAATATTAGCATAAATTGCAGTCTCGCCCGTTGCAACGATTGCAAAAGCGTTCTTTGCCTTATCATAGAAGTCAAAACGCTCGATAAGACCGATGTTTTTGTCACCCTCGTTTTTCTCAACGATTTTTTTGTATGTAGCCCAGATCTCGGGACGGTTGTCTGGATCGCCGTTATCCATGAGGGAAACGGGAGCGTCAACATATGTGTCAAGCGGCATAAGCTTGAGAATGGCGTCGAGAATTTCGGGAACGCCGTGACCGTCAAGACGAACAAGACGCTGAGCATTTGTGGCTGCCGGGAAATTGCCGTCGCCGATTACGATGTAGTCGCCGTGACCCATCTCCATGAGGATTTTAAGAAGCTCGGGTGAAAGAATCGAAGGTATGTTTTTAAGCATAATAATATACTCCTTTTATCTATATTTAGTTTATTATAACTGATGTTTAAAGAAAAATAAAGAGAAATACAGGAAAAAGTTACATAAATTCGGTTGTAATTTTTTGTTTAAGCTATTAAAATGTTAGATGAGGGCAATTATCTAATGTATTAGTCTATATTCAAGCAGTAAAAGTATAATATTATCTCACAAGAAAGTATATTACGGAGAGATATCTTATGATAAAGTTAGATGTTTTGAATTTACTTGAAAAGAACGGCAAAACAAAATACTGGCTCTATAAGCAGCTTGGCATGAGCTATCAGAATTTCAGCCGCATGATCAACAACGAAACCAAGTCGATTCAGTATGAAAATATCGACGCACTCTGTCAGATTTTTAACTGCACGCCGAATGAGCTTTTTAAAATGACGGATGAGTAAAGAAAAAACGGAAGATTACTCGACTATCAGCCTCCCTTATTGTAAGGGGAGGGGGACCGCTTGCGGTGGTGGGGATAAAATCACAAGCCGCACTCGAAAAAATCTAACGAAAGAGGATGAAAGAATGTTTGCAAAGGTCAACAGTATGGGCATTTTCGGCATGGAGGTTTTCCCTGTCAGCGTTGAGGCTGATATATCCTCGGGCTTGCCTCGTTTTGATGTGGTAGGCCTGCCCGATTCCGCTGTCAGCGAGTCCAGAAACCGTGTTCATTCCGCGATAAAGAACAGCGGCTTTGTTTTTCCTGTCAGCCGAATTACCGTTAATCTTGCCCCTGCCGACCGCCGAAAGGAGGGCCCTCTCTATGACCTTGCAATGTTTGTTGCTTTGCTTATGGCGTCGGAACAACTGAGAGCCGACACGGACGGATATATCTTCCTCGGCGAGCTTTCGCTTGACGGTAAGGTTCGCAGGGTCAACGGTGTGCTGCCGATGGTTATCGGGGCATGTCAGAGCGGAGTCAGTAAAATTTTTGTTCCCTCCGAAAATGCCAATGAAGCGTCGGTGGTTGAAGGCGTTGAAATATATCCGGTTGACGATGTTTTTGCCGTGCTCAATCACTTGAGAGGCTCAAAGCCGATTGAGCCTGCCAAGCCGATAAAATCGGACGGAACGGAGATTATAGATTATATGCCGGATTTTGCCGACGTTAAGGGTCAGTTTGAAGCTAAACGCGCTTTGGAAGTTGCGGCGGCCGGCGGGCACAACACGTTGATGATAGGCAGCCCGGGCTCGGGCAAAAGTATGCTTGCCAAGAGAATCCCGTCGATTCTGCCGTCGATGACCTTTGAGGAAAGCCTTGAGACAACAAAGATTTATTCGATATCAGGTGCGCTGAAGAACAATTCGAGCCTTATAACTCAGCGGCCTTTCCGTGCTCCGCACCATACCGTTTCGTCAATCGGGCTTGCCGGCGGCGGAGCGATCCCGAAACCGGGCGAAATCTCGCTTGCTCACAACGGTGTTCTGTTTCTTGACGAGTTGCCCGAATTTTCACGTCAGGCAATGGAGATGATGCGGCAGCCGCTTGAAGACGGAAAAATCACAATTTCAAGAGCGTCGGGAACCTCAACATATCCTTGCTCGATTATGCTCGTTTGTGCAATGAACCCCTGCCCATGCGGCTATTACGGACACCCGACAAGAGAATGTACCTGCCGCGACGGTGCGGCGGCAAAGTATCTTTCAAAGATAAGCGGTCCGTTGCTTGACCGAATTGATATACATATCGAGGTGCCGCCGGTCGATTTTGAAAAGCTTGCCGACGAGCACCGGGGAGAGCCGTCCTCGGAGATTAAAAAGAGAGTTGAAGCGGCAAGAAAAATTCAACAAAACCGCCTGAGCGGAACCTCGGCAAACTGCAATGCACAAATGAACGCTGCAATGACCCGTGAATTCTGCAAGGCAAGCGATGCGGCAATGAAGATGCTTCAGGTTGCCTTTGACAGACTCGGACTTTCCGCCAGAGCATACGATAAAATTCTAAGGGTCGCAAGGACGGTTGCGGACCTTGACAATTCGCCGACAATCGAAGCGTCGCACATTGCCGAAGCGATTCAATATCGCTCTCTGGACAGAAAATTTTGGACAAGGTAAGCAAATCGTAAAAATGTGAATTATTGACACAAAATAAAGGTATGATATAATTAAAATAGCTTATTATATCGTACCTTTTAAATTATTTGAGAAGGGAATTCAATTTATGAAAGAAAATAAAAAGAATATACCCCGAAAAACAATATATTATGAGAACGAATTGACTGACGATTTTGCAAAAATGGGCATTGAAATAAAACCTCTGCGTGAAAACTACCGTTATATTCACAGAGGTCCGTTGTGGCGTCTTTTCTCATTCATTCTTTACAGAATCATAGGTCAGCCGCTTGCGTGGCTTTATACTAAAATTGTGCCGCTTCACCGTTTTAAGAATAAAAAGGCTATTCTGAAAGTGGGCATTTCCGGCGCATATGTTTACGCAAATCACACCAATTTCATTCTTGATGCCTTTTTACCGAATTTGATCAGACATTTCCGCAGGGGATATATCGTTGTCGGTCCCGATACAATGTCGGTTCCGGGACTTAATACTATAGTTGAAATGCTCGGCGCAATTCCGCTCGGCTCAACGATCAAACAGAAAAAAGAAATGATAAGGTGCGTCAAAACACGCATACGCCAAAGAAACCTTATTACAATCTATCCGGAGGCGCACATGTGGCCGTATTTTACGGGAATAAGGCCGTTTACGGACGCATCCTTCAGTTACCCTGCTCATACGGGCACACCTGTTTTTGCGATGACAACCTGCTATCAGAAGAGAAAAATCGGCAGCTTCCCAAAAACAGTAACATTTATTGACGGGCCGTTTTATCCCGATGAAAGCCTGCCGATGGCTGAGAGAAAAAAGGTTCTGAGAGATCAGTGCTATAACGCAATGAAAGACCGCGCCGAAAAGAATTCGACCTATGAGTACATTGCTTACAGGAAGAAAGAGGACGGCGAAAGCAAAGACTGATTTTGCCGTATAAAATGAATAATATGTAAAATTTTTCGTAGATATTGATTAGTAAAATATTTATGCTATAATAGGGGTAAGCGACAGGAATATGTCGTAAAAGGAGGAAAGAAAACTATGACAAGACAACAGATGAAGGCAATGGCAAAAGCACAGCTCGGGAATCAGATTTTCGGCAATACGTGGCTTATCGCCGTTGGCGTGATTACGATTCAGACGGCTATTTCATATTTTGTTAACGCAATTCCCGTAGCCGGTCAGGTTGCATCACTTTTGGTTATGGGACCGATTGCATACGGCGTTGCATCAATGTTTCTCAAGCAGACCCGCACGGGCGAAAAAATGGATATCGGTGATATTTTTAACGGCTTCAAAGACGATTTTTCGAACACGTTCCTTATCGGACTTATGACGATGATTTTTACTATTTTGTGGAGCTTGCTTTTTATCATTCCGGGTATCATTAAGTCATACAGCTATTCAATGGCGGTGTATGTCAAGGTTGATCATCCCGACTATGATTGGAAGCAGTGTATTGATGAAAGTCAGAGAATGATGCAGGGACACAAGTGGGAGCTTTTTGTGCTTGACCTCAGCTTTATCGGTTGGCTTTTTGTCGGCGCATGCTGCTGCGGAGTCGGTACACTCTGGGTAAATGCTTATATGGCTGCTGCGCATTCTCAGTTCTATGAGAACCTCAGAAGAACGGAAATTATGAACAACGTTGAGAATGTCGACCCACAGTTTAACGCTTATGCTTTCGACGATCGTCAGAACTGAAATTAAAAAGCGATCCGCCTTTTCGGAAATTTTTTCGAACCGGCGGATTTTTCTTTGCAAAAAAATATAATTGTGATATAATAATCGGCAGAATAAAAGAAAAGGTGATTTCAAATGATACATGTAAGCAAACCGATGACAGACCTGCCCGAAGAATATAAAACGCCCTTGCAGGAAATGACATATAAATTTCTTGACGAAAACAATATCCCGTTCAGCAGAGTTGAAAATGACGAAGCCGTGACCATGGAGGATTGTATAGAAATTGATAAAGCGCTTGATATGAAAACCGTCAAGACTCTTTTTCTCAGCAACCGTCAGAAAACAAATTTTTATCTTTTTGTAACTGCTGGTGACAAGCCGTTTGTGACAAAAGACTTCAGCTCGGCTCTCGGAATTTCCCGTGTTTCGTTCGCGTCGGCGGAAAAGCTCGATGAGATAATCGGAACAAAGGTCGGCGCAACAACAATTTTCGGCGTTCTTCGCCATGAGGCGGAGGATGTTCAGGTCGTTTTTGACAAGGTCGTATGTGAGGACGAATGGTACGGCTGCTCCGACGGCACAACGACGGGCTACATGAAACTGAAAACCAAGGATATACTTGAAAAGCTCCTGCCGTATTCAAAGCACAGATACACGGTTATTGATGTTTAAGCACTTAAAGAAATTTTGTAAACCTGAGTTTTTTCTCAGGTTTATTTTTTTATAAAAATTTTAATTGGTTTTTTTATTTCTTTAGCATTTCTTAATGACAAATAACGTTCCATGAGAATGTCCGTCCCAAAAAGCTAAGACTGAGTCCGAATATTCTATAATTTCAATGTTTCTTTTTAATGGTGCACTTCGCCCAAATTTATTATATTCGGGCAAAAATTCTCTTAAAGCAATATTGTTCCGTATCGCATATTCTTTTGCACATCTGTCTATACCTATTGCGCCGCCTGAGACAATTTCATTCACATCTTTTGGAAGATATTTCTCTAAATTGTTTACAACTAAACTTCGGGATCCTATAACTGCAATTTTCATATATTCACCTCAAATAATAGATATACGGTATATTCAATATCGACATTATAACACATAAAAACTATAAAATGAACACACAATATAGTTATTATGAGGTGAATTTTATGGCAGTTAAGAGTGTTTCGATAAGAATTGAGGAGGAAATGCTCCGCAAGATAGGCTATGTCGCTGACTACGAAGGACGTTCGGTGAACAGTCATATTCTTGTTCTTATTCGTGAAAACATCAAGCAATTTGAGGAACAGAACGGAAAAATCGAGGGCGACATCGACCCGAATATCAATGTGAAGCCTACCCGAAAATAAAACCGGACCCGAGAAACGTTGAATGCTTCTCGGGTCATTTTTATGTTCTTTTTATATTTCGCCGTCCGTTATGCGGTCAACGAAAAGCAGCTCGCTTTCGTAGGTGTCGGGCTTGTTCTCATCAATAACTATCAGCCTGCCGCCTCTTTGGCAGCCGTAGGTGTGGTAGCCTGCACCGTGAGTCTGAACAAGCTTGATTCCGTCAACGTCCATCGTAAATGTGTTTTTATGGTCGTGGCCGAAGAATGCGGCGACGATATCGCCCGTTTTTTTCCAGCTCTCAAATTGGGATCCTATTTTTTCAGGAGGGCATGGACCCTCGCCGAGAGAGCCGTCAAGAACAGCGCCTTCTTCGGCAATGTAAAACTTGCCGTTTCGTTCGACAGCGCCCGGAGTGCCCTCGCTGACCTCGGTCAGTTTGTTGTATTCCTGCAAAACAGGGATATGCTGGAAAAGCAGAGAAGGAACGGTTTTTCCACCGTTTTCCGCTTTGAGCTCGGCGGCTTTTTTCTCGTACCATGCGATTTGATCGTCATGCACAAAGCCGTAGCCCTCGTCCTTTATCACGTTGTAGTTTTCGTCACGAACATAGTCGTTCGAATCAATGCACCAAACATTCCATGCAACACGCTTGCCGTCGGAGGAAAGAATCGGCAGATTGTAATTGCCGCAGCCGTAAATGTCCTCGTCATTCATCGTTCCTCTGAAATTATCGTATTCGCAGTAAACGCTGATTTGATTTTCTTTTGCAAGACAGGGGCAGGTCGGCTCGGCTTCGGCATCGTGATTGCCGAATACGATTGCAAGCGGAATATTCTTTTCCGCAATCGGCGCAACGATTTTCTTTATCGTTTTACGCATATAGTCGTATGTAAATTCCTGCCAATAGCCGCTGATATTGTCGCCGCCGAAAACAACAAGGTCGGGCTTTGCAAGCTCCATACAGCGGCGGATAACGTTAACCGTTTCGGCGGATTTGTTTATAGGAATCGATCGGTTTTCGTCGTCATCCATTTCGGGATCGACCTCGTGAATATCAGTCAGATGAAGTATACGGAATTTTCCGTCCTCGCCGAAGTGGAGAGAAGATTGACCGTTTCTGATGTGTTTATGTGAATTAGGTAAGCCCTTTGCCATAACTGACCTCCGAAAAGTTTTATTAAATATATAATAATCTTTTAATCCGAGACTGTCAATAAAAAGCACCGGCAAATCGTAATGATCTGCCGGTAAAAAATTATTCAGCGCCGTTTGTCGCTTTTTCAAAGATAAGAATAGCCTTGAACAGGTCGCCGTCAACGGCAATCTCAAATTTGCCGCCCTGAAGCTCGGTCAGACTCTTGATAATTGAAAGTCCGAGGCCGTTGCCGTCGGTATTTCTGGCGGTATCGTCACGGGTGAAACGCTCCAAAAGCTCCTCCGGCGTTGCTTCGATTTTTTTCTCCGAAATGTTTTTCAGTTCGATTTTTACTCTGTTGTCCTCAATCTCTTTAACATTCAGATATACTCTTGTGTTCGGCATCGCATATTTTGAGACGTTGCTCAGAAGATTTTCAAATATGCGCCAAAGCTTTTGCCCGTCGGCGGTTATGTAGATGTCCTCCCGAGGAAGACGCTCATCCAGAGTAAGGTTTTTTTCTTCGAGTTTGGAATCGACACCGTCGAGCACCTGCGAAATGAAAATACCGAGGTTAAGACTGTCAAGAGTTATCTTGACCGAGCCGGTTGTTATCTGCGAAACGTCAATAAGATTCTGCAAAAGATTTGTAAGCCGCTTTGATTGCTTGTTGATTATCTCGTAGTATTCATTCAGCTCGGCTTCGCTGCATTTGCCTGAGCGAATGATATCGGTATAGTTAATTATCGAGGTCAGCGGCGTTTTAATATCGTGAGAAATGTTTGCGATAAGCTCGCTTCGCATTTTTTCGTTCTTGTTTTTCTCCTCAAGAGCGTTTATAACGTCATCTTTGAGGGTAATGAAGCTGTCGTTTATTGCCTTGAAATCGCCGAACATTACTCTTGAATCAAGATCTTCGCCATAGTCGCCGTTTGCAAGTCGGTTTCCGCTCTCTCTTAAACGGTTGAAGTTTATTGCAATGAAAAAGAGGAGCGTTCCGACAACGAGAGCCATTGTAACCTGAATTAACGCAAAAACGGGGAAATTATAGGCAAGACCTTTTGACTTGAAGCGGAAATAATTGAAGATAATCAGCCCAAGGTCGAGAGCCAGAACGAAGCCGACGGTTATTATCAGCTTTCCGACAAAGGGCATTTTGAAATAGCCGGATTTTTCGCCGTCCGAATTGCCTTTTCTGATGCGTTCGATTATTTTATAAATAAGGGTATTTCTGAAAACATGACCCGCCTTTATTCTGGCTGCCAGCGAAAGGAAGTAAATAAGCATTATGCAGAAAACGACAAAGGCAAGAATTGCGCATGAGGCATTCCAAAGAACTATGTCATCCTCACGGGTTTTGTCAGCGGACATAAGCACGATCATCGAGATGACGAAGCCGTTCATAGCAACGGTCAAAATCGAGAACAGATCAAACGGAATTTTGTCGATAAATCTCATATGTCCCGGGGTGTAGTTAACGTTAACCATCAGCACTGCGACAGTTGCCATGCCTGTAATAAGTGCGATGAACATCGCAATGATAATGAAGTATTTAAGATTGTTTGCCGTGCGAATAAGGATTGATGTAAGCCTGAATGTATCGTCGGCGGAAAGATCCGATCTTATGTAAATATGAATTGTGACAGGTCTGATAGTAGCCGAATTCTCGTCAAAAAAACTTGTGGTGCGGCTCGTTCCAAAGCATGTCTGAATTTTTTTGTCGGGACTGTTACCGACAATGTCCGAGAGCAGCTCGCCTTCGTTCAGTTCTCCGTTTTGCAAATTGTTGAGCTTATACATACCGTTGTTGGTTCTTGCGGAAATAATGAGATTTGTGTTATCACGTTTGTTGTATTTCTCGCAAAGCGAACGGTAGAGCTCGTAATCCGAATCGCTGCTTTGCAGCTTTTTAATTTGATTCTTAAAAGACAAAAGAACGTATTCCTCAATATTGGAGTATTCCTTGTCAACCTTTTCCTTCATCAGTCGGGTAGTTGTGCTTTCGGTGAGCTGAAATTTATCATAGAAACCGTAATCGGCCATATAGCTGACTTCAAGAAACAGGGAAATAACTATTGTCATACAAATAAGGTAGAGAGCTACCGCCGTTATTTTGTCCGCAAGGGTTTTGAGCTTTATTTTCATCAGTGACCCCTTCCTTGCATCTTATAGCCGTGACCCCAGACAGCGACAATATAATGAGGGTCGGCAGGGTCAATTTCTATCTTTTCTCTTATGTGACGGATATGTACAATAACTGTGCTTTCGCTTCCGAAAACGCCGTCATGCCATACTTTTTCATAAATCTCCTTGGGCGATAAAACGCAGTCAAGATTTTCCATAAAAAGCTTGAGAATGGAGTATTCCGTCGGTGTGAAGTTGACCTCTTCACCGTCAACAACAACCTTTTTGGAAATATCGTCAATAAAAATTCCGCCGTTGCGAAGCGACTGACCGGCCGGAGCCTTGCCGAGTTCAAGATACCGCCGAAGTTGTGATTTTGACCTTGCAACGACCTCGACCGGATTAAACGGCTTGGTGATATAATCGTCGGCGCCGACGTTGAGACCGAGAATTTTGTCATAGTCCTCACTTTTGGCAGTTATGAGAATGACGGGAACATTATATTTTTTTCTTATCTCGGCTGTGGTTTCAATGCCGTCCATCTGCGGCATCATAACGTCCATGAGCACAAGCTGAACATCATTTTCGGCAAGTAAACGCAAAACGTCTTTGCCGTTATGTGCTTCAAAAACGTTATAGCCCTCAGAGGAAAGATATATTTTTAAAGCGCGAACAATATCCGCATCATCGTCGCAGGCAATAATATTTATCATCTTTTGGATTACTCCTCTCCTATTCTGCGTAAATTATAAGATAAAAGAGAAGAAAACACAATGATTTTTCCGAAAAATTAATTAATTCTTAAGGTTTAAAGAAAAGCCGCCGTGTAAATCCACAGCGGTTTTTGATGTTAATATAAGCGCTTATTTCTTGAAAAGACCGAACAGCCCGCCCCTTTTTTCTTCTTCGGCTGTTTCAATTGACATGACCTTGTAGCCGGTTTCATCAATCACCTTGCGAAGCTTATCTTCATCGAGCGGCTTTTCCGTTAAGATGACCGTTTGCCTCTTTGTGTGGGAGGAAGTAACTTTCTTGACCTTGAATTCACGGCGTATAGCATCATTTATATGGCTTTCACACATTCCGCACATCATGCCGTCAATTTCCATTGTGATCTTCAACATTCGTATCATCCTTTCTGTTTGCTATGTTATATAGCAGCGCTTTTACCTTGGTTGTGCAAGCAAAAGCTATGCCGATTATTGCAACGGAGAGCAAAATCTCTTTGACTTCGCTCATTCCGCACCTTTAAGAGCCTCAACCATGTCGATTTTTTTGTTTTTTCGTGAAACCATAAGACTGACCAGAAGCGACATGCCGACCGTTAGCGCAATGCTGATTGCGACAGATAATACGCTGACCTGCATTTTCATTTCATATTCACCGGCAAGCGCTTTCAGCAGATAATCGAGCGCACCGATTCCGGCAGGTATACCGAGAATTACGCCGAAAACGGAGAGCCAGAGATTTTGACCTATAAGAAGCTGACCGATTTTTTTGTCTTTAAATCCGACAACCTTGAGCGTTGCCATCTCACGGTAACGCTCCGTATAGCTCATAACGCCGAGGTTGTAAAGAACAACGATGCCGAGAACAAGCGCACCGAGAACGAGAATAATGATCATTGTGTTAAATATATCAATGAAAGTTTCAAACGAATCCATTATCATTTGCTTTGACTGGATACTCTTTATACCGGTATCTGCGGAAATATCGGATTTCTGCGTCTTTGTGTAAGCAGAATCAAAAGCGAAAGGAAGCTTGATTTCCTTTGCATAATCGGAGCTTATCGCAATGCTTTCAGAAACACTTCTCATTATTTTGCTTATCTTTACGGTATATTCATTGTCCGTGCCAAACGGGCTGAACGTAAGCTCATCGCCCTCTTTAACGTCGAATTGATCTGCAAGCCTTTCACAGATCAATGCGCCGTCGTCGGGAAGCTTTACATAGTCCATATTGTCGCCGGGGAAAGCAACAAGCTCATGTTCGATTTTATAAACATCGACCGAAACGGTTTTCTCCTCCGCCTGAACGCTGACAGATGCGCTGAGGTCGGCATCGTATTTTTCGGCGAGCCTCTTTTTCTGCTCGTTCGTTGCATTTTCTGCAAAATAGATTCTTGACGAATATTTCATTGCGCCGTCATAGTAGGTATCAAGGAAAGAATTCATTGTATCTCTCATGCCGAACGATGCCATAATAAGCAGTGTGCAGCCGACAATTCCGAGAAGGCTCATTGCCGAACGGGATTTATGACGAACAATGTCACGCAGATTCCACCGTGTGCCGAATGAAAGCTTATGGAAAAGCTTTGTTCTTTCGATAATCATCGGCTTCATTTTCTTCGGCGAATACGGTCTGAGCGCATCCGCCGCAGTGCCTTTGAGCATCTTTCTGACCGAGAGAAATCCGATAAGGGTAAGAACAACAATTATTGCCGCAAGAATGTAGTAGCAGAAGCTCGGAATATAGAGCTTCCATTCGGGCATATCAAAGTATGTACCCATCATTCCGTCGGGATTCATAATATACCATGCGATAAAAAATCCGAGACCCACTCCGATTGCCGAACCGATAATTCCTATCATAAACGCATATGAAGTGTAGTGCCTGAGAATGCGCCTGTTCTTGAAGCCTAGCGCCTTGAGTGTGCCGATTTGCGTTTTCTCTTTTACGGTCAGGCGGTGCATCGTCGTAACCATTGTCAGAACGGCAATAAGCAGAAACAATGTCGGTAAAATCGAACCCATTGTCTGTCCTTCTTCAACCTCACCGTGAGCATTGGAATATGAAGCGGACTCGTCCTTGGTAAGAATCATGGCAGTATTGCCGAGAGCGTCGTCTGCTTTTTCCGTAAAGTCTTTTTTAGACATTGATGAAACAACGTTTATCTGCGGATAATAGTCTCTGCCGATTGTTTTTTCGTACATAACAGGTGAGATATAGGCAAAGCCGAACGTGTTGTAGTCGGGCATAAGCTGGCTCGAATCACGAACGCATATAAGCTGTTCGCCTGCTTTGACAAGACCTTTTATAACGCCTTTCATCTCAATGCCTTTGTAAGCAAGAGTTATGCTGTCACCGATCTTGAGGTCGTTTGCCTCGGCATATTTGTCGGAAAGCCATATGCCGTCTGTGCTTTTTGCATCATATTTCTCGCCGTCCGTTATAAGCACTCCCGAAACCTTTTCGTTCGTTGTTACCGTGAGCGCAACGGCGTCATCTTTTCTCTCCTTAACGTCGGCGGCAATGCTGACATAGCGTCCTGCATTGTCAACTCCGTCAATATCGGATATTTTCTTCAGGTCGGCGGCGGAATAGCCTTTTTCGGAGATTATCCTGAAATCGGCATAGCCTGTTTTCTCAAAGAAAGATGAAGTATTACCCTCAATGCTGTACCATTCCATATTGAAGCCGACAAAGATTCCCGTGCCTATAGCAATCATAATAATCATCGAGATGAATTGTGCACGATAAAGACCCATCGTTCTCCATAGTTTTTTGAATAACATATCGTCACCCCTTACCAGTCGATACTGTCGGCAGAGGCGGGATTTTTTTGTTCCTCCTGCGAAACGATTTTTCCGTTTTTAACCCGAACAACCACATCGGCCATTTTAGCAATGTTTTGGTTGTGGGTAACTATTACAATTGTTTTACCGTAGTCACGAGCCATTTTAAGAAGCAGCTTGAGTACCATAACACCCGTTTCCGAGTCGAGCGCACCCGTCGGTTCGTCACAAAGAAGAATTTTCGGATTCTTCGCAAGAGCACGGGCAATGGAAACCCTTTGCTGTTCACCGCCGGAAAGCTCAGACGGAAAATTCTTCAAATGGTCGGAAAGACCGACTTCTTCAATCATCTTTGTTGCCGAAAGCGAATTTGGTGCAATCTCCTTGACGAGTGCAACGTTTTCGTGAACGGTCAACGTAGGGACAAGGTTGTAAAACTGGAATACAAAGCCGACCTTTTCCGCTCTGTATTCGGCAAGCTCATTGTCCGAAAGGGTGGAGATATCTTTGCCCTCAACAAAAATTTTACCGTCTGTCGGGCTGTCGAGACCGCCCAAAAGATTGAGCAATGTGCTTTTTCCTGCGCCGCTCGGACCGAGTACAACAACAAATTTACCTTCGTCGAGCTTCATGCTGACGTTGTCCAATGCTTTCTGCTGATGATCGCCGCTTTGATAAACACGGCTGACATTTTTAAATTCAACAATAGCCATAAATCCCTCACATCCTGTTAGCTTATGCTAACTGTAAATTTTTATTTAACAGACAACCCGTAAGCTGTCTGCACGCTTCCTTGAATTATAATAAATAACGGTTTATAATAACAACTTATAATTATGTTAGTTAGTCATGGCTAACCGTCGGCTTTATTGTAGCACTGTCCGCACCCGATGTCAACATTTATTTTTGATTATACGTGATTATAAGAAAATTTCAGATTTTGAAACGAATTGCCGAAGTATTTTTGCTCAGCCGGTATGAAGTCCGGCAAAAACAGGGCAAGCCATGCGAAAAAAACTGCTGAAGAAATTTTTAACACAGGAATTGAGCTTGCAAAATAATCCGCAGACACAGAAATAATTGTGTTTGCGGAATTTTTGTTGTAAATCCTTGATTTGCCACTTGACAATAAAAATAAAACGTTATAAAATGTAGACAATATTAAAAAACGTTGATGCAGAAGGCTGTTTCATTGGAATATCCTCAGAGAGATGTGCATTTGGTGCGAGCACATCGGTGTTCGGAATCGGCTACCACTGCGGAGTGCGTTCCGAAATAAGGTTCGCCGTTCGCCGCGTTAAGGCATTCGAGTGGCAGTCCTTGACTGCAATACGGGTGGAACCGTGGAGCTATGCTTCATCCCTGTTTTGGGATGGAGCTTTTTTGTTTTAGTTGCAGATTGTGTCGTTCGGATGGGGTGGTTCAAAGCTAATTATCTTTAAACTCCCACCACCGCAAGCGGTCCCCTCCCCTAAAGGGGTGCCAAGAATCAGTTTTAGCTGACATTTTGTCAGCCTTTCCCTTGAGGGGAAGCTGTGATGAAAGCATTTTTCAGACTTTTTTGGTGCGATGTGGGCATCGCACCCTACGATAAGTGCAAAAAATTATTTTGCACAGAGATTTGGTTATAGCACAATCCGTAGGGGTCGATGTGGTCATCGACCCAAGGACAGAAAAAAATAAATTTTATAATGTATCATAAACCCTAAAACATGAAAGGAATGATTATAAAATGGCAAACGTAACATTAAAAGGCGGCGTCGTTAAGGAGTACGAAAACGGCACAACCGCTATGGAAATCGCTAAGAGCATTGGCATGGGTCTTTACAAGGCTGTTTGTATCTGCAAGATCAACGGCGAGTATCAGGATCTCAGAACCCCGATCACGGGCGACTGCGAGCTTGAGTTCCTCACCTTTGAGGACGATGAAGAGGCAAAGAGAACCTTCCGCCATACAGCTTCGCATATCCTTGCTCAGGCAGTTAAAAGACTTTATCCCGAAGCAAAGCTTGCTATCGGTCCGTCAATCGCAAACGGCTTCTACTATGACTTTGACGTTGAAAAGCCGTTTCTTCCCGAGGATCTTGAAAAGATTGAAGCCGAGATGAAGAAAATCGTCAAGGAGAAGCTTCCGCTTGAAAGATTTGAAATGACTCCGGACGAGGCTATCAAATATTATGAGGATAAGGGCGAAATCTACAAGGTTGAGCTTGTTAAGGAGCACGCCGACAAGGGCGAGAACATCAGCTTCTATAAGCAGGGCGAGTTTACGGAGCTTTGCGCAGGTCCGCATATTCCAGATACGGGCAGAATCAAGGCGTTCAAGCTGACTTCGGCAACGGGTGCTTACTGGCGCGGAAGCGAGAAGAACAAGATGCTCCAGCGTATCTATGCAACCGCTTTCACAAAGCAGGCTGACCTTGACGCTTATCTTGAGGCTATTGAAGAAGCAAAGAAGCGTGACCACAGAAAGCTCGGCAGAGAGCTTGGACTTTTCGCTCTCAGAGATGAAGCTCCGGGAATGCCGTTCTTCCTCCCGAAGGGCATGGTTCTTCGCAACACTCTTATCAATTACTGGCGTGACGTTCATAAGAAGTGGGGCTACTATGAGATCTCAACTCCGCAGATCATGCGCCGTTCGCTTTGGGAAACCTCGGGTCACTGGGATCATTACCATGACGATATGTACACAACGGTTATTGACGGCGAGGATTTCGCAATCAAGCCGATGAACTGCCCCGGCAGTATCCTTGTTTACGAGCTTGAGCCTCATTCATATAAGGAAATGCCGCTCCGCTACGGCGAGCTTGGCAAGGTTCACAGAAACGAGCTTTCGGGCGCACTTCACGGACTTTTCCGTGTTCGCTGCTTCACTCAGGACGACGCTCATATTCTCCTTGCTCCCGAGCAGATCCGTGACGAGGTTGTAAGGATTGCACAGCTCTTTGATGAGGTTTACACCCTTTTCGGACTCCCGTATGAAATCGAGCTTTCAACAATGCCCGAGGATCATATCGGTTCGGAAGAGGACTGGGAGATTGCAACGAAGGCACTCGCAGACGCAATTACAAGCGTCGGCAAGACTTATATAATCAACGAGGGCGACGGCGCTTTCTACGGCCCGAAGCTTGACTTTCACATCAAGGACAGCCTCGGAAGAACATGGCAGTGCGGTACAATTCAACTTGACTACCAGCTTCCTGGCAGATTCAATCTTGAATATACAGGCTCAGACGGAGAGAAGCATACTCCCGTCATGATCCACCGTGTTGTATTCGGTTCAATCGAGCGTTTCATCGGCGTTATCACCGAGCATTTTGCAGGTGCATTCCCGATTTGGCTTGCTCCTGTTCAGGTTAAGCTCCTCCCGATTGCAGACCGTCATCATGATTATGCGTTTGAAATTGCAAAGAAGCTCGAAGCCAAGGGAATTCGCTGTGAAGTTGATACAAGAAGCGAAAAGACAGGTTATAAAATTCGTGAAGCTCAGCTCCAGAAGATTCCGTATATGCTCCTCATGGGCGACAAGGATATCGAAGGTAACTGCGTTTCGGTTCGTAAGCGCGGCGAGGGCGATATCGGCGCAATGGGCGTTGATGAGTTCGTTGAAATGGCTGCAAAGCAGATTGAGTCCAAGGAGATATTCTGATTATGTCCATAGAAAAAGGCAAGGCGTACCTCAGCCGATTTGGCATTGAGGACAGGGTGAGAGAGTTTGACGTGTCAAGCGCAACGGTCGAGCTTGCGGCTCAGGCGCTCGGCGTTAAGGGTCAGCGAATCGCAAAAAGTCTCTCGTTCAAGGTCGGCGATGAAGCGATACTTGTTATCGCCGCCGGTGATGCCAAGGTTGATAACAAAAAGTATAAGGCAACTTTCTCGACAAAGGCGAAGATGCTAACTTCCGATGAGGTTGAAAGCATGATAGGCCACAAAATCGGCGGTGTTTGCCCGTTCGGCATAAACGACGGTGTTAATACGTATCTTGATGAATCGCTGAAAAGATTTGATACGGTTTTCCCCGCCGTCGGCAGCTCGAACAGCGCAGTTGAGCTGACACCCGACGAGCTTGAAAAATATGCTCAGGGCTTCAGCGGCTGGGTCGATGTTTGCAAGGTTGTTGAAGAATAAAAACAGGCAGGCGTTTTTAGAGAAACGATTTGCCAAGGCTTCCCCTCGAGGGGAAGGCATGTTTAATTAGCAAAATATACTCACAAGGCAGGTGCTATGCATGAAATATGTTGTTGTATTATATGACGGAATGGCGGATTATCCCGTTCCCGCTCTCGGCGGAAAAACGCCGATGATGGTTGCGAACAAGCCGAACTTTGACCGTCTCGCTCAGCGCGGCGAGGTCGGACTTGTAAGGACGGTTGCCGAGGGGCTGAAGCCCGGCAGCGATGTTGCAAACCTCAGCGTTATGGGATATGATCCGAAAAAATATTATACGGGACGTTCTCCCCTTGAGGCTGTCAGCATCGGAGTTAAGATGGCAGACGACGATATTGCGCTCAGATGCAATGTCGTAACGCTTTCCGACGAGCCGAACTACGAGGACAAGACGATGATCGACTACTCGGCAGGCGATATATCAAGTGCCGAAGCAGCCGAGATTATCAAGACGGTTCAGGAGCATTTCGGCGGCGGTGAATTTGATTTTTACCACGGCGTAAGCTACCGTCACTGCCTTATTCATCACGGCGGCACGGTCGATCTCGGCAACATGACTCCGCCGCATGATATTTCCGACAGAGTTGTAGGTCCGTACCTTTCAACGTCGGAAAATGCGAAGCCGCTTGTTGCAATGATGAAAGAAAGCTACGATTTGCTCAAGGATCATCCCGTAAACAAAAAGAGAATTGCCGAGGGCAAGCGTCCGGCAAATTCGATTTGGCTTTGGGGCGAGGGCAAAAAGCCCATTCTTCCGAAGTTTGAGGATCTCTATCATAAAAAAGGCACGGTTATTTCCGCTGTTGACCTTCTCAAGGGCATAGGAATTTCAGCGGGCATGAACACGCCAGAGGTTGAAGGAGCAACGGGCTACATCGACACGAACTTTGAAGGCAAGGCAAATGCCGCCGTTGAAGATCTCAAAAACGGCGTTGACTTTGCTTATATTCATTTTGAAGCTCCCGACGAGTGCGGTCACAGAGGCGAGCCGGAGAACAAGGTCAAGTCGATTGAAATGATTGACTCCCGTGTGCTTCCGATCATTATTAAGGGTCTTGAGGAGATAGGAGAGGATTATAAGATTATGATTCTTCCCGATCATCCGACACCGATCGTTACCAAGACTCATGCGAGCGATCCCGTTCCCTACATGATTTATCAGAAATCCGATGAAAAGGACAGCGGAGTTGAGTCAATAAATGAGGAGTCAGCCAAGGCGACGGGTAATTATATTGATTTCGGCCCCGACTTGATGAAAAAATTCATAGTATAAAGGCGGATTTTGCGATTTTTAACTTGATATAAAAAATTATTTCCAAAAAAGTCTTGATTTTTTCGCATAAATCTGTTAGTATATGAAATGTTGTTTAGTATTCGTAGTTAAAGGAGGTGCCGACAAATGGCAAAATGCGAATTCTGCGGTAAAGATGTTGCTTTCGGTATCAAGGTTTCCCACTCACACAGACGTTCAAACAGAACATGGAAGCCGAACGTTAAGCGTGTTAAGGCAATCGTTAACGGTTCTCCGCGCAAGGTATATGCTTGCACACGTTGCTTGCGTTCAGGTAAGGTTACACGTGCCGTTTAATGGTAAGATGATGATTCAGAGACTGTCCGGGTGACAGTCTCTTTGTCTTCTCAGCGGTTGGTTTATCAACCATAATAAACCGAAAGGTGGATTCCATGAACGAATTGAAGAAAAAACTTGTCTTACTCAGAAGAAGAATTCTTTTCTTTTGGCTTTGGCCGATGGCGTTTAATTTTTTTGCAAAGAAGCCGATAAACGAAAAGCTTATACTTTTTGCTTACAATCAGAATTATGACACTCTTCCCGATAACATGGTTGGGATATATGACTTTCTTAAAGACAAAGGCTATGATTGCCGAATTATGAATTCTCCGAAAAGCTCATTAAAAAGATTTCTGTTCGGAATAACTTTCCAAAAATATTATGCACAGTGCAAATGCGTTTTTCTGACCGACAATTTTGACCCGCTCTATGCGCATCAGCCGCAAAAGGGTACAAAGGTAATTCAGCTTTGGCACGCCTGCGGAGCGTTCAAAAAGTGGGGTTATTCAACGCTTGATCTCGCTTGGGGCGGAAGCCGTGAGGATATGCTCAGATTTCCGATGCACAATACATATACCGATGTTTTTGTCTCGTCCGAGGCGGTTATTCCGTGCTATGCAGAGGCTTTTCGCTGCTCGGAGCGCAGAATCAAGGCTTTCGGAACACCGAGAACCGACGTTTATTTTGATAAGAGCTTTGTATCTTCTCAGCGTGAGGAGATGTTGAAAATTTTTCCCGAAATCGGCGAAAGAAAAATCATACTTTACGCTCCGACATTCAGAGGAAATTCGCCGACTGCGGCTTATAACGAAAATCCGCTCGATTACGAAAAGCTCAAAGCTGCGCTCGGTGACGAATACGCCCTTGTGATGAAGCTTCATCCGTTCACAGCGAAGAAATTCGGCTTGACCGAAGAAGAAAAGGAGAAGTACGGTGACTTTATTTTCGACGGTTCAAAGAGCTTAAAAATCGAAACCGCACTCTGTGCAGCGGATATTCTGATTGCCGATTATTCCTCACTGATTTTTGAATATGCTTTACTTGATAAGCCCATGCTTTTTTATGCGTATGACCTTGAGGAATATGAGCACGACAGGAGTTTTTATTTTGATTACAAGAGCTTTGTGCCGGGCAGGATAGTTATAAACAACGACGAAATAATTGAAGCCGTGAAGACCGGTGATTTCCGAGTTGACAGGATTCCTGCATTCAGAGAAAAATTCATGGGCGCATGCGACGGTGAATGTGTCAAGCGCATTGCAGAATATGCTATAATGTAAAAAACAACGGAGCTGTTGCTTTTGGCGGCAGCTTCGTTATTTTTTTATTAAATCAAACAAAAACGAATAAATATCCGAAAAAATGAAAAAAACTGCCCGAGAGCCGCTTTTTGAAACATTTTATGGCAAAAACGGGAATAAAAAGTTGAAAAAAATCTCTTAATAATGTTTACATATCAAAAATAAAGTGTTATTATTATGGGTGGTAATAAGATTGCTATTAACTTTACAAGGAGGAACAAAGAATGGCAAGAAAAAAGTTAACCATGGATGGTAATACCGCTGCCGCTCACGTATCTTATGCGTTCACGGAAGTTGCCGGTATCTATCCTATCACCCCGTCAAGCCCGATGGCCGACTACGTTGATCAGTGGTCTGCTCAGGGTCGTAAGAATATTTTCGGCACGACAGTAAAGGTTGCTGAGATGCAGTCCGAGGCAGGTGCTTCGGGTACAGTTCACGGCTCCCTTGCAGCAGGTGCTCTCACAACGACTTATACGGCGTCACAGGGTCTTCTCCTCATGATCCCCAATATGTATAAGATCGCAGGTGAGCTTCTTCCCTGCGTATTCCATGTATCGGCTCGTTGCGTTGCGTCTCACGCCCTCAACATTTTCGGCGACCATTCGGACGTTTATGCCTGCCGTCAGACAGGTTTCGCAATGCTTGCAGAAACAAATCCGCAGGAAGTTATGGATCTCGGTGCAGTCGCTCATCTTGCAGCTATTGAAGGCAGAGTTCCGTTCATCAACTTCTTCGACGGTTTCCGTACATCTCACGAGATTCAGAAGATCGAAGTTTGGGATTACGATGATCTTAAAGAAATGTGCGACATGGATGCAGTTGCTGCATTCAGACACAGAGCGCTTAACCCCGAGCATCCCGTAATGCGCGGTTCTCACGAGAACGATGATATATTCTTCCAGCATCGTGAGGCTTGCAACAAGTACTATGACGCAGTTCCGGCTGTTGTCGAGAAGTACATGGGCAAGGTTAACGCAAAGCTCGGCACAAACTATCAGCTCTTCAACTACTACGGTGCTGAGGACGCAGAGAACGTAATCGTTGCTATGGGTTCAATCTGCGATGTTGCAGAAGAGGTTATCGACTATCTTACCGCTAAAGGTGAGAAGGTTGGTCTTATTAAGGTTCGTCTTTACAGACCTTTCTCGGTTGAGAAGTTCATTGAAGCTATTCCGGCTTCATGCAAGAAGCTTGCGGTTCTTGACAGAACCAAGGAGCCCGGCTCAATCGGTGAGCCCCTCTTCCTCGATGTTGTTGCCGCTCTCAATGCAGCAGGCAAGGAAGGCATCAAGGTTATCGGCGGCCGTTACGGTCTCGGTTCTAAGGATACACCGCCGTCAAGCGTATTCGCTGTATATGACGAGCTCAAGAAGGACGCTCCCAAGGCTCACTTCACAATCGGTATCAACGATGATGTTACTTATCTTTCACTTGAAGAGAAGCCGGCTCCGAATACAGCAGCCGAGAGCACAATCGAGTGTAAATTCTGGGGTCTCGGCGGTGACGGTACAGTCGGCGCAAACAAGGACTCCATTAAGATCATCGGTGACCACACAGACAAGTATGCTCAGGCATATTTCCAGTACGACTCAAAGAAGACCGGCGGTATTACTATCTCCCATCTTCGTTTCGGTGATGAGCCGATTAAGAGCCCCTACTATGTAAACAAGGCTGACTTCGTTGCCTGCCACAACCCGTCATATATTGAAAAGGGTTACAAGATGGTTCAGGACGTTAAGCCGGGCGGAGTATTCCTTATCAACTGCCAGTGGGATGCCGCTGAGCTTGCTGAGAAGATGAATGCAGAAACCAAGCAGTACATCGCAAAGAACAATATTCAGCTTTATACAGTTAACGCTATTGACATTGCCGCAGAAATCGGCCTTGGCAAGCGTACAAATACAGTTCTTCAGTCCGCTTTCTTTGCTCTTGCAAAGGTTCTTCCTGTTGACGAGGCTATCGGCTACATGAAGGAAAAGGCACAGAAGTTCATGAAGAAGGGTAAAGAAATCGTTGAGATGAACGAGAAGGCTATTGACGCAGGTGCAACAGCATTCGTTAAGATCGACGTTCCGGCTGACTGGGCAAACGCAGTTGACGCTGAGTCTGAGGTTAAGACCGAAGGTCCGGCAAAGCTCGTTGAGCAGGTTGAGAGCATCATGAAGCCCGTAGGTCATATGGACGGTTATGAGCTTTCAGTCGGTAAGTTCTCAAATCATGTTGACGGTACATTCGAGCAGGGTGCATCGGCATATGAGAAGCGCGGCGTTGCAGTTATGGTTCCCGAGTGGAACGCTGAGACCTGCGCAAAGTGTAATAAGTGCGCATATGTTTGTCCGCATGCTACAATCAGACCTTTCGCTCTCAATGATGAGGAGAAAGCAGCGGCTCCGGCAGTTACAAAGTTCGCTCCTAAGCCGGTAGTAAAGACAAACTACACATATACTCTTGCAATTTCCCCGATGGATTGTATGGGTTGCGGCGTATGTATCGGCGTTTGCCCGACTAAGTCCCTTAAGATGGTATCCCGTGAGAGCCAGGATGAGCAGCAGGCAGCATTCGATTACTGTGTAGCTCATGTTGAAGAGAAGAAGGATCTTACGGCTAAGATCAACGTTATCTCCAGCCAGTATAAGAAGCCTCTCCTTGAGTTCTCCGGATCTTGTGCAGGTTGTGCCGAGACTTCATATGCTCGTCTCGTTACACAGCTTTTCGGTGACAGAATGTACATCTCCAACGCAACAGGATGCTCCTCAATTTGGGGCGGCCCGGCAGGTACATCACCGTATACAACAGATAAGAACGGCAAGGGCCCGGCATGGGCAAACTCCCTCTTTGAGGATAACGCAGAGCACGGCTACGGTATGTACCTCGGCCAGAAGGCTCTCAGAAACAACCTTATTGAGAAGGTTACAGCTCTTGCAGCTAAAGAAGGCGTCAGCGCAGAGATCAAGGCTGCCGCAGATGCTTACCTTGCAACAGTAAATGACGGCGAGAAGAACGGCGCTGCAACAGATGCTCTTGTAGCTGAGCTTGAAAAGTGCGGCTGCGATGACGCTAAGGAAATCCTCGCTCAGAAGGATTACCTCTCCAAGAAGTCCGTATGGATCTTCGGCGGTGACGGATGGGCATACGATATCGGTTTCGGCGGTCTTGACCATGTTCTTGCTTCCGGTGAGGATGTAAACGTTATGGTATTCGATACCGAGGTTTACTCCAACACAGGCGGACAGGCTTCCAAGGCTTCTCAGATCGGTCAGGTTGCTCAGTTCGCAGCAGCAGGTAAGGCAATTGCTAAGAAGAGCCTTGCCGAGATTGCGATGTCATATGGCTACATCTATGTTGCTCAGATCGCTATGGGTGCAGACCAGAACCAGACACTTAAGGCTCTCCAGGAGGCTGAGGCTTATCCGGGTCCGTCACTTGTTATCGGTTACGCTCCCTGTGAGATGCACAGCATCAAGGGCGGCATGACCAACTGTCAGGCTGAGATGAAGAGAGCTGTTGATTGCGGTTACTGGAATATGTTCCGTTACAATCCGTCTCTTAAGGCAGAGGGCAAGAACCCGTTCACAGTTGATTCTAAGGTTCCCGCAACAGACGGTTACCGTGCATTCCTCATGAACGAGGCTCGTTACTCCGCTCTTACACGTTCGTTCCCGGAGAGAGCAGAAAAGCTCTTCGAGAAGGCAGAGGACGGCGCAAAGGATCGTTATGCACATCTCCAGAAGCTTGTTAAGCTTTACGGCACAGAGGAATAATCCCTCCGAATAAATAAAATTAAGCAGGTAGTTGCCTCGGCAATTACCTGCTTTTGCACATGAAAAATCCCGACTTTCAAATGAGAGTCGGGATAATTTTATATTCTGAAAAGTTCGTTAATCGAGCTTCGTGCCTTTTCAATGTAGCTTGGCATATTTTTTTCAAGCTGCTTGCGGTATATTTCCTTTTTGCGTGAAAAATCCTCATATGCTTTTATGAGTTTTTCTGCACTGTCAATTTCAAAAACAGGGACAACAAGTCCGTCATCCGTTCCGAAAATGTCTTTGGCAATGCCTCTTGATTTGACGCTGTATCCGATAACGAGTGTCGGGACACATGTGCTGTAAGCGGCAATTGTTGCATGAGTTCTTGCACCGATGAACATATCGCAGCGTGAGATTATACTCTTGTATTGAGACGCAGTAAACGTTGAGGGGACAACGGAAACTCTGTCCGAGCCGAGCTGTTCGGCAATCCTGGAGAGAATAAGCTGATCACCGTCATTTTCTTTCGTAACATGCGGAATTAAAAGTATATTCTTGTCGCTGTTATCAAGAATATATCGGAGAAATTCCGTCGAAATATCATCTATGCTTGCGCCTTTAGCGGAGTATTTACCGACAAGCGAGCTGATGTTAAATCCGAGCGTATTCGGCTTAACTTCAATTTCTTTGCCTGTTTTTTCATCAATATCAAGGGTAAAAGCAGGATCGGGATAAAGTACGGTATTTTTATCTATCCCGTGATTTTTCAGCGTTTCAAACGTAAGGGTTTCCCTCGTTACAATAAGATCAAAGGTCTTTAAATCCTTGATTTTATCTTCCGATAAGTCATTTTCGCCGATTGAACAGCCCCAAAGCACGGTCTTTTTGCCGAGCTTTTTTAACTCGCAGTTGAAAGCTGCAGCCATGTGACCGTCACCGTAGCAATAATTGTCACCGCCGACCGAGATATAAATATCATTCTTTTTGAGAGACGGGTTTTTGCACGAGAGCGAATAAAAATATTCGTCGGCAAGCTTTTGAGATTTTCTGCTCAAAAGTGATAATTTTATCTTCTGTGCCGACGTTGTTTTGGAAACAGGACGGATATAATCGAATTCCTCCGTTTCGTCAATGTTCGGTAAATCTCCGGCCTCGTCACTTCCGGCATTGAGCGTGTAAAGTTTGATGACAGATTCCGGCTGACCTTTTTTTATCATCGCCGAAAGAGTTCTGACAATTGCCTCGCAGCCGTGGTTTTCGCATCCGCCGTGGGAATAGAAAGCGTACCTCATTGCATTCACTCCTCAATAAGCTTAACATCAACGTCCCTGAGCTGTACCCAGCCCCATTGTCTCGGCCATGTTCGTGCCGTGCCATCGGCATTGAGAATCTCAAACACAAATGCAGGATAAACATAATCAAGGTTTTCGCTGTTAGCGTTTGATGTTCCGCCAGAGAGAATTATGGTGAGCTTGTACAGACCGGGTGCAAGGTTATGCTTGTTTATCGCAACCTCAACATCATATTCTCCGATTTCGTTAATATTTGCAAAGGTCTTGGTGAATGCAATTTCAATCGGTGTTTCATCAGCCTGCCAAACAAGAATTCTGAAACTCATGTCACCGATATTCGGAACCTTAGTCTTGATTCGAAGCTTAAACTCTATCGGCTCGTCGGCAGCATAAATGCAGGATTCATTATGAAGAACATCAAGTGAAAGAATTTCAGCCTTGTCAAGGTTGTAACCGGGAAGCCTTGCAAGATCGCTGAAATTATAATGATTCAGTTTTTCCATGTAAGCTTCGCTGTTATATATTCTGATGCCGCCTTCAACATCTCCGTCATAAATCACCTGTCCCTCTTTGAGGACGATTACTCGGTCGCAGAGTTGACGAATAGTATTCATCTGATGGCTGACAAAGAGAATTGTTTTTCCGCTGTCGGCAATACTTTTCATTTTCTTGATGCATTTTTTCTGGAAACGGGTGTCGCCGACTGCAAGAACCTCATCAACAAGCAGAATATCCGGCTCCAAGTGAGATGCAACGGCAAAAGCGAGACGGACAAACATTCCGCTGGAATATCTTTTTACCGGTGTGTCAATGAATTTTCCTACCTCAGAAAACTCGAGAATATCGTCAAATTTTTCATCTATTTCTGCTTTGGTCATTCCGAGAATCGCACCGTTAAGATAAATATTTTCTCTGCCGGTCAACTCGTTGTTAAAGCCTGTACCAACCTCAAGCATAGAGGAGATTTTTCCATAGAATTCAATCTTTCCGTCGGTCGGCTCGGTTATTCTTGAAATAATCTTAAGCAGGGTCGATTTTCCGGCACCGTTTTTTCCGATAATGCCGACCTTCTCGCCTTGCTTAACGTCAAAAGAAACCCCTTTAAGCGCCCAAAAATCCTCCTTGGCATTTGCCTGAATCGGATGAATAACGTTATGAGCCATGAGCTTCAAACGCTCAATTCTGCTGTCCGGTCTTTTTATAACCTGCTTGATAACGTATTTTTTCTTTATATTTGAGATATGTAATGCAATCGGTTGTTCACTCATATTTACTCCTCCGTCAAACGATATCAACAAAGTTTCTCTCGGTTCTTCTGAATAATATAATTCCGAAAACCGCTAACAGCACAAGCCATGCCATTGCAACCAAGAATGAAAGTGTATCAAAGGACATATCACCGATAACGCACCATTTGAATGCCGAAATCATACCGGTAACCGGATTAAGCGAATAGATGAGTCTGTATTTTTCGGGAATTGAGGACATGGAATAAGAAACAGGGCACGCATATTGCAAAATTGAAAGTGCAAACGGTACAATTTGTGCCATGTCACGCCATTTTACATTAAACGAAGAAAGAAACAAACCTGTAAAAAGCCCGAGGAAAGCGTTGAGCAAAAGAAAAACAGGGAAAAGAAGAAAACGTACGGTCGGGTAATATCCGACAATGAGCATCATAACCACAAGAACAACAATGGAAATCATAGAGTCAAAGGCAGTCGCAAAGCATGCACCGATCGGCGAAAGTATTCGCGGATAGTAGACTTTTTTCATCAATGCCGCATTTGTGATGAATGTTGACGACGTTTGGAGAACATTGCCCTGAAAAATCGCCCATGGGATACTTCCGGCATAAACCATTATAAAATAAGGGGCATTTCCGTCAGACGAAAGGCCGGCAAGAGTTCCGAAAATAAAGGTTGAGACAAACATGCTGATTATAGGAGCGATAACCGCCCAACCGAGACCGATTCTTGTCTGCTTGTATCTTACCGTAATATCACGTTTTGCAAGGTTATATGCAAGTTCTCTGTAATTCCAGATATCTCTCCAATACTGGAGATTTTTTCCGTTAGGCTCAATAACAGTTTTCCTCAAATCGAAAATCCTCTCATTAATTTTTTGCACATAGAAAATTATATCATATACATTATGTAATAGTCAATACATGAAAGTCCTGCAACGTCAAATAAAAAGCTTAGAAAAAACAATATTCGTGGTTTAAATATATTGACTTTTTTAAATGATTTTGATAGTATAAATTGATTAAGATTATTTAAAGCAAAGGAAGTATCATATGCTTTTGGACAAAACAATTCATATTCCCGATTTGGGAGACATCGGTGCAGACAGCGGCTTTCACGTTTTGGACGCTACTGAGGACGGAAAATTTTCCGTCGGTAAGAACGGAGTTGTCGATATAGTTTCGACGGGTGACAGCAAGGTTGAGTTCGTCTCTTTCGGCTCACACACTCTCGCCTGTGTAAAATCGGCAATCGCATACCCCGTATATTATCCCGTTGCGCCCGTTACTCTTGAGAAGCCTGTTAAGGCTGTTCTTATGGATCTCGACGGCACAACGGTTCGAAGTGAAGAATTCTGGATCTGGATAATTCAAATGAGCATTGCAAGCCTTCTCGGCAATCCAAAGTTTGAGCTTGAAGAAGCTGACCTTCCGTTTGTTTCCGGTCATTCTGTTTCCGAGCATCTTCAGTATTGTATTGATAAATACTGTCCCGGCGCATCCCTCGACAAGGCTCGTGATTTTTACTTTGAGCACACTCACAGAGAGATGGAAGAGATCATGGCAGGCAGAGGAAAGGACGGCGCATTTACTCCGACGGAGGGCGTTAAGGACTTTCTGTATGAGCTTAAGGACATGGGCGTAAAAATCGGTCTTGTTACCTCGGGTCTTTACGAAAAGGCATGGCCGGAAATTCTTTCGGCATTCAAGACTCTCGGCATGGGTGACCCGAAGGATTTCTATGATGCAATCATTTCCGCAGGCTTCCCGCTCAGAAAAGGCTCGGTCGGAACTCTCGGCGAGCTTTCCCCGAAGCCGCACCCGTGGCTTTATTCCGAAACCTCTATTGTAGGTCTCGGAGAGGCTTTCGCTGACCGTAATCACGTTGTCGGCATTGAGGACAGCGGTGCAGGTGTTTGCTCCGTCCGTCTTGCAGGCTACACGACTATCGGTATCGCAGGCGGCAATATCGTTGACAGCGGCACAAAGGCTGTTTGCAATTATTACGAAAACAGCTTTGCCGATATTTTAAAAATTATAAAGGGATGATTTAATTGAAGAAAAGAATCACTTCCGAAAAGCTTGTTCACGCAGTAAGCTTTGCACTTTTTGTTCTTATGCTGACCGAGGCATACCTTGTCCATGAGGACGAGATCAAGGCGAGCGTTGCAAGACTCAAGACAATCATCGAGAATAAAAACAAAACAAAAGAAGCCGAAGCGCTCGAGCAGACGGAAGCTTCGGAAAAAGGAGAACAGACAGATGGACAACAAACCGCAGAAGATTAACTGCCATTTCATCTCAAACACCCATTGGGACAGAGAGTGGCGTTTTTCAGCAAGAAGAACTCAGTATATGCTCGGCTATATGCTTGATATGCTGACGGATATACTTGACAAGTATCCCGAGTACAGACATTTCCATCTTGATTCCCAGACTATGCCCATTCAGGACTACCTTGAGGCATATCCCGAGAAGAAAGAGCTTATGAAAAAATACATATCCGAGGGTCGAATCGGTGTCGGTCCTTGGTTCTGCCTCCCCGATGAATTCACTGTCGGCGGCGAATCGCTTATCCGTAACCTCCTGCTCGGCCACAGAATCGGCAAGGAAATGGGCGGCATAAGCAAGACAGGCTATTCACCGTTCGGCTGGGGTCAGATTTCTCAGCTTCCGCAGATCTATGCAGGCTTTGACATTCACTTTGCCTCATTCTATCGCGGAATCAACGAGTATTGCGCTCCGAAGTCGGAGTTCTACTGGGAAAGCCCGGACGGAACAAGAATTTATGCTTCACGTCTCGGCAAGCGTCCGCGTTACAACATTTGGTACATTGTTCAGCGTCCTGTTTATTACAATCAGCAGAACGAGAATAACCGTGACATGGTTTGGAATGACAACAACGGTATATTCAAGTTCATTGATTCCGAGAACAAAAATCTTGACTATCAATACGCTCACCCGTTCTATGAGTACCATAAGGAGAACATTAAGCCCCGTGCGGAGCAGGCAATCAAGGAGCAGGACAACGATTGGACAACGTCTCACCGTTTCTGGTCGCTCGGCCATGACTCATCATGCCCCGATGCCCGTGAGGTTGAGATGATTAAAGACCTTGACGCAGCTCTTCCGAATGCAGTTGTTTATCACAGCTCGCTTAAGGAGATGGAGCAGGGTATTATTGATGAATTTGACCCAAATTCCCCGGTTCTCAAGGGTGAAATGCGTGACCCTTACACCAAGGGCAGCGTCAGCAGCATGATGGGCTGGATCATTTCCGCAAGAACCTATGTTAAGCAGGCAAACTTCAAGACGGAGACTCAGCTTCAGAATTACGCCGAGCCTATGGCGGTTTTTGCGGCACTCAGCGGAGCTCCGTATCAGAAGAACTTCATCGACCTTTCATATAACTATCTTCTTCAGAACCACGGCCATGACAGTATAGGTGCATGCGGACGTGATGTAGTTTATGAGGACGTTATCTATCGTTACAGGCAATCAAGAGAGCTTTCAAACTGTGTTTATGAGCGAGCTTTCATGGACGTTGCAGGCGATATTAAGCTTGACGGCTTCAGCCGTGACGATGCAGCGATCGTTGTATTTAACCCGGCTCCGTTCAAGAGAAGCGAAGCGGTCAAGATGACGGTTGAGCTTCCGGCAGAGTGGAAAGCGGACAGCTTCAAAATTACCGATCCTGACGGAACGGTTCTCACCTATCAGGTAATTACAACCAACAAGAACTCGGCTCAGATCATTCAGAATCCGAACGACGTTGCCAATGTTCTTCATACTCAGCAGTACACGATTGAGCTTGACGTCAAAGATGTACCGGCTATGGGCTATAAGACACTCAAGCTTCAGCCGCTTTATCATGTCCGCGCAACAACGCCTAAGACTATGCTCAAGAGAAATCAGGTTATGGAGAACGAGTACCTGAGAGTTTCGTTCAACTCCAACGGAACTTATGATGTTCTTGATAAGGAGAACGGCAAGAGCTATGTTGGACTCGGATATTTCAAGGATACCGGCGAAATCGGCAACCCGTGGGAGCACTTCACCCCGGAGAACGATGAAACCTTTACAACTCTTAACGAGAATGCAAAGATTACGCTTCTCCACGAGGGCGAGCTTGCCGTTTCATACAAGGTTGCCATCGACTGGGCACTTCCCGAGGGAAGAAACCCGGACGAGAAAACTCGTTCAAAGCACCTCAATCCCTGCAGGATCGAGAGCATTGTCACATTGAAGAAGGGCTCACGTTATCTTGAGGTTGAAACAACTGTTGACAATCAGAGCGAGGATCACTACCTTCAGGTAGCATTCCCGACTGACATCAAGTCGGAATTCTCATACGCTCAGGGTCAGTTTGACGTTGTTAAGCGCCCCGTTGCAAAGCTTGACTATTCGCTTTATGACGAGATACCGATGACCGAGCAGCCGATGAACTCCTTCGTTGATGTAACAGACGGCAAGGTCGGCGCAGCTCTCCTCAATACGGGACTTAAAGCATATGAAGCCTCAGATGATGAGTGCGGCACGGTTTATCTTTCACTTCTTCGCGCTTTCCCGCTTCGCATCTGTGTTACAAGCGATATGCAGGACTACAGCGCAAGCGATAAGGGCTCACAGTGCATCGGCAAGAACACCTACCGTTATGCTTTCATGCCGCATAAGGGAGACTGGGAGGACGGCAATGTTTGGGGCGAGAGCGAAAGATTCAATCTTGCTTTCGGCGTAGCACAGCTTGCTCCGACAGACCACGGAAAGAACGAGCTTGTTCATTCATTCCTTGAGCTTGGCACAGAAAAGCTCAACGTCAGCGGCATTAAGCAGAGCGAGGACGGTACAGGCTATGTTGTTCGTCTCTTTAACCCGTCTGACAAGACTGTAAAGACAAATATTCGCCTCAACGGCGGTATCGCTCCGATTGAAAAGGCTCAGTCGCCCGTCGAAAGACAGCAGGCAGAGTTTGAACTCCCGCCGTATTCCGGCAAGAAGTGGAGCGAGGTTAAGCTCGTAAGCCTTGAGGAAAAGGATGTTGCTCCGCTTACGGTTGACGAGAACGGCTTCGCGGACTTTGAGATTACAGGCAAAAAGATTCTTACGATTAAATTTGTCGGCTGATAAATTACAACTGAGGGAACGCCATTAGTCCGGCGTTCTCTCGGGCAAGCTGATTGCCCGAACTCGAGGAATAAATCAAACAATGAAACATCTACGGAAATTTATGTTTACGGCGGCGGCTCTGTTTGCCGTTCTCAGTGTTATTTTCCTAATTTCGCATATTCACCATGACAATCACTATTCTTTCACCTGTTTTATAACTTTTTTAACCTGCTTCTACCATTTTTCATACAGAATTCTTGTTTCGGAAGTTGTTTCAAAAAAGCCGATAAGATTCAACTATAAAAGCGGTTGGTTTGCACCGAAAAAGTTTGAAGAGTCTGTTTTCAAAGCTCTCAGAGTAAAACGTTGGAAAGAAAAGCTTCCAAATCTTTTGCCGCAGACCTCCTCATCAAAGGATTTCCCGGTTGAAACGCTTATCAATGAGACCTGTTCGGCTGAGGCTATACATGAGATTAACATCGTGCTCAGCTTCGTTCCGTTCATAGTTTCGCTGTTTTACAGTGAGCACGAATGGATTTTTCTTGCTACGGGCTTGGTCACGGCGCTGGTTGACCTGTGCTTCATTATCTTTCACAGGCATTTCAGGCCGAGATTGATTAAATTGATGAATACAAAAGCATAAAAGCCATCGAACAAAACTGTCCGACGACTTTTGATAAATCTCATGCTGACGAATTGCGCTTCATGGCGCATAATAAAGATACAAAGGGCGGCACTGCCGATATACGGTTACGCTCTCGAATGAAAAGTTAAAGAATAACCGCTCGTTTTCTCAGGACAGGGCGGTTATTTCTTTTTATATGCAAGAACTGCAACGAGCACAGTCACAAGTCCGATGATTACAAGTGCGAATGTGAATAAATTCTCATATGTAACGTATTGCATAAAATCACCCCCTGACGAGGGCAAATAGTGTAACCGCCTACCGCAATGACAGCGCCACAAGAGCATTATATCTGCCATGGTTAGCTTTGTCGATACTTTATAAAAAGATTGATTACAGGTTTTTCTCAAGACACACAAGCTGTACGCCGTCAATGCCGTTGAACACACATGGAACTATCGAAACCTCGGTATAGCCGAGCTTTTTATATAGACTGCGTGCGGCGGTGTTCCTCGCATTGGTGTCCATTCTGAGATAAGGACATCCGTTTTCAAGCGCATATTTTTCATAGAAATCGACAAATGCCGTTCCGTAGCCCTTCCCCTTAGTTTTAGGCGAAACGACAAGCGCATGAAGCACCATAACCTCATCGTCGGGTGCATCGGCAGTCCAGCGTGCATCGGCATATTCGGGTACCTGTTCTTTGTTTATCCTCGCGGCAGCAACTATTGTTCCGTCAATTTCTTCAACAAACATATCTCCTGCCGCAATTGCAATTTCTGCTGTCTTCCTTGTCGGATAAATATTTCTTATCCAGCCTATTGTAACCAGCCCTGCCTCTTCCGAGTCGTGAATTTCATCATAAATTTCACTGATACGGTCAATGTCTTTCTTTGTGGCTTTTCTGAACATAAATTTCATACCTTTCAAAAAAATCGCCCGTCTGAAACGGACGATTATCTATATTTATCTTACCAAATCGTCAAGCTTTTCTTTCATGGCCTGTTCGGTATCACGGTAATATTGCGTTTTAGGATTAGGATGCTTGTTTTCCGCCCAAAGCTTGTCCGCCTGTTCCTTCCATGCGGCGGCGAATTTATCGCACTTTGCGCAAAGATGTTCAACACCTTCCTGATTTTCAAGGTCGGTCGATTTTGCGCCTGTCTGCTTAATCATTTTCCTGAGATATTCGGGGTTCTCAAGCATCGGGCACGGACGCAGATGGTTATCATTGAACGGCTGATTGTGATAATAGCTCATAAACAGCGGATTTCTCAAAGCCTCAAGAATCGTATGTGTTCTGATATTTGAATCAGAAAAATGAATGAATACGCAAGGCTCAATGTCACCGGCGGAATTGATGTGGAAATAGTTTCTGCCGCCCGCGATACAACCGCCGACATATTCGCCGTCATCCTGGAAGTCCATTACAAATAACGGCTTGCCGGTTTTGCCGTTTCGCATCTTTTTGAGCCAGAAATACATATGCGTTCTCTGCTCAGGGGTGGGAATAAGCTCCTCAACAGCTCCCGTGCCAACCGGCATATAATTAAAGTAAAGTGCAAATTTTGCACCTTTTTCAATCATCAAATCAATAAATTCGTCACTTGTTACCTTATCGACATTCTGCGAGGTGTAGCAAATCGAAAGACCGTAAATGCACTTATTCTTTTTAAGAAGCTCCATTGCTTTAACGGTTCTCTCGTAAGCTCCCTTGCCGCGGCGGGAATCGTTTGACTCCTCAGAGCCTTCGATGCTGAGCGCAAGAGTAAGATTGCCGACATCCTTCATGTCGTCGCAGAATTTTTGATCGATCAATGTTGCGTTTGTATAAGCAAGGAACGTGCAGTTTTTATGCTCACGGCAAAGGCGCAGAATATCGTTTTTTCTGATAAGCGGTTCGCCGCCCGTAAACATATAAAGGTGAGTTCCGAGCTCCACACCTTGATTGATAACGTTGTTTATTTCATCATATGTGAGATTGAGTTTGTGACCGTATTCAGCCGCCCAACAGCCCTTGCAGTTCATGTTACATGCACTTGTCGGGTCAATGAGCATAAGCCATGGAATGTTACACTTATACTTTTCGCGGTTGGATCTTACGGCTCTTGTTCCATGGAGACCCGCACCGAGAACGAAAGACAAAAACATCTTTTTGAGATAGCCCCTGTCAATATCCTTGAGCAAATTCATCGCATAGGTATTCCAAACATTATCATCGTCGCTGATCGCATCGCGGAAGCCCTTAAATGTCTTTTCGGGAAATGTTTTTCCGGCAAATTTTTCGGCAAGACCGATAAGCTTGAGAATATTCTTTTTCGGATCCTTGTCAACGTATTTCAGCACTCTGTCCAGCAGAAATCCCACGCCTGCACGTTGAATATTTTCTTTCAGTAACATTTCGCTGTACCTCACTACTAAAATTGATATTTATTGTCTCACATTTTCTTTATAAAGTCAACCGAGATTAGAAATAAATCTAACTTATTCGACACTTTGTCTATAAAATGTCAATCATGTTGCTTTTTTCCCTGTCATTCATACAATTAACAGTCTAATATAAAAAGTATTTTTCCATATTGTTGACATTAAATTCGTGATTTGATAAAATTTAAACACTTGGAGGGTTCTATGATGACGGAAACAAAAAATAATGAAAGAGTTTTTACAAATAGACGTGAACGAAATTATGGTATAGATCTGCTCAGAATAGTTTCTATGATTATGGTCACGATATTACATTTCTCCGGATATGGCGGATTTTTAGGTACCCCTGAAAACGGACTGTCATACTATGTGCTTTCTTTGATTATGGTTATATGCTATGGTGCAGTGGACATTTTCGCAATTATTTCCGGTTTTGTTATGTATAATTCCACCGTCAAATACACAAAAATTATTAATTTATGGCTTCAAGTTGTTTTTTATTCATATATATTGTTGATACTTGACAAACAAATATTTCATAGACCTATCAATATTTTAAATGTGTTGAGCGCATCTTTTCCTGTTACAATTTCAGATAATCTATGGTATTTCGCGGCATATTTTATTATGTTCTTTTTTATTCCGCTGTATAATAAAATTATAAGCAGTTTTGCAAATGGCTTTTTATTTAATTATATAATAATTTGTTTTGCTATTTTATTTATTCCAACCAATATAAGCATTCTTGGTTTGCTTGACGGATACAGTTTTTTATGGCTTTCCCTTTGTTATCTTATCGGAGCATTTATAAAAAAGAACGAGAATTTTTTCAACAGTATCTCTAATCGTATATATGTCGTAATAATTATTGTTGGAATGTTGATAACGTATTGCTGTTATATGCCTGTTTGGGATAATATAAATATATTTATCAATTATTCGCCAAAAGATATTTTAGAAAAATACAATTCATTAACTGTTTTATTGCCTTCTATCTCTTTTCTGATGCTTTTCAGCAGAATGAATATCAAACGGGGCAAGAGGATAATCAGGTTTTTTTCATCCACGTCATTTAGTGTATATATAATCCAATGTCTCCCATTCACATGGAATAACATTATTACTAAATTACACACATTTTTTAATGCTCCGACTGCGTTGGAAAAGATTGGTATTGTGCTCGGAGTTTCAGTTATGTTTTATCTTGCAGCTTCGCTTGTTGATTCCCTGCGAATTCAACTTTTTAGGCTTTTGCATATTGATATGTTTATTAATTTGATTTGTAAGCTGTTCAGTAAAATTATAAATGCGATAAAATGGCAAATAAAAAAACATATAAAAGATTGATATAATGACGTATTATACAGCATATTGTTTTGATACATCTTTTTGTGTGATTTGTCATAATTTTTCATGGGCATCTAAACCTTTATGTTGACTTTAAATTTTTGTTGGTGTATAATTAAGCTACAAAATTATTTTTTCGGAGGTTAAAACAATGAAAAAAGTCATAAGTATTCTTCTCTCGGTTGTTATGATTGTCCTCCTTGCTGTCCCGAGCTTTGCGGCGATTAGCACCGACACGGCATTCAAGTTCAACTCAGACGGAAAATTTAAGATCATGATGATCAACGACACACAGGATGTTATTCTCAAGGACGTTCTTCAGGCAAGCTACCTCAAGAAGATTGCCGAAAAGGAAAAGCCCGACCTCATTGTTATGGCAGGCGACCTTCTCACAGACTTCTTCCCGGGCGCAACCAAAGCTCAGCTCAAGAAGTGCCTTACTCAGGCTCTTGACGGCGTCAACGCTCTCGGAGTACCTTTCGTAGCTACCTTCGGCAACCACGACCATGACTGGGAGGAGATCTTCCCGCTTGAGGAGCAGATGGAGGTTTACAAGTCATATTCCAACTGCGCTATTGTTAATAACGGCTGTGATGTAGGTACATATTATATTCCCGTTAAGTCGTCCGACGGCAAGAAAATTCCTCTTAACATCTATGTTATGGACTCCAACAATAAGGTTAAGGGCGAAGGTCTTCTTACAGGTTATCAGGGACTCAAGCCTGAGCAGGTTCAGTGGTATAAGGATACCCGTGACGGACTCAAGGCAGCTACAGGCAGCTATGTTCCTTCTCTTGTTTTCCAGCATGTTCCCGTTAAGGAAATCTATCAGTTTATTGATAAGGTTCCGTTCAATGCAGATCATACAGACTGTGTCTTCGGTCTTGACGACGGTCAGTGGTACAAGCTCAACGATAAAGCTACAAGCGGCGTTCTCGGTGAGGTTCCGTGTTCGGAATCCGTAAACGGCAACACAGGCGAGTATGAAGCATGGCTTGAGCATAAAGAGATTATCGGTGCTTTCTTCGCACATGACCACGTTAACAACTTCATGGGCGTTACGGACGAGGGAATCACTCTCGGCTACAACGGCGGTTCAGGCTTCAGCACATACGGCAGAGGCGGCGACCGTTCGGCAAGAATTTTTGAGATTGACGAGAACGATGTAAGGAATTACGAAACTCATCTTGTAACATATAATGATGTTGCATCTAAGCCGATAAATTACTACATCATGGATCTCTTCTCACCTGTTATCGCAACATGGATCGGCAGAATTATTGATATCGTTTGCCCGAAGTTCATTAAGGATATCATTGCTAACAAGCAGAAATAAGGTTAAATAAAACGACTTTCACCCTTAATGTGAACAGTCCGACATAACAAAGCGAAAAGCTATAATCCGCATATCAGCGATTTCAACAAGCTGAATGTGAATTATAGCTTTTGTGTTTTATTTTATTCTTCTGTCGGGCAATAATCCGGATCGCAGAATTCAGGAAAACAGCCGAAAAACCAATTACATTCATCACAGCAAATTTCATGGTCGGAGTGCATACCGTTGCCCTCACAGGTTTCGGGGCGACATGGAGTCAGCACTGCTCCCGTTTCATCAACAACCTTTTCCGGAATATCTTCCTCTGAGTTAAAGACATAGTCATAGAGATCAATCATTTTATTATCCCCCGAAAAATAAAAAGTGCGCAGCAGAAGCCACGCACAAAAAATACACGGCTTGATTGCTACCACACAAAGTTACAGTTCTAAACCAAAAGCATAGAAAAGTAAGCCGGTATTTTTATCTATTCCGGCTACGCAATTTGGTTTAGCTTCTATATGAACTTTGTGTGGTAGCTGTATTATATCATATTGACAGATATTTTTCAACTGTTTGTAACGTAAAACAAAAAGTGCGCAGCCGAAGCCACGCACAAAAAAGAGCGGTTAAAATTTTTGCTGTTTTATTCTGTCACGGCGAACTGGCTGTTGTAAAGGTCATAGTAGAAGCCGTGTTTTTCAAGCAACTGTTCGTGCGTGCCCTGCTCGATGATCTGACCCTTGTTCATAACAAGAATGATGTCCGATTCACGGATCGTCGAAAGTCGGTGAGCAACAACAAAGCACGTCCTGCCCTTCATCATTCGTGCAAAGGTTTTCTGAATTCTAATCTCGGTGTGGCTGTCGATTGACGATGTCGCTTCATCGAGAATAAGCATCGGCGGCAGATTGAGCAAAACTCTCGTTATGCAAAGCAGCTGCTTTTGTCCTTGAGAGAGAGAACCGCCGTTTTCGCCGAGAACCGTGTCATAGCCGTCTGGCAAGCGCTTTATAAAGCTGTGAGCATGCGTAAGCTTTGCGGCGGCAATGATTTCCTCATCCGTTGCGTCGGGATTTGAATATGCGATATTCTCCCTGACTGTGCCCGATTTAAGCCATGTTTCCTGGAGCACCATGCCGAAGTTTTTACGCAATGATTTTCTTGTGAAATCCATTGAATTTTCGCCGTCAACCTTGATCATTCCGCTGTCGGGATCATAGAAACGCATAAGAAGATTGATAAGCGTACTCTTGCCGCAGCCCGTCGGTCCGACGATTGCAACACGCTGACCGGGCTTTGCACTGATGCTGAGATTTTTGATGAGCTCCTTGCTCTTATCGTATGAGAAAGAAACATTTTCAAACTCAACCTCGCCGTTTGCCTTTTCAAGCTCCTTCGCATTGTAGCAGTCGGGAAGCTGTTCCTTTTCGTCAATGAGTTCAAAGACTCTTGCCGCCGAAGCGAGGGCATTCTGAAGCTCCGTGACAACGCCCGAAATCTCGTTGAACGGCTTCGTATACTGCGTTGCATAGTTGAGAAAGCAGCTAAGCTGACCGACCGTAAGTCTGCCTGCAATGGCTGAGAGAGCACCGAAGGCGCCTACACCCGCATAAACAAGGGCATTGATAAGTCTTGTTGACGGATTGACCATTGAGGAGAAGAACGACGCTTTAAGACTGTATCTTGTGAGTCTGTCGTTTATCTCGTCAAACTTTTCTTCCGAAGCGTCCTCACGGCTGAATGCCTTAACAAGCTTCTGATTGCCGACCATCTCGTTGATATGCGTTGTAATTTCGCCTCTTGTTTCTGACTGCTTTTGGAACATCGAGTAGGTTCTTTTCGCAATGAACGAAGCAACAAAAAGAGAAAGAGGCGTGAGGAGAACGACAATAAGCGCGATTTTTACATTGACGGAAAACATAAAAATCAATGTGCCGAGAATTGTTATAACACCCGTAAAAAACTGGGTAAAGCCCATCAGCAAACCGTCCGAGAGCTGATCTATATCAGTAATAATTCGGCTGACGATATCTCCGTGCTCGTGAGAGTCGATATATGATATGTCAAGTTTTTGCAAATGGCGGAATGCCTGAACACGCAGATCCTTAACAACCCTGTATGTTATGCGATTGTTTATGATGTTCATTATCCACTGAGCCAGAGCCGTTATGCCGATAATTACTGCGGTTTTAGCGAGAATTGCAATAATCCCCTCAATATCTACCTGACCCTTTCCGAGAGCAAGATCGACCGCATTACCGAACAAAATCGGTGCATAAAGCTGAGTTGCAACGACTACAACAGCCAAAAGCAAGGAAAGAAGTACAAGAAATTTATATTTTTCAATGAGCTTGAGCAGGCGGCGGAATGTACCTTTGTTATTCTTCTTCATTTATACCGCCTCCTTGCTTGAAAGCTGGGATTCGCAAATATCACGGTATTCCTCACAGCTTTCAAAAAGCTCGTCATGCTTGCCGATTCCGCAAACTCTGCCATCGTCAAGCACAATTATCATGTCAGCGTTCTTGATTGTCGAAAAACGCTGAGAAACAATGAAAACAGTCATATTATCCGTGTCCGACTTTATCGCACGTCTGAGTGCGGCGTCCGTCGCAAAGTCAAGAGCGGACGAGCTGTCATCAAGAATAAGAATTTCGGGCTTCCTGACAAGTGCTCTTGCAATTGTCAAGCGCTGAATCTGACCGCCCGAAAGATTCTTGCCGCCTTGAAGAATTTTGCTGTCAAGTCCATCCTTTTCGTCAACAAAGTCGAGAGCCTGAGCAGTTTTCAGTGCCGCATTTATTTCCTCATCGGTTGCATCGGGCTTTCCCCATTTCATATTGTCTCGAACCGTTCCGCTGACAAGCGCTGCCTTTTGCGGAACAACGCCTACCAGCTTGCGAAGCTCGTCAACATTGTAATTGCGAACGTCCGTTCCGTTGACCTTGAGCGAGCCGCCGCTGACATCGTAAAATCTCGGTATAAGATTGATAAGAGTTGTTTTGCCCGAGCCTGTTGCGCCGATTATGCCGACCGTCGAGCCTCTCGGAACGTTAAGCGTGAGCGAGTCAAGCGATTTTTCATTTGATCCTGCATATGTTGCGCTTACATGGTCAAATTCGACCGCCGTATCGTTCTCGGTCTTTATTCCGCTTCCGTCGTTGATTGACGGTTTTATCTTGAAAACGTCGTTGATTCTGTTTCCGCATGCAACGGATTTTGTAAGGTTGATTATGAGATTTGATAGCTTAATAAGCTCAACAAGAACCTGCGACATATAGTTGATGAGTGAAATAACCTCGCCCTGCGTCAGTCTGCCCGTGTCTACACGAAGTCCGCCGACGTAAATAATGAGCACGATCGAAAGATTGACTATAACATAGGTTATCGGATTGAGATATGCCGAGATCTTGCCGCCGTAAAGCTGCATATCCTTCAATTCCTCCGAGCATTTGTCAAAGTCCTCGATTTCCCTTTGCTCATGGTTAAATGCACGAATCACGCGCACACCCGAAAGATTTTCTCTCGTCATCCTCATTACAGAATCAAGCCTGTTTTGTACTTTCTTATAAATCGGCACAGAATAGAACATGATGCCGAAAACGACAACCGCAAGCATAGGAATCGAAACGGCAAAAATTATAGCCGTTTTCGGATCAACCGTGAAGGCCATGACGACTGCGCCGATAACGATGAACGGTGAACGCAGGAAAAGCCGCAGAAAAAGGTTGACCGCTGTTTGCATTTGATTTACATCCGCCGTCAAACGGGTGATAAGCGTTGATGTTCCGATTTTGTCGATCTCGGAATAGGACAGCGTGTTGATGTGACGGTAAAGGTCACCTCTCAGCTCCTTGCCGAATCCGACTGCCGCTTTGGCGGCAAAATATTGAGCAGTCAGCGCACTGATGAAGCCTACAATCGCCAATCCGACAAGAACCATTCCCATTTTAAAAATGTAGGGCTTGTCCGAGTTTTTGATGCCTGTGTCTATTATCGCCGCCATTACCAGCGGAACAAACAGTTCAAAGCTCGCTTCAAGCATTTTGAACAGCGGTGCAAGGATGCTTTCTTTAATATAATGCCGCAAATACTTTATAAGATCTTTCATATTGTCTCCCTGTTTATGTCAATTATATTATTTCCGTATTTCTTCGCCAGTGGAATAGAAATTGTTGTGCTATTCCTTCAACACCCGAGGTACATTCGGGTAAACCGTCGGGATACATCTCGGCCATTATGCGCTTGACCCATACATCAACGGGAAAAGCCTCGATTCTTCCGCAGCCATAGAGAAGAGTACATTCGGCAACCTTTGCACCGACTCCCTTGATTTTTATCAGCTCGGCTCGGCAGACATCCATATCCTCCGTGGCAAGCATATGAAGATTTACCTCACCGCAGGCAACCTTTTGAGCGGCGTCGATTATGTATTTCGCTCTAAAACCCGAACGCAAAGGCGCAAGATCGTCAACGTTGCATTTTGCAAGCACTTCGGCGGTCGGAAAACTGAAATCGCCGTTTCCGAGATCGTCACCGAAGGTTGCACAAAGCCTTTCTATAATTCCCTTTATTCTCGGTATATTGTTGTTTTGCGAGATTATAAATGAGCAAAGCGCCTCCCATGTGTTCTGACGGAGAATTCGTATTCCGCCGTATTCACTTATCGCTCTTCTGAGTTGACTGTCCGTCTTCAGCTTTTCGCAAATTGCACCGTAATCACGGTCGAGGTCAAAATATGTCTGCCAGAAGTTTTCATCGGTGTCACCGATAACGGTTATTTTGTCTCCGTCCTGAATTATATCGACTGCTCGCTTTTCTGCGACGCCGTGCCAAGCTCCGTTCGGCTTTTGCGCCCAGCGGAAGGCTTGTCCGCAGTCAAGGGTCAGAGCAATATTGAGGTTGTCAACTCCGTCAAAAACTATGCTGTCATCTTTAATGTAGCTTTTCATGCCGGCCTCCTTTGCGTTAATACAATGAAAAGTTTGGTCTTTGAAAAAATATTCATTTTGTAACCTTTTGTCACAAAGTTCTTGTCAAGCTTTTTTTAAACTCTGTTTTGCACAAAGATTTATTAAATTTTGAGCAAAAATTCCCACTTTTTATAACAAAAAAATACTTGACAAAGTCCAACTGCGATTGTTAAATAATTAACAAAAACCGTGTTTTCCACGGGTAAAAATGTGGAAAAATGCGTAAAATCAACGTTTTCAAAGGCAGTTATCCACACTTTCCACATAGTTTTCCACCGATTTTGTGAAAAGATTAAAGTTTTCCACACTTCCACAAAAAACGTGGAAAATGTTACAAGATGTCGTTTTCGGTCGTGATTTATTCATTTTGTCCTGCATAAAAATCATTCCGAATGACAACAATAAAAGGGAAAAAACAAGCGAAAGCAGGGATAGTTTGATTAAGGGAGTAAATCATCAGGTCGTTGAGGTTACCAAACCGACCTGTGAATATTTTGAACGTGTTATATTTTTCGTCAAGCCCGAGTTTTCTCAGGTAAGCGAGGGAACGCTCAGGGAACGGGCGGGAAAAATCGCAGGAGAAACGGGTGCACCGCCGCCGACAAAGCTGAAACGTAACAGGTTGATTATTGCCGTAAAACTTGCGGTTTCCGCAATTTCAGGAGCGGCCGTTGCATTGGCGATCAGTCGATTCATATTTTAAAAAGCTAATCTGACGAAGCTTTTAACTTTAAGAGCAATATCGTATATTTTAATTATGCGATGTTGCCTTATTTTTTTGCCGATTTGCAAAAGTCCGCCATACAGCATTTTTCACAGGCAGGACGCCTTGCAACGCACACGGCTCTGCCGTGGAGGACACAGCGATGACAAAAATCATTGCTTTCCTCCGGCGGAAGCAGTTTACGCAACGCTGTTTCAACCTTAAAAGGATCTTTTGTCTCGACAAGACCGAGGAGGTTGCTTATACGAATAAGGTGAGTATCGGCAACAACGGCAGGCTTGCCGAATATGTCGCCGCAAATCAAATTTGCCGTTTTTCTGCCGACTCCCGGCAGAGAGGTCAGATCCTCAATGTTGTCCGGAACCATGCCTCCAAAATCGGAAAGAATTTTTTGCGCCATGCCGATAATGTCCTTAGCCTTGGTGCGATAAAAGCCGCATGAGCGGATAATCTCCTCAACATCGGCAACGTCAGCCTCGGCAAATGCTTCGACTGTAGGATATTTTTCAAAGAGTGCAGGCGTAACGATATTCACACGAGCGTCCGTGCACTGGGCAGAAAGTCTCGTCGCAACAAGAAGCTGAAAATCATTTTTATAATTCAGAGAGCAAATTGCGTCGGGATACTCTTTTTTGAGAGCCTCAACACAAAGCAGGGCTCTTTGCTTTTTTGTCATAACCTCACACCTTCCCTGAAAGGTAAAATTCCGTTAAATGAATTGATTTTTGCAGCAAATTGCCGCCGAGGGATTTAAAATGCTTTGATCGGCGGAAATTTAAAATATTATACTACATTATTTAACTAAAATAAAGGGCTTTGTGGATAATTCGGCGGTATTTTTGAACCGTGAACGGTGGCCGAAAAAAAGTGAAGTTAATCCTCGGTTATTGCTTTTTTATCGTTTTCAAATTATATTTATAACATGAAAAAGAAATTCAGCCGTCAAATGTAAAATAATTCCAAATATATTGAGATTTCCCGACAAATGCGTTATAATAAATTGATTTATTATACTCACAAGGGGGAATTATGTGAGCGGAGAAAAACTGAACAATAAGTTCCACTGGGGATTTGCGCTTATCCTCGTTACAATATTTCAAGTGTTGACCGGAACAGTGGTAATAACCGCCAACGGTTTCAACAGCACTCTGTTTGCTATCTTTGCAGGTTATATTCTTCTTGAATGGGCTTATTTTATCATTGCTTCTATTTTTTGCGGACAGAATAACTTTGAGCTTGAGATAATCGGTTTCCTCTTCTCGGGCATCGGTCTGACGAATGTTGCCACAGTTGATAACGACTATGCGCTCAAACAGATCGTTGCCATTGCGCTCGGACTGATTCTGTTTATCTTCATGCTCGCGGTTATGCGCCGCACAGATATCGTCATGAAGCTGCGAATGCCCGTTGCCTTTGCGGCGGTCGGACTGCTCGTCGCCAACCTTGCGCTTGCAAAATATACGAACGGTGCGCTTAACTGGATCACAATAGGCGGCATATCAATTCAGCCGTCCGAATTTGTCAAGCTTGCGTTTATCTTTGTCGGAGCGGCGTCGCTGGACAAGCTTCAAAGTGCACGAAGCCTTACTAAATATCTTATATTCTCCTTCGGCTGCGTCGGTGCGCTTTTCCTCATGAAGGACTTCGGCACCGCATTGATTTTCTTCTTCACCTTTATAGTAATTGCATTCATGCGCTCGGGTGACGTCAGAACGATTGCACTTGTATGCGTTGCGGCTTTACTCGGCGCAATAATGATCGTATATTTCAAACCGCATGTTGCCGCCCGATTCAAGGCATACCGTCATATCTGGGAGCTTATCAATGACGAAGGCATGCAGCAGACGAGAACTCTTATTTATTCGGCAAGCGGCGGTCTTTTCGGTCTCGGAATAGGCAAGGGTATGCTAAGAAATGTTGTTTTCGCCTCGACCGACCTTGCGTTCGGAATGATATGCGAGGAATGGGGCATGATAGTCGGTCTGACTATAGTTATCACATATGCTTTTATTCTTCTTTATGCAATCAAGGTTGCAAGAAACACCCGCTCGGCTTTCTATGCAATCACAGCTTGTGCGGCGGCAGGACTTTTGCTGTTCCAGACAAGCCTGAATATTTTCGGCGTAACGGATATACTTCCGTTTACGGGAGTTACTCTTCCGTTCATCAGCCGAGGCGGATCCAGCGTTATTTCCTCATGGGGCATGCTTGCGCTGATAAAATCGGCAGATATCAGAACCTATCCGAAGCTTTCCAAGACTATACTCCCCGATCATCCGCTTTATCCGCCCAATATAATGATAGGCAAGAGGTCCAAGCGAAAGGTATATGTTCCGCCGGTTGTTGAGCAGTCGGTCAGAGTCAAAAGCTCCGCAGCGGATGTGCCTATAAGCAAAAAACGGACACAGCAAGCCGGCAGGGGCGATGTTCCCATAAGCAAAAAGAGAACGACCTCTGCTCAGAATTCAAAGGACATTCCGATATCACGGAAGAAATCCGGGAACGGGAGGGCTAAATAAATGAGAAATACCACAAGACGTGCCTTTGTTCTTTACTTCGTTATAGTTGCATTTTTCTGCGGACTCGGATTCATGATGTACAATTTCTTTGTTCACGGCTCGGAATGGACGTCAAATCTTGTTAATCAGCATATTTATAAAAACGGCGAAATCTCCAGTGCCGGTACGATTTTTGACCGTAACGGAACAAAACTCGTTTATTCGGAGGACGGTGTACGAATTTATAACGATGACAAAACAATTCGCAAAGCCATGCTTCATGCTGTCGGTGACAATTCATCTTTCATCGCAACCGGAGTTCAGTATGTTTACAGTTCAAAGCTTTCGGGCTACGACTTTGTGAACGGTGTTTACAACCTGAAAAAATATAACAGAGGTAATGACATAAATCTCACCCTCGACGCCGATATATGCAAAACCGCTTACGAAGCAATGGACGGCAGGAAAGGAACCATAGCCGTTTACAATTACAAAACCGGCGCTATGGTCTGCATGGTATCAACACCTTCATATGATCCTCAGAACAAGCCGGACGATATTGACGAAAATTCCGATGAATATGAGGGCGTTTACCTCAATCGCTTTGTTTCGGGTCTGTACACCCCCGGCTCCATATTTAAAGTCGTTACCGCTATCAGTGCGATTGAAAATATTCCCGACATATATTCACAGACCTTTGAGTGCACGGGCGAATATGCAACGGGCGACGGCAAAATCATATGCAGCGGTGTTCACGGCACCGTCGATTTTGAGGAGGCGCTTAACCATTCCTGTAACTCCGCTTTTGCACAGATTGCAATTCAGCTCGGCCAATCAAAGCTGATGCAGACAGCAGGAGAGCTCGGCTTCAACACCAAAGAGGACATGGATCAGATAACCGTTTCCACAAGCCGCTTTGACGTCAGTAAAACCACAAAAACCGACCTTGGCTGGGCAGGTATAGGTCAGTACACCACAATGGTAAATCCCTATCATATGCTCACAATAATGGGAGCAATTGCAAACAACGGCGTTGCAACAAAGCCTTATTTTGTCCAAAACATGGTCTCCCCCGACGGCAAGATCAACGTTATCGGAAAAACCGCCGTAAACAAAACCGTAAACATAACCCCCGAGATAGCGGCACAGATGAAAAAGCTTCTTCGTTCAAACGTTGTGAATTATTATTCCGATTCAACCTTCCCCGGGCTCAAGATGTGCGGAAAGACGGGCACCGCAGAGGTTGAGGGCGGCTCACACGCATGGTTTGTCGGCTTTTCTCAGCGTGAGGACGCACCGTACGCCGTTATCTGCGTTGTCGAAAAATCCGGATCGGGTCTCTCGGTTGCCGGCGAGGTCGTGAACGAGGTCATGCAGGATGTCTGCAATTAACACAACATGTTGTGAGTAAAGAAACAAACTATACTAAAACAAAAAAATTATTAAAATATTTTTATGAAAAAGTGAATATATTTCTAAAGAAGAACTATAAAAATCTTTTTCGTGCTATTATAATAAAAAAGCGAAGTGTTCCCTTCGCAAAATAAAAAGCATGAAAATGCAAAAAACAAAAAGGAGAGATTTTTTCATGAAAAAATTCTTAGCAATTCTTCTCTCGGTTATCATGCTCTTCACGCTTGGCGTTGCAGCATTTGCCGAAGGCGAAAACGTAAACGAGGGTATGCCTAAAGATACACCTAAGCAGGCTGGCAAGGTTGTATTCTCAATCCAGAATACATACATTGAGCCCTCAAAAGAGTATTCGCTCCCAATCATCATGAAGTCCGATTATCTTGAGAAGGTTCCTGAAAACGCAGAAACTTTCTATTTCGGATTCTCAGGCATCAGCTTCTCAACAAGCGAGAAGGATATTGTTGAGATTAAGAACATCAGATTCTCTGATAAAATTGCTGCTGACGATCAGCTTGTTGTCAACCAGGTAGATCTTGAGAACGGCATGGACGGTTCATTGGCTTTCAAGATCAAGAAGGCTGATTTCAACAAGTTCTTCTCAACATCTGACGAAGGTATCGTTATCGGCTATATTGATGTTGTTACAACCGAGGCTGTTCCCGAGGAGTACAACAAGGACTTCGGAAGAATCGTATTCTTCCCGTATTTTGACCTTTACTCAGAAGATGACGAAGGCAATCCGAACGGTTGTGTTTCAGATCCTAATGCATCGGGTTGCTCTGTAGGATATACTGATGCAGATGGCAACTTCACAGGTATTTCCCTTGACGGATCCGAGAATGATGAAATCGTTCTTGATACAGCTTGCTTCTATCATGCACCTTATGTTCCTACATGGCAGGAAAGACTTAAGGTTTGGGGCAAGGCTCAGGGTCACCTCATCGTTAGCTTCTTCATCACAATTCTTGAAGTTCTCGATTCATTTCTTACAAAATAAATAAATCATATTGGTTTTTGAAGGACGGTTTAAGCCGTCCTTCTTTTTTTGCTCTCTTTTGAAAATTCATAAAAATGTGCTTTATTTTATCGGCATTATAGAGTATAATAAATATATTATTTCGAGAAATTCTTATTAACAAGGAGACAGACCGATGGTTGACCTTATAAAAAGAAATACACCGAGAATTGCGGATCAGTTTCTGCTGAAAACAATTGAGTCCGATAACGGATATGATTGTTATGAAATTTATTCCGAGGGCAAAAAAGTTGTGCTCGCCGGAAATTCACCGCTGAGTCAAGCAATGGCCTATTACGACTATCTCGGCAAGTATCACGGCGTTGTTATAACAAGTGGAGATTATGATATTTCAACGATCTCCTCCGCTCCCCTGCCCGAGGAAAAAATTAGCCGAACAATAAAGAAAAAAATCCGTGCCATGACAAGCTATGAATCGTTTTCGCTCAACGGCAATTTCCGCGGCTTTGACCGCTGGGAAAAAGAGATTGACTTTATGGCTATGCACGGCTTTAACCGTGCGCTTCAGCCTGTCGGCTTTGACGGCGTACTTTTCAGAACGTTGACCGATATCGGCATGCCCGAGAATTTCTGTCTTGAATTTTCCTCCGGCCCTGCATTTTTAATGAACCAGCTCACGGGCAACATCGCCGGAACAAATTCAGTCAACAGCAAAGAGTATCTTGAGAGAAAAATCACCGTCGGCAAGCTTATAAGTGACCGTGAAAGAAGTCTCGGGATTGAACCGATTTTTCCTGCGGCAATTCCGAGTGTTCCTTTCAGCCTCAGAAAAAAGTATATCAAGATGGACATTTTTAAAGCTCCGATGTGGTACAATTTTCCTCCTATTTTTTTCATCAGACCGAAGAATGCTTTTTTCTCTGTCTTTAATAAAAAATTCCTGACAATTCAGCGTGAAGCTCTCGGCGAGACACACAGCTATATCTTTGAGGGCGTATACGAATCGGATAAAAAAGGCTACAATTCTCATCTTGCCGACCTCGGTAAAGCCCTCGAAGAAATGCTCGGCGAATTTGATGCGGAAGCCGTCTGCTATTTGCACACAAGCTCAATAAATGCCGACTTTTTCAAAAACTGTTCGGGAGACAGATACATTTTTCTTGACAACTGTGAAATGAGCAAAAGCTCCGATATTCTGAACGGTCGGAAGTACATTCCCGAGATAAGCGGCAACCGTTACGGCAGAACGGGCATTTACGGCAATGTGCAAAAACTTTGCGACAATCCGTTTGCCAATTCCGAGCTCGGCGGAGCTCTTTCATTTGATAGTTTTGACATTAACCCGGTTTATTGTGCGGCTGCATTAAAAGCTATCACTACTGACAGCAATTTTGACCGCGACGAATTCATCAGGGATTTTTGTGCCAAAAGATACAAGACGGATTCTTTCACCGATGACATTATTTCCCTCATTGACCTTTGTTCAAGCGACGAGTGTACAGGCTCGATAATCTGCGCCCGTCCGTGCACAAACGTCAAGCATACCGCACCGTACGATACAATGGAACGGGACTATGATTTCCACAAGCTTTATCCGATCGCCCAAAATATTGCCGGCTCCGATGACAAAAAAATCGACGCAATGCGTGCCGATCTTCAGTCAATTGTCCGTCAGTTTTTGTCCGACCTCGCTTACCCTGTTTACATTAAGGCAACTGAATTTTTCAAAGAGAAAAATGTCAGAAACTTTGAACAGGCAAGCAATCTTTTCCTTGAAATTTGCGAGGACATCGACCGCCTTCTGAGGACGAGAGAAGAAACGAACTTCTGCACAAAATATCTTGAGGCGCAGGAACTCGGAAGCAGTCAGGAAGAAAAGGAATCCTTGCAGATAAACTTCCTTCTGCTCCACACAATCTGGGGACCGTTCGATCATTCGATTCTCTATGATACGGTTTGGAACGAGTGGGGCGGACTGGTGAAGGATTATTATGAGGCACGATGGCATATGTACTACCGTTCGCTCGCCGCATATTTTGACAATCCGAAAAAACTCAAGGACAATTCAAAAAAGCAGCCGCTTGACCGCAACGAATACAACGGCTCATATCAGGCAAAACGACTTGCTCTTTTTGAAAACAACTTCCTCGAAAATTATATTCCTCGCAAAAACGGAATCGGTGAGGAGGACACCGTGGAAGTGGCAAAAGAATTGCTTGAAAAATATTCAGAAGTTTATACACAGTTTTAAGGAGAACCTCAATGAAAAATATTCCGAATTCAATTACCGCTCACATTGACGAAGTGGCGGGAAAATTAAAAAAATATCCGAAGCTTGAAAAGCTTTACCGCAACTGCTACCCTAACACGCTTGAGACAACGGCGGAAATTCTTCCCGACGGTTCAACATTTCTTTACACAGGCGATATTCCTGCAATGTGGCTCAGAGACTCCACGGCTCAGGTTACGCATTATCTTCCGCTGACTAAGAACGACCCCGAGATCCGTTCGATTATCCGAGGTCTCATAGTCCGTCAGCTTGCTTACATAAGAATCGACCCTTATGCCAATGCATTCAACATTGAGAAGAACGGCCACGGTCACACCGACGATTTGCCGCTCAACGATCCGTGGGTTTGGGAGCGTAAATATGAAATCGACTCGCTCTGTTACCCGTTCAGACTCGCATATCTCTATTATAAAGAGTCCGGCGATAAGACTATAATTGATGACGATTTCATCAAAACCGCTAAGACCGTTGTTGATCTTTGGATAACCGAACAGCGTCATTTTGAAAAATCGCCGTACAAATTTCAGCGCTTCGGCTGTCGATGGATCGACACCCTCCATAACGGCGGCATGGGCTATCCCGTTAATTTCACCGGCATGACATGGAGCGGCTTCCGTCCGAGCGACGACAGTTGTACATTCGGCTATCTTATCGCTTCAAATATGTTTGCCGCTGTTGTTCTCGGATATATTGATGAGATTTTCACCGAGATGAATATTGAAGATGCGGATTTTCTTGCAAAGGTTCGAAATCTTCGTGAAGAAATTGAGTACGGAATCAACACCTACGGCACTGTCATTCATCCGAAATACGGCAGGATTTTTGCCTGTGAAACGGACGGCTTCGGTAATCATGTTCTTGCCGATGACGCTAATATTCCAAGCCTTCTCAGCGCACCGTATCTCGGCTATTGTGACGTAAATGACCCTGTTTATATAAACACAAGAAGATTTATTCTCAGCAATGATAACCCGTTCTATTACACAGGTAAGGCAGCTTCGGGTGTAGGCAGTCCCCACACGCCGCACGGTTTCATCTGGCACATTGCTCTTTCGATGCAGGGCTTAACCTCAACTGACCCGAATGAGATTAAAAAGCTCATTGAAACGCTCGTAGCGACAGACGCAGACACAGGCTATATGCATGAGGGCTTCAATGCCGACGATGCGACAGCCTTTACCCGTCCGTGGTTTGCATGGTCGAATTCAATCTTCGCAGAGTTTATCGAGTCTGCCCTTGATAAAGGAATTATCTAAATTCAAGGCAATGCCGCACACTTGCGGTGTTGCCTTAATATATGCACGAATAAACCCCGCCGGAATTTTCCGACGGGGAATCTTTGTTTAAGCTATAAGTTACGGCATGTTTACATAGTCGAGCGGATCGACTGTTTCGCCGTTATATCTGACCTCAAAGTGAAGGTGAGGACCCGTTGACCAGCCGGTGCTGCCGACTCGGGCAATAATTTGACCTCTTGAAACACGCTGTCCCTGCGAAACAAGAAGCGCGCTGCAATGACCGTAGAGGGAGGTATATCCGTCGCCGTGGTCAATTATAATATAGTTGCCATAGCCCGTGCCGCTCTCGCTCTCAAGCGATGAAAGAATAACCGTACCTGCTCTTGTCGCAACAATGTTCTTGCCGTAAGCTCCGCTCATGGAAACATCTATGCCGCTGTGGTATCTCCAGTCGCCGTCAAGCGGATGATAACGGTAGCCATAATATGATGTGAGGTAAACTCCGTCATAAGGCAATGGCCATGCCCAGCCCGAGGAGCTGACGTTTGAATTCATACTGCCGGCGTTAGAGCCGCCCGATGATGAGCCGCCGCTTGAACCCGAGGAGCTCTGGTTGGCTTTTCTGATAGCTTCCTTGATTTCTTTGTCAAGTCTCGACATTTCAGAATTATACTCATCAATCGAAACCTTGAGCTCCTTTGTCTGAGCATTCAGCGCATTGAGCTTTGCTTCAACCTCTTCGGTCTTCTGCTTGATAACGTTCTGATTTGCCGTCAACGTGTCCTCCGTGGACTGCAAGTCGCTTCGTTTTGCTTCAAGCTCCGTCTTTTCCTTTTGGAGCGCTGCCTTCTTGACTTCAAGCTCCTTTTGCATTTTTTCAATAGAAGCTATTTCCTTATTGAGCTTATCAACAAGATCCTGATCGCTCTCCGTCACACGTTTGAACATTTCGAGACGGTTAAGAAAGCTTGACATATCCGACGAAGAAGTGAAAATCTCAAGCACCGAGGTCTCGCCTGCCATGTAATTTGCTCTCATTCTATCACAGAAAAGCTTAACGGTGTCTTTAATTTCCTGATCCTTTGCGGCAATCTCTGCGTCAAGCTTTGCGATCTCGGAATTGAGCGAAGATATCTTCTTTTCGGTTGCATCAATATCCTCAGTTATGAGATCTTTTTGCGCCGTTATGTTCTCACGCTCCTGATTAAGCTTTTGAAGCTGAACATTGAGCGCGGAGACAATTTTTGACTGATCCGCCTGCTGACTTTCAAGCTCTTTTACTTTCTGCTCGCTCTCCGCCACCTTGTCTTCAATGTCGGAGTACTCGCCTCTCAAATCGCTAAGCGTCTTCGCCTGCGCTTTTGGCGCATACGACATGAATGACACAAAGACAAGAGCCGTACTCATAAGCAGTGCAATTATTTTATTCAGTTTCTTCATACACAACTCCTCCACGTTCCTTGAGATACTTCTGTATGGAAATAAGACTTCCTATTCCGCCGGAAACAATACCTATAGCAAGGAAAGCAACAAGAAGGTATACCACATAATCGGTAAACGGTACAATTGTAAAGCCCCTGCTTACCATCGTAAGCATTTGGGTAACCGTTGACTGAAGCGCTCTGTAAACGCCCCAAACGATTGCCAGGGAGAGAACTCCCGAAATTGCGCCGAGAACCATACCTTCAACCATGAACGGCCAACGGATGAACCAATTCGTCGCGCCGACTGATTTCATAATATTTATTTCAAGTCTTCTGCTGTACATTGTGATGCGAACGGTGTTCGCAATGATGAACAGCGATATTAGAAGCAGAACGGCAATTACACCGATGCTTACATAAAAAATCGTACGTCTGATTCTGACAAGTGTCTGTGCAATATCTCTGTTGTCTCGAACCGAGTCAACTCCGTCAAGCTTTTGCAGCTCGGAAACGGTACTGTCAAACTTGGTCATATCGCTGACAGAAACCTTAAAAAGATCCGGCAAGGGATTGTCAACGCCCTTAAAATATGTTGCATCCGTGCCAAGTTCTTCAAGCTGCTTCTTAAATGCCGTTTCCTTGTCAACAAACTCGCACTTTTTTACATTCTGCATAAGTGTGATTTTTTCCTGCAGTTCAGTTATGCCCTCGCCCTGAACCTCGTCCTTGAGATAAACCATGACAACGTTCTGACTTTCAATCTCGGCCATAACGTTGTTGACATTGACTATAACCATAAATGCCGCACCCATCATAACAAGGCATGACATCAAAACGGCGATTGAAGCAATGGACATAAGGTGGTTAACTCTGATATTTCTGAAGCCCTCTTTTGTAAGATAGCCTAAGCGTCCTCTTTTTCTCACTGATCCTCACCGTCCTTTTCCGAATCCTGTTCAATGTAAATACGGTAAGAATCATTGTCGCTTATAATAGCGTCAAGGAAATCCTCATCAACCTTTTCTTCTTTTTTATCCTCAGTATTTGTCTTTTCTTCCTTTGAAGAATATTTTTCCTCAATGGTCTGCTTTTCAAGGTTAAGGTGTGCCGCAGACTGAACCGGCAGCTCGCCGTTTTCAATCATTCCGTCGGCTACAACCTCGCCGCTTTCAAGCGTTATGACTCGCTTGTCAAATTTCTTGACAAGGTCATGTGCATGAGTAACCATTATAACTGTTGTGCCTGCCTCATTGAGTCTCGTGAGAAGCTCAACAATTTCCAACGACATCTGCGGATCAACATTACCTGTAGGCTCATCGGCGATAATTATATCTGCGTTATTTGCAAGCGCACGTGCAAGCGCAACTCTTTGCTGCTCGCCGCCCGAAAGCTCATTAGGATAGTTTCTTGCCTTTGCGGAAAGACCGACAATATTTATAACATAGGGAACACGTTTTCTGATATCCTTCTCCCTTGCACCGACAACTCTCATCGCAAACGCAACGTTATCGTAAACGGTCATAGTCGGAATAAGACGGAAATCCTGGAAAACAATTCCCATGTTTCTGCGAAAATACGGAATTTTCTTTTTCTTCATCTCGTTGAGATTATAGCCCTTGATGACTATAGTTCCCGATGAAGGAACCTCCTCGCGCATAATAAGCTTGAGGAATGTACTCTTTCCCGCTCCCGATGCTCCGACGACGAAAACGAACTCACCCTTGTCAATATGAATATTAACATTGTGCAGAGCCTTGGTTCCGTTGTCGTAAACCTTGGATACGTTTTTAAAATCAATCATGTTATCTGTCCTTAGTTGTATCAGTATTTGATCGGATTTGCGTCAAGATATCTCTTTACCATGAGTGCGACTTTGAATACGATAGCGTCGTCAAACTCACGAAGGTCGAGACCCGTGATCTTCTTAATCTTCTCAAGACGATAAACAAGAGTATTTCTGTGGACAAAGAGCTTCCTTGATGTCTCACTGACGTTGAGGTTATTCTCAAAGAACTTCTGAATCGTGAACAGAGTTTCCTGATCGAGACTCTCAATTGAGCCGCGCTTAAATACCTCACGAAGGAAAAGCTCGCAAAGCGTTGTCGGCAGCTGATAGATAAGACGGGCAATGCCGAGACTGTCATAGCTGACGATAGTTTTTTCGTTGTCAAATACCTTGCCGACCTCAAGAGAGATCTGCGCTTCCTTAAAGGAGCGTGCAAGCTCCTTGATGCCTGCAACCGTTGTGCCGATACCGATAACGGAATGAACATAAAGCTCGGTCGAAAGTGAATCGGCAATTGAGCGTGCAAGCTTTTCAAGATCCTTGGATTCTATGTTGCTCTTAACCTCCTTGACAAGTGCAATATCGGTCTCGTTGATACTTACAACGAAATCCTTGGACTTGTCCGGGAAAAGATTCTGAACTATGTCATAGGCGGAAACATCTGTCTGGTTCGGGATTCTGATAAGAAGAACCGCACGGGTGGCGTCGTTGTTAAAGCGAAGCTCACGAGCCTTGAGATAGATATCTCCGGGAAGAATGTTGTCAAGAATAACATTCTTTATAAAGTTGTTTCTGTCATATTTCTCGTCGAAATACTGCTTGAGATTGCTCAAAGCAACTGCGCTGATATTGGTATATTTCTCTGCAAGCTCGTCATCACCGTCAACAAAAACCGCATACTCGGGGTGAATCTGATTGCCGAAGGTCTTGTATGTGCAGCCGTCAACAACACATGCTTCCGTGTCCATAAAAACGCTGGCTGCAGCCGTGGGCACTACCTCGCCGATTCTTCCAAGCTCGCTGCACGAAATAATTGTGCCTGTTTCATCAATGATACCAATTGATCTGTCGATCGCGCTCCTCATCTGATGAATGACTCCCTGAAAAAGTCTGTTTGACATAAAATCTCTCCTCACGATTGTTTTTCACATCATACTTCGCATTTCAAATGGTTTTAGGCATGTTTATACAAAATGCCAACCTAAACATATACATTTTACACAATTTCAAAGAATATTTCAACCCTTTTAAGCATATTTTTTGAAAAATCTTTTCAAAACAGACGTAAATCAACGGATATTTTATAAATAATGCCCAAAGTATTCCTTTTTTTGCCGTCATTATGACTTGTGTAAAATCACCAAATATTGATTTAAAACGTCAAAAACATACCCCTGTATACAATATTTTGGAAAACTGTTGTCATTTTCACCAATGGCAAAAGGAGTCCGCGACTTTCGGTCGGAACCCCTTTTGTTGTTATAAATTATTCAAAAAGCGAACTGCATCAATATCCGCTACCGAAGAACTGGCCCCAATCGTATCCGCCCTGAGTCTGGCTCTCGGTTGTTGTCTCAGTCTCGGACGAGTTACCCTTGTCCTCTACAAGCGTCGCTTCAACGGTGAATGTATCAACCGAGTAGTCTGAATTGATCCTGCAAAGCTCAAGCTTGAGCTTATCTCCAACCTTGCCGTTTTCAATTTTATCAAGAAGAACATCGGCTGTGTCAAGCTTCTCGCCGTCAACCGCCGTGATAAGATCGCCGACCTTTGCCTTGCTGTTTGCAAGTGAGCTGTCGGAATTGATCGAAGCGATAACAAGAGAACCGCTCGGTAAATTCTTGAGCTTAACTACCATAGCATACTGCTGATATTTTTCTGCTGCGGCATAGGAGATGCCGAGCTTCGGTCTGTCTGTAACATAGCCGTTGGCGATGATATCGTCAATAATTTGCTTAGCGTCGGAGATCGGAATTGCGAATGCCATTCCCTCGTATCCGGTGCTTACAATCTTTGAAGAGTTAATACCGATAACCTGACCGTATTCATTCATAAGAGCGCCGCCCGAGTTACCCGAGTTGATAGGCGTTGTGTGCTGAATACATTTCATCTCGTAGCCGCTCTCGCTGCTGATAGGTCTGTCGATAGCGGAAACCATGCCCTTTGTAAAAGAACCGAAGAATTCGGAGCCGCCCGGGTTACCGATAGCATAAACAGTCTGTCCCTTTTTCAGGGTTGTCGAATCGCCGAACTCAGCGGCGGTAAGACCTGTTTTGGCAATCTTGATAACGCCGACATCGGTCTTTGAATCATAACCGACAAGAATGCCGTCATAGTTGTTGCCCTCGTAGTCCGTAACCGTCATCGTGTAGCCCGAGGTCTTAACGGAGCTGATAACATGGGCACAGGTTACAATGTAGGTGTATTTCTTTGAGCTGTCCTCGCCCATGATAATACCCGAGCCTTCGCCGACAAGCGAATTTTTTGCGGAAGACGAGAATATAGACTGTGACTGACCGTAAAGTTTAATACCGACATTGAATTTTTCAGCCTTTGCGGCAACCTCTTCGCTGGACGGAACACCCGTTGTATTATTCTTTGCCGTAGGTGTTTCGGAAAGCGTTAGCTGAGTCGAGTCGCTTGATACTTTTGAAGTATCCGCCTTCTTAACCATCGGATAAACTCCGAGAATAACGGCAACGCAAACAACAACTGCGACCAGTGCGATTACAAAGCCCTTAAAGCCCTTGCTTTTTTTCTTCTTTGGAACCTCGTTTACGGTCTTTGCGTACTGCTGACTGTAATAATCATTCTGCGAAGCTCCCGTGCCGTTGTTTGAGCCGTAGCTCTGCGAATTGTACGGGCTGTACGGTGACTCTTTGGGTGTATCATCCACGGTGTCATTGTAACGGCTGAAATCGTTATAATTGTTATTATAGCTCTGCTCATTGTTTCGGCTCGGCTCTGCATATGCCTTTTCCGTTTCATTCTGCTGAGCATATCCGTTTTCGTCAGTCCGGTTGTTTTCAGCGGCGGACTCGGCAGGCTCCGGAGTTCCTTCTGTTCCGTAATATCTGTTTTCGTCACTCATAATAATTCCTCCTGCGCTGTTTATAGGAACTTTTTTGCTTTCTGTTCCTTATGTTGTCTACAAGTATAAGCCCGGGTTTTTACGACGGTTTTTATAAATTGTAAACAAAAATTAAACGTTTGGAAGCCAGAATACAAATTGTGTGTATTCATTCAGCTTGCTTTTGCAGACGATTTGACCACCGTGAAGCTCAACAATGCTCTTTACAAGGTAAAGACCGAGACCTGCGCCCTTGACATCATAGCTTCTGGACTTATCAATCTTATAAAATCTTTCAAATATTTTGTCCGCTTCCTCACGTTCAATACCTGCACCGCTGTTTTTGATGCTGACAAAAAGCTTTTCCTTGTCATGATAGGTCTTGAACTCTATATATCCGTTCTGCGGCGTGAACTTGACCGCATTATCAATAAGGTTATAGATAACCTGCATCATCATGTCCTCATCGGCGCTGACAATCATACTTTCCATCTTGTCAAGGCCGACAATTTCAATATCTTTATCGTTGATTTTTCTTTCAAATGACAGGAGCGTTTTGAAAATATCTGCGCTGATGTCAAACTGTTTCAAATTTATCTGCATTTCACCCGCTTCAAGCTTGGACATATTCAGCATACCTGTAACAAGCCTTGAAAGACGCTTAACCTCATCTGAAACAATTCGCAGGTAATAATCATACTTGTCTTCGCTTATGGTGCCGTCGAGCATTCCGTCGATGAATCCGCCGATCGACGTCATCGGAGTTTTCAGCTCATGCGAAACATTTGCAACAAAGCTTCTTCGCGAGCTTTCAAGTGCAGAAAGCGACATTGCCATTGTGTTAAACGCCTCGGAAAGCTGCGCCACCTCGTCATGTCCCCGAACTCTGACCTTATAGCTGAAATCTCCCTGAGAATAATGCTCGGTCGCAGTTGCCATATCCCTCAGCGGACGTGTAAGCCTGTAGCTGAGATAATAAACGGCAAGGAACGATAAAACCAACGAGAACAACGCAGCAACAAGAAAGATCTGAAGCATCCTTTTGGCATAGCCGTACCAGCTTGAAGTTATCTTCTCGGTTGCTATAACGATTGCAACGGTTTTATTGTTAATTCTAATCGGCGATGCGGCGGTAATCTGAGTTCTTACAAAGGTTGTTCCCAGTCTGCCGACCTCCGTATAGTCCTTATCGGTTGCAGCGTCTATAATTGATTGATCTATCTTATATCCGCCGTGAACAACGCAAACTGCCTTTGAATCAAACCTGAAGCGGTCGCTCATCATTTCTTTGCAAACGACAACCTCGCCGTTCATATTGATAATGAAAATATCCGCATCAAGCGCCGCCGACATATTATTGATAGTGTTGCAAATCATTGAAAGCGGAGAGATGTCAACCTCCTCTCCGCTGTTGTATTTCCCTGAAAACTGGCTGAGAATTTTCTCCGAGTTTTTGGAAATGATCGTTGTGTTTCGTTCAAGTGTCGAAAGCTGCTCATCATTGCGATATTTGGAAGCAATTCCGAGATACGTTGAGCAGACTATCAGCACGCTGAAAAGACTGACTAAGGTTATAATAGAAAGATATTTGTAAAACAGTTTTTTGTTTTTGGGTTCTTTTCTTAATCTTCTGCCCATGGATCATCAGTCCTTGGTTTCAAATTTATATCCGACGCTCCAAACAGTCTTGATTTCCCATTTGTCGGAAACGCCCTCAAGTTTTTCACGGATGCGTTTAACATGAACGTCAACCGTTCTGCTGTCGCCGTAATAGTCGAAGCCCCAGACCTCGTCAAGAAGCTGATCTCTTGTGAAAACCCTGTTCGGGTTGCTTGCGAGATGATAGAGAAGCTCAAGCTCTTTCGGCGGAGCATCAACCTTTTCGCCCTTTACTCTCAATTCATAATTGGTGAGATTGATTGAAAGATTGTCGTAGGAAACCTGCTTGATATTGTTCTCGGCTTCGGGAGCGGAAGCGTTCGACGTTCTGCGAAGAACCGCTTTGATTCTTGCAAGAACCTCTTTAGCCTCAAACGGCTTGGTGATGTAATCATCGGCACCGAGCTCAAGACCGAGAACTTTATCAAAAGTTTCACCTTTGGCAGTAAGCATAATTATCGGTTTGTTGGAATATTTCCTGATTTCACGGCAAACCTGCCAGCCGTCAAGCTCGGGCAGCATAATATCAAGAAGCATGAGGTCGGGCTGATGCTCGGCAAAGAGTTTAACCGCCTGCATACCTGTGTTTGCGATTGTAACGCTGTAGCCCTCTTTTTCAAGATAGAGTCTGAGAAGCTCACATATGTTGGTGTCATCATCGACTACGAGAATTTTTTCTGTTGCCATAGTAATTCCTCCGTTTCAATAAAACCCTTTAAGGCAACACAAGAAATGTGCGGCGTTGCCTTAATGTTGTCTTTATCTTAATTATACTTTTTAATTTGTCCATTTTGTGAACTAATCAAAAATATTCTTTAAAATACATTTATTTCAAACGTCGTTTTTGACTTGTATTCCTCGCCTGCCCTGAACGTGCACTGCGGGAAATCGGGGTGATTCGGCGTGTCGGGGTAATACTGCGTTTCAAGGCAGAAGCCTGCATGCTGAACAAGCGGAAGTCCGCCCTTGCCGATGACCGAACCGTCAAGGAAGTTGCCCGTATAGAGCTGAACACCCGGGAGGTCGGTATAAACCTTAAGTTGTCTGCCGCTGACAGGCTCATAAACAACTGCGTCCGCTTCGCCCTCAACATGGTCAAGGCAGAAGTTGTGGTCATAGCCTCTGCACATTACGAGCTGAGCATCTCTTTCGTGAATCCTCTTGCCGATTGAGGTCGGATTTGTAAAATCAAACGGCGTGTTGAAAACCGAACGGAGCTGACCTGTCGGTATACTGTCCTCATCGGTCGGTGTAAATCTCTTCGCATTGAGTTTGAGTACATGACCGAGCACATTGCTCATTGCCGAACCGCTGAGATTAAAGTATGTATGATTGGTGAAGTTAATAACCGTATCCTTGTCGCTGACTGCGCTGTATTCGATCACAACCTTGTTGTCCTCGGTGAGAGTATATTTCACCTTGGCGTCCATCTTGCCCTCAAAGCCGCTTGCTCCGTCGGGGCTCAAGTAAGAAAGCTCAACGGCGTTATCGCCTACTGCCTCTGCGTCCCAAACCGCATCGGAAAACTCGCCTGCGCTGTGGAGACATGTCCTGCCTTTTTCATTTCGGGTGAGTTGAACTTTTTTGCCGTTCATCACGAAGGAACCGTTTGCTATTCTGTTGGCATATCTGCCGACAGTTTTACCCTGATAGTCCGTAAAATTAAGATGACCGTAAAGGCTGTCAAAGCCGACTGTGATATCGTTAACTCTGCCGTATTTATCGGGAGTGTATAACGCCTGCAGCGTTGCACCGAGCGTAATCACCTGAAGAATAATTCCGTTTGAATTTTTTACCGTGAAAAGCCTGACTTCTTTTCCGTCGGGCATATTTCCGAAAAAAGAAACATTAACTGACATAAATAAAATCTCCTATCAATTTGTTACATTGTATCCGACGGCGAAAGAAAAACATGAAGAGGAAGCCACTGCTGAACATTCGCAGGAAAAGCCTCTCTGTCCGCCGAAAGATTTGAGAAAAATGCTCTTGTGGCGGCATGGTGACTCAGTTCATATTCCGCCTTGCCGTCAAATTTTTCGACCTTAACTTTATTGTCAAGCACCTCTATGCGAAGCTTTTCGTCGCCGTATTTGCCATGGACAAGTACGGTAAGCACACCGTCGCAAAGCTTTGAGTACTTAGTTTTTGCACCGAGATAAACTCTGATAACCTTTTCAAAATTATAGATAAGAATCATCTCACAGCCTTCAACATTGAAGCCGTCAGAATTCTCTGTAAAGAATTTAATCTTCTCAGTCTCAAACGGAGCAACGACAAATCCGACTTGAAACGCTTCCGTCTTTTCCATAACCGCGGCAACAAGATTCGGATAATATTTCGGGTTAATAACACCGAATTCATTGACGTTACTCTTTGTATAATCCATCACAAAGTATCCGACAAAAACGCCGTTATCTTTGAGAATATATGGGCAATCCCTCCACGAACAGAGAACGTCAAAGCAGCTCTCCGGACTTCTGTTTGACCTTATCGTAAGCTTCGAGTAAATCTTTTCGATATTCTCAATACTTTCGGTATCTTTAGAATCAAGCTTTTCAACCTCAAGTCCGCAGGGCATGGCTTTAAGTGAATGTCTGTAGGCACTTCGGCTGAAATTGAAACGGTAGGAAGTTCCCGAGGACTCAAATCCGAAATAGCCGTAACGCTGTCGCTGACCGCCGAGATAAGCGACGTCAACACCGTTTTTTCTCATATCTTCAACCGAAAGCTCCATGAGCTCGATCATATAGCCCATTGATCTGTAATCTTTTCCGACAGCAACATTGCCGATGCAGCAAGCTTTAATTTGCTCATCACCGACCGTCATGTCATTATAAAAGCTGCCGATTGCGGAACGGAAATTGCCGCTCTCGTCCTTGACAACAAAATTATTGTACGCCGGCCTGTATTTATCCTTATAGCATTTTGGAAGCAGGCTGAGAAAATCTCTTCCTTCGGGGTCGTCTGTGAAAAAAACTTCATTGAGAAAAGCAATCAGTCTTTCGTTTTCCTCATCATTTCCCCTGCCGTAATATAGGTTGTTTGCCATAGCTTTATATCCTTTCGATTTTAAATCAATATCCGCTTGCTTCCTCGTTTTTAACAAGCTTGACTATTCTGCTTGTGCCGAGCCTGTCCGCGCCGAGTTTTATAAAATCCTCGGCATCGGCAAGAGAAGCAATTCCGCCGGCCGCTTTAATTTTTGTATCGCCCGTAACGTATTTTGCAAAAAGGGCAACGTCTTCTCTCGTTGCTCCGGCGGTTGAAAAGCCGGTCGATGTTTTTATGAAATCTGCTCCCGATTCGGATACAATCTCACACATCTTTTTCTTTTCGTCATCAGTCAGCAGGCAGGTCTCAATAATAACCTTGAGAAGCTTGCCGCGGCAGGCAGTCTTGACCGCATTTATTTCATTAAGGGTAAAATCATACTTTTTATCTTTAAGGGCGCCGATATTTATCACCATGTCAATTTCTTCCGCACCGTTTTTTACCGCGTCCTCTGCTTCAAAGCATTTAGCCGCAGTTGTGGAATATCCGTTCGGGAAACCGATAACCGTGCATACAGGAATTTTTCCGTCAACATATTCTGCGGCATCCTTAACATAGCTCGCCGGAACGCAAACCGATGCGCAGCCGTATTTTATGCCGTCGTCGCAAATCTGCTTGATTTCCTCCCACGTTGCCGTCTGAGAAAGCAAGGTGTGGTCAACCTTTGAAAGTATACTCTTAATATCCATATTTTTTCCTTTCATTATGAAACTACCTCGCCCGTCTGAGCGTTGACGAGATTCTGGAACAGCGCCACCTGAGTGGCAGAAACAAACTTGTCCTCATGTAAGCTGCCGAAAAACCAGCACTTAAAATCACAGTTCGCACTCAGCTCCTGAAGATAGGCATTGAGACCCGAAACCGTAAGCGGTTCATTATCTTTCAGCCGCAGAAAATTCTTAATCTTCTGCGAAGGTTCATGAGTAATCATATAATCGACCTTATATTTGCAGCGTTCAAGATTCTCCGCGCCCTCTCGCATTTCCTCCTGAGTCGGAATCTCTGCTCTTGACCATGTGTCGTGGTCAACTCTCATATCTATATCGGGGCTTTCTCCGCCGCCCATGGCAAAGTATTTCTCACCCTCTATTTCAAAGATCTGTCCCCTCATAAGATGATATATATTGTCCCTGATCTTATGCGCCTTGCCTCCGGCGAAATTAACGACGGGATATCTCGCAATCAAATCAAAATTCTCATGGGTTCCGTCAACAAAAAGAATTTTATATTTCTTTTTGCCGAGCTTGTCGAGAATTTTTTTCTCCTTCGAGTCGCCGCGCCATATAAATCCGAAATCTCCGCAGACAATAAGCGTGTCGCCCTCTTTTATATTCTTGAATTTTTTCTGAGAAAAGAGAGCATAGTCACCGTGCATATCTCCGGTTACATAAACCATTGTCAGATCACTCCCCAAAATGTGATAAATTTTTTAAAAATCATGTTTATTTTTATAGCCTAATCTGTTATAATACTTTTAAGGCATTTCCGCCCGATTGAGGCGCACGCCTTATGCAATCCATGATTACATAAAATACACGATTACACAATATATAATACTACAAGTTCGGGTGTCTTGTCTATGAAAAAATTTATAATTTTTATATGTTGTACGGCTTTAATTCTTACCTCGGCGGTTTTACCTGCCTCAGCCGCAGATTATACGGGAGATGTTACTCTTTATTCTCAAATTGACTTGCTTATCAACCTTGACAGCAATACCGTTATCATTGACAAAAATGCAGATCGGCAAGCCGACCCGTCATCACTGACGAAAATTATGACCGCTCTCGTCGTGCTGCAGAACGAAAAGGATCTCAGCAAAAAAATCACTGTTTCCGGATCGTCACTTGAAAGTCTTTACGGCACAGGCTGCATCATGTCCGGACTTCAGGACGGCGAGATCATCAGCGTTTATGACTTGCTCTGCTGCCTGCTCATTCCGAGCGGAAATGACGCAGCCCTTGTTCTCGCAAACGAGTACGGCAAGGGCATACCGAATTTCGTTAAAAAAATGAACGACACAGCCAAAAAGCTCGGCTGTACAAAGACAAAATTCACCAACCCTCACGGACTTGACGACATCAATCAGAAATCCACGGCAAACGACATTGCAAAAATCACACAGGCGGCAATGAAATATTCCGTCTTTGAGACGATAGTCAAGATGCTGACCTATGACCTTCAAAAGACAAACAAAAACGAGGAACGCACGATAGTCAATACCAACTACATGCTCAACTACGGATTCCCCGATTACTACTATGAAAACGCAAAAGGAATAAAAACCGGTTCCAGCAATGCCGAAGGCGAAAGCATTGTATCTGTAGCCTCAAGGGACGGTTACAGCTACATGGCAATTGCCCTCGGCGGACCTTATAAGGACACCGACGGTGATAATGATACTGAAAATCAAGCGATTCTCGACGCAGTCAGAATGTTTGAATGGGCATTTGACAGCCTCAGCTATGAAATCGTCACAAAGGAAGCACAGTTCGTCACCACGGTTCCGGTCAACTATTGCTGGGATATGGACAGTGTCAGACTGGTTGCAAAGAATGAAGTTCTTGCCCTTGTCCCGGAGGGCAACGGTTCCGAAAGCGTAAGCTTTGAACCGATTGATATGCCGGAAGCTCTTGATGCGCCGTTTAAAAAGGGCGATACAGTCTGCAAAGCAAAAATAATGTTCGCCGAACGTCAAATAGGAACAGTCGATCTTGTTGTCGCCGAAAATGCTAACATGAGCATGCTTCTCTATCTTAAAGCGGCACTCAAAAGGATGACGGCAAGCACGGTATTTAAAATATTGGTTGTAGTAGTTGTTTTGGTAATCGGTGCATATGTTGCACTTTACATCCGTGCGAACCGCAGACGGAAAAAGAATCGGGAATTAAAAATGTTTAAATACAGTGAGCTTCACCAAAACCCCAAAACCAAGGATAAAAAATAAAAACATAAAACGCAGAGAGATTCTTTTCGACTTTCTCTGCGTTTTTTCGACCCGCCGTATATCCGACATGCCTAAAATAATAAGTTTTTTATTTTTTTAGTTATTTATTTTCACCTTTTTGTTGACATTTTAATTTTTCGGTATTATAATATAGACGTTCTATAAATTCACAATAATAACAGGTGGGAATATGAATATTGAATATCAACTAACAAAAACTTATATTTATTTGGAAAATCAGCAGTTCTGCACATATGGCATAGATGCCATCAACAGATCAACCGCTAAAATCCAAAGTCAGATTTCCGATGTTTCTCTTGACAAATCTTTTGTTCAGCAAGTCATAGACCTGTTGAATTCGGCTGAGGTTGAACTGTGCCATTTTGCCGAAGTCGTGGAAGATGAGCTGAATAAGTAAAAGAAACAATGAATACTTTCTGCTGCTGTGAAAATCTTTCACCCGGCCAATTGTTTTATACTCTGTTTTTGCCGCATAGCGTCAAGATAAATACCCGGAATCTCTGCCGAAAATAGCTTCCGACGGATTCTCAGTTAGTTCTTTCTTTGCAACCATACAAATATAAAGAAAAACAGACCATGAAATCATGGTCTGTTTTTTTTGGCAGCGGAATAGGGATTCGAACCCCAACAAACAGAGTCAGAGTCTGTCGTGCTACCGTTACACAATTCCGCTAAAGAACGTTTGATATTATACATCAGCAAACAGGTTTTGTCAATATGTTTTGCAGAAAAATTTGAAAAATTCCTAACTCATTGCAACATCCAACAGCATCATGAGTGCAAATCCGACTGCCGTGCCTGCCGTTCCTATTCTGCTTTTCGCCTTGGGAATCAGCTCATTTGACACGACATATATCATTGCTCCCGCCGCAAAGGAAAGAACATACGGCAATATCGGGGCAACAAGCCAAGTCAGCAATACCGTCAAGACAGACGCAACAGGCTCGACTGCACCCGAAAGCACGCCGTAAAGAAACGCTCTCTTTTTTCCCATTCCGTCTGTAACCAGCGGTGCGGATATAATTGTTCCCTCGGGGAAATTCTGCACAGCAATGCCGATTGAAAGAGTCAGAGCTTCCGACAGCGGTATAATTCCGCTTATTAACCCGGCGAACGCCACGCCGACCGCCATTCCCTCAGGTATGTTATGCAAGGTCACGGCAATAAAAAGCATAATATTTTCGCCGAGCTTCGGCTCTTTCCCTGTGTTTAAATCAAAATCGGGCACAAGTGCATCCAAAAGCATCATTGACCCGGTGCCTGCAAGAAAACCCGTAACAGCAGGTATCCACGATCCGGCAGCTTCGATTGACGGCAGCAAAAGTGACCAGACCGACGCCGCAGTCATAACTCCCGCCGCAAATCCGAGCATGGCTCGGTGAAAATGCGGATTTGCTTTTCCTTTTATAAAAAACACTGCCGCCGCCCCTATCGTTGTCCCGAGAAACGGCAGTAAAATGCCTATAGCTGTTTCACTCAGAAAGTTCACTTAAATCACCGATTTCACAAAGTATTACTACTATCAGAAATATTCGTTAATCCAATAAATGTTCGTAATACTGTTGTTTTTTTCTCAAGCGTGTATTATAATATTTCCCATGAACGGAGGGATATTGATGAAAGGAAATCGCTTTGACGCTTTCTGTGAAAAAACCGCTTTAAAGCAGAAGGCCTTTTCGGGTAAATTGTATTCCGCTTTTTGCCGTGCAGATAATCAAATCAACTCTAAGCAAAAGCTGAACGTTGCAATTATTGCAGCAGTCAGCGTACTTCTTTTTGCCGTCATGCTTTTCCTCAATTACTGCACTCCGTATCTCAACGACGATTATATTTATTTTAATATTTTCTCCGAAAACGGAATCGGCGATTTTATTTTGCTTTCAATTAAAGATCAAAAGGTTGAAAACCTTTCCGATATTGTCGAGTCCATGAAGGCGCACTACAACGTCATGAACGGAAGAATTCTCGTTCATTCGATTGTTCAAGGTATCCTGATACTGCCCAAAAGCGTTTTCAATGTTCTCAACTCGGCAGCATACGTTGCGCTGATGCTTCTCATTTACAAGCATTGCAAGGGCACGTGCAGGGAGCATAAGGCGGTGCTCTTTGTTCTCATCTGCCTTGCGGCGTGGACGTTTTTGCCCGATTTCGGCAAAACGGCACTATGGCTCACGGGCAGCATAAATTACCTTTGGAGCTCAGTTTTCAGGCTCGCCGTTTTGCTCCCGTTTAGACTCTATGCCGACGGCAAGGACGATAAAGTTCCATGGCTGAAAGCTATTGTTATGACGCTTGCCTGTCTCGCGGCAGGTGCAACCAATGAAAATACAAGCGCCGCGTTCATCGGTGTCACCGTTCTTTTCATGATTTATTGCCGAGTTCACAAAAGAAAGCTTCCGGTTTGGTCGGTCACCGGTCTCATCGCCGCACTCTGCGGATTTTTCTTCATGGTTTCGGCACCGGGAAATTCAAGACGTGTCAATATCGGTGACGAGGTCGGCAATTCGATTGCAACAAGGCTGGTTAACATTCCCGCGAACATGATTTTGTTTCTCTCTGTTTTCGTCGGAGCGTTCGTTGTGTGTGTAATTATTCTTTACACATATGACCGTGAAAGCGGCAACAAAAAAACGGGAATTGCAGCCATTGCCTTAATCGGTGCATTCGGTGCGGCAGCAGTTATGGTCGCCTCTCCCCAGTTTCCGACAAGGGCATGGTTCGGAATTTATATCTACGCAATGACAGCGGTCGGAATTCTTGTTTACCGAATCCTCCTCAACGAAAATCTTGCACGCAGGTTAATTTTGATTTCGGTCGTGTTCTGGTCGATATGGAGCATGATGTCATGTGTTCACACGGCGCAGGACATGAAAGGCCTTCATTCCTTTAACGTTAAGCGTGATGCATATATTGAAGAGCAGAAGGCGCAGGGCAACTATGACCTTGAGCTTGAAAAATATTACACTACGGATCAGCATGCCCCATCAATGGACGGCGCAGACATAACCGAGGACCCCGAGCATTGGCGCAACATAACTTTTGCCATGCACTACAGTCTTGACAGTGTAAAAGAAAAGAAGTAACTTGACCCCGAAGGGAGCGACAGATATGAAAATCACAGAAATTCTCAACAACGGAAAAATGTCTTTATCTTTTGAGGTTTTTCCGCCCAAAACGGACACTGCCTTTGAAAGTGTTCAGCAGGCAACCCGTGAGATTGCGAAGCTCAAGCCTTCCTACATGAGCATAACCTACGGTGCCGGCGGAGGAACGAGCAAATATACACTTGACATTGCCGAGGATATTATGAAGGACTACGGCGTGCCGACGCTTGCGCATCTGACTTGTGTTTCCTCGTCAAAGGCAACCGTTCAAGATAGGATTTTCGAGATGAACAAGCGTGGGATTAAAAACGTTCTGGCTCTCAGAGGTGATATTCCTACAGAAATGGAGGCTGATGACAGGAGCGGCTGGGATCACCAATATGCCGTTGACCTTATTCGTGAAATTAAGGAAAGCGGCTTTGATTTCTGCATCGGCGGAGCATGCTATCCGGAGATTCACCCGGAAAGCTCCAATCAAAAGGAGGATATTAAGCACCTCAAAGAAAAGGTTGACGCGGGTTGTGAATTCCTGACGACGCAGATGTTTTTTGACAACAATCTTTTATATAATTTTCTTTACAAAATTCGTGAAGCAGGCATCACCGTGCCAATCGTTGCCGGAATTATGCCGATAACAAATGCAAAACAGGTTGACAGAGCAATCAAACTTTCCGGCTCATTCATGCCTCAGAGATTCAAAAGCCTTGTTGATAAGTTCGGTTCGGATCCTCTTGCAATGAAGCAGGCAGGTATTGCCTACGCGACGGATCAGATCATCGACCTTTACGCAAACGGGGTTGAAAACGTTCATGTTTATTCAATGAACAAGCCCGATGTTGCACAGAAAATACAGTCCAATCTCTCTGATATTTTAGGCAAGTGATATTATGGAAACGGTTTACAGCTTATCATTCAAAGAACCGAGCATAAATAAAAAAGAAATAATGCGATACATGTCGTCGCAGGGCGGCGGTGATGAAATTCTCGGACTTGTTGACGAATGTCTCACCGAGGTTCGGGAAATGCTTCAATATAAGGTTTGCTACGCCATTCTGACGACTGAAACCGACAGCAATATCATCTCTCTGCCATGCGGACAAATCGCAAGCCGAAACCTTGCAAAAAATCTCAGCGGCTGCGATAAAGCAATAATCTTTGCCGCAACAATCGGCATCGGCATTGACCGATTGATATCAAAATATTCAAGATTATCGCCCGCAAAGGCTTTATGCCTTCAGGCAATCGGAGCGGAAAGAGTTGAAGCTCTCTGCAATGATTTTTGCGAGAAAATGAAATCGGAATTTCAAGGAAAAGGAGAAAGTCTCCGACCGAGATTCAGCCCCGGCTACGGAGACCTGCCGCTTGAAACGCAAAAAATGATTTTCTCGCTGCTTGACTGCCCCAAAAGAATCGGCGTTACACTCGGTGATACGCTTTTAATGTCACCGTCAAAGTCAGTAACAGCATTTATCGGAATAACCCGATGATAGGAAGTGTTTCAATGAATATTCGTGATTTTATTAAAAATAATATAGTTTACCTCGACGGCGGCATGGGAACTCTCCTGCAAAAAAGCGGTTTGCAGCCGGACGAGCTGCCCGAGCATTGGAACATTTCTCACCCCGAGGTGATTAAAGAAATCCACAAAAGCTACTATGACAGCGGCAGTAATATCGTAAATACGAACACCTTCGGCGCAAACTCTCTCAAATTCGGCACAGATGAGCTTAGCGAAATTATATATCATGCCGTTAAAAACGCTGACGAAGCGAGAAAAGCCTCTTCGGGAAAGCAGGAAAAATTTATTGCGCTTGATGTAGGTCCTACAGGTAAGCTGCTTAAGCCCCTCGGCGATCTCGACTTTGAGGATGCGGTTAAAGCTTTTGCCGAAGTAATAAGTCTCGGTGTAAAATACGGCGTTGACCTTATCACAATCGAAACAATGAACGACAGCTATGAGACAAAGGCCGCCGTGCTTGCCGCAAAAGAAAACAGTGACCTCCCCATTATCGTAACAAACGCATACGGTGAAAACGGACGTCTTATGACGGGTGCCGATCCTGCGGTTATGGCAGCTATGCTTGAAGGAATGGGCGTTGACGCAATCGGCGCAAACTGCTCGCTCGGCCCGAAGCAGCTCATGGGTGTTATGGATGAGCTTTTAAAATACTGCTCCGTTCCCGTTGCTTTCAAACCGAATGCCGGTCTGCCGAAAAGCGACGGCAAGGTGACATACTACGACGTTGATGCAGAAGAATTTGCACAGGACATTAAGCTTGCCGTTGCAAACGGAGTAAGAATTGTCGGCGGCTGCTGCGGTACAACGCCCGAATATATCAAAAAAGTTTGCGAGCTTACCCGTGACATGAGGCCGAAAGAAATCGAGAAAAAGACATATTCTGTCTGCACATCATATAACAAAGCCGTTTTCTTCGGAGAGAAGCCGATCTTGATAGGCGAAAGAATTAACCCTACGGGTAAAAAGCGCTTTAAACAGGCTCTTTTAGAAAACGATATAGGCTACATTCTTCAGGAAGCCGTAAACCAGCAGGCAAAGGGAGTTCATGTGCTTGACGTTAACGTTGGTCTGCCGGGAATTGATGAGGCTCAAATGCTGACAAATTCCGTTTGCGAGCTTCAATGCGTAACGGATCTGCCGCTGCAGATAGATTCCTCTGACCCGGTTGCCATGGAAGGTGCCCTCCGCCGCTACAACGGCAAGGCAATGATAAACTCGGTCAACGGCAAAGAGGAAAACCTGAATGCAATTTTTCCTCTCGTGAAAAAGTACGGCGGTTTTGTCGTTGCTCTTACGCTTGACGAAAAAGGAATTCCGTCAACGGTTGATGGCAGAATGAAAATTGCAAGAAAAATTCTATTGACCGCCGCATTATACGGAATCAACAAAAAGGATATTATCTTTGACCCGCTGGCAATGACCGTAAGCGCAGATAAGACGTCGGCGATTACAACGCTCGAAACCGTCAAAAAAATCACAGAACAGCTCGGCTGTAACACCTCTCTCGGTGTTTCCAATGTTTCGTTCGGATTACCGTCGAGAGATCTTGTTAATGCGGCATTCTTCACCACGGCGATGGAAAACGGACTTTCCGCCGCAATTATGAATCCGTACTCGGAAAGAATGATGGAGGCATATTACAGCTTCAACGTTGTTAAAGGCCTTGACGAAAACTGCATGGATTTTATCAATTTTGCTTCTCAGCAGGAGGTTCAGCCGACAGCTAAACAGGAAAGCTCACTTACACTCAAGGAGGCGATTGAAAAGGGCCTCAAGGAAAAGGCAAGCGAGATAACAACAGCCATGCTCGGCAATAGTGCGCCGCTTGACATTGTAAACGCTCATGTTATACCTGCCCTTGACAACGTAGGCAAGCGATTTGAAGAAAAAAAGCTATTCCTCCCCCAGCTTCTGATGAGTGCAGAAGCGGCAAAGGCTTCATTTGAGGTTATCAAGGCAACTATGTCGGCGGACGGCAGCAGTGTCAAAAAAGGAATCATTGTAATTGCAACCGTTCACGGTGATATTCACGATATAGGAAAGAATATTGTAAAGCTTTTGCTTGAAAACTACGGCTATAATGTTATCGACCTCGGCAAAAACGTTCCGCCCGAGACCGTTTTGAGAGCCGTCACGGACAATCATGCTCCGCTCGTCGGACTGAGCGCACTGATGACAACAACAGTTCCCGCAATGGAGGAAACGGTCAAGCTCATAAAAGAAACTGCGCCGTGGTGCAAAACCGTCGTAGGCGGTGCTGTGCTTACTCAGGACTATGCCGATAAAATCGGCGCAGACAAATATGCCGCAGACGCAATGGAAACCGTTCGCTATGCGGAATCGGTCATAGGCTAAACAATACAAGCAAATTGCTCCCCGACTTTTACGGTCGGGGAGCTTGTTTTATATTCTGATTTATCAATCGTCCTCAAGAAGCTTCGAGTCTGCAATAACCTTTTCCGCAACGGGAACAGGAGCGTCCTCATAACGTGTGAACTCAAAGGTGAACGATCCTCTGCCAGCCGTAACAGAGCGAAGAACTGTTGCAAAGTTAGCCATTTCTGCCATCGGAACCTCAGCAACAAGCTCCTGAAGGCTGTGATCCTCCTCGGACGGGCCCATACCGAGAACACGGCCGCGGCGCTTTGTAACGTCGCCCATGATGTCGCCGAGATAAGCCTCGGGCATAAGAGCCTTGAGAGTTCCTATCGGTTCAAGTATTGCCGGACTTGCCTGCGGAATACCTGCCTTGAAAGCAAGGGAAGCGGCTGTCTTAAATGCCATTTCAGACGAGTCAACCGGATGATAAGAACCGTCATAAAGAACAGCCTTGAGACCAACCATCGGATAGCCTGCCATAACGCCCTTCTTCATGCACTCACGCAGTCCCTTTTCAACTGCCGGGAAATAGTTCTTCGGAACAGAACCGCCGACAACCTCAGATTCAAATACAAGATCGTCACCCTCTGTCGGCTCAAAGCGAATCCAAACATCACCAAACTGACCGTGACCGCCCGACTGCTTCTTGTGACGTCCCTGAACCTTAACCGTCTTGCGGATAGCTTCTCTGTAAGCAACGCGTGGCGGAGTAAGCTCAACGTCGATACCGAACTTGCTCTTGAGCTTTGAAACAATGATGTCAAGATGCTGCTCACCGAGACCCGAGAGAATCTGCTCCTTGGTCTCATGGTTCATCTCAAACTTGATTGTCGGATCCTCTTCAAGAAGTCTGTTGATGCCGGAAACAACTTTTTCCTCGTCGCCCTTCTTGCAAGCCTTAATAGCCATTGAAAGACACGGCTTCGGGAAATTGATTCCGCTGAGTTCTATAACATTCGACGCCGAGCAGATAGTGTCGCCCGTCTTAACGCAGTTGAGCTTTGTTACAACGCCGATATCGCCGGCAGGAATACATTTGCAGTCCTCGGATTTATTACCTCTTATTGTAATAATCTTGCCCATTCGCTCCGTCTCGCCTGTGCGCGCATTGTAAACGGGAGTTTCGGGGGTGATCTTTCCGCTGTCAACCTTGAAATATGACATCTTGCCGACAAACGGGTCGGCAACGGTCTTGAAGCAAAGAGCCGCAAGAGGTCCGTTTTCGTCACATTCAACGTCCTTGCCGCCTGCATAAGATGCGGCATCGGGTGCTGAATATGCCAACTCGTCCATAAGAAGGTCTACACCGTCGGTCGTATAACCGGAGCAAGCGTAAACGGGATATACAGAACTTGTATTAACTCCGTCATTGAGAGCCTTGATAATCTCCTTGCGCGTGAATTCCTCACCTGCAAAGAACTTCTCCATGAGCTCATCGCTTGCCGTTGCAACTGCCTCGGTAAGAATATCAAGCATCTCCTGAATCTTCGGGTCGTCGGGCATCGGAATCTCAACGGCATCACCGTCGTGATATTCATAGCCCTTTCGAGCGGCAAGGTTAACATAAGCCTTTACCTGACCGTCAACTATGTAAGGAACGATAACGGGGCAAACTGCGCCGCCGTGAACTGCCTTGATCTCCTCAAATGTCTTATAGAAATCGGCATGCTCCTTGTCGCATCGGGTAATTGCGAACATCTTTCCGCGCTTCTTGGCTGCCTTGAAAGCCTTTTCTGCACCGACGTCATACTTATGACCTGCTCCGAGAACAATAAGTACGCACTCGGAAGCGGCAATACCTTCGCACATTTCTCCCTCAAAGTCAAAAAGACCCGGGGTATCAATTATATTAAGCTTGCAGTCTTTCCACTCGATCGGAGCGATAGCTGCCGAGACTGAAACATTTCTTCTTCTCTCCTCGGGGTCAAAATCGAGAACCGCTGTTCCGTCATCAACTCTGCCGAGTCTGTCCGTAAGACCTGCGATATAAAGCATAGCCTCAACGAGGGTAGTTTTACCTCGTCCTGCATGGCCTGCAACTGCAATGTTTCGGATATCCTTAGCATTATAGTATTTCAAAAAATAACCTCCTTACGTTCTACATTGATTTCAGCGTACCTTAAATAATTTTGAACGCGGAATTGCAACAATTAACAGAGTTCCTATCAATGTATCAACGCTCTAACTATATCACATATCAACATAAATTTCAATAGGTTTTTAAAAAATATGTTGATTATTATTAAAAACGGAGCAAAAAATATGGACGCAAGCATAAAGCCTGCGTCCCAAATTATTTATAGTATTTATTTTGACTCCGGCTCAACGGGAGTTTCGGGAGTTGTCGGCTCCGTCGGAGTTACCGCCTTGGGATAAAAATTGCCAAGCTTATCAATTCCTACGGCAAGTCGAAGTATCACCAAAGCATCTGCTGAGTTTACACTTTTGTTTCCGTCAAGATCTGCAGCAAGGAAGTTAACTCCCTTAATAACGTCAAGGGAAACGGCATGCCTGAGCACGCAGAGTGCATCTGCGGAATTCACCTTTCCGTCACCGTTAACGTCGCCCATGAGAGCGAATGTATAAATGTTCGAGACTGATGCACTGTATGAGGTCTTTAGAGATTCACCCGTTGCAACCGCTTTGATTTCGCTTACAACAAGATCCTTGCCGACAACAAAGTCAGCCATTATTTTTTCTGCCGTTGCATTCTCGTCGTAAATCTTAATAATCTTGCTTGTATCGTCAAGAGTGCAAATAACCGCATTATCGCTAAGCTTAAAGGTTGTATCTGCTTCAACGGGAGGATCTGTTTCAGGATCAAGGACAACAAAATCAAACTTGTTTGCGCTCGCATAATCCTTTGCCGCCGTTCCGTCATAGCCCTCAACTACGCAGTTCTCATTCTGAATATACTCAACCTCAATCTCTTCGCCGTTCAAAACATAGTTTGCAGCATAACCGATCGCATAACTGCCGATAGTTTTTACACTCTTGGCAACGCGGAACGTAATTATTTTATCACCGTTTTCGACATTGACGAAAGCGTCCTCGGCAAGCTCGGTTATTCCCTCGTTGATTATAACCTTGCCAACCGTATATCCGTCCATTAAGAAGCAGGGCATTACATTGTCATCATAATAGATATCAACTGCGCCCTCGCCGCTTATCGTAAGTGTCTCGGAGGCAATGTCATAGCTCCAGGTCGACTTTTCGCCGCAGCGTCCCTCGTCAACAATCGGCATAAACGTAAATCCGTTTGCTTCGGCATATTTTTCAGCCGCTGTTTTCTTGTAGCCGAGAATTACAAAATCATCATTCTTAACAAGCTTACCTGTTTCATCAAAATGATAACCTATTGCTTTTTCACCTATAGACTCAACCTTTTCTCCGACATAAAAAAGCTCACAATCCATAATCAGCGAATATGCGCCGAGCTTTGTTATGGCCTTGTCAAGACTTACCGACCGGAGATCTCCATTGAGATAAACCGGCATATCGTAGAGCGAATAATCCGGTATTTCGCCACTGCCGACGAAAACAAGGTTGCCCTCGTCATCAATTTTCCAAGTAAGCTTATCGCTGAGGTTTCCGCTCTTTGCAAGAGGATCGCCGAGAGAATTAAAGCTTATTTTATTATCCGCCGCATATTTCTGCGCCGCGGTTCCGTCATAGCCTGTGACAGTAAATCCGCTTATCAGCTTGCCTCTGTTGCCGTAGCCGAGAGCTTTTTCGCCGATCGTTTTAACAGTATATGGGATTCTCACGTTTTTGAGAGAGGAACAAAACTGAAATGCGTTATCCTCAATCGTGCTTATTCCCTCCGGGATAAGAACCTCTTCGAGTCCCGAACAGCCCGAAAAGACAGCATTTGATATCTTCTGAATACCGGAAGGCAGTGTAATCTTCTTGAGGCTTGCGCAGCTATCAAATGCAGAAACACCGATATAACTCATGCTTTCGTTAAGAGTGACCGTTTTGAGCTGTTCGCAGCAATAGAAAGCTCTGTCTCCGATTGTTTCAAGAGACTTTGGTGCCGTAAACACTTCAAGCGCCGTACATGTGTTAAAAGCCCCTGTGTTAATTGTCTTTACAGAATCGGGGATGTTGATAAGCTTTAGCGACGTGCACTTATAGAAGGAATTCAATCCGATAGTTGTTATTCCGTCGGGAAGCTCAACGGTTGTAAGGCCTGTACAGCCTGCAAAAGCGCCATCGCTTATCTCAGTAATTCCGGGTCTTATTGTTACGCTCTTCAGCGCAAGGCAGTTTGAAAAAGCCTCCTTGCCGATTTTTGTTATCGTGCTCGGAATCGTTACCGTAACAAGACTTAGGCTCTTTCTGAGCGCATAATTACCTATACCCGTGATTTCCTTGCCAAACTCAACCGTATTATAGTCACAGCCGGCCCACGGAATAAGCGAAAGACCGTTCTCATCCTCATATGTATCATAGTTCGGTATGTCGCCTTTGCCGTCAAAGGTAAGAGTTTTGTTCTGATAGTCAAAGCTCCATGTGACCTCAGAGCCTTCGATTTTTTCCGCCGCAGAAGCAGTTATCGTCACGAAACCGGCGCTGCATACCGTCAACAGAATACATAAGCTCAGTAATAATGATGTAATCTTTTTCATTTCAACTTCTCCTATATTATTTTTTAAATAAAACTTCAGAAAAAGTCTTACTATATAGTGTAATTATAAATCATTTTGCATCCGGTGTCAATACACGCAGATCAAACCATATGAATACGCGAATCAAGCCATATAAATAGTAAAAGACATCGTCCGAAGGTCGGGCAATGTCTTTTTCTGTCATATTTATTCGTAAAAGGGGGAACGGTCCGACGTGTGCAACATCGAACCGTTCAAGGGAAAGAGAAAATAAAAATGAAAATAGAGATAACTATCTCCACGAGTATAATATTATATCTCTACTGAGAAAATGTTGCGATTGTATGAACAGTTTATTAACAATTGCGTTTTTTGAGCGTTTTTTTTGGGCTTTTTGGTTTCTAAACGATAAGATAATATTGCTGCAAAAATTCTATTTGCTCTTTATAGCCATTTCATAAAAGATAATGAAGAAGATATAATTTCCCCTTTTTGTTCATTGACAAGCATGTCCATCACTGATAAAATAGCTATATAATGGAAAAGGAGAGGTTTTATGTTAAAGAAATCGTTAAGCATCATTCTTTCACTGACTTTAGTTTTATGTTCATGTCTTGTGCTGACTGCTTCAGCCAAAAACGACAGTGATAAATTAGGGTTCGCCGTTGCTTCTGATACTCATTACGTCCACCCGGTAAAGCAAGCGGGAACCACTCTTGCGGATGAGGGTTGGGTTACGACCTTTAATTCCGAAAGCGAATCGCTCACCAATCAAAGCGGATTCATAATTGACGAATTTCTCAAGGAATGTGCGGAAAATCCGAAATGTCAATTTGTGCTTATTACCGGCGACCTTGCAACTCACGGCAGAGACTATGTTTCCGAGCATGAGGCAGTTGCCGCAAAATTCAGAAAATTTGAAAAGGAAACAGGCAAGCAGGTCTATGTCATCAACGGCAACCATGACAACGCAAAGGATATGCCCGTTGACCATAAAAAATTCACCGAAATTTATCACGAATTCGGCTACGACGAGGCTCTTTCAACCGATGAGGGAACCTGCTCCTACAGCGCAAACCTCAACGACGAATATACTCTTGTTGCGCTTGATACCTGTGATGAAAGATATCGGGTTGTTCCAAATAACGACATTACAAGAATGGACTGGGCGGTAAAGCAAATCAAAGCCGCAAAGAAGCAAGGCAAAAAAGTTATAATGATCATGCACCACAACCTTCTTGAGCACAACCCGTTTCAGAAGCTGAACGAAAAAAACTATGTTGTTAATACCCCATATTCCTTTGCCGGACTTCTTGCCGACTTGGGTGTTAAGCTTGTTTTTTCGGGTCATACACACTGCAACAATGTAAAATCATACACAAGCTTTCTTGGCAACACAATTTATGATTTCTCAATGTCAAGCCTCGGCAACTTCCCCGCCGAATACAAATATTTTAACGTAACCGACAGTAAAATCAGCTATGAAACAAAGAAAATCAACCATATCGACGCAGACAAGCTTGCCGAAGTTTGCAAAGGCTTCTCAAACGAGGCTCTCGAAATGATGAAGAATAATCTTCAAGCATACACTTGGAGCATGTCTTATAAGGAGTATTCCGAGGACCTGAGAGAAAATATCTCTCCCGAAACGCTCGGCGTCGAAGAGTCAAGCGCACTTTATACCAAGCTCAAACCTGTTACGGATACAATAAAGGAAATGTCCGATACACCGATTTACGGCAAGGGAGGAATTCAAGAGCAAGCAGCGGCATACGGCCTTGAAATTCCCGACAGTGAGTATAAAACTCTCAATGATGCCATGACGCTGGCCATGCTCAGATGCAAAATCGGCGACAAGAGATATAATCTCAACTCGAATGATTTTACGGTTCTCATAAGGCTGCTTGCGTTCACCGTTCGTAAATCAATCGCCGCAACGGCAGACAGCGACATTCTTTCCGGTGCAAACGAGATGCTTGGCAAGCTCGGCTATAAGGGCAGCGTTGCCGATAATATGCTCCGCGATTTCAGCGAGAAATACGGTTTTGCCACTCCCGAGGAAAAAGAAGCCCTTGCAATTGCCTACGGCCTTTGGGGCGGATACTTCAGTGATGTTGACGGAGTGGAAAACCGTGACGGTGCTATTCCCGGCTACGCAGTCAAGGAAGCCAATGAAAATCAGTTTATTGTTATGGCAAAAAAGCTCTTTAAGCTTGTTATAGACCTTCTCAACAAGGTTTTTATCTCCTTCTATCCCGTTTTCGGCAAATAATTTGCTTAAAATTAAAAATAAGTATTGACAAAAATCCAAACGTGTGCTAATATAACTAAGCTGTTCTTTTCAAAGACAGCAGGTGCAAAACAGCGTAATGGTTTTAACAGACCGCCTGCCGAGAATGGGAGCATACGATAACCGAGCTATTCGGATCAATATTTGTATGTCATATCCCTGTTCACGGTGAGTGGACAGGGATTTATTTTCGTTTACACGCACCTATTTCATTGCATGAGAGGTGAAAAAAATGCCAAGTGCAAGCGTATTGGAACAGAAGAAGCAGATAGTTGCTTCCGTAGCAGACAGAATCAGCAATTCATGCGCAGGTGTAATCGTAGATTACAAGGGAATTTCCGTTGCCGACGATACAGCTCTTCGTAAGGAGCTTCGTGAAGCAGGAGTTGAGTACACAGTTGTTAAGAACACTCTCCTCAAGCTCGCAATCAACGGTACGTCCCTCGAAAGCATGGGTGAGGTTCTTGACGGAACAACAGCTCTCGCAACTTCCAAGGACGACTATGTAGCCGCAGCCCGTATCCTCAACAAGTATGCAGAGGATCACGAGAACTTCAAGCTTAAAGCAGGTTACCTCGACGGTGAGGTAATGACGATGGAGAAGCTCAAGGATCTTGCAAACCTTCCCTCGAGAGAAACATTGCTCTCTATGGTTGCAAATGTATTCAGCGCACCTATCGCAGGCTTTGCTCGTGCTGTTCAGGCTATCGCCGATAAGGCAGAGGCTCCCGCTGAGGCTTAATTGTCAGCGAAACTAAAACTAAAAAATTACTAAATTATTACGGAGGTAAATTACCATGGCATCAGAGAAAATTAATGCTATCGTTGAAGAGTTGAAGACTCTTTCAGTTCTTGAGCTTTCAGAGCTCGTACACGCAGTAGAGGATGAGTTCGGCGTATCAGCTGCAGCAGCAGTTGTAGCAGGTCCGGCAGCAGCAGGCCCGGCAGTTGAGGAGAAGACAGAGTTTGACGTTATCCTCAAGAGCGCAGGCGCACAGAAGATCAAGGTTGTTAAGGCAGTTAAGGACATCACAGGTCTTGGACTTGCTGAGGCAAAGGCTCTTGTTGACGGCGCACCGAAGGCTGTTAAGGAAGGCGCTTCTAAGGACGAGGCTGAGGACATCAAGGCTAAGCTCGAGGAAGTTGGCGCAGAGATCGAACTCAAGTAAGTTTGTTTCAACAAAAAATCAAGCTCTCGGATTTTTTCCGGGAGCTTTTTTCTGTCTGTAATTAAAATTTTCTTATCAATTTCGGGCAAAAGCTTAAGTAATCGGCGGAGATAAGATCAAAATTTACTCCGTCGCTTTCCCCTCTGAATGCCCAGTTTACGGAATTGCCGTGAAGGTGTCCGTAATAGCAGTTCCTGATCTGCTCCTCAACCAATGTATCATAAATCTCATGGCAGGTCTCGGTCAAACTTATCGGCGGATAATGAAGAAATGCGATAACCTCGCCGCCGAGCTTTTTTGCTTCGGCAATGCTCGTTTTCAGCCTGCCGACTTCACGCGCAAGAACCTTTTGATCCTCATCCTTTGAGCAATCGAAGAACCAGCCTCTTGTACCGCAAACTGCAACATTGTCAACTTTATACGCATTATTAAAAAGAATTTTTATGCTTTTGATTCCATTTTCTTTCAAAAATTTTTCTGTCTTGCTCTTAGTTGACCACCAATAATCGTGGTTGCCTTTTGTAATAATCTTCGTTCCGTTCAGCTTATTCAGAAAACGGAAATCCTCCAATGTGTCTTCAAGCTTCATTCCCCACGAAATATCACCGGCGATTACAACGGTATCTCTTTCCGTTACAACAGCGTTCCAGTTTTTTTCAAGTCTTTTTTCATAGTCCTGCCAACCGCTGAAAACATTCATCGGCTTATCCGTACCAAAAGAAAGATGCGTATCTGCAATGGCAAATAATGACATTTCTTCACCTCCTCAAAAAAAGAATAAAAAACGAGATTAAGCAGATAATATAAGCGTGAAACGTTTCACAAATCTAAAAAAGGGGTAATTTGCAATGAAGCACGAAATTAAAGATATCAAGTGCCATGCCAGCAACTGCATCTATAACGAAGAGGGTTGCAAGTGCGTAGCCGGCAAAATCGAAGTCGGCCCGTCAAGCGCTTGCACCTGCGCGGAAACAATCTGCGCAACCTTTGAGCCAAGCAGCGACGTAAGCAAGTAAAACTTCTTTAAAAGGGACTGTCACATCAAGGCTGTATATCACAGGCTTAATGTGACAGTTTTCTTCAATTAAACTGCATTGCCGAAAATCAAGCGAATGTTACATAACAAACACAGAATTGACCTCATCGCTGCACGGTGCGCCGAGCTTTGGCTTTCCGGCACTGTTAAGACCGAGCATACCGTGATTTGCAAAGAATTCGGTTTCAACAACATTTACCTTGTTCAAATTCTTGAGCTGAGTTGCTCTTGTTCCGGTAACGTTTCCGATTCCTCTGACATACATATATGAGCAATTGCCGCCATTGGTTACAACAGCACTTTTTGCACCGTATTTCAAAAGAAGATCGGCAATCGTATTCAACGGCATAAATTCGGCAACCGCAAAAATGTATTTGTTTGTGCTAATTTGAGCAAGAACCGTACGGTTGTGATAATAAGACTCATTGTTATTGATCTTCTTACCGTCCTTGATAAGAACATAATGATATCTGACCGTATTAAACACACCGTCTTTGATAAGCTGATTCTGATTCTGCTTATTAAGCGGGCCGTAATCGCACTTGCCGTTTCTGTACAAACGCATAACCTCTCTGCCCGCTCCGTTCTGGAAATATGCGTTACCGTTTTTTATCGCCATAGCCGTGGCTGCGCTGGTTGATTCGCCGTTGATAGCCACCAATGCGCCAACCTTTTTGGAGATATCCTCCTGCTTGCTCTTTGTGGTTCCGAGAACCACCGATGTAATGGCATATTTAACCGTTGTCGGAGCACATGAAACAATGGCAACATTGCAAATCGGCTGATATGTAACGCTCTTAGATGAAACATCCAATGCACTGTCCTGACTCTTTAAAAAGTTCTGCGTGATTTTAGGACCGTATGCAACCTTATGGATCTCAACGCTCGCACCCTTAGAAGAAAGACGCCATGCGCGCTGAATTGTTCCTGCATAATGAGTTACAGATGACGGAGAAACCTCCTTGACGGCAGACGGGGTAAACTGAACCGGCTTTGTCGTTGTCGGCTTCGCCGTTGTTGTATAGTTCTTGGGGTCATCCAGACCGACGCATATTCTGAGTATAATAAGTGCATCGGCAGTGTTTATCTTTCCGTCATGATTTACGTCACCGGGAGACATATCCTTGATACCCGTGGAAAGTCCTACGGAATATCGAAGAACGATCAATGCATCCGACGAGTTTGCCCTGCCGTCGCCGTTAATGTCGCCGACAACACTTGAAGCATTGGTCACAAAGATGTTGCAGAACACAACAGAAAAAATAACAATAAAGGAAACCAAGCTGAGAACATACTTTTTCATAAGAAACACCCTCTCAATATTTAGTTATTAAACAGCACAAAGCTGTTTAATAACTAAATCCTGCCTTTTTCATCCGGCGTATCTCTAATAATATAGAATTATTTCAGCAAATCAAATACGACCTGCTCCATATCCTCTTTCTTGCAGCAGCCGGTAAATCTCGGGGTTTTGCCCTTAAGGTTTGCAAGCTGCGGCGGACATACCTCTCCCGTCTCGTCATGCAGAGCCGTAACCATCTCGAACTCATCAAGATTTTCGGTCATGCCGGGACGAACAGCGTCAAGAACTGCCTTGCTGAATTTAAACGGGTTAGCCGTTGAAGCTATAACAGTCGGGGTTGTGTCTCCCGTTCTCTTAGCATAGTCCTCATAAACGGAGACTGCAACTGCCGTATGGGTATCGCAAAGATATTTGTGCTCATTAAATTCCTTGGCAATGCAAGCCTTGGTGCCGTTATCGTCACAGCAGCCTGCATCGAACAGCTCAGAAAGCTTTGCAAAAACATCGTCACTTACCTTGTATGAGCCTTTTGAAGATAGCTCGCCCATCCACTCTCTGACAATGGCATCATCCATGCCCGAGAGAAGGAAAAGAAGTCTTTCAAGATTCGACGAAATAAGAATATCCATTGACGGCGAAACGGTCGTGTAGAAATCTCTTACACGGTTATAGGTTCCCGTCCTGAGGAAGTCTGTCAAAACATTGTTCGCATTGGAGGCGCAGACAAGCTTTTTGATAGGCACGCCCATCTCCTTTGCATAGTAAGCGGCAAGAATATTACCGAAGTTGCCCGTAGGTACAACAACATTGATCTCGTCACCCGCTTTGATATCGCCCTTGTTTAGCATCTCGCAATAGGCGGATACATAGTAAACGATCTGCGGAACAAGACGTCCCCAGTTGATTGAGTTTGCCGACGAGAACATCATGCCCTGCTCGGCAAGCTTTGCGGCAACCGACTTGTCCGTAAAAATCTTTTTAACTCCCGTCTGTGCGTCATCAAAATTACCTTCGATAGCGCAAACGCCGACATTTGAGCCCTCCTGGGTCGTCATCTGAAGCTTCTGCATCGGAGAAACGCCGTCATTGGGGTAGAATACAAGAATCTTTGTGTTCTTGACGTCCTTGAAGCCTTCAAGCGCTGCCTTGCCCGTATCGCCGGAGGTTGCGACAAGAATAACTATCTGCTTGCCCGGCTCACTCTTTGCCGAGGCAACGGTAAGAAGATGCGGAAGAAGCTGAAGAGCCATATCCTTGAATGCACAGGTCGGGCCCTTCCACAGCTCAAGGATTTCAACGCCTTTTGTCAATGTATGAAGCGGCGCAATTTTATCGCTTGAAAATTTGCCCTCTCCGTAGGCGCCGTTAACGCAGGAATCAATCTCCTCGGGGGTAAAGTCCGTAAGATAAAGTGAAAGTATTTCCTTTGCTCTTTCTATATAATCGCAGTCGGCAAGACGCACGATATCGTCCATTGTTATATGAGGGATCTCCTCCGGTACAAACAAACCTCCCTCGGCAGAAATGCCGTGAGAAATTGCCTGTGAGGAAGTTACCTTTATGCTCTTATCTCTTGTGCTTGTGTAAAACATATTACCTCTCCTTTGGTAAGTTCTAAACTAATTGTATCATAAGTAAAAAAACAATTCAATGAAATATTATAAAAAACAGCAATTAAATGCCTTCCGTAAACGCATTTTCAATGTAATTTATCTTTATGAGATTAAACCCACCGTCAAGAAAAACCTCGCAGACATCAAATCGCGGCTGCTTTCCGTTCGGATAGGCTTTCATAAAAAGCTTCGAGGTTGATATCAGCTTTTCCTGCTTTGAAAAATCAACCGCCTCTTTCGGCTCATACAGCCTTTCCTCGCCTCTCGTCTTGACCTCAACAAAGCACATATAATTCCCTTTTTGTGCAATGATATCGATCTCGCCCAAGCGGGATCGAAAGTTAGCCGTAATAATTCTGTAGCCGTTGTCTCTGAGATATCTTGCGGCAAAAATTTCTCCCCAAACACCCGATTTATTTATTTTCATAGTATTTCCTCAAAAACGACATCCTGTGAATTTCCGAAGCGCCGTATTTATCCAACATTTCATAATGAAGCTTTGTTCCGTAACCCTTGTGCTTCGCAAATTGATATTCCGGATATTTTTTATCCATTTCAAGCATGAAGCGATCCCTTGTCACCTTTGCAAGAATCGAAGCTGCGGCAATCGACATTGAATTTGCGTCACCCTTAACAATTGTTCTTGTCGGAATACCGAGACCGGGATCACGGTTCCCGTCAACGAGCGCCATATCCGGTCTTACGCTCAATCCACGAAAGGCACGGTTCATCGCAAGATATGTGGCCTGAAGAATATTTATCTCATCAATTTCCTTTTCGTCGGCGGTTGCAATAGAATAGGCAACGGCAGTATCCTTTATCACGTCAAAAAGCTGCTCACGCTTTTTTTCGGTGAGCTTTTTGGAATCGTTGACTCCCTCGATTATACAGCCGTCGGGAAGAATAACCGCTGCCGCACAAACCGGTCCTGCGAGTGGGCCTCTGCCGGCTTCGTCAATTCCGCAGACTATGTTATAACCGTCCGCTTTGGCTTCGTTTTCATATTTGAACCAGTCAATTTTTACTTCCGTTTTCATTGCGGTCATCCCCAAATTAGATTTTAGATGTTAGATTATAGAGATCGGATGCGTAATCATAAAGAATCGTCTTTATTCTTGATATGAGATTTTTTCGTTAGGCGGATTTTATTTCTTGACGGCAATATACATATATGCCGAGAGGAATAAAATTCGTATCACAAAAAACGATCCGTCAAGGGCGGAAATTCCATTGTTATCTTTCCAAGTTTTCCCCCTCTGTACTCATCAAGTAGCATGACCGAGGCACGTTCGGTATTTACCTCGCCGCCGCTTATGAGCATACCTCTTTTCCTGCCTATTGCTTCGAGGATTTCCCACGATTGCATATCCGTAATATCATCGAGCTTATATCTTTCGGCAAGCCGCTCGGGATAGCCCTCACGGAGAACGTCGATCAGTCTGACCGCCATTGTTTCGACATCGAGAACGGCATCCTTGACCGAACCGATGAATGCAAGTCTGTCTCCGACAACCGGATCGTCAAACTTTGGCCAAAGCACACCGGGAGTATCAAGGAGTTCAATTCCGTTGCCGATGAAGAACCATTGGTTGCTCGTTGTAACGCCTGGTCTGTCGGCAACCTTAGCACGGACTCTGCCTGCCATCTTATTTATAAAAGAAGATTTTCCCGTATTCGGAATTCCGACAACCATGACTCTCAGAGCTTTTCCGACCATACCGCGTTCGTTGTTCTGCTGAATCTTATCGGCAAGAACCTTGCGGACAAGCTGAGTATATCCGTTGAGCCCCCTGCCCGAGCGGCAGTCAACCGCCATTGCCTCCGCTCCCGTAGAGCGAAAATATTTTATCCACTGTGCGGTCACCTTTTCGTCTGCCATGTCGCATTTGTTGAGAAGAATTATCCTCGGTTTGCCTGCTGTTATCTCTCCGATTTCGGGATTTCTGCTGGAAAGAGGAATACGGGCGTCAAGTATCTCGGTCACGCAGTCCACTCTTGAGAGACTTTCCTTGATAAGCCTCCTCGTTTTCGCCATATGTCCCGGAAACCACTGAACGGTTTGTTTCTGAAAATCACCCATTTTAAGCCATCCTTTGAAAAAAGGTCGAACCAAAGGATTCGACCGTGATTTTTATTATACGATATTATCTTAATTATCCGACTTGCCGAAAAATGTGAAGTTCGGCATAAGTCTGCACTTGACAACGCCGAGAATATAGCGCTCGTCAACACAACCGACCATCGGCGAACGGCTGTCAGTAGAATCGTTTCTGTTATCACCCATCAGGAAAAGCTTGCCCTCGGGAACAACCATGGGAAAAGTGTTGCCCTCCTGAGCATACGTCGGCGCGGCAACATACGGCTCGTCAAGCTCCGTGCCGTCAACATAGACCTTACCTGTTGAAAAATCAATATCTACCGTCTGTCCGCCCTTGGCAATAACTCTTTTAACAATAGGCTCGTCAAAAGCATTCGGCTGCGTACTTATAACTATATCGCCCTGCTCAATATCCGTATTGATTGCCGAAACGATGAGCCAGTCGTTATTTTCAAGCGTCGGAACCATTGACGATCCGTCAACTCCGACAAAGCGAAAAAGAAACGTGAACATAATCGCTATAATCACAAGCGCAGTTACAAAAACCGATACGGTCTCATAAAGAAATGAACCCTTCGGTTTGCTTTCTTCGGCAACCTCTGCCGCCGTTTCGTTTGTGTTATTTTCATTCATGGATTATTCCTCACCCTGTTGAAAATTCGCATATATATTCATATCGCCAAACGGGAGAACTCTCACAGTTGCCTTACCGAGAATATATCGCGTATCAATAAATCCGATATCGGTGCTTCGGCTGTCCGTCGAGTGCATTCTGTTGTCTCCCATAACAAAAACCTTACCTTTGGGAACAACAAGAGGGAACGTAACATCGCCCGAACGCTTGGTCAGTTCATTGATATATGACTCCTTGATTTCCTGCCCGTCGATAAAAACCTGACCGGAAACAAAGTTAATATCTACCGTTTGTCCCTCGGTTGCGATAATTCTTTTGACAATCGGTTCATCAAAAACATTCGGCTGAGTTATAATAACGATATCCCCGTAATTATACTCACTCTTAGCCATTGTCAGCAGCCAGTCTCCGTCCTGAAGCGTCGGAACCATAGAGGTGCCGACCACGCTCGTCGGGCGGCAAACGAAAGTAAATATGACAAAAACCAGAACCAAAGCCGTTATAACCGAGCCGACAAGATCGTAAATTTTTACCCAACGTGAACGTTCCTTTTTAGCCTGCTCGGGAGTCATGCCGTTTTTGAGGTATTCATTCCAGCTTTCCTGAACACTGCGTCTGCTTAATAACATTGAATTACCTCCTTATATCGAATCGGTTCAAAACCGCTAATTATATAATTCTTAATAAAAACAAAAGGGCATGGAACCACCGCCATACCCCTCAGCTCGTTTTCGTAATCTATGATTACATTAGCCGATGCTCTGCTTAACCTTAGCAGCCTTACCGACTCTGTCACGCAGATAGTAGAGCTTGCTTCTGCGTACCTTACCTGTTCTGATAAGCTCAATCTTGTCAACATTGGGTGAATGAACAGGGAAAACCCTCTCAACGCCAACGCCGTAAGAAACTCGACGAACGGTAAATGTCTGGGAAACTCCGCTGCCCTTAATGGCAATTACGGTACCCTCGAAAGCCTGGAGTCTTTCTCTCTCGCCTTCACGGATCTTAACCCAGATTTTGATAGTGTTACCTACCTTGATTGCCTCAGAAACGTCAGCCTTGAGGCTGTCCTGAGCGATTAACTTAAGTGCGTCCATTACAGACACCTCCCATAGAATTTCAGGCGTTCTTAACGGTTAAACCGACAGAGGACCGTCCGCTTTAATGTTGGGCATTAAACCCCGCCAAACCGACACTGCCGCCTTGGTGGTCACAAATGCTTAAATATATTAACATATTGATCGATTTATTTCAAGTATTTTTTGATGATTTATAGGAAAAAATCAATAATTTTTTTCTGAAATATATTTGTTTACAACATCTTGTTATACGCTATGTTTTTCACCACTATTTTTGCATATCGGTATAGATACAAATATTCTCCGACATGCTGTAAAGATACAGTCCGTCACCGAACCGAGCCTTTTCGGTCATCGTAACGTCATATTTTTCGGCAATTTTTTTGACCTTCGGCAATTCGTGGTCTCTCAGAAGATATAAGCTCTTTGAATTATCCCACTGCTTGTAGCCATCCTTAACGCAAAGGTATTCAACCGGCTTCATGGGCTTTGAGCTGTCAACGTTTTTGAATTGAACAATATGGATTTTATCTCCCGAGGCAACAACTACATTTTCCGCTCCGTCCATAACGCCGCTGAGTCCGAACACCGAATAGATTGTATCATAGCCGTTATCGAGCATATAATTTGCAATCTGATGCGCCGTCGAATTTTTGTCCTTGCCCGCCTTTATCTCTTCTACTGCGCCGGCAGTGCGGAATATTATCATTCCTGCCGTAAAAACAGCAACAACAGCGAAAAGGACGTCTCTTTTTTTCTCAAATTTTACGATGATATACGAAACGCAGACCGCCAGAAGAGGATAGATCATGAAATAATAAAGCGCACGGTTAACAACATCGGTGAGAACACCTGCGGCAAAAACGGATACACAGCCGAGAGTAAGAAGCATTACTAAAACAAATCTTCCCTGTTCGTTGCATTTGTTTTTGATATAATCCTTAACGCAAAGTATAAATCCGATAAGAATAATCAGCAAAAACGGTATAGAAGCAACCAGCCGCACCCTTAATTCGAGTGCGTCGAGGCCAAATGTCAATGCCACGCTCTCCATATTCAGAAAAAGCTTTCTGAAGAAGTCCTTAAAGCCGCTTACAAACGCCGTTGTCCCGTAGATAGAATTTTGATTTATTTCTATAAACCTCATTGCGACAAGTCCGGCAATGTTTGCAATAAACACGATTGCCGAAAAAAGCGTTGAATATGATATTGCAAATCTTTTATCCTTGGCTGAATAAATTATTATCAACAGCACCTCACAGGCAACGAGCGGCAATGCCATAACTGCCGTTTGTCTCAAGCTTTGCATACCCGTTCCGAAGCTGAGCGCAACACCGATAATTGCCGGAATAATATGCTTTCCCGTAAATTTTCCCTGGCGAATTCTTACATAACAGCCGTAAACGATAAACGCATTTATAAGATAGCACGCATAATAGCTTGCCATAGTGAAAAAAGCCTGTATTCCCTGCTGACTTGTTGCCACATGGGCTTTGAGCAGCAGAAAGCCGATCATAAACAAAAAGCCTGCCGTGCGTTCGTTATAAGAAAACAGCGTCCTTGTCATCCAGTCATAGGTCAGCAGTGTCAACACAGTCATAATGCTTGACGCAATTGCCATGGCGGTAAAACCGTTGCCTGTTATTCCGTAAAACAACGCCGCCAAAACCGGAGTTGCCACAACATAGGTCTGATTGCCGAAAATCCAATCCTTCGGAAAAAGAGACTTCGCTTTCCACGCTTCTTTTGCATAATTGATATCATTATAAATATCCCCGTCGTAATACTCAGGATTGATGCTGAAATTTATATAAAAGACCATGCCGACAAAGCCGAGAAGAAGAACCGTCAAAACAACGGAAAAAATCTTCTCTCTTTTAATTCTTTCTATCGGCTGAACCATTTCGGCTGTCTCCTTTTATTTGAAAGTTTTATTGTCCTTGGTAATCAGCTTCCTGCGGACAATATATTCCATCTCATGCTCAATGCCTATCTCTTTTTCGAGTGTTTCGACAAGCAGGGTCGGATTAAGATTGTTCGTATTTCCTGCGGCGAGAACACATTGCAAATTCACAATGTTTTCCGCCGTTGAAAATTTCATATCATAGATAAAATCAATAAGATTTATCTGCTTCATAACCTTCCTGTGACCCTTTTTGCCTCTCTTCTCGGCAAGCAATTCTTCGCCCTCGGCAAGGGTCTGTGCCCTTTCGGCAAAACTCTTAGATGTCTCGGCATCCTTGAAAACAAGCTTCACAAAATAAAGCGCCTTTTCAATCTCCTTCGCATCGTAAACCGGAGCGGAAACCGAAAGAATTTTCACACCCTCGGGAAGAACGGCGTTAAGTCTGTTCAGTATCTCCTCGTCTGTAATATCGCCCTCAATGCGGATATCCATGTATTCGCAGTCGCTCGATTGACCGAGAGAAAGAGGAAGAGCAAAGGTCAAATAAGGGTGAGGATTGAATCCTTCGGTGTACCACATCGGCAGCTTTGCCCGTCTGACGGCACGGGTCATCATTCGGTTTATATCAAGGTGGGAAATATAAATTGCCCTGCCTGTTTTTGAAAAATTAAGCCTCACTGCGCGCATCGCACTTACCTCCGTTGAGTCGGTTTGCTCCGCAGCCTGCACATTTGATCCTGCAATGCGGAGTTGTGACGCTTTCATGCGCCTTTTTATTCTCGTTCATAAGGAATTTTTTGCTTATGCCGTAATCAAGATGATCCCACGGGAGAATCTCGTCAAAATCACGGCGGCGATTTGCATAGAAGCTTGGGTCAAGCCCTGCCTCATCAAAAGCTTCCATCCATTTTTCAAAGTCAAAATGATCGTCCCAACTGTCAAATTTACATCCTTTTTTCCATGCAAGCTCCAAAACCTTTGAAAGACGGCGGTCACCTCTTGCAAACACGCCCTCAAGGAAGCTCGTCGGAGTAAGGTGGGTTGAAATTCTGATTTTCTTCGTCGTAACGCTTGCATACAAATGCTTCTGCTTTTCTTCAAGCTGCTCCATGGTGTCCTGCGGCTCCCACTGAAACGGGGTGAACGGCTTCGGCACGAATGACGACGCACTTATGCTTACCTGAACGCCTTTGCCCTTAGGTCTGTCTGGATTCCGGTAAAATTCATCAACGACCTGCTGCCCGAGCTGTGCAATTCCTGCAACATCATCAAGAGTTTCGGTCGGTAACCCGATCATAAAATAGAGTTTAACGGCAGTCCACCCGCCCGAGAAGGCCATATTCACGGTTTTCATAACGTCGGCATATGTAACATTTTTGTTGATTGCGTCACGCAAACGCTGGGTTCCTGCCTCGGGAGCAAAGGTCAGGCTGCTTCGGCGAACCTCGGTCAGCTTTTCCATAAGCTCGTCCGAAAAATTATCAACTCTCAGCGACGGAAGCGCAACATTTATGTTTTCCTCCGTTGTCCATTTCAGCATAGACGTAAGCAACGGTTGAAGCCCTGTGTAGTCGCTTGTACTCAACGAGCAAAGCGATATCTCGTCATAACCCGTGCTTTCGCAAAGCGTTCTGCATTGCTCCTCAACGACCTCGGGAGACTTCTCCCTTATCGGTCTGTACAAAAATCCCGCCTGACAAAAACGGCATCCTCTTATGCATCCTCTAAAAATTTCCGCCGTCACTCTGTCATGGACAACCTCGATTGACGGAACAACAAAGCTCTCCGGATAATACACCTTATCCATATCCTCGACTACCGCCTTGACTGCCTTTTCGGGTGCGGTTTCCTTATTTGTAACGCTTTTTATTGTACCGTCCGCGTTGTATTCAATATCATAAAACGAAGGAACATAAAAGCCCTTGAGCTGTGCTACCTCACGCAGAAGTTCGATTTTTGGCGAGCCGAGTTTTTTGTGCTTGCGAATAAGGTCAACGAGCTGAACCGTAGTTTCCTCACCGTCGCCGAGCATGAAGATATCAATAAAATCGGCAATCGGTTCGCCGTTGCACGCACACGGACCGCCTGCAACAACCAACGGAGCAAGCTCGGTTCTGTCCTTGGAATAGAGAGGTATTCCCGCAAGGTCAAGCATATTGAGAATATTGGAATAGCTCAATTCATATTGGAGCGTAAAGCCGAGCATATCAAATTCATCAAGCGGATCTCCGCTCTCAAGCGCCCACAGCTTTATACCGTTCTCACGCATTTTTTCTTCCATATCAACATCGGGAGCAAACACACGCTCGCACCACGCATAGTCAAGCCTGTTGACAACGGAATACAAAATCTTCATGCCGAGATGAGACATGCCGATCTCATATGTATCCGGGAAGCAGAATGCATATCTGACGTCTACTTTGTTCTTATCTTTTATTACGCTGTTCAACTCGCCGCCGACGTAGCGTCCCGGCTTCTGAACCTCTTGCAAAATTTTTTCGATTTTTTGTGAAAGCATGGGTTATTCCTCTTTATAATATAATTAAAGTAAATTTTCAAGTTTTCTGACCTGCTTATTTATGGGATAATAAATAAGATTTATTACATACGACACCGCGACGCATATTGCAAGCATAAATAAAAATATCGGGATAGGGTATTCCGCTCTGTATACAAGCTTTGGAAACAGCACCAAATAGAAAAACATATGCGTAAACCAAATGTTTGTTGAATGTGTTCCGAAAAAGCCGAAAACTTTGTCAACCAGCCGCAATCTCGGGCAAAATTTAAAAATACATATAATCAAAAAGCCTGTCAGCGGAGCTATAACCAACGATCTGATAACAAGTGTATGCCCCAAAAGCATTGCAACAAATACCGCCGCCGAAATTACACATCTCCATATCGGTTTAACTTTTGTTGCAACCCTCTCAAGCTTTTCGAAAAACCGTTCCTTACAGCAAACAACACCGATAATGTATTCAAAAAAAGTTGTTCCGAACGGACCGAACCAATTTATCGCTTCATACGGGGTTCCGTATTTAAACCGCAGAAGATAACCGCCGCAATAGATTGCAAACGATATCATCAAAACTGCAATTGAGTTCATTTTTTCAGTCGCTTTGAGCACAATCGGAGAGATAAAAACAATCACGGCATAAACCGACATATACCACCATGCGCCGTTATAAGAAACCGAAACCGTTGTAAAAGTTTTGAGAAACTTCACAAAATCTCCCGGCATAAAATCAGCCTGACCTGTGGCGACGCTGATCAAGGTAAACAAAAGAAGAATTATCCAAAAATTGCAGTAAAGAGACAATAAGCTTATCAGTCTTCTTTTGTAATAATTCTTTTGCCAAAACAATTTCATGTGTGCATAGCCGCTGCAAAAGGCAAATCCCATAACGCAGAAATCCGAAAGCTGTGCAAAATAAAAAATCAAAGGGTATCCCTTGAGCATAATCAAGGGCGTAAATAAATCAGAATAATTAAGATTATCAAAAAGGTGCAAACAGACCATAGCAAGTACAGATATTCCCTGTAACATCTTAGATTCTTCTTTGCTCATATTTTTCTCCCGACTCAAGTAAGCATATAATAAATTTATTTTACTATGAACCGACGTTTTTTTCAAGTAAAATAATATATAATCAGACTTAGCTGTATAGCAAACAAATCAATTAAAAATCTATTCACAGGAAATTCACATTTTTTTGGTAAAATTTAAATATCAAAATAAAGGAGTGATTTAAATGGCAAAGGCTTTGCCGAAGCCGATTGACGGAACATTGAGGAAGTTCTCTCTGCGAGTTCCCGAGGTTATCCGTGAGTGCAGCGGAATTGTTGTTTTTGGGAAAAGGATAAAGTCGCTTGTTTTTTCAACCGACGTTGCCATAATTAGAAATGTTAATGCAGATGCGATAATCGCCGTATATCCGTTCACACCCCAACCGATAATAACCCAGGCGATTTTGTCCGCTTCGGACATCCCTGTCTTTGTCGGAGTCGGCGGAGGTTTGACAAGCGGAAAAAGAATTCTCAGCCTTTCCACCTTTGCTGAAATGCAGGGAGCGACGGGAGTTGTTCTCAATGCTCCGGTATCAAACGAAATTGTACGGGATGTCAGCGACAATATTGATATTCCGACAGTCATGACTGTTGTTCGCGATGATGATGATATTCAAGCTCGAATAGATGCCGGCGCGGCCATTCTCAACGTTTCCGCCGCTTCACGCACACCTGAAATCATAGCCAAAATCCGCAAAGATTTCCATGATATCCCGATTATTGCAACGGGGGGTCCGACAGAGGACTCGATCAGAAAAACAATTGAGGCGGGCGCAAATGCAATCACATGGACTCCGCCTTCAAACGGCGAAATCTTCCGTGATGTCATGGATGCTTACCGAGCCGGTCAGCCGCACCCGTAAAACGATTATAAAGAAGGCGATTTTTATGACGCTCACCGAAGCAATCACGGCAAGACATTCCGTGCGAAGCTTTACAGACAAAAAAATTGATGACAGCATTGCCGCCGAGCTTCAGAAAACAATTGATGACTGCAACCGTCTGAGCGGCTTTAGGATTCAGCTTGTGCTCGATGAACCGAACGCTTTTTCCACACGAATGGCACACTACGGAAATTTTCACAACTGTAAAAATTACATTGCAATGATAGGTCCAAAAGGTCACGATGAGGACTGCGGCTATTACGGCGAAAAAATCGTCATTAAAGCACAGCAGCTCGGGCTGAATTCCTGCTGGGTCGCAGTGAGCTACGGGAAATCAAAGGTGCCTTGCAACATTCCTCACGGGCAAAAGCTGTATATGGTTATCGCCCTCGGCTACGGAACAACACAGGGCACACAGCATAAATCCAAAAGTATGGACGAATTGTGCAAGGTTGTCGGCGATATGCCGCCATGGTTTTTCAATGCAATGACTCTTGCAATGCTTGCACCGACCGCTGTTAATCAGCAAAAGTTTTTGTTCACCCTTGATAACGATACGGTTCGCGCAAAGGCTCTCAGGGGTTTCTACTCAAAAACCGATCTCGGAATCGCCAAATACCATTTTGAAATAGGTGCAGGCGATGCCGAATTTAAATGGTCATAAAACTTTATATTTTTTTTGGAGCTGATAGCGATTTCAGCTCCCTTTTTTGTTGAAAAAATCTATCATATATGATATTATCTATAGAAGCAAGCAAAAGGGAGTTTCAGCATGATAAAATAAGTTGTTTCTGTTTTGCTCTCGTTAGCAATCATATTTTTGGCAGCAGTCTTTGCTGCCTATGCGGAGGATAAAAACATGATTTTTGTTTCACCAAGCGGCAATGACAATTCAAGCGGCACAATTGATGCTCCGCTTGCTACTCTTTCCGCTGCCAAAGAAAAGGCGAAAAATTTTGACGGCGCGGTTACTGTTTGCTTCCGTGAGGGAACATACACAATCGACGATACCGTTAATTTTGACAAAAACGATAAATCCGGCGTTGTTTATAAAGCTTACAGCAACGAAAAGGTTATTTTCACCTCCGGCAGCCCTTACACAGGATTTGAGGAATGCACGGTAAACGGCGTACGTGCTTTTAAAAAGGATATCGGCAAGGGTGCAGATTTCAATATTCTTTTCAACGAGCAAACCACGCTTTCAAGAACTCGCTATCCCGAAAGCGGATATTTTTATGTTAACGATGTTTCCGATGATGACATTCAGCCGGGCGACGATAAAAACGACCAATATCATACGGGATTTTTGGGTATGTACATTGATAATAGCAACTTTTTCGATTTCAAGAATATGGAAGAGGTTGAAATAAAGCTTCTTCATTTTTGGAAGGATGAAACACTTTTAATAAAGTCCTACGACAAAAAGACGAGTCATATCGCTTTTAACAAAACATCTACCATGAGAATAAACAAAAATGACCGCTTCTTCCTTCAAAATGTTTTTGAAACGCTTAACAAACCCGGTCAGTGGTATCTCGACAAAACCGAAGGCGTTCTCTACGTCATCCCCAACGAAAGCGATACGCCCGAAAATTATACCGTTTGGGGGTCAACAACAGAGACTATGATCTCCGTCGACGGTGTTGACGGAATTTCCTTTGAAAACATTCTCTTTCGTGCCAACGGATTTTTTTATCTCCCCAAGCGTGAATTCACTCAGGCGGCATACGATGTAAAATCCTGTATCTCTTATAAAAACGCAAAGAACTTCCATATAAAAAATTGTGAGTTCAGAGACATCGCTGCCTGCTCGGTTTTCTTCGGCAGCAATGTTCGGAACGCCTCGGTTGAAAGTTGCCTTTTCAACAATATAGGTGCACAGGCTGTCTATGTCCATGGCGAAAACATTGACGTTAACGACCCGAGCGTTACCAGAAATATAACCATCTCCAACAATCTAATTACCAAATACGGCAGGACTTATTTCAATGCCGTTGCAATTCTCGTTATTCATGCAAATTCCGTCGACATCTCTCACAATGAAATTCACAACGGATATTACACGGCAATTTCAGTCGGCTGGGTTTGGGGCTACTCCCACAACGTTTGCTATAACAACCGAATTTGCGACAACCTTATATACAATATCGGTCAAGGCTGGCTCTCCGACATGGGCGGAATTTATATGCTCGGCAACCAGCCGAACACGGTCATTTCGGGTAATGTAATTCACAATGTAAGTGCAGACCCCGAGGAGGGCGGCTACGGCGGCTGGGGAATTTATCTTGATGAGGGCTCGTCGTATATGCTTGTTGAAAAAAATCTTGTTTACTCCTGCGGCAGTGACTCTTATCATCTCCATTACGGCTCATACAATACTTTAAGGAACAATATTTTTGCCCTCAGCGGAGAATCCCAACTTAGAATCGTTACCGCACCGACTCGTTGCACACCCGATGACGGCGGACAAAAAACCGTTGACCTTTACAACAATATTATTCTCACGGATCAAAAGACCTGTGTCTTATCCTATATGCATAACACTTCCACAATGGACGAACGCAACAATACACATTGGGATCTTTCGTTTGGAGGAGAACTTTATGCAAGCAAAGAAACAAATATAAATCGTTCATTAAGTATTAAAACGGCAATCAGAAACGGATTTATACATTCGCCCATAATAGCCGACCCGATGTTCAGAGATGCCGCAAGCTTTGATTTTGAACTCAGTCCCGATTCTCCGGCGATCGCCGCAGGCTTCGAGCCTTGGGATTACTCAAACGCAGGTACTCTTTCGGAAACAACGATAGGTCTTTCGGCCGAGGGCGGCAACACCGCCTACAATGCAAATTCAGCGCACGTTCCGATGACTCCTGCAAAGGAGCAAAAACGCTTCCTTGCCGAAATAATCAACGCAATTTATTTCTTCTTTAAAAACCTTTTCGGCTCGATTTGCTGAGATAAGTTTATTAAAATCCGCAAGAACTTATTTTGTTCCTGCGGATTTTTTCTCAAATGATTTATTAAAGAAACTATAACCGCAATTCAAATATTTTCAATTCAATATTTGCAGAATATTTTTATAGCCCCTTGACATATGCCTATGAGAAGAATATACTTATCTTAGTTAGCGTATGCTAACTAAAGGAGGCTATGTTATGAAAAAGAATGTTTTCAGAGTAATTCTTGCAGTTGTTCTTGTTGCAACGGTTGTAGTTTTCACCGTGAGTGTAGGCGCAGTTACAGCCGCTCACTATAAAAGAGGAACATATGAGGGCAGCGGCCGAGGAAAGTTTAGTGACGTTGTCCTCTCGGTCAAAATAAGGCACGATAAAATTACAGCCATTGACGTTATATCTCAAAATGAAACTCCGAATTACTGGAAGCGGGCAGTCGCAGTGATTGACAGAATAATTGAATCAAACAACACCGCCGTGGACGGCATTACAGGGGCAACCAAAAGCAGTAACGCAATCAAAACCGCCGTTGATAACGCCTTGAAGCAGGCAACCGTCTATGGGGACGTTTCATTTTTAACCCCGGAATTTATAAAGAATATAACGGATATCTTTATTCGGGCGCTTTCGTTTATAAAAGTCGTGTGCTCCTGATAATATAAAAACTGTCGCAATGGTAATTCACTGCGACAGTAATTTTTTATGCATCGAGCTTAGCTCGCTTTTTGTGTTCAACCAAAGGCGTTGCGTTGTTTTCCACGCATTCCTCGTTCACCTGAACGCTGACGATTGATTTATCGCTCGGAACAGCATACATAATCGGCATGAGAAGATTCTCCATAATGGAGCGCAATCCTCTTGCGCCGGTTTTCTTTTCAAGGGTTTTCCTTGCTATTGCCATAAGCGCCTCGGGAGTAAAGTCAAGCTCAACTCCGTCCATAGAGAGCAACGATTTATATTGTTTGACAATGGCGTTTTTCGGCTCGGTCAGAATTCTTACAAGAGCGTTTTCATCAAGCTCCTTGAGCGTTGCGATAACGGGGAGTCTGCCGACGAGCTCGGGAATTATGCCGAACTTTGTAATATCTTGCTGAACGACCTTTGCCATCGCATTTTCAACCGTAAAGGCTTCCTTATCTTTGATGTCGGCTTCAAAACCGAGAGCCGAACCGCCGATACGTTTTTCGACAATCTTTTCTATTCCGTCAAATGCGCCGCCGCAGATGAAAAGAATATTCGAGGTGTCAACCTGTATGCACTCCTGCTGAGGATGCTTTCTGCCTCCCTGCGGAGGTACATTTGCAACTGTTCCTTCAACGATTTTCAGCAATGCCTGCTGAACGCCCTCGCCGCTGACATCACGAGTAATTGACGGATTCTCGGATTTTCTTGCAATCTTGTCTATTTCATCAACGTAGATTATTCCGCGCTCCGCCTTTTCAATATCGAAATCGGCAGCCTGAATTAGCCTGAGAAGAATGTTTTCAACATCTTCGCCGACATAGCCTGCCTCAGTGAGCGTTGTTGCGTCCGCAATCGCAAACGGAACGTCGATTATCTTGGCGAGCGTCTGAGCAAGCATGGTCTTGCCGACGCCCGTAGGTCCGAGAAGAAGAATGTTACTCTTCTGAATCTCAACGTCGGAGTCTTCCTGCTTGAAAACACGCTTATAGTGGTTATAAACGGCAACGCTGAGAGTGACCTTGGCTTCATCCTGACCGATAACATACTCGTCAAGACCTTTTTTGATCTCCATCGGAGTCGGCAGCTTGAAGTCCTTTGCTTTTCTCTTTCTTGCTCTGCCTGCCGCCGCCTGCTCCTCTGCCATAATTGCACTGCAAAGGTCAATGCACTCGTTGCAGATATAAACTCCCGGGCCGGCGATTATTTTTTCAACCTGTCCGTCGGTCTTGCCGCAAAAGGAACAGCGCACACTTTTTTCACGTCTTTCATCATCTCTTGGCATCGTTACACCCCTGATTTATCTTTTGTAAAGAACCTTATCAACAAGACCGTAATCCATGGCCTCCTGAGCTGTAAGGTAATTGTCACGCTCGGTGTCAATAGCAATCTGCTCAATGGGCTTGCCTGTGTTCTCGGCAAGAATCTGATTGAGCTTTTCTCTTGTCTTAAGTATTTGATCGGCAACTATCTTAATCTCCGTTGCCTGACCCTGTGCTCCGCCGAGCGGCTGATGGATCATGATAGTGCTGTTCGGGAGGGCAATTCTCTTGCCCTTTGCGCCCGAGGAGAGCAAAAATGCGCCCATCGAAGCAGCCATACCCATGCAAATCGTCGAAACGTCGCACTTGATATACTGCATCGTGTCATAAATTGCAAAGCCTGCGGTAACAGATCCGCCGGGGCTGTTGATGTAAAGGCTGATATCCTTATCGGGATCCTGTCCTTCAAGGAAAAGCATCTGAGCAACAACAAGGCTTGCGGTTGCGTCGTTCACTTCATCGGACAGAACAATGATTCTGTCGCTGAGAAGACGAGAAAAAATATCGTAAGAGCGCTCGCCTCTGTTTGTCTGTTCGATGACATAAGGTACCAGTGCCATATTTATTCCTCCATTCGAGTTGTTTCGTTGTTTTTTTCAGCGTCATAATAGTGCAAATGAATGGCAAAGAGCCATCCATCCGCATTAATTATAATCATTTGAAAGTGAAATTATTCAGCGTCTGCCGGCTTTTCTTCCTCTTTCTTTGCTGCAGCCTTCTTTGTTGTCTTCTTCGGCTTTTCCGCTACGATAGCTTTAGCGTTTGCAACAAGGAAATCAACTGTCTTTTTGCCGACAACGTCCTTCTTAACGTCCTCAATATTAACCCACTTCTTGACCTGCTCAACATCGAGCTGATACATATCAGCCATTTCCTTGAGCTGAGCCTCGGCCTCCTCATCGGTTGCCTCAATCTTTTCAAGCTCGGCAATTTTTTCAACTGCAAGCTGGAGCTTAACCTGCTTAACAGCGTTGTCCCTCATGCTTTCCTTGAACTTGTCTCTGTCCATACCCATGTACTGGAGATAAGTATCAAGAGGAATGCCCTGCTGTGCAAGTCTGTTCTCGTAGTCCTTAACGTCGTCCTCAAGCTTATTGTCATACATAACCTCGGGAATCTCGCCTTCAACGAGATCAACAACCTTTTCAAGAACTGCGCTCTCGAAGTCTTTCTCAACATCTTCCTTCTTCTTATCGGAAAGCTCTGCCTTGATCTTCTTCTTAAGCTCGGCGAGTGTATCAACCTCATCGTCAACGTCCTTTGCAAAATCGTCGTCGAGAGTCGGAAGCTCCTTCATCTTGATCTCATGAAGAACTACCTTAAATACAGCTTCCTTGCCTGCAAGCTCGGGAGTGTACTCGGTCGGGAAAGTAACGTTTACGTCGAACTCATCGCCGGTCTTGTGGCCGATGATCTGCTCCTCAAAGCCCGGGATAAACTGGCCTGAGCCGAGTGTAAGCTCATAGTTCTCGCCCTTGCCGCCGTCGAATGCTACGCCGTCAACGAAGCCCTCAAAATCGATAACTGCGATGTCATTCTTCTTAGCCTTTCTGTCGTCAACAGTAACAACACGAGCGTTTCTCTCCTGCATGGAAGCAAGCTCTTTCTTAACGTCGTCTGCGCAAACGGAAGCGTCGCCCTTGTCTGCCTCGATTCCCTTATAATTGTCAATCGAGATTTCCGGCTTAACGGTAACCTTCATCGTCATTTCAACGCCGTCCTTGCCGATCTTTGTAACGTCAAGATCGTGAGGAGCTGCAACAGGCTCAATGCCGGCCTCTTTGATGGCATCGCCGACAACGCCGGGATATACGATATCAAGCGCATCTTCATAGAATACGCCCTCGCCGTAGAACTTTTCAATCATTTTAAGCGGAGCTTTACCCTTACGGAAACCGGGAAGCTGAATCTTGTTCTTCTGCTTGTTGTAAGCCTGAAGAATTGCCTTGTTGAAGTCCTCGCCGCTTACGCTGACTTCAAGAGTGTAGATGTTTGTTTCTGTTTTGTTAGCTGATTTTAACATTAAAAACTTCCTCCTGTGTGGTATTTGGAGCGTACATACTTCCACAAATACCTATTAACTTTTGTATTATAGCAGATGTTTTAATCTTTTTCCATACCTTTTTTAAAAATTTTTATTATTTACAGAATTATTTTCAAGTTTTTTACATTACATTATGAGCAAAAGGTCGAAAAAGGTTGTCTGTAAAGGTGATAAGCTTTACAGACAACCTTTTGATTATATGTTCTTTTCTGTCAACAAAATTTTATAAAAATTATGCCAAAACCATTGACAAATCAATTCTTTTGTACTACAATGCAGTAAACCGATGAGGAAGAGTGAGTAGATTCCGACGGACACTTCAGAGAGCTGTAGGTTGGTGCGATACAGTGTGGAAATCAGAGTTGAATGGACTTCCGAGGGCGAGCAGAAATAAAAAGTATGCGAGCCGGAGAGAGAACTCCGTTAACAATAACCGTCGTATAATGGGGTACGAGCTAAGTGGACACTTGAATGTGTCAAGCAGGGTGGCACCGCAGGAGTATATCTCTTGTCCCGGCAATGTTGTCGGGACAGGAGTTTTTTGTTTTTATGCCCCGACACGGCTCAGACAAAAATATTTTTTGAAAAGGAGAGTCAGTTATGAGCAACACAGAAAAAATTCCGTACAAAATCTACCTCGATGAAAAGGAAATGCCGAAGCAGTGGTATAACGTTCGTGCAGACATGAAGAACAAGCCTGCACCGCTTCTCAATCCCGGCACTCATCAGCCGATGGGCTTTGACGATCTTCGTCCCGTTTTCTGCGACGAGCTCATTAAGCAGGAGCTTGACAATGACACGGCTTATTTCGACATTCCCGATGAGATTCTTGATTTTTACAAAATGTACCGTCCGTCTCCTCTGGTAAGAGCCTATTGCCTTGAGAAAAAGCTTGGTACTCCTGCAAAGATTTACTATAAATTTGAGGGCAACAACACCAGCGGAAGCCATAAGCTCAACAGTGCGATTGCCCAGGCATATTACGCAAAGAAGCAGGGTCTTAAAGGCGTTACGACAGAGACAGGTGCAGGTCAGTGGGGCACGGCTCTTAGCATGGCTTGTGCATATCTCGGACTTGACTGTAAGGTATACATGGTTAAATGCTCCTATGAGCAGAAGCCGTTTCGCCGCGAGGTTATGAGAACCTACGGAGCATCGGTCACTCCCAGCCCGAGCACGGAAACAGAAGTCGGCAAGAAGATTCTTGCAGAGCACCCGGGCACAACGGGAAGCCTTGGCTGTGCTATCAGTGAGGCCGTTGAGGTTGCAACAACTCATGAGGGCTATCGCTATGTTCTCGGCAGCGTTCTCAACCAGGTTCTTCTTCATCAGTCTGTCATCGGACTTGAGTCCAAGATCGCAATGGACAAATACGGCATCAAGCCCGATATCATAATCGGCTGCGCAGGCGGCGGTTCAAACCTCGGCGGACTTATCTCTCCGTTCATGGGCGAAAAGCTCAGAGGAGAGGCCGATTATCGTTTCATCGCAGTTGAGCCTGCAAGCTGTCCGAGCCTCACAAGAGGTAAGTTTGCTTACGATTTCTGCGACACCGGCATGGTTTGCCCTCTTGCAAAGATGTACACACTCGGCAGCGGTTTCATCCCGTCGGCAAACCACGCAGGCGGTCTGCGTTACCACGGCATGAGCTCGATTCTCAGCCAGCTTTACCATGACGGTCTTATGGAAGCGACAAGCGTTGAACAGACCAAGGTGTTTGAAGCGGCGGAGCAGTTCGCAAGAGTTGAGGGTATCCTCCCCGCTCCCGAAAGCAGCCACGCAATCAGAGTTGCCATTGATGAGGCTCTCAAGTGCAAGGAAACGGGCGAAGAAAAGACAATTCTCTTCGGCTTGACGGGTACGGGCTACTTCGATATGTACGCATACGAAGCATTCAACGACGGCACAATGACCGATTACGTCCCGACCGATGCCGAACTTGAAAAGGGCTTTGCAGGTCTGCCGAAAATGGATTGATTTTCTTGCTTGCAAGCCTTGACAAACCAATATAATTGATGTAATATATTCACAGCAGCAGGGGTGCTGAGAAATCGGCTGAGATCATACCCTTAACCTGATTCGGATAATACCGACGTAGGAAGCTATTGAAGTAAAATCTACGCCCGGTGGTTAATCCGCCGGGCGATTTTCTTTGATCAGGTAATGGCTGTGAAAGGAGTTTTATTATGAAAAGCAAAACAATGGACAAATCAAACGAAACGACCTTAAAATTGACGGTCAGCGCAATCATGGTTGCACTTTCAACGGTGCTTTCATTTGTAAAGTTTAGCGAGCTTCCGTATGGCGGTTCCGTAACGCTCTTCAGCTTTGTGCCGATTCTTTTCGTAGGCTATGCTTACGGTGCAAAGTGGGGTCTCGGTGCAGGTCTTGTTCACGGAATCCTTCAGATGATTTTCGGAATCTCCGGTGCGACTGCAGATGCAGGCTTCAAATGGTGGCAGGTTGTTCTCTGCGCACTTCTTGACTATCTTGTAGCATTCAGCGTACTCGGTCTCAGCGGTGTATTCAAGAAGTCAATCAAGAATCCGCAGGCATCATTTGCACTCGGCGCACTTTTCGCTTGCGTACTCAAGTATATTTCACACTTCTTCTCAGGCTACATTCTCTTTAGCGGCTGGGCTGAATGGTTCTTCACAGAGGGCGGCGGAATGTCCTACGGTTCAAAGATTCTTTCGGCATACAGCGGAAACGTTCTCAGCGCAGTTTATTCGGTTATTTACAACGCAACGTTCAGCATTCCCGAAACCGTTCTTTCTCTTGTAATGGTTGTTGTTCTCATCAGCATCAAACCGATTCGCAAGGCAGCGGGAATCAAATAATCAAACATATAGCCAAACACGGAGCTGTTGCATTTGCATAGCCCCGTGTTTTTTTATCTTATCATAAACAAATACTTTTTCGCTTTCGGTATCAATGAAACCAGTTTTATAAAAATTATGCTTCCGATGAATGAAACAACCTCAAGGTAAATCAAAATCATCGGCTGCGATATTTTGGTTGCAAGAAAAGAATACGTCGTTGCTCGGAGAATTTCCATAATTATTATATGTACAAAATAAATGCCGAACGATATTTTTGAGAGGCCCTCAACAGCCGGTCTGATTCCGGCGATACGATCCGAGTATCTTCTGAATATTTCAAACAGAAAAACTGCACAAACGAAAAATCCGACAAATTCATATCTCAGAATTACATCCGGCTTTTGCGAGAACAAAAACATCTGTATCCCGACAGAAACAGCAAAAGAAAAAACAGCACCGAGCATCAATAAATATTTGTTAAGATTTTTCAACACACCCTTGCTGATCAGATATCCGACAACCACAATCAATAAATATTGCGGTAAAATCACATCTTCCTGAACAGAAAAGGTCGATGAACCTAATCCGCGAAGAATATCATTTAAGGTGGGGATAAGATAGTAATAAATCAGGGTTGCCGCCATTGGGATCATAATTATCTTCTTTGGAACCTTATTTTTTATCATTATGAGGAACGGCAGGAAAAGATAAATGCATAAAATCATCGGGATATACCACATGCTGTGGAAAGTAGTTTGATTGACAAAAAACATAGTTTCAAGCAATCCGAGAATTGACATAAATATACTTTCGGTGCGGAAATGTCCTTCCATGATATAAATTACCCAGTACATAATAAACATCCAAATCTCGGAAGTAATAAGCAGACTCAGCAAATTATGCTTGTAGAACTTTTTAATATCTTCGGCATTATTGATTTCTTTATTAAAAAGCAATGCACCGGAAATCATAAGAAACAGCGGAACACCTATGCGACTGAAAACGTAAACAACAGTTTTAAATAAAGTTGACCCTAACGGAATGCTAAAAAATTCCGCTGATTGACCCTCATAGACATGGTATGCTCGATTGACTGCATGATTTAACGTTATAGAAATTATCGCAACGCATCTTGCCACATCAAGCCAGAAAATTCGAGAATTGGAAATCTTTTTATTCATATATTTATCCCCTTTGCTTAAATATACGTTATTTCTTTCCTTTAACCTTATCCCAATATGCCTTTGCTGCCTGCTCCATTTTGTTGTCGCCGAATTCATAATACTTCGCATTTTTTATGGCATCCGGCAGATATTGCTGAGATATCCAATGATTTTCATATGTATGAGGGTAGAGATAGAACTGACCCTTATTCGGGTTGTCCTCGCCGTCACAGTGTTTGTTTTGAAGCCGGCGTGGAATGGGACCGCTTTTACCCTTTTTAATATCACTCAGAGCGGCATCAATTCCCAGGTATGCCGAATTGGATTTCGGAGAGGTGCAGACAAGCACTACCGCATCGGCAAGCGGAATTCTTGCTTCCGGCAAGCCTACCATGAGCGCAGCATCAACGGCAGCTTTTACAATCGGAATTATCATCGGATAAGCAAGTCCGACATCCTCACAGGCGCAAACCATAAGCCTGCGGCAAGCCGAGGGTAAATCACCTGCATCAAGCAGCCTTCCGAGATAATGCAAGGCTGCATCGGGATCGGAGCCTCGCATGGATTTCTGATAAGCGGAAACAATATCGTAGTGCTCGTCACCGTCACGGTCATACTTCATTGCACTGCGCTGAGTCAGTGAACGGGCGGTTTCCGCCGTGATGTGAATTATTCCCTTATCATTCGGCTTTGTTGAAAGTGCGCAAAGCTCGACCGAATTTATCGCCTTTCGCACATCGCCGCCGCAAGCAGAGGAAATATGCTTTATCGCGTCGGGATCTACTTCAAATTTCATTCCGCGCTTTTCTTCAAGGAATCTGAATCCGCGTTCAACGGCAGGAACGATCTCCGCAGGCGCAACCGACTTGAATTCAAAGACCGTCGAACGGCTGAGAATGGCGTTGTAAACGTAAAAATACGGATTTTCCGTTGTTGAGGCTATAAGGGTAATTGAACCGACCTCAATATATTCAAGCAGTGTTTGCTGCTGCTTTTTGTTGAAATACTGAATCTCGTCGAGATAGAGCAAGATGCCGTTCGGCGCTTCAAAGGTGTCGAGCTGAGCGACAATGGCCTTGATATCCGCCGTTCCCGCAGTCGTTCCGTTGAGCTTGCAGAGCTTTCTGTCCGTCGCCTTTGCAATGATTGAAGCGACGGTCGTCTTGCCGACTCCCGACGGGCCGTAGAAAATCATGTTGGGCAGTTCGCCCGATTCTATTATATTTCTCAGCGGCATATTTTCGCCGATAAGGTGGCGCTGACCGACAACCTCATCAATGGTTTGCGGTCTAAGCTGTTGAGCTAAAGGTATAGACATTTTATCGCCTCCCGGTTGCATACAATTATATATTAAAATGCGTGGTTTGACAAGGATAAATTTATTGACTAATTATGTATTATGTGATATAATAACTAAAATTTTTTATATGAAAGGAGTTTGTCCACAATGGATGACCCGGGTGGGATTATACTCAAGCTGATTTTACTTTTATTACTTATTTTAGTCAACGCATTTTTTGCAATGAGTGAAATAGCGGTAATATCCCTCAACGATAACAAAATAGAAAAGATGGCTGAAGACGGCCACAAGAAAGCAAAGCAGGTTGTTAAGCTGACCGAAAATTCGAGCAAGTTTCTCTCGACAATTCAGATCGGAGTCACTCTCGCCGGATTTCTTACCTCGGCAAGTGCTTCGCAGACCTTTGCAGATATGATAGTCAAAGCTCTTGAGGGCACGGCGTTTTACAATGCCCTCGGCGCAAGCGTAGTCAGCGGACTTTCGATCGTCATTATCACGATCATCATGTCTTATTTTTCGCTTGTTCTCGGCGAGCTTGCTCCAAAGAAAATAGCAATGCAGTCTCCCGAAAAGATCTCCTTCAAGGTTGTCGGAATTTTGCTTTTCTTCTCCAAGGCCTTTTCACCGTTTGTTAAAGTGCTGTCCGTCTCAACCAATGCGGTCGTTCGACTTCTCGGCTACAATCCTCATGCAGATGAAGAGCCTCTTACCGAAGAAGAAATTCGAATGATGGTCGACGTCGGCGGCGAAAAAGGTGTTATCGAAGACGTTCAAAAAGAAATGATAAATAACATTTTCGAATTTGACGATCTTGATGCAGGCGATATTATGACCCACAGAACCGATATGACGGCGGTTGACGTAAACGATCCGATAATGGACGTTGTCAAAACTGCAATTGAATCCGGATATTCGAGAATCCCCGTTTTCGATGACGACCCGGACAATATAATCGGCATCATCTATGTTAAGGACTTGCTCAGATATATAGGAACGGATCTTCCGAAACACACAATGAGAAAAATCATGCGTACTCCGATGTATGTTCCGGAATCCAAGAGCTGCGGTGACCTTTTCAAGGAAATGACAAGTCAGCATACGCAAATGGCTGTTGTTGTTGACGAATACGGCGGAACGGCAGGACTCGTCACCCTTGAGGATATCATTGAAGCAATCGTCGGAAACATTCAGGATGAATATGACGATGAAGAAGAGGAAATCTCAAAGATAAACGAAACAACCTTCACTATTGACGGGTTGACAGATATAGACGAACTTGACGAAATAATCGGCAAGGATCTCCCTGAGGGCGATTATGACACAATCGCGGGTTACATCATAAGCCGACTCGGATATCTCCCGAAGCAGGGCGAGCACAGCGAGGTCATGTTTGAAAACATAAGATTTACCGTGCTTGAGGTCGAAAACCGACGTATTGAAAAGGTCAAGGTCGAAATTCTTCCGCTCCCCGACGAGGACGATGAAGAGGAAGAGGACTCGGACAAAAAGAATAAAAACAAAGAAAAAGAATAATTTCAATGCCGCATCCAAATGGGTGCGGCTGTTTTTTGAAAAAATTTTTGTAAATTATTAACGAGATAAATATATGAAAAACGGAGAAAAAACGAGAATAAGAGAGTTCGCGAATGATAAATTAAAAAATTGAGAAAAAGTTCTTGACTTAGTAAAACGGTTGTGTTAATATATTCGAGCAGTAAAAATTTATTTGGAGGTAAGTTTATGTCAACTTATATGCCTAAGTCGGGCGACATCGTCCGCAAGTGGTATGTGCTTGACGCAGCGGGAAAGCCGCTCGGCCGTGTTGCGGCTGAAGCAGCCGTACTTCTCCGCGGTAAGCATAAGCCCCAGTTCGCTCCTCATACAGATTGCGGCGATCATGTTATCATAATCAACGCTGAGAAGGTTGTCCTTACAGGCAACAAGCTCGATCAGAAAATGTACTATCATCACACCGGTTACATCGGCAACATGAAGAAGGTTAAGTACAGCACTCTTATGCGTACAAAGCCGACTTTCGTTGTTGAGAAGGCTGTTAAGGGAATGATCCCCGACACAACAATCGGTCGTGAAGCACTCACAAGACTTCGTGTATATGCAGGCGCAGAGCACAAGCACGCTGCACAGAAGCCCGAAGAGTGGGCATTTTAATGAAGGGAGGCAACAATAATGTACGATTCTAATCCATATTTCTACGGTACAGGCCGCAGAAAGAAATCAGTAGCTCGTGTTCGTGTTTACGCAGGTACGGGCAAGGTAACCATCAACGACAGAGACATTGATGATTATTTCGGACTTGAGACACTCAAGCTTATCGTTCGTCAGCCTCTCGAGCTTACAGGCACAACCGAGAAGTTCGATATCGTTTGCCGTGTTAACGGCGGCGGCGTAACAGGTCAGGCCGGTGCTATCCGTCACGGTCTTTCAAGAGCTCTTCTTCAGTATGACGAGTCACTTCGTTCAGTTCTCAAGAAGGCAGGATTCCTCACTCGTGACCCGAGAATGAAGGAAAGAAAGAAGTACGGTCTCAAAGGCGCTCGTCGTGCACCGCAGTTCAGCAAGAGATAAAAATTTATCTTGTTATATCAACCCCGGAAGATTCCTCTTTCGGGGTTTTGTTTATAACTGCGGTGTCCTCGCAGCATAGCTGCTGCGGTCGCAGACTAAAAACAGTCCGCAGGACTGTTTTCTTAACGCTACGACAGTTCAGCAAGAGATAAAACTTCAAAATTTTTCAAAGTTCGGAAGATATGCTTTCGGACTTTGTTTTTTACTGCCGCGACAGTTCTCAAAGAGATAAAAAACGCATATTTTCAAGGCTTCGGAGTTTTTCTCCGAGGCCTTTTTCTATACTCCTGAAAGCAAGTAAAAGCAACTCATAGTGAACCACTTTTTACATAAAAAAGAAGCCGGCAATCGCCGGCTTCAAAACAAATTATAATAATTTCATTTTTAAAGGTCTTCATACCCGTTCATAAACAGGTATACTCTGCTGTGATTTATATTATTATCTTATCATTTTTCCTCAAGCACTTCGCTTACGGGAACGGTGACCTTTCTGTCATAGCATGAGAAGATATCATCAACGAATTTCTTCTCGGGCTTCTTTGTGATTAAGCTGACAACAGGAACGATAACAAGCGAAGCAAGCATTGCAAATGCGCCGCAGTTAACGGGGCTTTGAATAATTGTCGGGAAATGAGAGCCAAAGAGCATATTGGCAATCATGATGCCCGAACCCCAGATAAAGCTGACTGCACAGGCGCTTTTTGTAACCTTTTTCCAATACAGGCTGTACAGGAACGGCGCAAGGAACGAGCCTGCGAGTGCGCCCCAAGAAAGTCCCATGAGCTGAGCAATGAAAGTTATCTTATTTTTATATTGAATTACGGCAATAATCGCGGAAATGATAATGAAAACAAGAATAAAAGCACGAATTATAATAAGCGTCTTTTTCTCGTCTTTTTTCTTTGAGAGCGGAACGATAAAGTCAAGCGTCAGCGTTGAGCTTGAGGTAAGAACAAGCGACGAAAGCGTTGACATCGAAGCGGAAAGAACAAGAATAAGCGTAATTCCGATAATAAGCGGTGAAAGATTTGAAAGCATTGTCGGAATAATTTCATCATAGCCCTTTGAAGCAACATCAACATTGAATATCCTTCCGAATCCGCCGAGGAAATAGCAGCCGCCGGCAACAATGATTGCAAACAGGGTCGAAATAATAGTACCTGTGTGAATCGACTGTTCACTCTTGATCGAGTAGAACTTTTGAACCATCTGAGGCAGACCCCATGTGCCGAGTGAAGTCAGAAGGATAACGCCTGCAAGACCTGCCGGATCGGGACCGAAGAAAGATGCAAACACACCGGGAACGGTCGAAGCCGCAGGGTCGCTGACCTCGGCAAGTGCGGCAAGAGAGCCGCTGAAACCACCATGAATTTTGAGCACGGAATAAATAATTGCAACTATTCCGACGAGCATAACGATACCCTGAATAAAATCGTTGATTGCCGTTGCCATATATCCGCCGGCGATAACATAAACCGCCGTCAGAAGCGCCATAACGGCAATACATACGGTGTAATCAACATTGAACGCCATCTCAAACAAACGTGAAAGTCCGTTGTAAAGCGAAGCGGTGTATGGGATAAGGAAAACAAAGATTATCAGCGAGGTTGCAAGCTTGAGAGCGTTGCTGTCGAAGCGTGAACCGAAGAACTGCGGCATAGTTGCCGAGTTGAGATGCTGAGTCATAACTCTTGTTCTTCTGCCGAGTATTACCCAAGCGAGAAGCGAACCGATGAATGCGTTGCCAAGACCGATCCATGTTGAAGCAACGCCGAATTTCCAGCCGAACTGTCCGGCATAGCCGACGAAGATAACCGCCGAGAAATACGAGGTGCCGTAAGCGAAGGCGGTCAACCACGGGCCGACGCTTCTGCCGCCGAGGACAAAGCCGTTAACGTCAGTTGCACTTTTTCGGCAGTAGATGCCGACGCCGATCATAACAGCGAAAAATACAACAAGTAAGATAATTTTAATTGCCATAAAATACCCTCCTCAAAAAATAAACGGTCCTGACCGCAACTGATCAAGACCGTCTGTTTTTCAAACGAATTTATCGCTTTGAAAGGCTGAACAGACAGTCACAAATATAGTAATAATAGTAAGGGTTATGCGTCATAACTGCCTCTCCTTTCAAATGATGAGCCTATTATATACCACAAAATCATACTTGTCAACACTTTAAAGCGCTAAAATATAAAATTTTTCATTTTTCGATGATTTTTTTCATTGCAATCAGCAAAATATACACCGAGACAGCCATCTTTCGCTTGCAAAGCGTAAAAAACAGCCTCCAATGAGCAGGGAGATAGTGCATATCGAGCTTTTGGTATGCATTTATGTATCTCGGCGTCGAAAGATATTTCTTGATATTTTTAATTCTCACCGTGTGTCCGCCGGGATTCAACATTTCGGTCAAGCCGAGACCTATCATGCTGAAGCAAATTCGATTTCCCAGTGCCGACGAAAAATCTTCGGGTAAATTATTGTCTTTTATATAGCCCTCCATTCGGTCATAAAGCTCGTTCCACTGTGAGAAAAGCCCGGCCTTATAGCTCCTCGTCAGAGAGACGTCATTATCCTTGCGATAATGATTAAACGGACGGTTGATAAATACCGCACGGCGAACAAAGCCGAAGCATTGCAAATTGAAAAGAGCGTCCTCGGTACCTATCAGTTTTGTATCAACAAATTCAAGACCGTTTTGCTTAATAATATCGGCTCTGTAAAGCTTGCCCCATGCCGTCACGAGCGAATCGGCATTGCTCGGGTCGGCAGTTTCTTCGCCGTAAAGTCCTGCCATTCGTCTGTGCAGCTCACGGCAGCCGTTTTCATCAAATATTTTGTTTGAAGCAAATATTTTCTTCTCGTCCGAACGGTCGGGAAATTCTCGAACATAGCCCCACATAACCACATCGGTATTATTTTCTTCGGCTTTGTTTACTGCCGTTTCAACCGTTTCGGGATCAATCCAATCGTCGCCGTCGAGAAAAACTATGTATTTGCCTGTTGCGGCATTGATTCCCGTGTTTCTTGCTCCCGAAAGACCTTGATTTTCCTGAGAAATCAGATTTATCCTCCTGTCCTTTTCGGCATAAGACAAAATAACGGCGGCACTCCTGTCGGGAGTACCGTCGTCAACGCATATTATTTCAAGGTCGGCATAGGTCTGACCGAGTACGCTTTCAAGGCACTTCGGCAGATATTTTTCAACGTTATAAACGGGAATAATTATGCTGACTTTTTCCATGATTTATGATTCCTTTTTCTTAAAAATAAGGAGCTTGCTGAAGAAATAATTGATTATAACAACGAGCACACTGGCAATGATTTTTGCAAGCATTCCCTTTGTTCCGAAAAGCTCCTGATCCATACCGAGCTTCATAAGCCCCGGAACGCCGAACCATTCGATACAGCCCGTTGCAAGCCTTGCGGCGATGAATGAGCCAAGCTCTTTAATCACAATACTGCCTTTCCAGCTTTTGCTGTCGAATACCCAAAGCTTGTTGGTGACGAAAGCAAAGAGAACTGCCGCGATCCACGAAAGAACATTTGCTATCGAAGCTTGAAGAATATCGTTGTTTTCAATGAACTTGCCTACAATTCTGTCAAACAGTGCATAGCTTGCCCATGAAACAACGGTGGTCAGCACGCCGAAAACAAGGTACATAAAAACCTCACGGTTGAGAACCTTGCGGCAAATGCTTACTACCTTCTCATTCTTGATATGTTTTGCGATAAAATTATTTATACTGTCAAAGAATTTATCCATACATTACACCTTTATTTCAACATTCATTCCGAGAAGGTCCTTGTATTTCTCAGTTATCGGCTTAATGAAGTTTTCAACAAACTCCTCGGTCTGCTGAGGCGCTCTGCCGACGTAAAGCTCGGGTTTCATGATTGCCTTGAGCTGTTCGAGTGTAACGCCGAAAGCGGGGTCGTTTGCGATTCTTTCAAGAAGATCGTTTTCGCCGCCGTCCTGCTTTACTATTTTTCCTGCCGCCATGGAGTGAACACGGATTTTTTCGTGAAGCTCCTGACGGTCGCCGCCGCGCTTAACGGCTTCCATCATAATGTTTTCCGTTGCCATAAACGGAAGCTCCGCCATGAGATGCTTTTCGATCATCTTTGGATAAACAACAAGACCGTCGGTTACGTTGATATAAATCTCGAGAATGGCATCGGTTGCAAGGAAAGCCTCGGCAACGCTGATTCTCTTGTTTGCGGAATCGTCAAGTGTGCGCTCAAACCACTGAGTCGCCGCCGTTATAGTCGGGTTCATAACATCAGCCATGACGTAACGTGCAAGTGAAGAAATTCTTTCACTTCTCATCGGGTTGCGCTTGTAAGCCATCGCCGAAGAACCGATCTGATTTTTCTCAAAAGGCTCCTCAACCTCTTTAAGATGCTGAAGAAGTCGGAGGTCGTTTGTGAATTTTGCCGCCGACTGGGCAATGTTTGAAAGAGCGAAAAGCACCTGAGTGTCCACTTTTCTTGAATAAGTTTGTCCAGAAACCGGATAAAAATCCTTAAATCCCATTTTATCTGCGATTTTTCTGTCAAGAGCCTTTACCTTGTCGGTATCGCCCTCAAAAAGATCCATGAAGCTCGCCTGAGTGCCTGTTGTGCCCTTTGAGCCGAGCAGCTTCATCTGAGAGATTTGGAATTCAAGCTGTTCGTAGTCAAGCAGAAGATCATTGAGCCAAAGAGACGCTCTTTTTCCGAGCGTTGTCGGCTGAGCCGGCTGAAAATGAGTGAAGCCGAGACACGGAAGATCTTTATATTCCAGCGCAAATTTCGAAAGCTTGTCCATAAGATTAACGAGCTTCTTGCGGATAAGCTTCATCGCTTCGGTCATAGTAATGATATCGGTGTTGTCACCTACATAGCAGGAGGTTGCACCGAGGTGGATAATTCCCTTTGCCTTAGGGCACTGAACGCCGTAAGCATAGACATGGGACATAACGTCGTGACGGACGAGCTTTTCTCTCTCGGTCGCAACGTCATAGTTGATGTCCTCGGCATGAGCCTTCAGCTCATCAATCTGCTCTTGAGTTATATTCAGTCCAAGCTCCATTTCGCTCTCTGCAAGTGCGATCCACAGTCTGCGCCATGTTTTGAACTTGAAATCGGGTGAAAAGAGATACTGCATCTCCTTGCTTGCGTAACGTGAATTAAGCGGGGTCTCGTAAGTGTTTTTCATAATATAATCCTCGATTCAACAATATAGGGTAATTATAATACCTTTAAACCAAAGTGTCAAGCAAGGAAATCACTCTTGACATAACTGTTACACTCGGGCTATAATGGATGGAAAGGAAGTGTTTGTAATGTCTGAAAGAAGTGAAAAGGCTGTTGAGCTTTTCAAAAGCGGCTACAATTGCTCTCAAGCGGTTTTTGCCGCATATGCCGACCTGTTCGGCTTTGATGAGGATACCGCGCTGAAGGTGTCGGCAGGTCTCGGCGGCGGAGTGGGTCGCTCCCGTGAGGTTTGCGGAACGGTTTCTGCGGCGGCAATGCTCATCGGCATGAAATACGGCGCAACGGACGGCGATGACACGGAGGGCAAAAAGCTCTGCTACTATAAGGTTCAGGAGTTTATCGCAGAATTCAAAAAGGTTAATCCCTCAATCGTTTGCCGTGAGCTTCTCGGACTTTCAAAGGGTGAAAACTCTCAGCCGAAACCCGATGAACGTAACGAACACTATTACAAAAAACGCCCCTGCGTTCAGCTCGTTGAAGACAGCGCACTGGCTTTGGAAAAGATATTGTTTTAAGGAGATGTTTTAAATGGGATGCAGCGGAGATTGCTCAAGCTGTTCTTCAAGCTGTGAAAAAAAGGATCTTCATGTTCCTTGCAACGAATACAGCGACGTAAAAAAGGTTATCGGAGTTGTCAGCGGCAAGGGCGGAGTAGGAAAGTCGCTTGTTACCTCGATGCTCACAACGGCAATGCAGGTCAAGGGCAACGTCTGCGGAATTCTTGATGCGGACATAACGGGTCCGTCGATTCCTAAGGCATTCGGTCTGAAAGGACCTGCAATGCAGAATGAAATGGGACTTATTCCGGCAAAGACAAAGACAGGAATCGAGGTCATGTCAATCAACCTGCTTCTTGATAAAGAGGATCAGCCGGTCGTTTGGAGAGGACCTGTTATTTCCGGCGTTATTCAGCAGTTCTGGAGCGAGGTCTTTTGGGGTGATGTTGATTATATGTTCGTCGATATGCCTCCGGGAACGGGAGATGTTGCGCTGACGGTGTTCCAGTCGCTTCCCGTTGACGGAATCGTTATCGTTACAACGCCGCAGGATCTTGTTACAATGATTGTTAAGAAAGCCGTCAACATGGCTAATATGATGAATATTCCGATTCTCGGAATCGTTGAGAATATGAGCTACCTCGAGTGCCCCGACTGCGGAAAGAAGATTTCCATTTTCGGCGAGAGCAAGCTGGATGAGGTCGCCAAGGAGCTGAACATCCCCGTACTTGCAAAGCTTCCGATTAAGAGCGAAATTGCTTCCCTGGTCGATAAGGGTGCAGTTGAGCTTGCCGAAATCAAAGAGCTTTATGATGCGGCGGATAAGATTAAGGAAATGCTGAAATAAAAATCGGAGCTGTCGTTTTGCGGCAGCTCTTTTGCTTAACCGGCACAAATAACCCCGACACTCAATTGAATGTCGGGGATAAATTATATGTGCGGTTTATGCGGGTTTTGCCTCGCCGAAGCCTCTCGGCCCGAACAGGTAATAAAGCAATTCGCTTGTTGTTTTGCAAGCAAAGAGAAGAAACTCGTCCTTGGTTGTATCTTTCTTTTCATAGACACCAATCTCAACAAGAGCGTTGTAAAGCTCCTCCTCAGCGGCCTCCTCCTCGCCCTCAACAACTATCGTTGTGGCAAGTATCGCCTTTGCGTCGGCAAGTGCATTGGTGAGTCTCTCCGCCTCCTCGGGGGTGAGCGTTGAAAGGTCAACCTTTTCCGCCTCGGCAATGTATTTTTTAAGGTCTCTGGTGTTTCTGTGTCCGTTGAACTGAGGATATTCAACCGTTGTGAAAACGTCCATATTCTTAACGAGCAGCAGCTCCATGGCAAGCGAAATTACAACATCGTTTCTCGCAAGCTTCTCGTGATCCTGATTGCCGAAAAACCATGTCGTGTACGGGAATGCACACGTTGAAGCGTCAACCTGGCCGTCCGGCGACATAAAGTTTGTGCCCTGATACTCTTTTTGTGTGTAACCCTTCGGGAACTTTTCGTTGACCTTGCTGAACGTTGCGCCGAGTGAGGTTGATGCGGAATGAATTATCTTGTCCGAATTTGAATCGGAATCAATAAGGCTATAAAGCTCAAGTCCGTAGCCGCTGATGTCATATATTTTAACTCCGTTTGCGGCATAGTTTTTGAGGTTCTTTATATAATTGACCTGTGCATTGTGGAACCTTTCAACGTCGTTAGCAAACTTTGTTCCTTTAACAAGATACTTTGCGGCAAGCTCGTCATACATTGACGACGGGACAAGACCCCACATTGTCGTAACTCTTGCGAGAGCCGAGTCGGCAAGACCCGACGCTACTCCGTCAATAAATCCGATTACAACATTTTTCGGTAAAACTCTGATGGCAATATTGATCAGCCAACCCGTGTAGGAATCCACGCCGCAGAGCTTTGTGAACATATTTCTGTAAAGTCCTTCGTCGCTGTAATCAAGCTGACCGAGCATGATTTTGCCGACAATTTCAGAGCCGTCTGCGGCAGGAACGACAAGGACGATCTTATTGATATCCTCACCCTGCGGATGCTCGCCGACATATGCAACGGAAACCGCACCGCCGAGGCTGATCGGGAGAAGGTTGACCTTGTCCTTGCCCGTATCCTTCTTTGCTTTTTCAATAAGCTTTTCAAGATTATCGACAATCTCATACATATCGCCGAATGAATTGTATGCGAAATAATAGAGATTCTCCTCGCCGACTACGTCGGTATAGCCCTTAATCGGAACATGGTCGTAAATCGTTTCTTTTTCTTCCTCCGTGCACTCGGCAACAGAACGATTGCCGTAATTCTCAACACGGAAATCATTCTTCGGAGTGCCGTCCTCGTTATATGCGATATATTCCAGTGCATCGTAAACGGCATTATAGGCTGTTTTTGAAAGGCCGCAGTCCTTCTGAGTTATAAGAGAAAGAATAATCGGAACGACAAGCTTGATAACAAGCTCGGGAACGTAGAAATAAAGAGGCCAACCGGTAATTTTTTTGCCGTCGGGATCTACAGCATCGTTGCCTTCCCCGTCAAGCATAAAGGTCTTTGCCTGACCGATTCCGTGAATAAGGATCGTCGGATAAACCTCGTCCTTTTCAAGCTCATCAACGTGCTTGCTGTTGAGCAATACATCAGTTGCGCTCTCAACGCTGCTGACTTGAGTTATGATATCCCCGTCAACGGCAACTGCGGTAACCGCACAGGATGAGACAGAAATGACAACAGTCAGAATGATTGAAATAATCTTTTTCTCTAAGCTATGCATAAAAATTTACCTCACTGTTAAATTTGTAAGCGCTATATTATCTTCGGCTGTAAAAATGAATCCGCAGGTTGCGGTTTCTCCGGCAGCGATCTCCTCCCCGCCGAGGGTTATGCTCTGTTCCTCAACAAAGGAATTGCAATCCCAGCTTTTGGTCAGTGAAATAATTTCTTTATCAAAAGCGACATCCGCTTTCCAAGAATCCGAGTCTGTGTCAGAGTCGTTGCGCACGGTCAGGTTGACCTGATAGGAATGGGTTCCGTCATTGTTGTCCCATTCGTTGACTATCTGCACCGTTGAGGTGAAGCTGCCGCCTTTAACGGTTCTCTTGCTCCTGTATGAGCCGTTAAGCAGCATCTCTTTCTCCTCATCATACGGTATTGACGAAATATCGCCGATCGAATATCTGAGTATCAGAAGCGCATCAAGCGAATTGACATCACCGTCAAGATTTACGTCGGAATTCTTAATCTGATTGGAGAAAAGGTTCTCTTGATTTACCATGTATTTTATAACGAGCGTTGCATCGGCAGGATCAATCTTTCCGTCTCCGTTTACATCACCCACGGCGCAATTGGCATATGACTCGTTTGTAACTCTTGTTGTAAAATGAATAATTACGGCAAGAACCGAGAACAGAACTGCCAATGACAACAGAATTATTATTATTTTCTTAGTGTTAAGTTTTTTCTTCTTTCGCTTTTTGACTACAGGTGTGTTTACAGGGTCCATAATCATCCTCTTTTTTCATTTTTCTCCATTATATCAAACATAGAAATTTATTTCAACAATTTTAAAAAATATAACGTATTTTTTATGAATAAAAGCAATGTTATGTCTAAATAAACCTTGTGCCGTGTATCCGAAACGGCTCCATGGACGACTGAAGCGGATTGAACCTGATGCAAAGGGTTAATACCCGTTGCTATGAACAATTCTATTCGGCTAAATACGTCAGCTACACAGTTTTTGTTTTTGAAAATCTTAAATAAAAATGTAAGTGATAAAACTTGACTACCGACCGATAATATATTAGAATATAATAATCAATAAATATACAAAGGTGGCTCGAATTTTTGCAAAATCGACACATCTCATGCGGGACTTTGCAAGAACTCGAACCACAGGATAATGAAAGGTGATACTATGTCAAAAAGAGAAAATCTCAGAAACGTTGCCATCATTGCTCACGTTGACCACGGCAAGACGACATTGGTTGACGAGCTTCTGAAGCAAAGCGGAACGTTCCGTGAGAACGAGCAGGTTCAGGAAAGAGTCATGGACTCAAACGACCTTGAACGGGAGCGTGGAATTACAATTCTTTCAAAGAATACGGCAGTTCACTACAAGAACACAAAGATAAACATAGTCGATACTCCGGGTCATGCCGATTTCGGCGGCGAGGTTGAACGAATTCTTACTATGGTTGACGGAGTTCTTCTCCTCGTTGATGCATTTGAGGGCTGTATGCCGCAGACAAGATTCGTTCTTAAAAAGGCGCTCAATCTCAAGAAAAAAGTTCTTGTTGTCGTCAATAAAATTGACCGTCCCGGTGCAAGGCCCTCCGAGGTTATCGACGAAGTGCTTGACCTCTTTATCGAGCTCGGCGCAGATGAAGATCAGATTGAATTCCCCGTTGTTTACGCTTCGGCAAAGGACGGCTATTCATCGCTTGACCCCGACGTTCGTGAGGGCGATATGAGACCGCTTCTTGACGCTATTCTTGAGCATATCAGCGCTCCCGACGGTGATATTGACGGCCCGCTTCAGATTCTTTTCTCCAGCCTCGATTATGATGATTATATCGGCAGAATCGGCGTCGGCAGAGTTGAAAGAGGAAAGATTCTCCGTGGAGAAAATGTTGTTCTCTGCAAACAGGACGGCAAACAGGAAAACGTTAAAATTTCTCGTCTTTACCAGTTTGAGGGCCTTAAAAGAGTTGAGGTCGACAGCGCAATGATGGGTGATATCGTTTGTGTTTCGGGCATTGCAGATCTTAATATCGGCGAAACGGCTTGTGACCCCGAATGTATTGAGCCGCTGCCGTTCGTTAAAATCGACGAGCCGACAATTTCAATGAACTTTATCGTTAATGACAGCCCCTTCGCAGGACGTGAGGGCAAGTTTGTCACATCAAGAAATCTTCGTGACCGCCTTTTCAAAGAGGTTGAAACGAACGTTAGCATGAGGGTCGAGGAGACGGATTCAACCGATACATTCAAAGTTTCGGGCAGAGGCGAGCTTCACCTTTCAATTCTTATCGAAACAATGCGCCGTCAGGGCTACGAATTCCAGGTTTCACGCCCCGAGGTTATCTATAAAACAATCAACGGCCAGCTTTGCGAACCAATTGAGCTTCTCATCATTGAGGTTCCCGAACAGTATGTCGGCTCCGTTATCGAAAAACTCGGCTCACGCAAGGGCGAGCTTGAGAACATGGGCTCAAGGAACGGCGGAGCAACTCACCTTGAATTCAAGATCCCCGCAAGAGGCCTTATCGGCTACCGTTCGGAGTTCATGACCGACACCAACGGCAACGGCATTATGAATCAGCTCTTTGCGGGATACGAGCCGTACAAGGGTGATATTCAAACCAGAGAACGCGGCTCGATCGTCGTTCATGAAACAGGCACCAGCACGGGCTACGGCCTTTTCAACACTCAGGACAGAGGCCGTTTGTTTATCGGACCGGGCGTTGAGGTCTATGAAGGCATGATCGTCGGTGAATGTTCGAGAAACGAGGATATCGTTTGCAATGTTTGCAAGAAAAAGCAGATGACGAATACCCGTGCCGCCGGAAGCGACGATGCGCTTCGCCTTGTTCCCCATTCGACGCTCAGCCTTGAGCAGTCAATGGAATTCATCAAGGATGATGAGCTTCTTGAGGTTACTCCCGAATCGCTCAGACTTCGTAAGCGTGTTCTTTCAAAGGAACAGCGCATGAAGCAGATGTTCAGAAAGAAATAATCGGATATTGCTACAGCAAAGCGACTATTTGAGAATATCTTTGTTAAATATCCCATCAGCCTCCCCTGATTGTTAGGGGAGACTCCTCGTTAAGTTCAATGACATTCTTCTCAAACGGTGATACTATGACAGACGAAAAAATTGCAAACAGAACAGCGGTTGCGCTCGGCAACTTCGACGGTATGCACGTCGGTCATATGGCTGTGCTTGAAGGAGCGAAAAGCTTCCAAAAGGACGGACTCGTCCCCGTCGCCGTGCTCTTTGACGAGCACAGCATGAAGGCGATAACCGGAATTGCACCGCCGATGCTGATGACTGTCGGTGAACGCAATGAATATATAATCAAAAAGGGTCTTAAACTCGAAACGATTATATTTAATGAAATAAAAAATCTTTCTCCCGAGGATTTTGTTGAAAAAATTCTTGTCGAAAAGCTCCGCGCAGGGGCGGTCTGCTGCGGCTACAATTACCGCTTCGGCAAGGATGCGGCAGGCTCGGCTGAGACAATGCGCAAAATCTGCGACAGGCTCGGCATCAAGTGCAAAATTGCAGGTGAGGTTGATGTTGCAGGCCATGCTGTCAGCTCAACTCAGATTCGAAGCCTTATTGAAAACGGAGAAACAGAAAAGGCAAACGAAATGCTCGGCCACAAATTCGGTTTTTCCTCACCTGTTATTGACGGCGATAAAAGAGGCCGAAGGCTCGGCTTTCCGACGATAAACCAGGAGCTTCCGCATGAGCTTGTGCTCCCGAAATTCGGAGTTTACCGAACCGACGTTACCGTTGGAAACAGCCGTTACAAGGGTGTAACAAACATTGGCAAGCGTCCAACCGTCGGAACGGAAAAAATTCTAAGCGAAACATATATAATTGATTTTGACGAAAGCATTTACGGCGAGAGCGTCGATATCCGACTGATTAAATTCATCAGACCGGAAAGGAAATTTTCTTCCTTCGATGAACTTGCGCGCCAGATAAAAACAGATGCAAAGGAGTGCGCCGATGTATAACAATTGGAATGAGCTGAAAACAGACTGCTGCAACTGCAACAAATGTGAGCTTGGAGCTACGAGAACCAATCTTGTTTTCGGCGTCGGAAATGAAAAAGCAGAGGTTCTCTTCATCGGCGAAGGTCCGGGTGAGCAGGAGGATCTCAAGGGTGAACCTTTTGTCGGCAGGAGCGGTCAGCTTCTCGATAAATACCTTGACGCAATCGGGCTGGACAGGAGAAAGAATATTTACATCGCCAACATGGTTAAATGCAGACCTCCGCACAATCGTGATCCCAAGCCGGAGGAGCAAAGCGCTTGCATCTCTTGGCTTAGAGAGCAGGTCAGGCTTATGCGCCCGAAAATTATAGTTTGTGTCGGTAGAATTTCCGCTCAGCGGCTTATCGGTCCCGATTTCAAGGTTACGAAGCAGCATGGCGAGTTTATTGAAAAGAACGGGGTTCTCATGATGGGAACATTTCACCCCGCTGCCCTGCTTCGCAATCCGAACAATAAGCCTCAGGCGCTTGAGGATTTTCTTAAGCTGAGAGATAAAATCAATGAAGTATGCGAGCATACATACGTGAACTTGTGAGAGAGAAAATCTTATGTTACAGAAAAAACGAAATAAGAAAATGACGACATAATGGAGCTTTACCGTTTCACAATTGCACATTATGAAAGCGGAACCGGTATGCCATATTTTGAAAACATATCTAATCTATGCTAACTGCTGAACCTTACATATAAAAATTTCTTCAACGAAAAAGCCATAAATTACGGATCACTCTGTAATTTATGGCTTTTGTCTTTATTTATTTTGCAAGCTCGGTATATGCCTTTGATACGCTGCTTGCGATATGTTTTCCGAGCGAAACAAGCTCGTGATAATGGTCAAACGCAAGCGCCATACAATAGTCATTGTCGGGAACAATATAACCGACGGCATCGTTCATCAAGCCGAAGCAGACGAGCTCGTCACTGTTAAAAATCTCCGTAGCTTTCGGATATTCATAATCCTTGCCCGAGTACGAATCGGAAGCTGTCAGCGATGTGCCGCCGTAGATAATGTCCGGGCAAATCTCGCCCGGAGCTGTAACCGCCTTGAGCGAATCGCCGAACTCCATGTAGCCGACCTCCGTAGAAATCTCATAACCGTTCTCCGCCTTGATGACCTCATAGTTCGCCATTTTCAGCTTACCTGCCATGAGAATAAACGGGTTGGTAACAGGCACCCGAATCTCCTTCATTCTTATATTAAAGAACGGCTTAACTTCTGTTTCGTCAACGGGCGTCCAGCCCTCACACCAAAGCGTGTATTCGCCGCCGTTCTTTTCGGCAATCTCGGTCTCACGCTTAATTTCTTCCTCGTCATAGAGAAGCTTATTTTGCTTTATCTGCGCTTGCGTAAGATTGAGCGAAAGCGCCATTTTTGCAATCTCATGGCCGTAACGCATGGACTGCTCCCAACGGCGGTTGAAATCCTGCGAATCGTTTGTCAGTCCCCTTGCCATATAAATCCCGGCAATCGCTCCGTTAAAAAACATACAATTGAAGCCTGCTTTTGAGATAAGCTCGTCCATATAGTAAACATAGTCGCCGCTGACCTCACGTCCGCTGCTCTGTCCGTCGCTTGTCGGCAGTCCCGCAACGTCCGGATGCGCCGCAATATTTACAATTTTTGTCGCTCTTGCGCTCTTATTGAATGGAGTGAACGTCATAACCGTCATATCCGTAAGCATTGCGGAAGCCGATGAGCGGTTCTTGTTTGTGAAATAGCCCTCTCCGATATCTTTTCTTGAGATCGTCAGCTTTCCTTCTGTCATGCTATTGCACGCTTCGAGCATTGCGTCGGAAACTTTATCAAAAAGAAAATCCATATAGTGCTTATCCGTGCCCTGCTCAACCTCGCCGAGACCCGTTTTAAGCTTGAAAATATTCGGAATAAGCTTGCCGAAAAGATTCGTCCAAATTCCTTCGGTATCAATACCGCTGTGGCAATGTGTCGATGCAACATTTATCGTTGCAAAATTAAATTTTCCGTCCGATTTTTCAACAAGCCGGCGGCGAATTTCTTTAATATCGCTGTTTGTCATGCCGATACAGTCAATCGTCGCAAAAACGGAAACTCCGCGTCCGCTCGAATCGTCAACGGCGATAACACGGGCTTTCATGTCGTCGATTATGCCCTCGACCTTGTTGGTGAACCAATTTTCCGCCATTATGTATCCGCCGATATAGTATTGGTGCTCCCGCCAGTCGTCAGGAACAAGGCTGACACTGTTGTAGCCGAGCCGCCAACAGGCATTTTGCGACGGAGCAGAAAGAAAAGTGTCGTTGCCCTTATAAAAATCGTGGCTTTCGTAATCCTCCTCGGCAATAAAGTTTTTGCCGTCGGGCAGAATTGAATTTATCGCTCCGAGTGCACCGGAAATAACCGTTCCGAGCGCACCCGTTCCTATTCTCTGCCAGAAGCTCTGAGCCGCAAAAACGGAAGTAAAGTTAGCGCCGATAATCAGTGCGCAGGAAAGCAAAATTGCAATTCCTCTTTGCATGATTTTTTTCATATGATCCCCTCCTAAATCTATTTAAAGAGAGTACAACCGGATTCTTTGAACTGCCTGATCTTTTCTTCAAGCAATTCCTTCGTGCAGTCAAATTTTTCAGCAATGCAATCTATACATAAAAATTCAGTTGAGCCGCGGTTGATAAGCTTCTTTGTAAGCCCAATATCATTTCCGCTAAGCTCCTTGCCGCATTTTTTACAGTTGCTCATTATCTGTCAACTACCTTTGCACGGTAAACAACGCAAGCGTGAGCAGGAAGATTTGCACCTACAGTATCATTGACGGGTTTTGAAACCTCGCCTGTCCAAACGTCGGTCAGCTCAAGCGTTTTGCCCGTGCAGAATCCGAGACCCACCGCATCAAGGGTGAAGCATTCGTAGTGCTCGTCATCTGTGAAGTTAAAGAATCCGATTGCAATGTCACCGTTTTCAAGATGTCTTACAATAACAGGCATATGCTCGGGATACCAACTGTAGATCGGTTCGTCGCCTTTTCTCTCATTATTCACATTTCTGTTTCCGTTAACGAAATACGGCTGTCTGTATGCCGCATCCTGGTCAATTCTGATAAGCTCCTTATTCTTGAGAATAGCCATAGCCTCATCGTCTGCTTCTCTGAGGTCGCAGCCGATAATAAGCGGAGAGCCCATCATTGCCCAAAAAGCAAAGTGTGTTTTGTATTCCTCAGTCGTACAGCCCTTGAGCCCGACATGGCCCTTACCCTTCATTCCGACAACGAGCATATCCATATCGTTAAAGCAGCCGCAGCCGTTATACTCCGCAACCTTGTACTGCGAAAGTGCAAGCTCCTTGATCGACTCCCATGTATCAAAAATGTCGCCTGTCGAACGCCATGTGTGTGCTCCGGTTTCCTTGATCCATGTCTTTGTGTTTTCACTTCCCCACGAACATGCGGCGAAAAGAATGTCCCTGCCGCAATTGGCAAGAGCGAGACCCATTCTCTTATAGAGCACATGACCGTAGGTCGTGAACGGATGATAACAATAGTCATATTTGAGGTAATCGACTCCCCATTCGGCAAAGCATTTCGCATCAATGAATTCATGATCAAGGCTTCCGGGATAAGCGGCGCAGGTCATCGTTCCGGCACAGGAATACATGCCGAACTTCAATCCCTTTGAATGAATGTAGTCGGAAACATACTTCATTCCGTGAGGGAACTTTTCCGGATCGGGAACGATTTCATTTTTCTCGTTTCTTTCTCTGAGGCTCCAGCAGTCGTCAATAATCACATATTCATATCCGCAGTCCTTGAGTCCGCTCTCAACAATAAAATCTGCGGTTTCCATAACTACTTTTTCGTTTATGTTCTCCGCAAATGTGTTCCATGAGTTCCAGCCCATCGGTGGTCTGTTAATTACCATAATATTTAGCTCCTTTTTGTTTGGTAGAAAAATTATATCAATTATAAAAGTTGCTGTCAACCGAAAGTAAAAATTATTCGGTCACAAGAAAGTCTAAATGAAGATCTGGTTTTTAAATTTTCTTATTTTTCTATATTTGCATTAACCCGATTGCTTTATTTGATACAATAGTAAAAAACTAAAGGCTGAGGTATTTATGAAAGAATATATTATCAGGGAGACGGATGATTTTCTATCGCTTTCGACCCTTTTTCACGAGAGCGGAATGGGTGTTAATATCGAAGAACGTATGCCGGACAGAGTAATCAAGATGTGGCGCATGGATAATGCCAGGACAGGAGAACTCATGGCGGCAGTAACTCTTGAGATTCGTGACGGCGCTTATTCTTTGGGTGACATCGCCGTGCGCGATACCGTGCAGTCCAAGGGCTACGGAAGAATCATGCAGTCTATCGTTTTCGACGAAGCGAAAACGCTCGGCGTCAAAGAAATCTGGGCCTGCGCCAAGGAGCCCGAATATTATATTCACTGTGGCTGGGAAAGAATGGATTGGGAGGACTCTCCTAATATTGCCGTTTATTGCTCAACCTGCGACAAGCGCGGCACCACCTGTCATCCCCAGCTGATGAAATACACATTTAAATAATTTTTACACATTAAAGAGCTTGACCGTCTTCCGTATGTCAAGCTTTTTTCAGTAAATCAAAACCGCCGGTTCAACCGGCGGTTTGCTCCACCCCTAAAAAGGGCTTCTGATTTATAGCAATGCATTACACTCTCAGCAGCCGCTCACGTGCAATAATGTATCAAAATTACCCTTCTTTTTTGGTGTCTCAAACAGAGATTCCCCTGACAGGGGAAATGTCACGAAGTGACAAAAGGGTGACTGCGAGGTACGAGCAGCTCGAACCTGTGACTTTAAATATGTTGTCGGCAACTGCCGTTGCCTCATTGTATCGCTACGACAAAACAATTCACCGGATTGTTTTGTCTGCGACAGATAACAGCCGCGTTCCGTTACTGCAATACGGTGTCGCAGGCGAGAGAACTGTGCAGAGGTGCCGACAGAAACAAAAAGACCGCTCTATGAGCGATCTTTTTGTTTGGCGCCTCAAACAGGGCTCGAACCTGTGACACCGCGGTTAACAGCCGCGTGCTCTGCCAACTGAGCTATTGAGGCGTATTTAGTTTTGTTGCTCTTTAATCAGGTTCTCGAACCTGTGACCGGTCTGAAACATAGTCGCCTTGCTCGCTTGGAGCGCTTCGCAATTCTCCTTGTTTCTTCATACTCGACGGATCAACTTTTCGTCCACCGGACGGTTGATCCCTCTCGTCAGTTAACAGCCGCGTGCTCTGCCAACTGAGCTATTGAGGCATATTCAGACAATAAATATTATCCGGTAATGCGTTGAATTATGTCTTTTGTTCTCTTTTCCTGAGCAATAAATAAAAAATGTCGGCGTCGCCTTATCTTCCCGGGCGGCTGCCCGCCAAGTATTTTCAGCGCTGAAGAGCTTAACTACCGTGTTCGGGATGGGAACGGGTGGACCCTCTTCGCTATCGACACCGACTCTATTTGGAATACGGTGTTTTCCGTATTTCTTCCTTTTTGGTGACCCGTAGCGGATTCGAACCGCTGTTGCCGGCGTGAGAGGCCGGAGTCTTAGGCCACTTGACCAACGGGCCACAATTGGTACACCATCACGGGCTCGAACCGTGGACACCCTGATTAAGAGTCAGGTGCTCTACCAACTGAGCTAATGGTGCTCATCTCTTTTTCACACCCTCAAAACTGAACAAAGAATGAGAAAGTAAAGGATTGGGAATTGTAATAGTCTGAACCAAAGCTATGGTCAAGCCCTCGACCTATTAGTACTGCCAAGCTGAAAGTATCACTACTCTTACACCTGCAGCCTATCAACCTCATAGTCCATGAGGGGTCTTACCAGCTTAAGCTGTGGGATATCTTATCTTGGAGGGGGCTTCACGCTTAGATGCTTTCAGCGTTTATCCCGTCCGCACTTAGCTGCCCAGCCGTGCCATTGGCATGACAACTGGTGCACCAGCGGTGCGTCCATCCCGGTCCTCTCGTACTAAGGACAGCTCTCCTCAAATATCCTGCGCCCACGACAGATAGGGACCGAACTGTCTCACGACGTTCTG